>Ga0190271_10002495_pt1 | contig 11186 bp, 8 predicted proteins | sample Popmic356T_FD_133747 | JGI IMG/M metagenome (GOLD analysis project Ga0190271, IMG submission 133747) | Populus adjacent soil microbial communities from riparian zone of Weber River, Utah, USA - 356 T | ecosystem: Environmental > Terrestrial > Soil > Riparian zone | place: USA: Utah | collected...
CTCCCACGACGCTATTTCCTGCGCGTGTCCTCGTGGCTGCAACTGGCGACGTTCTGTCTCGTCGTCGGCACGTATCTTCTTCAGCCGATGGTGATCAGGCCCGAGGTTCTTCGCGCGGCGCAGAGCGGAGGCGTGTTCTCCGCGTCACCGTCACTCTGGTTCCTCGGCATGCTGCAGGAACTCAATGGATCGCCGGCGCTTGCGCCTCTGGCGGCGAGTGCGTGGATCGGCCTGGCTGTGATCGTCCTGAGCACCGCGATCGTGTACGTCCTCTCGTACGTCCGCACCCTTCGCCAAATCGCGGAGCAGCCTGACGTTGCGGCCACGTCGGCCCCGCTGCTTTCGCTACCCGCGCTGGGAACCAGGGTTCAGACCGCGGTCGTGCAGTTCACCGTCAGGACAGTCGTTCGCAGCGCCCAGCATCGAATGATTCTGGCGTTCTACTGGGGCGTCGCGTGTGCCATCGCGATCGTCTTCGTGAAAAGCCCGCGCGGCCAGCAGTTCGCGGAGGTCCCCGGCGCCGACACATGGCTCGAGACGAGCGTGCCGCTCGTGATTTCGAGCATTGTCATGATGGCGTTCGCCGTGCTGGCCGCGAGGCTCGCCTTTGCCATGCCTCGCGACCTGCACTCGAATTGGATCTTTCGAATCGTTCCTGGTCGCGACGCGTCGCAGTTCCTGCGCGCGCGCCGCTGGGCGCTGGCGGTCGTGTCGGTCGTACCGGTCCTTGTGCTGTGGTCGGCGGCGCTCCTCTGGCGTTGGCCGTGGCAACCCGCGCTCGGGCACCTCGTCGCGCTTGGACTCCTCGGCCTCATTCTCGTGGAGGTCGCTCTCATCGGTGCGCTGAAGATTCCGTGCACCTGTTCGTATCTGCCGGGCAAGTCGCACATGAACGTGGTCGTGTGTGCCGCCGCCCTGGTGTTGTTGCCTATCGTCATGAACGCGGCGAGCGTCGAGGTCGATGCGCTTCAAGACCCGACCACGTATGCTTCGATGCTCGGCGGGCTCTGTGTGATCTGGATTGGCGTCAGACGCGGTGTTGCGTGGACGAATGCTAGCGGCACTCAGCTTATGTTCGACGATGAGCCTGCGGGGACAGCAGTGACGCTGGAACTCTGGGACAGCCGCTCGAGCTGAATCGAGAGACCTGGATGAACGATCTGGAACTGACGCGAACCCCGCGAGCATTCGACGCCATCGTGCGCGACACAGAGGCGTTCGGCTTCACGATGGTCTCGGAGCCCAAAGTTGGAGCCTTGCTGGCGGCTCTTGCGGCGTCGAAGCCAGGCGGGAGGCTGCTCGAGTTGGGAACCGGCACCGGACATGGGACTGCGTGGTTTCTGTCCGGTATGGATGCGTCATCGAGGCTGGATACGGTGGACACCGACGCGGCCGTCGTCGCGGTCGCCAAACGTCATCTCGATAGCGATGCGCGAGTGACGTTTCACATCGTTGATGGCGCAGAGTTCATCCAACACGCGCCGCGCGGCCAGTTCGATCTCATCTACGCCGACGCGTGGCCGGGAAAGTTCATTCTCATTGACGAGGCGCTGGCACTCCTGCGGTCCGGAGGGATGTACGTCATCGACGATCTGCTGCCACAGCCGAACTGGCCGGAGGGGCATGCGCCGAAAGTGCCGGTGCTGATCGACGACATCGAGCGCCGCCCCGAGTTCGTGTCGGTTAGACTCGCCTGGGCGTCAGGCCTGATGGTCGTCGTTCGAAAGCCTGGCTGATCGCCGCGCCGCATGAATATCACTGCGACACCAACCACCTTCCAGCTCATTCATCTGTGGCGAGACATGTATCGGCTGGAGATGGCGTGTCAGATCGTTCACGACTCGATTCACATCCGCCGCGGGTGGACGCAGGAGTACCTGCTGAACATCGGCAATACGGCGGTTGGTTATGGCTCGGTCGCGATTGGCGGACCATGGACGAATCAGCCCGCACTCTACGAGTTCTACGTCGTCCCGACGGAGCGCCAGCGGCTGTTCGAGTTGTTTCAGGCGTTACTCACCGCCAGTGGTGTGATGGCCATCGAGGTGCAGAGCAACGATGCGCTGGCGACCGTGATGCTGCACGCGTTTGCTCCGCACGTGACCAGCGAAGCCATTCTCTTTCACGACAAGATGACGACCGCGCTCGTCGTTCCCGGAGCGATCGTACGTGAGCCGACTGCGTCAGAGGCGCCCGACACCGATGTCGAAGAGCGTCAATGGCGACGCGTGGTCGAGATCGACGGCCACGTGGCGGCAAGCGGGGGAGTGCTCTTTCACTACAACCGGCCGTACGGCGACATCTACATGGACGTCGAAGAGTCGTTCAGGCAACGCGGTGTCGGTTCGTTTCTCGTGCAGGAACTGAAGCGTGCCTGCTATGAAGGTGGACACGTGCCGGCCGCTCGATGCAATACGGGCAACGTTGCATCGCAACGGACGCTGCAGCGAGCAGGCTTCGTTCCGTGCGGCCACATCCTCAACGGCGTACTCAAAAACTGATCAACTCCCAACCTCCAACTCCCAATTCCCAAAACTCTCCTTCGAGACGCGCTGCCCGCCTCAGAGCGCCGAGGCGAGACTGGCGCCGGTCGCATCGAACACGGTTGATGCTCCGTTACTCGCCATCGCGATGAAGCGCGGCGTCACGATCGGATCGAACTGCGTTCCGATGCCCGCCTCGAGTCTTCGAATCGCCTCTTCCATCGGCAGGCCCTTGCGGTACGGCCGCGACGAGATCATCGCATCGAACGCGTCCATCACCGAGACGATCCGAGAGCCGATCGGAATCTCGTCGCCACGCAGGCCGGCAGGGTAGCCGGCGCCGTTGAACGCCTCGTGATGATGCAGGACGAACAGGCTCACCCGCTCGAAGCCTGGCACCACGCGCAGCACCGCCCAGCCGTACTCAGGATGCTTCTTGATGACCGCGAACTCTTCTTCGGTCAGCTTGCCAGGCTTTTTCAGGATGTGATCCGGCGTTCCAATCTTTCCGATGTCGTGCAGGATCGCGGCAACTTCGAGGTCGCGCAGCGTCGCATCATCGAAGCCGAGGTCGCGCCCGATGCGCACCGACCATTCCGCCAGGCGAGTCGAGTGGACGCCGGTGTTCAGGTCCTTGAGATCGAGAAGCTGATTGAGCGCGCAGATCACCGACGTACGCACGGCAAGGAGCTCCCCCTGGAGCTCCTTGACGCGCAGGTTCTCTGGAACCCACGAAGGTGAGAGTGCGCTTACCACAGTCGCAGCAGCGGACGTCCGGCGCGCAGTGCGCTCGGGATGTGCAGACGACCCTTGAACACTTCGTCCGTGAACCGGACACCCGTGCCCTCCGCATCGGCGGCCTGCGACGGCGTGATTCGTCCGTTCAACTCGATGAGCAGCGCAGCGGTGCCCGACGCGAACGGCGTGCTGAACGACGTGCCCCACGCGGCGGCGTAGCTGCCGAACGGATAGGTGCTGACGATCGCTTCGCCCGGCGCTGCAATCCACGCGACGGTCGGACCGTAGTTGGAGAAGTTCGAGAGCGTGTCCCAGTCGGTGCTCGACGCGACGCCGATGACGTTCGAGAGCGCCGCCGGGTAGACGTTGATCCGCTGCCCGTTGTTGCCGGTCGAGGCGACGGCGACGATGCCGCGCGACGTTGCGTAGTTGAGTGCGTTCTCCAGCTCCCGCGAGCGGGTCGCGAAGCTGAAGCTCATGTTCAGCACGTCGGCGTTCTGGCTGACTGCCTTGTAGATGGCGCGGAGCACGTCGGACGCGTAACCAGATCCGTCTGCCTTGAACGCCTTCAGCGGCAGGAGGCGCGCCCGTGGGGCAGTCAGGTGAACGACACCCGCCACCATCGTGCCGTGGCCGAACGCCGCATAGTCCGGTCCGTCGAGAATCGCCATCGTCGACTGGTCCAGGATCGCCATCGTTGACTGGTTCACGAATCCCGGGTTGCCATCCAGGATGGCCATCGTGGACTGATTGACGTCGCTGCGCTCCGAGCCACCCTCGCGATTGCGCGTGAAGTCATAGCCGGGGAGCAGCACCGACTGGAGCGCTGGATGTGGGTCGACGCCGGTATCGATGATCGCGACTGTGATGTCGCGTCCCGTGACTCCGTAGCTGCGATGCCCGTCGAGAATCTCCAGGATGTCCATCGCGGGCTGGCGAACGTAGCCACCGCGAACGGTGGTGCCGTAGTAGCTGACCGGCTCCTTGTCGTAGAGCGCGAGCGGTGCGTGCGTGGCCGTCGCGTTGTTCTGCTGCGTGTGGACGATCTGGTCAATCTCCACCGAGACACCTGGCAGCGTCTCGAGCACGTTGATCACCAGCGGAATGTTGAGCCCGTCCGGGATCGTCACGAGCACGAGCTTACCCAGGGTGCCGTCGAGGCTGTAGAGCACGTTGCAGCCAACCAGCTTGCACACCGACTTCACAACTGGCAGATCGAGGAGTCCCGATGTGCGGACGATCAGGCGTTCCCCGGCGGCCGCCTGTGCTGGCGCGAGTGCGAGCACGGCGAGGACGAGGAGCGAGGCGAGCGTTCGTGTGTATCGGCGGCGGATCATGTCAGTCCTTCAATCTAGTGAGTAGGGTTGGAGTCAGTTGATGGGTCGAACAGGGTTTCCATCGGAATCGCGACGACATCGCGACCCGCATACACCATCAGCTTCAGTGAGCGACGGAGATCGAATGTGCAGCGGAACTCGCCAAGCTCGTTGGTCCGGAACGTGGTGATCTCCTGCCGGTCATCGACCAGCGATAGCCACACGTTCTCGATCGGCTTGTCCGGAGCGTTGCGATCCGCAATCTGTCCGGCGAGCAGGAAGTAGCCCGCGCGCGACGAGGTATCGATGTGCAGGTCCACGACGAGCGATCTGGCGCCGAAGACAAGATGTCGCGAGAACGCAGTCGCACTCGCACGGACACCTGCCGCCGCCGTGAGCCGGCTGTCGAAGACGAGGGTGGCGAGCGTCGCCGACGCCCACGCCACGATCGGCTGGGTGCCTGGCACCGGATCGGAAAACTTGCGCTGCGCGAGGAACGACTTGGCCACACGCACGACGTTCTCGGGCGGCGTGATCTCGCGCTCCTCGCGCGCAAAGACCGCCAGCCCCTGCCACGCATCGAACGCGGCGACGCACTCTGTGCAACCAGCTCGCAGATGTCTATCCATCTCCGTCGCGACCTCCTCAGTCAGTTGGCCTCTCACGAGGTCAACCCACTGTGGCGATGTGAAGTGCTCCCTCACCTGAAACATCCTTTGCGCACCACCCGCACCGCGTGTGCGGAGGGGCGCTCATACAGATAGGAGCCGCGACCGGTTCGAAAAATAGAGGGGCTCATAAAAAAACTATGCATGCCCGGATTTGCCCGTGACGACAAACGGTGCCCAGTGATACGGGTGCGGATACTCGGCGCGCAGGTCGAGCATCGAGTCGCGCAGCGCAGTCACCGGGCCGTTCCCTGCGGCGAGCCGCTGATAGAGAAGCGTCATGAAGCGCTCGGTGCTGCCGTCGTGGACGTTCCACAGGCTGAGAAGCAGGGTCTTGGCGCCGGCGCAGAACAGGCCGCGTGTAATCCCGAGCAATTCGTCGCCTGCGGCCGCGACGCTGGCGCCCGTGGCGCAGCCGCTCAGCGTGACCAGGTCGGCACGCATGCGGAGGCGATAGAGGTCGTAGACGTTCAGATACGTGTCGCCCAGGCGAATGCCGGAGAACATCGGGTTCTCGGGGCGGAAATAGCCGTGCGACGCGATGTGCAGGATTCGACAGTCGCGCCCGCGTGTGCGCAGCACCTGCTCGGTCGCGTCTGCGCCGATGAAGAGACGAGCATCGGGCAGCGCTCCGGCAACCGCTCTCGCTTCTGTTTCGATCAGCGGTGCCTGCTCGTCGGCGACGCCGAGGACGAGCGATCCCTGCCCGCCGCCGTCCGGCTGCTGCTGACACGTCGCGTAGATGCTGGCGCTCGGTGCGTACGACACGACGCACGAATCGGTGACGTACTCCGAACCGGTGTAGAGCGCATGGAACGGGACGTAGTGCAGGATGCCGTGCGGGACGATCACGAGACGGCGGCCGCTCAGTCGAGACCAGACCGGCGCGAGCAGTTCGTTGAACAGCTCGTGCAGGTGTGCCTGGGCGGACTTGAGCAGGGCGTCGTGGAACGTGCGAAGGTACTCCTCACCGAGCCGGAACTTCGAGAACTGGAACTGCAGCATCCGCACGTGCTCGGCGACGCGCGGCATCATTGCAATCGGTGCGATCTCGAGCCGCTCCGCGTCGAGCAGGCAGAGGACGATGCGGTCGTCCACCTGGAAGTACTCGACGAGGGTCGCGCCTTCCGGGAGCGACGCGCGAATGGCGTCGAGCGAGCACACGGATGGGGCGTGCAGGTCGGATTGCGACGAGTCGGTCAGCTTCAGCTCGCGCAGCGCTCGGGCCATGTCCTTCTCGCGTGAGCCAATCTCTCGTTGAAACGCGGCGAGACGCTGACTGGTTTGATCGCCCGGACGAAGCTGTTCGAGTTCAACCAGGTGGTAGTACCAGTTCAATTCCTCGCGCAGCTCGCGAATCGAGTGCGCGAGCTGGCTTTCGGAGCCCTCTTCACGAGCCAGCGCGTGCACCGGCTGAAACATGAGGTCGAACAGCGTTCGCGACTTCGCCTGCTCGATGTGCGAGAACGCCTCTTCCATCCCGCCCGCCGCGGCCTCTCCGCTGAGGCAGAGATCGACGAGGCGTTCGTAGACTTCACCCTTGTTCTTGACGAACGCGATCTTCAGCTCTTCGCCGTTGAGCCGGCTGCGCAGTGTCTCGAGCGCCTCGCGAGCGGCTTGGTACGACGCGTATGCGCCCGCACGATCGCCGGCGCGCGTCAACGCATGTCCCTGGAGCAACCGCGCGTGATAGGTGAGGATGGGGCTCTCGGCCTTCGCCAGTTGCGCCAGCGCCGTGTCGCATCGCCGTCTCGCGTCCGACGCATCGTCGAGGCGCAGCGCGATCCGCGCGAGCAGCAGGTGACACATGGCCGCGCGTGAGGCGAGCTCCGATTTCTCGAAGCAGGCCAGTGCGGTCAGGCAGAGACGACGAGCCTCGAACAGGCGGCCTTCGTCCACGAGAAGAATCGCCTGATAGAGATCGATCAGCGAGGGCCACACCTGGTTCTGTTCGCCGACCATCCGCGCGCGAGCGGACGCAAAAATCTCGAGCGCCTTGAAGGCCTTGCCTTCCTGGCCGTGCGAGGTCGCGGCGTTGGCCAGAGCCTTGGCGGACTCGTAGCCCATGCCGAGCTCGTTGAAGCGCGCGTGCGCCTGTTCGGCCATCTCGCGCGCGTCCACGCTGAGGTTCAGCTCGAGATAAATCTCTGACAGATCGAGCAGTGACAGCGCAGCGTGGTAGGCGTCGCCCGTGCGCTTCGCTCCCGCGGCAGCCGTATGAAGAATCTCGATCGCGCGGCTGTATTCGCCTCTCAGGTAATGGAGCCACGCGATGTTGTAGTCGGCCTGAGCGACGGCCTGATCGAGCCCACGAGCGGCAGCCAGTGCGCGAGCGGTCTCATACGCGGCGCGTGCCTCGCGGAAGTCGTTGAGCGATGTGAGCGTGACCGCTTTGTTGTGGATGACGTGCAGGACACCGTCGGCATCGCCGAGTTGCTCGAGCGCATGATAGGCGCGGTCGTAGCAGACCATTGCTTCGGCAAACCGATCCTGGCGATGAAACAGGTTGCCGACGGTGTTGTCGAGGCGGGCCAGTCGAAGCTCGTCGCCTTGATCGGAGAAGAGCACTCGAGCCCGATCGGCGGCCTCGAGTGCTTCGTCGTAGCGGCCCAGCAGAAGCAGCGGCTGCATGCAGGCGCTGAGCGTTCGGGCCAGTTCCGGCTTGTCACCGACGCGTTCGAAGGCCGCGATCGCCTCCGTGTGGTGGTCGATCGAGCTCTGATTGTTGCCGCCAACAGAGAGTGCATTGGCCGCCGCGCGCATTGCGAGCGCGCGGAGCCGTTCGTCGCCCAGATCTTCGGCGACACGGCGTGCGCTCTGTGCGAGCGCAAGCGAGCGGTTGAAGTCGACGCGAAGCTGCTCGCGCGATTGCTCGAGCAGCGATTGTGCAAGTTGCGCGTCGGGCTTTACACGCGTGGCGACGGCGACGCTCACAGGCCGAACCTCTCGACGACCGAGCGCAGCTTGTCGAGGCACTTCATGCGCAGGAACCCGATCGAGCCGGTCGCCACGCCGAGCGCCTGCGCCACGTCCTTGTAAGGACGCGCAGGTGTTTCGAAGAAGAGCATGCGCACCATCGCGCGGCAGCGATCGGGCAGCGCCTCGATCCCGTCGCGCAGTGCCTGCGTTTGCTGGTAGTGCGCGATCAGCGAATCCGGGAGCTCGTCCTGGTCTTGTGCAGACTCGGCCATCTCGCCTTCGTCCGGCACGAAGCGCTCGTTGCGGCGCCTCCATTTGCCGACCTTGCGCGAGGTCGTGCGAATGAGCCAGGCAGGAAGCGCCTGCGGGTCGCGCAGCTTCGGCAGCTCGGAGACGAGATCGAGGCAGACGGCCTGATATACGTCGCCAGCTTCCTCGCGGGTGAGTCCCTGCCGCAGGGGAATCGAGAAGATCAACCGGCTGTAGCGGTCGATCAACTCGCTCCACGCCTGTTCATCGCCGGAGAGGCACGCCGACACCAGCTCGGTGTCCGTGCGTGGTCCCGGATCGATGTCCAGCGCCTGCGCGAGCGCTCTCATCTTCGTTCGCTCCTCAACTCGGGCCGGAAGAACATGCGCTCGACGTTCCAGAGCGTGTAGTGATCGAGCACTGAGGGCTGGAAGTTGCCGATGTCGGCGCGCGCGCCAACCAGAATGTGCGGCGCTGCGAGAAAGATGAACGGGAGCTGCTCGGCGACGATCGTCTGGACGTGGTCGAACAGCTGCTTGCGCTCACGGTAGTCGAGCGTGATGAGCTGTTTCTTCATGAGGCGATCGATCTCCGCTTCCCATGGAGTCGCGGGCTTCTGCTGTCCGAGCCGCCAGAGGTGATTGCTCCCCGACGAGAGCCACACGTTCATCTCGCCGTTCGGGTCGGCATCGCCGCCACCCAGGCCGAGAATCGACGCGTCGTAGTCGAAGCTCTGGAAGACGCGATCGACAAGCGCCCGGAACTCGAGCGGCACGACCTGCACGTCCATGCCGAGCTCCTTGAGGTCGGCCTGGATCAGCGTGGCCATCTCGGTACGCTGCGCGCTCGTCGAGCTGGTCACGATGGTGAACGCGACCGGCCGGCCCTGGCGATCGAGCAGCTGCCCATCTGGACGCCACGAGAAGCCGGATGACGTGAGCATCGCGCGCGCATCGCTGACCGATCGCGGCAGGCGCGGGAGCGACGTGTTGATCCACAGGCGATTGCCCGGGCTGACATTGCCCCACAGCGGAACCGCTCGTCCGCGATACACGAGCCGCGCGATGCCCTCACGATCGATCGCGCGCGACACCGCGCGACGGAACCCGAGGTCGCCGAACCACTGCTGCTTCGCGGCGACCTGTGGCAGGTTCTTGCCGCTCAGATCGTTCTGGTTGAAGAACAGGAAGTTGTATTCGAGGCTCGGTCCAAGGTCCTTGAGCTGATACCGCTTCGCGGCCTGGTCGCGTGCGAGCACAGCGAAGTTGTCTGCGCTCGCGCGGTTGAGCACGTCGCTGTCGCCGCTCTGGAACCGGATGACCTGCGCGTCCTCGTTCCCGGTGAAGAGGAACACGAGCTCGTCGATGTAGGGTAGCCGGCGCTTCGTCGAATCCGTCTTCCAGTAGTACGGATTGCGCTCGAGCACAAGGCGCTGGCCCGCGACGTATTCCTTGAGCCGATAGGGACCGAGGCCCGCGATCGATGCGGCAGGCGTCGAGACGGACCAGATCTGTCCAATGGCACCCTTCACGTACGCGTCGTTCAGAAGGTGCTGCGGGAGGATCGCAATGCTGTCGAACAGCCGCTCGGCAGCGGCGTAGGGCTGCGACAGCGTCACCTTGACGGTGTACTCGTCCACCTTCGTGACCCGAATCGGCTGGCCACTGACGATGAGCAGGTCCCGCTGCGGCGCGCCGGTGCGTTCGTCCAGCAGCACTCGGAACGTAAACACCACGTCGTCGGCATCGAAGGCGTGGCCGTCGGAGAATCGGATGCCCTTCCGAAGCGACAGCGTGTATTCGCGGCCGTCGGCCGATCGCTTCCACTGGCTGGCGAGCGCGGCTTCAGTCGATTGTGTCGAGCGATCGATGTGAATCAGATCGCCGGTCATGCGGCCGATGACTTCGCGCGACGGTGCATCGGCGGCAGCAGCGGGATTCAGCGTCCGCGGCTCAGCGCGCAGCGCAACCACGAGTCGTCCGCCGTGCGTCCCTGACGTCGCGCGCTCGACGAGCACATCCTCGCCGGGGGCAACCGCAGACGGCCCGGCGGCGTTGACGGACAGCCCAGACAGGAGGGCGACGATAAGAGCAGATCCAACGAGTCGCATGTTCACGCTATCTCCTCAGCTCGCCGCGAGACGCAGACGCGCGTGCACCGTCGATGTGAGCGCGTGGTAAGCGACCGCAACGACGACGAGCGCGATGGCCGGCGTGAACATCCACCAGTACGACGTCAGCACCGAATACTGTTGAAGGCTCCCGAGCATCGCGCCCCAACTGGGTGTTGGTTCGCCGACGCCGAGACCCAGGAAAGAGAGCGTGACCTCCGCGAGGATGTACTGCGGCACGAGCAGGCCCGCCTGCGTGAGCACGACGCCGAGTGTGTGCGGCAGGATGTGGCGTCGCAGCAGATAGGGCGCCTGCGCACCCAAGCCGCGCGCTGCCGTGACATACGTGCGCTCTCGCGCGCTCAACACGATTCCGCGAATCAAACGCGCCGGTCGCGCCCACCCCACGACGCCAAGTACTGCGACGAGCAGAAGGAAGGTCGCGCGTGTATCGAGGTGCAGCGGCAGTGCCGCTCTGACTGCGAACAGCAGATACAGCCAGGGAACGGCCATGAAGAGGTCGGCGAGTCTCATGACCGCCGCATCGACGCGGCCTCCGAAGAAGCCCGCGATTGTTCCGAACGCGACGCCGACGAGCAGCGCGCACAGCGTGGCGAGGAGCCCTGCGCCAATCGAGATGCGTCCGCCGTGCAGCAGTCGCGACAGCATGTCACGGCCGTACCCGTCGGTGCCGAGCAGCGAG
>Ga0190271_10002496_pt1 | contig 11184 bp, 11 predicted proteins | sample Popmic356T_FD_133747 | JGI IMG/M metagenome (GOLD analysis project Ga0190271, IMG submission 133747) | Populus adjacent soil microbial communities from riparian zone of Weber River, Utah, USA - 356 T | ecosystem: Environmental > Terrestrial > Soil > Riparian zone | place: USA: Utah | collected...
CCCACATCCGCAGCGTCATGGTTCGAACCGCTGACGACCATGTCGACTGGTACGGGGACGAGGCCCCGGAGCGCCTCAACTAGCGCGGCGGAGAGGGCGGATGCGTGGATCCCGCATCAATCGGCAGGCGTGTGCTTCGTCAGCCACTCCCCCATCACGCTCATGAAGCGCTCCGGCTGCTCGATGAGGAAGAAGTGACTGCTTCCCTCGAAGATCGCGGACTCGGCGTTCGGGAACCCGTCCTGCATCCAGCGGGTCGCGGTCAGCGAGCAGATCGGGTCTGCGCCGCCGGCGAGGATCAGGGTGGGGCAGCCGATCTCGCCGAGGCGGTCGAGGGTGTCGTGCTCGAGGCAGGCGTGGTTCTGGCGCACGTAGCACGCGGGAAGGCGGCTCGAGCCGCCGATCAGCCCCTCGATCGCCGCGATCGTCTCGGGGTTCTCGTTGAAGAACGTGGGCGACACGAAGTTCGCGACCGAGTGCCGTGCGTGGTCGGCCCAGTTTCCGCGCCACTCGAGCACCTCGCGCATGTTGGTGAGCACGCGGGCGCCGACCGGGTCGAGCTTCGCGAACGAGGCGAGGACCGTGAGCGTGTGGACGCGATCGGGCGCCATCAAGGCCATGTGCTGCCCGATCGCGCCGCCCATCGAGCGGCCGACGACGTGCGCCCGCTCGATGCCCACCTCGTCCATGAGTGCGAGCGTGTCGCGGGCCATGTCCTCGGTCGAGATCGGCTCGTCGACCTGCGTGCTCTGACCGGCGCCGCGGTTGTCGAACGCGAGCACTCGGTGGTCCCGGCTCCAGGTGTCCATCGGCGCCGCCCAGGCGGCATGATCGCCCGCCAGCCCGTGGATGAGGACGACCGGGAAGCCGGCCCCCTCCACCACGTAGTTGATCTCGTACGGACCGACCTGAGCGAACGGCAAGGCGACTCCCTTCCACGAACCAAGAACCCCGACAGCGAGGCCAGAGGATGACAGTCATCGACGTACACACCCATTTCACCCCGCCCTTCATGGCGGAGGAGGCGGCCCGGGAGGGCGGGCTCTTCGGCGTGCGGGCCGAGGACGGATTCCTGACCCACCCGGAGGGCTTCCGCTATCCGATCCACCCCGACTCCCACGAGGTCCAGGAGAAGCTCGCCGGGATGGACGAGGCCGGGATCGACGTCGCGGTCCTCTCGCTGATCCCCCCGCTGTTCTTCTACGCGCAGCCGGCGGACGAGGCCGTCGCGTTCGCGCGGCGGGCGAACGACGCCCTCGCGAGCATGGTCGAGGGCCAGGACAGGCTGCTCGCCTTCGCCCACCTGCCGCTCCAGGCGCCGGAGGAGGCCGCCCGCGAGTTCGATCGCGCGGTCACCGAGCTCGGCTTCCTGGGCGCGCACATCGGCACCGATGCGGGCCCGGACCGCAAGCTGGACGCGCCCGAGCTCGACCCGGTCTGGGCCGCGGCCGAGCGGCACGACCTCCCGGTCGTGCTCCACCCCTCGTACGTCGGCCTGAAGCCCGGCCTCGAGGACTTCTACTTCACGAACTCGATCGGCAACCCGCTCGAGACGACCACCGCCGCCGCGCGGCTGATCCACGCCGGCACGCTCGATCGCTTCCCCTCGCTGAAGCTCGTGCTGGTCCACGCCGGGGGTTACCTCCCGTACCAGATCGGCCGTTTCGACCACGCCTACGAGGTGCGCAACGAGCCCAGGGTCTCGCTCGACCGCCCGCCCAGCGAGTACCTCGACCGCTTCTTCATGGACACGATCACCCATGCCGACGCGCAGCTCGACTTCCTGGCCTCGCTGATCGGCACGGACCGGCTCGTGCTCGGCACCGACGTACCGTTCGACATGGGCGACGCGCGGCCGCTCGACCTGATCCGCCGCACCAGCGTCGACGAGCACGCGATCGGCGCGACGGCCGCGTCGCTGCTGCGACTCGACGGCGCGGCATGAGGGCGGGACGGCGCCGCCCGGCGCAGGGCTCAGGTCGCGAGGACGATCTCGCTGTCGCCCGTCTCGCGCAGGCCGAACGGAATCGGGTCCCCAGTCGTCCAGCTGTTCTCGAACTGGACGCTGATCCCGGCCTTGCGGGTGCGCGCGACGGCGTGGTGCTCGAGCGCGAGGACCCGCGGCTCCCAGCTCGCGAGCGCGCCGGGCACGTCGTGGTCGGAGGCCTCGATTGCCTCCGCGAGCATCCACGCCGCCTCCGCCGCCTTCGCCGTCCCGGCGGCGATGTGGGGCCGCAGGGCGCTGGCCGCGTCGCCGATCAGGCACACGCGCCCGAACGCCATGCGCGGCACCTCGATGTCGAAGACCACCTGCAGGAACGGCTCGCCGGTGGCGTCGACCATCTCGGCCAGCTGCGGCGCGAGGTCCTCGCCCGCGACCCCGCGCAGCTCCTCGATCCGGTGCGGGCGCACCTTGCCGGGAGGCAGCGAGATCTCCTGGCGGTGGCCGTCGACGTCGACCATGAGGTCGTCGAGGTCGGGACCGGCGTCGACGTTGCGATACCAGACCCAGTTGATCGTCCGCGCGCCGGTCTCTCGCGAGCCCTCGGCGCTCGGGATCGGATACGTGAGGATGTGACTGTGGGGAATGACGTAATAGATCAGCGCGTCGGAGACCGCCACGCGCACGTCCTCGCTCAGCTGCGGCTCCGCGACGGCTCCCCGCCAGCCGACATAGCCGGCGTAGGAGCGCTCGAGCTCGGGCATCAGCAGGCGCCTCGCCGTCGACTGGATCCCGTCGGCGCAGACGAGCAGGTCGCAGGTCTCCCTCGCGCCGCCCGCGAGCTCGACCGTGACGCGATCCGCGTCCTGGTCGAGCCCGACCATCTCCTGGCCGAGGTGATAGCGGTCGGCCCCGAGCATGCCGAGCAGGTCGCGGTAGAGGGCGTAGTAGGAGGTGAACCGGAACAGCGTCTCCCGCTCGTGTGCGACGCGCCCGGAGCGGTGGAGGTACCGGATGAACCTGACCGGCGAGGTGGGGTCGCGCCCGCCGCGCTCGAGCGAGTAACGGATCGTCGCCGGGTGGGCGACGATCCCGACACCGCGGCCGCTGAGCGGGCGGCGCGAGCGCTCGTACACCTCGACCTCGCATCCGGCGTCGCGAAGCACCAGCGCCGCGGTGAGCCCACCGAGCGAGCCACCGACCACGATCACCTTCGGCTTGTCGGTCATCAGGGAATCGAGTCCGGATCTCGGGCGTCAGGCAGGCCGCGGTGGACGGCGGCGAGGAACGGTATCTTCGCTCGCGTGAGCGTGGTGCCGTCATGAGCGCCGCGATCGATCCAGCGCGGATCGTCGATCTGACCGAGCCGTGGTCGACGGACTCGTGGCCCTACCCCGGGCATCCACGACCGATCGAGGAGATCGTGCAGTCGATCCCGCGCGACCGGATCAACACCTGGAAGCTCACGACGACCATGCACGTCGGCACCCACCTCGACGCTGGGCTCCACTGCGCCAGCCGCGGGGGTGACGTGGCCTCGATCCCGTTCGAGCGCCTGGTGCGACCGGGGTACGTGGTCGACCTCCGCGACGTCGCCACCCCGTGGCACGTGGTCACCCCCGAGGAGGTCGAGCAGCGCCTGCCCGGGCCGCTCGAGGCCGAGGACGCGCTGATCCTCCGCTACGGCTGGCAGCGCTTCGGGCGCGGCCACCCGGAGGAGGACTCGGAGACGTACTTCAACCGACATCCCGGACCGGGCCGCGCCCTGGTCGAGTGGCTGATCGAGCGTCGCGTCGCATGGATCGGGACTGACGGGCCGTCGTTCGAGCACCCGGCCAACATCTACCTGCGCCGGATGCGCCCCGACCTGGTGGCCGAGATGGAGCAGGCGGTCGCCGGCGCCGAGACGTTCGACGACAGCACCTGGATGATGGCCCACCGGCTGCTTCTCGAGCGCGGCCAGCTCCACGTCGACCAGGCCGGGGGCGACCTCGACGCGGTCGGCGAGGGACGAGTGACGCTGGCGATCTTCCCGTGGCGATATCGGGGCGGCGAGGCATCGGTCTGCCGCCTGGTGGCCTTCATCTGATCGCGCGCCGGGAGGCTTGAGCACGATCCCCCGCGACGCCCCGCACAGGAACGACCGCAAGGAGCGCCGCGAGCGCCTGAGGCGGGAGCGCGACGAGCGGCGGGCGCAGCGGGGCAGGGAGGCGACCCGCCGGGACAAGGGGCTCGGATTCGCGTACCTGATCGCAATATTCGCGGCGGTGCTTCTGTTGCTGCCGCTCTCGGGGCTGATCAGCCGCGACGAGCGCGATCCCGCCGAGTGCGTCCCGAGCTACTCCAAGTGCCTCGATCCGGAGGCGAGCGACTATGACTGCGAAGGCGAGGGCGACGGCCCGCGCTACACCACCGGCCCGATCGTCGTCACGGGCGCCGACCCCTTCCGCCTCGACCCGGACGAGGACGGCTTCGGGTGCATCTAGGCCGGACCGGCGCGCACGCGCGCGTGAAGCCGCATAGGCTGTGCGGCCGTGCCCAGCCAATTGGGGCAAACGACTGCACGAGTGCGGGATGAGGTCGGCCGGATCGGGGTTTGGAGCGGCGCGCTCAACATGCTGCCTGCCACGCTCGCGCGCGACGCGGTAGCCGAGGTCGAGCAGCTCGGCTACGGCGCGCTCTGGTTTCCCGAGCCGGTCGCGGGCAAGGAGGCGCTCACGCACGCGGCCCTGCTCCTCTCCTGGAGCGAGCGGATCACGGTGGCGGCCGCGATCGCGAACATCTGGGCACGCGACCCGATCGCCATGGCGAACGGCGCGCGGGCGCTCAGCGACGCCTATCCCGACCGCTTTCTGCTGGGCCTCGGCACGAGCAACGAGATCTCGGTGCCGGCCCGGGGCCACGAGTACGGGCGGCCGCTGTCGCGCATGCGCTCGTACCTCGACGCCATCGACGACGCGCCGTCGCTGGCGCCGGAGCCCGCGGGCCCCGTACGCCGGTTCCTCGCCGCGCTCGGCCCGAAGATGCTCGCACTCGCCGCGGAGCGCAGCGTCGGCGCCCATCCGTACTTCGTCCCGGTGGAGCACACTGCGTTCGCGCGCGACGTGCTCGGCCCCGAGCCGCTGCTCGTGGTTGCGCAACCGTTTGTCGTCATAGATGATGTCGACGGCAAGGCGGTGCGCCGACACACCACCGCCCACATGAGCTTCTACCTCGCCCGCAACCCGTACAGGCAGAACCTGGAGCGCTTCGGATGGACCGACGCCGACTTCGCCGACGGCGGCAGCGACGAGCTGGTCGAGGCGATCGTCGCGTTTGGCGACGTGGATGCGATCGCCGCCCGGGTCCAGGCGCACTTCGATGCCGGCGCCGACCACGTCTGCCTGCAGCCGCTCGACGCCGATCCGGGCGACCTCGGGCTCGCGCAACTTGGGCGCCTCGCGGAGGCGCTGATCGAGACGTGACCGCATGAACCGAGCGCTCACGGGCGCTCGCCGCCCGCCAACCACTGGACAACGGAGGTATCCGAAATGACCGTCGACGTCCGAGGCTCGACCATCGTCGATCTCTCGCAGCCGATCTACAAGGGGATGCCGGTCTACCCCGGCCATCTCGCAACGGTCGTGTTCGACTACCACGCGCACGCGGAGACGCTCGGCAAGTTCGAGAGCGACTTCTCATACGCGTCCAAGGGGCTGATCCTCAGCGACCACGGCCCCACCCACGTCGACTCCATCAGCCACTTCGATTCCGCCGGCGGCGCCGCGACGATCGACGAGATGCCGCTCGACACGTTCTGGGGCGAGGGGACCTGCATCGACATCTCCTCCACCGCGGCTCGCGAGTACTGCTCGGCCGCCGACCTCGACGCGAGCCTCGACGCGTCGGGAGCGGAGCTCCGCCCCGGCGATGTGCTGCTGCTGCACACCGGCACGTTCGAGCGCCACGGCGGCACCGAGGAGTACACGAGCCAATACCCCGGGCTCGACGATTCCGGGGCCGAGTGGCTGGTCGAGCGCAAGGTGAAGGTGTTCGGGGTGGACTGCCCGAGCCCCGACAACCCCGCCAGCCCAACCTACCCGGTGCACCTCATGTGCCGCCGCGAGGGCGTGACCCACTACGAGAACCTCGCCGGGCTGCGACCGCTCATCGGCCGGCGCTTCGTCTTCGTCGGCCTTCCGCTCAAGGTGGTCGGCGGCCACGGGTCCCCGGTGCGCGCGGCAGCCCTGCTGCTGGACGAGTGAGCCCGGTGGGCGCGATGGATCTCGAAGGCAAGACCGCCGTCGTCACGGGCGGCGGTCGCGGGATAGGCCGCGCGATCGCGCTGCACTTCGCCGCCGCCGGGGCCGACGTGGCCCTGGCGGCGCGATCGGCCGACCAGATCGAGGAGGTGGCCGGCCTGATCGAGAGCCAGGGGCGCCGAGCGCTGCCCGTCGTCACCGACCTCCGTCTGCCCGAGCAGGTCACCCGGCTCGCCGAGACGGTCGCGTCGGAGCTCGGCGAAGTCGACGTGCTCGTCAACAACAGCGGGATCGCCGGGCCTATGGGCGTGCTCTGGGAGCTCGACCCGGAGGGCTGGGACGAGACGGTCCAGGTCAACTTGACCGGCGTCTTCCTCTGCTGCCGCGCCTTCCTGCCGGGCATGATCGAGCGGCGCTCCGGCAACGTGATCGTGATCGGATCCGTCACTGGGAAGCGCCCGCTGCACGGCCGGACCCCCTACGCCGCCACCAAGCTCGCCCTGGTGGGGCTTGTGCGAACGCTTGCCTGGGAGGTCGGCGAGTACGGCATCCGCGTGAACCTGATCTCGCCGGGGGCGGTCGCCGGGGAGCGGATCGAGAAGGTGATCGAGGGGCAGGCCGCGACGAAGGGCATCACGGTCGAAGAGGCCCGCGCGGAGCTCGCCGGCGGGTCGCCCATGAAGCGCTTCGTCGACCCCGACCACGTGGCCGCGGCGGCGGTCTTCCTCGCCTCCGACGCCGGTGAGTCGGTGACCGGAGAGGACCTGAACGTCGCCGGCGGTCTGGCGATGTTTTGAGCGCCGACCCAGAGGCCCCGGCCACTGCCCTACCCCGGGCGGGCGAGGTCGCCCTGATCACCGGGGCCGCCGGCGACATCGGCGCCGCGACCGCGACACGGCTGGGCCGCGACGGCGCCCACGTCGTGCTGGCCGACCTCGACCGCGACGCGGTGGACGCCCGTGCGGGCGAGCTGCGCGGGGCCGGGCTCCGCGCCAGCTCGGTCGGGCTCGACGTCTCCGACGAGGACAGCGTCGCCGCCGCGGTGGAGGCGGCGGGCGCGCTCACGGGCGCACTGGACGTGCTGGTCAACGCCGCGGGGGTCGTCCGCGTCGACCGGTTCGAGGGCTTCTCGCGGGAGGACTGGCTGCGCATCTACGAGGTCAACGTCTACGGCTCCTACCTCTGCCTCAAGCATGCGATCCCGCTCCTGCGCGCGGCCGAGGGCCAGGCGCGGGTGGTGAACGTGGCCTCGGGCGCCGGCAGGCGGCCCGGGCCGATGATCGCGCCGTACGCGTGCTCGAAGGCGGCGGTGACGAGCCTCACTCGGTCGGCGGCCACCGCGCTCGCCCCCGAGGTGCGCGTCAACTGCGTCTCTCCGGGGATCGTGGGAGGGGCGATGTGGGAGCTGCTCGACGAGCGCCTCGAGAAGCTCGGCGCCGCGGAGGGGGCACGCTTCGCCGGGCGAGTCGAGGGCCTGCCGCTCCCCCGCGCCGGATCGCCCGGCGAGGTCGCGGAGGTGATCGCGTTCCTCGCCTCCCCGGCGAGCTCCTACGTGGTCGGCCAGGACGTGAACGTCGACGGCGGCCAGACCATGCTTTGACGCACCTAGGTGCGAACGATTGCACACTTCGCTAGGATGCCGGCCCACCAGCGTGGCCGAACCCGGCGTCGCGATCCGGACGGACCGAGTCGCGGTTGCCGAGCGCGTCAGAGAATCCGCCGAACTCCGGGAGAGCGCATGCCGAAGCCCAAGGTGATCATCCAGATCTATCCGATGCTGCCTGCGGAGGACCGTCAGGACCGCGAGCGGCAGCGCCCTCTCGGCCGTGACGGACAGCTCTACCACAAGGTCCTCCACGACTGGCTCGACGTCGTGAAGGCGGCCGACGAGCTCGGCTGCTGGGGGATCAGCACGATCGAGCACCACCTCCACTCCGAGGGCTACGAGGTCGGCCCGACGCCGGGCGTGCTCAACGCCTGGTGGATACCGCACGTCAAGCAGGCGCGCGTGGGATCGCTCGGCTACGTGATGGCGACCCAGGACCCGATCCGCGTGGCCGAGGAGTGCGCGATCCTCGATCACCTCAGCGAGGGCCGGTTCTTCTGCGGCGTCGCCCGCGGCTACCAGTCGCGATGGACGAACATCCTCGGGCAGGCGACCGACTCGGTCGCCGCCGTCGCCACCGACATCGGCAAGAAGGACGACGTCCGCAACCGCGAGATCTTCGAGGAGCGGATGGAGATGCTGATCAGGTGCTGGACCGAGGACTCGATCGAGCTCGACGGCGACTACTACCAGGCCCCGTACCCGCTCGACCAGGGGATCGACTACCCCGCCTGGCGCAGCGCCAGGGACGCGGGCGCTGCCGGCGAGATCGGCGACGACGGGCGCGTGCACAGGGTGAGCGTCGTCCCGAAGCCGTTCCAGGACCCCCACCCGCCCGTGTTCCAGGCGGTCAGCGCGAGCCCGGACTCGATCAAGTTCGCCGCCAAGAACGGCTTCCGTCCCACGTACTTCACGAAGCTCGAGAAGATGGAGGAGTTCTGCCACCTCTACGTCGAGGAGGGCCGCAAGGCAGGGCATGACTTCGTCCTCGGCGAGCGTCAGAACATGTGCCGGTGGATCCACGTCGCGGACACCGAGAAGGAGTACGACGAGAAGCTCGAGGCCTACGACCGCGACATCTACGAGAACTTCTACGTCCCGTTCTTCCCGCAGTTCCCGGACGACACGTCGAGCATCGACTGGGTCCAGAACATCAAGAACAGCGGGATCTTCCACGGCGGCACGCTCGAACAGCTCACGGAGCAGTTCGTGGACGCCTACTCCAAGGTGCCCGCGGAGTTCATCACCCTGATCTGGCACTACGCACAGATCCCCAAGGAGGAGCTGATCCACGAGCTCGAGGTGTTCATGACCCAGGTCGTGCCGGAGCTGGAGGTGCCGGAGCTGAGCGGCGCCGCGGTCCCGGTCGGCGGGATGGCGTGAGCCGGAGGGGACGATGTACGAGATCGTCGATCTGAGCCAGGAGATCTTCAGCGACGCGCCGCGTTTCCCCGGGCACCCGCCGACGAAGATCGAGTGGGTGGCCCGCCACGAGGACGCGGCGAGCGCGCCCATCCAGCCGAAGGACATCACCTACGCGGCGATGATGCTGCACATGTGCGACCACGGCCCGACCCACGTCGACTCGATCAGCCACATCGACGAGCGGGAGTCGGCGCCGAGCATCGACCACTCGCCGCTGACGAACTTCCTCACCCCCGCGATCGCGCTCGACTTCACGGGAAGGGTCGAGCCCAGGGAGGAGATCTCGCTCGGCCTGCTCCGGGAGGAGCTCGACAGGCACGGGCTGACGCCGCCCCGGGACGGGACCGTCCTGTTCACCGGCGGCCACTACCGCCGGACCTTCCCCGGCGAGGACTACGTCACGGAGTACCCCGGCCTCGGGCTCGACGCGGCGGAGTTCCTCTATCGCGAGTGCGGTGTCGTCAACATCGGCCAGGACGCGCCGAGCATCGAGGCGGGCGCCAACGCGAACGACGGCCGCTTTCCCTGTCACGTCCTCTGCCGTGAGCTGCAGCGCCACAACACCGAGAACCTCGCCAACATCGAGGAGGTCGCCGGCCGCGAGTTCACGTACGCCGGCCTGCCGCTGAAGATCCGCGACGGCACCGGCTCCCCGATCCGCGCGGTGGCGATCCTCGATCTGAAGACGTAGGGCCATGAGCGGGTCGAGCGCCAAGTCGCAGGCTCCGTGGCTCGCGCTCTACGACCCGGGCCTGCCGGCGACGATCCATCCCGAGCACGAGACCGCGCTCGGGATGTTCAAGGCGGCGCTGCGGCGCGCTCCTGATCTCGACCTCGTTCGCTACTTCGAGACCCCGATCTCGCTTGTCGAGATCGACGCGCTCTCGGACGGCCTGGCCGTGGGGCTGCGGGAGCTCGGAGCCGGCCGCGGCGACCGCGTCGCGCTGGCCCTCCAGAACGTGCCGCAGTTCGTGATCGCCCTGCTTGCCATCTGGAAGCTCGGGGCGATCGCGGTGCCCTGCAACCCGATGCTGCGCGAGCGCGAGCTCGTGAGGCAGCTCACCGACTGCGAGGCGACCGGGATCATCGCGCTCGAGTCGCTTCACCGCGAGACCGTCGCCGCCGCGGCGCCCCGGGCGGGGTTGCGCTTCGTCGTGACCACCTCGGAGCTCGACCTGCTCGACGGCCCCCCGCCGGGCGTCCTCGCCGGGGTCGACCGAACCCGCGACCCCGAGGCTCACGACCTGCTCGAGCTGGCCGCCGCGGGCGCCGGCGCCAAGCCCGAGCCCGTCGCGCTGGGCCCGGGTGACGTCGCGATCCTGACCTACACGTCCGGCACGACGGGCCCCCCGAAGGGGGCGATGAACACGCACCGCAACGTCGTCTACGACTCGTGCATCTTCCGGGACTGGCTTCGGGCCGGCGACGACGACGTGATCCTCGGGATCGCGCCGCTGTTCCACATCACCGGGCTGATCGCCCACGTCGGGCTGGCGCTGTGCGCGCCGGCCCCGCTCGTGCTCGCCCACCGCTTCGACCCGGCGGAGACGCTGCGCCTGATCGAGCTCCACGGCGCGACGATCTCGGTCGCAGCGATCACGGCCTATCTCGCTCTGCTGCGCGACGAGGCGCTCGGGCGCCACGACATCTCGTCGATGACCAAGGCCTACAGCGGCGGCGGGCCGATCCCGCCGACGGTCGTCGAGGAGTTCGAGCGGCGCACCGGCGTCGTCATCCGCAGCGCCTACGGGCTGACCGAGACGACCTCGGCGTCGCACCTGACGCCGCTCTCCGGGCGGGCGCCGGTCGACGCGGCCACGGGCGCGCTCGCCGTCGGGATCCCGGTCTTCAACACGACCATGCGGATCCTCGATGACGACGGCCGGCCGGTGTCAGCCGGCGAGGTGGGCGAGGTCGCGATCGCCGGGCCCCAGGTCGTGCCCGGCTACTGGAACAAGCCGGAGGAGACC
>Ga0190271_10002497_pt1 | contig 11184 bp, 12 predicted proteins | sample Popmic356T_FD_133747 | JGI IMG/M metagenome (GOLD analysis project Ga0190271, IMG submission 133747) | Populus adjacent soil microbial communities from riparian zone of Weber River, Utah, USA - 356 T | ecosystem: Environmental > Terrestrial > Soil > Riparian zone | place: USA: Utah | collected...
CGTCGTGTTGAACAAGATCGATCGCGCCGACGCCCGGCCGCAGGAAGTGTTGAACGAGGTCTACGATCTGTTCATCGACCTCGACGCGACCGAGGACCAGATCGAATTCCCCGTGCTCTATGCGAACGCGCGCGACGGCGTGGCGACGACGGACCTGGCGAAGCCAGGGGACAGCCTGCAGCCGTTGTTCGAGGCCATTGTCGAGTCTGTGCCGCCGCCGCGCGGGAATCCCGAGGCGCCGCTACAGATCCTGGTGGCCAACCTGGACTCCAGCGACTACCTGGGACGAATCGCCATCGGCCGCGTGTTCAATGGCACGGTGAAGCTAAACGGCCCGGTGTCAGTGCTGAAGCTGGGTGGAACAATCGAGTTGACGAAGGTCACCAAGTTGTTCGCCTTCGACGGCCTGAAGCGTGTGGAAATCGAACAGGCGGCCGCCGGTGACATCGTGTGCCTCGCCGGCATCGACGGCATCACGATCGGTGAGACGATCAGCGACCCTGAGAACCACGTACGGATTATTCCTCCGGCGATCGATGAGCCGACGGTGTCGATGATTTTCGGCGTCAACACCTCGCCGGTCGCGGGGCGTGACGGGCAGTACGTGACGTCGCGCAACCTGCGCGACCGGCTGCAAAAGGAGCTGCTCGGCAACGTCTCGCTCCGTGTCGAGGACACCGACACCCCGGAGCAGATGCGCGTCATCGGCCGCGGCGAGCTCCAGTTGTCCATTCTGATCGAGATGATGCGGCGCGAGGGGTTCGAGCTGCAGGTGTCGCGTCCAGAGATCGTCACGAAGGAAATCGATGGCATCCGCGTCGAGCCGGTCGAGGACCTGGTCATCGACGTGCCCGAGGATTTTCAGGGCGTGGTCATCGCCATGGGCGGTGGCAGACGCGGCGTGATGACGAAGATGGTGAATCACGGCAGTGGCCGCGTTCGCCTCGAGTTCCGCATTCCGACCCGGGGCCTGATCGGCTTTCGCTCGCAGTTCCTGACCGACACCAAAGGAACCGGCATCATGAACCACCTGTTCGCTGGGTGGGAACCGTGGCACGGCGCCATCCCGTCGCGGCCGACCGGCGCACTGGTCGCCGACCGCACGGGGGTGGCCACTCCCTACGCGATCTGGAACCTCCAGGAGCGCGGCGAGATCCTCATCGATCCGGGGATCATCGTCTACGAGGGGATGATCATCGGCGAGAACTCGCGCACCAACGACATGGACGTGAACGTCTGCAAGGAAAAGAAGCAGACCAACATGCGCGCCTCGAGCGCCGACGAGGCAATCCGGATTGTGCCGCCACGCAAACTCAGCCTCGAGCAGGCGATCGAGTTCATCAACGACGATGAGCTCGTCGAAGTGACCCCGAAGACAATCAGGCTCCGTAAGCGCATCCTCGCCTCGAACATGCGGCCCAAACGCGAGGACGACTAGTCGTCCGCCTGCTGCAGCGCCAGGTCGCTGACGATATTGAGATCGACCGTGTCAATCTTTCGACACGACTTCGAATCCATTCTTGGGCAGTACTGCGAAAAACAAGGCGATTCCAGCAAAAGCCTCCCCCCACCGGCCCGGGTACACTCCTTGCCCTTGTGACGGGCGCGACACGAAGTAGCTGGCGTGTTGCAGTCGGGATTCCGATAGTGCCCGATTGCCCAGGGTTTCCAGCCGGCCGTCACTGCACCCATCCGTTCGAAAAGGAATCACGATGCTGCTCGGAGCGATGTCGCTCTTCTCCCACGACCTGGCAATTGACCTGGGCACGGCCAACACCTGCGTGTTCGCACGCGGTGCGGGCATCGTTCTGAACGAGCCGTCGATTGTCGCTGTCAACAACGTCACCGACCAGATTGAAGCGGTCGGCAGCGACGCCAAAGAAATGCTCGGACGCACGCCGGGAAACATCACGGCCATCCGTCCGATGAAGGACGGCGTGATCGCCGACTTCGAAGCGGCCGAGAAGATGCTCGGTCACTTCATCAAGAAGGCTCATCGCCGCAAGAGTTTCGTCCGCCCGCGCGTCGTCATCGGCGTGCCGTCGGAGATTACCCAGGTCGAGCGTCGTGCGGTCAAGGACAGCGCGTATCGCGCCAAGGCCAGTGAAGTGCACCTCATCGAAGAGGCGATGGCCGCGGCGATCGGCGCCGGGCTGCCCATCACTGAAGCCGCCGGCAACATGATTGTGGACATCGGCGGCGGCACCACCGACATCGCCGTGATCTCGCTCGCCGGGATCGTCTACAGCAAGTCAGTCCGCGTGGCCGGCAACGCCATGGACGAGGCCATCACGCTCTACGTCAAGAGGGAGCACGACCTCCTCATTGGTGAACGGACCGCCGAGCGCATCAAGATCGAGCTCGGTTCCGCGTTCCCGCTCTCGCAGCGCAAGGAAATGGAAGTCAAGGGCCGGCACGTGCTCGAAGGCAAGCCGTGCACGGTGACGCTCAACGATGGCCAGATCAGAGAAGCGCTCGCCGAACCCGTCCGCCAGATGATGCAGGCTGTACGCGACGCGCTCGAGCGCATTCCACCGGAGCTCTCCGCTGACGTCTGCGACCGCGGCATCGTGCTGAGCGGTGGCGGCGCACTGCTGCAGAATCTCGACGAGCGTATGCGTCAGGAGACTGGTCTGCCGGTGCAGGTCGCCGAGGATCCGCTGTCGGCGGTCGTGCTCGGCGCGGGCAAGATGCTGTCGGACTTCAACCTGCTTCGCAAAATTTCGATCGACTAGTAGGCAGTACGCGGTAGGCGGTAGGCAGCATGGTCGCTGCGCACCGCCTGCTGCTTTAGCGCCTACTGCTTACTGCATACCGCCTACTGCGAAATCCACTCCGGCGGCGGCTGAATCGTATCCAGTGGTGTTGACCCTGGATCGGGCCGTCCACTTCCAGCAAGACGGCTGATAGCGCGTACGGTCATGTCGTGATCGCACTCGATCTGACAGGACAGCCGTACACCTGTCAGTCCCTTCTCACTCAATCTTGTCTTCTCGGCTTGCGTCATGCGGGTCGGTTCACCATTCACGAACTCAACCCGGCACGTCGTACAGCGCGCGTTTCCTCCGCACGCGTGCAGGATGTCCACGCCGGCATCCTTCTCGATCGCATTGACGAGACGCTTGCCATCCTCCACATCAACAGTCGCAAATCCTTCAACGGTCAGCTTGGGCATGCGCGCTATGTTAACGTATCGAGTCGTGCCTGACGTGCCGGAGATTCCGAGACCATCGCAACTGTGGAAGCGACTGTCGTCCGAGCGCAAGCTCCTTGCTGCGGACGCATTCTGGCAGGACGAGAACGCTGCCGCCGAACAGGCGGAGGCCGTGGTCATGATCGCGCAGCGCATCAAGTTTCGTGTGCGCAGCGTGCAGACGCTGCCGCGGGAGAAGAAGTCACGTCACCTCGTGAGCCTGGGCGCGGTCTCCGAGTTGGTGGCGGCGCGGTTGCTCGTGGCGTATCACCTGCATCATCAGCGCGGCATGATGGGCGGGTTTCTGGACGCTCTGGGTATCACCCACGAGAACGGCCTGATTGCGGACGAGGAAATGCAGGCGCCGTCCGCTGAACGCCTGCGCGAGGCCGTCCGCGCGATCGGGGCCGCGCATCCCGCAGACGACGTCACGCTCTACCTCTCGACTCTTATGTGGCAGGACCCGGAAACCTGGGCAGGGCTCTCCGAGCTGCCCGAGCTCGCGCACCAGGCGTGAAGGGCGGACGATGAGCGGTTGGCTCTCCGGAGGACTGGGCTGGGCAAACAGCGCAGAAGGTTGGATTGCGCTCGGGACGCTCACGGTCCTCGAGATCGTGCTCGGGATCGACAACATCGTCTTCATCTCGATCCTGGCGGGCAAACTTCGCCTGGAAGATCGCGCGCGCGCCCGGAAGGTCGGGTTGTCGCTGGCGATGATCATCCGCATCCTGCTGCTGCTGTCGATCACATGGGTGATGGGCCTCACGGCTCCGCTCTTCGGCGTGCTCGGCTACGAGATTTCAGGTCGCGACATCATCCTGCTCGTCGGTGGCCTGTTCCTGATCGGCAAGAGCACGCTGGAGATTCACGAGAAGCTGGAAGGCGTTGAAGGGCACGGATCCGCGAAGGTGGCGAAGTCGTTTGCGTCAGTCATCATCCAGATCCTGCTGCTCGACATCGTCTTCTCGCTCGACTCCGTCATCACCGCGGTCGGCATGGCGGAGGACGTTGCCGTCATGATCCTTGCGGTGATCATCGCCGTCGGCGTGATGCTCGTGTCGTCGGGTGCGATAAGCGAGTTCGTCGATCGACATCCGACCGTGAAGATTCTTGCGCTCAGCTTCCTGCTGCTGATCGGCGTCTCGCTGATCGGCGAGGGACTCGACCAGCACATCCCGAAGGGCTACATCTACTTCGCGATGGCGTTCTCCGTCTTCGTCGAGATGATCAACCTCCGCGTTCGTTCGAAGGCTGATCCGGTGCAGCTGCACCAGTCCTACAAGGAATAGCTGGTTCGCATGGATCTGACGTCTCTCGGTGGGGTTGGATATCGAGCAGACGGCAAGCCAGATGCGCTGCTGGTGCTGGCGCACGGCGCGGGCGCAGGCCAGCAGCACCCGTTCATGACCGCCGTGGCGCAGGGCTTTGCGGCTCGGCGTGTCGATGTCGCGACCTTCGACTTCCCGTACATTCGCGAGCGCCGCAAGATTCCCGACAAGGCTCCCGTGCTCGAGAAAGCGTTCGCGGACGTCGTCGCTGCCGCTCGGCAGTGGAGCGACGCGACGAGATTCTTCATCGGCGGCAAGTCGATGGGTGGCCGGATGGCGACACATCTCGGTGCCGCTCACCTCGAAGGCCTCACCGGGATCGTCGTATTTGGATACCCACTGCATCCTCCGGGAAAGCCGGAACAGTTGCGCGTTCAGCATCTGCCGTCGATTGCCGTCCCGGTGCTCATCGTGCAAGGCGAGCGCGACGTGTTCGGTTCTCCGCAGGAACTGAAGCCGGCGATCGACACCATGACCGCAAAGGTCACTCTGCATATCGTGGTGAAGGGCGATCACTCGCTGGCGGTGACGGGCCGTCGTCGCGATGACGTCCTCAACGAAGTCCTCGATGTCGCAACTGAGTGGATGAAGAGGACCAAGGACCAAGGACCGAGAACCAAGGATCTGGGATCGTGACCACTCTCGAATCGCTCGGGTGGGACCAGTCGCTCGAGAGTGCCTTTCAGGAGTGGGCGGTCAAGCCGGATGTGCAGCCCGGCCGCGTGGTGATCGAGTTCAACTACATCTGCCGCGTGTGGTGTGACGGCGGCGAGATCGAGGCGGTCCGATCGGGGCGGCTGTCGCATCGCGCAACGAGCCGCAGTGAGCTTCCAGCTGTCGGCGACTGGGTCGTTGTCAGGAGGCAACCCGATGAAGACCGCGGCGCGATCGTCGCCGTGCTGCCGCGTCGCAGTTGGTTCTCGCGTCGCATGGCGGGTCACGTGACGGAGGAACAGGTCGTCGCCGCCAACGTCGACGTCGTGTTCATCGTCATGGCGCTCGACGGCGATTTCAGCCCGCGCCGGCTCGAGCGGTATCTGCTGCTGGCGCGGGAGAGCGGTGCCTCTCCAGTCGTGCTGTTGACGAAGCCGGACGTCTGCGAGGACGTTCCCGCACGCGTGGCCGAAGTCGCCGTTGTCACTGGCGACGCGCCCGTCCATGTCGTCAGCCCGAAACTCGGTCAGGGCCTCGACAGGGTCGCGGAGTATCTGCCGGCCGGCAAGACGGGAGCGTTGCTCGGTTCTTCAGGGGTAGGGAAGAGCACGATCATCAACAAGCTCGTCGGGCGCGACGTACAAAAGACGAGGGACATTCGCGCGTCCGATTCGAAGGGGCGGCACACGACGACGCATCGCGAGCTCGTGTTTCTGCCCAACGGCGGGTTTGTGATCGACACGCCGGGGATGCGCGAACTGCAGCTGTGGGATGTGGGCGATGCCGTCCGCGAAACGTTCGACGACATCGAAGCGCTTGCCTCAGACTGCAGGTTCACCGATTGCCGCCATCGCGACGAGCCTCGTTGCGCGGTGAAAGCGGCGGTTGAAGAGGGGAAGCTATCGGCCGCCAGGCTCGAGAGTTACCTGAAGCTTCAGGACGAACTGGGGTACCTCGCCCGGCAACAGGACGAGCGCGCGCAACTCGAAGAGAAGCGTCGCAACAAGATCATGGGGAAGGCGCTGAAACAGCACCTCAAGACGAAACGCGGTTAGTCCAGCGGCGCCAATCGAACAGCGAAGCCAAACGACCGAGCTGTATCTCCGGCCACCATCGGCGCGGACGGCTCATGCTCTGCAATCCAAGGCTGACCACGGCAGCGTTGATCATCTGCGTGGTGATCACCCGCGCGTCCGACTGCGCACCGATCATGAGCCCGCGATCGCAGATCAAATTGATCAGACGCGGCACGCCACCACTTGCTCTCAGCACAACATCGAGCGCCCGATCCTCGAACGCGACCTGACCCATCTCGCCAGCGATCGAGAGACGGTGAATCACGTACGCCTCCAGATCCAACCGGCCCAGCGGCGACAGCACGGCGCGAAGTGACACGCGCTGATCGAGCTGCTTGAGCTCAGGCTGCTGCAGGAGGTCGAGGAGATTGAGCTGGCCGACCAGGACGATCTGGAGCAGCTTGGCTTGATTCGTCTCGAGGTTCGACAGCACGCGAATCTCTTCGAGCACCTGCGGCGACAGGTGCTGTGCCTCGTCGATGATGAGGACACCGCTCGCGCCGATGGGCACGAGTGACGTCAGGAACTCGTGCAGCGTGGCGATCAGCTCGTGCCGGCTCGCGGCGATGATCCGTCCGCTGCGAACCGCTTCGCGCGACACCACTCCGAAATCGAGCAGGATCTCGCGGAGGAGCTCCTCGCCGGAGAGAAACGGGTTCAGCACGAGCGACGTGAACAGCTTCATGTCCAGCTGTTCGAGCACTGTCCTGCAGACCGTCGTCTTGCCGGTGCCGATGTCGCCGCTCAGAACCGCGACACCTTCGCGCCGCTTGATCGTCTGCAGCAACTGCCGGATGGCTTCTTCGTGCGACGGACTTGGATAGAGGAACCTGGGGTCTGGCGCCAGCGTGAAGGGCGACTGCGCGAAGCCGTAGAACTCCTCGTACTGTTGCGACCTGTGCTGTGCCTGTGTGGTGACGGCCAAGTTCCAGCGAATATAGCAGATAATTCTCGTGATGTTGGTGCTGCTCCCGCTCGTGTTGGTCGTTGCGCTCGACGCTCAGGCCACGCGTCCGCAGCGGCCGGCTCCGACTCCTCCCCGCGATCCCTTCTTCACGTCAACGATGAAGCCGGAGGAGATTCGCGGCAAGCAAGCCGTGCTCGACACGACCGAAGGGGTCATCGTGCTCGACCTCCTGGCCGACGCAGCGCCGACTCACGTGGCGCATTTCATCACTCAAGCTCGGGCGGGTGCGTACGACGGGACGGTGTTTCACCGCGTGATCGCGATGGGCATCATCCAGGGCGGCGATCCACTATCGAAGGATCCGGCGCAGTCGGCAAAGTACGGCAGCGGTGGCCTGGGCCGGCTCCGGTTTGAAGCGAACGCCGAGAAGCATACGAGGGGCGCCGTGTCCGCGGTGCAGGTGCCCGGGAATCGCGACAGCGCCGGTAACCAGTTCTTCATAGTTGTCACGGATCAACCGGCGCTCGATGGGCAGTACACGGTCTTCGCGCGTGTCGCGGACGGGATCAACGCTGCCCAGAAGATCTCGACGACGCCCGCCGCCAACACTGTGCCGGACGCTCGTATCGAGATCCGGAAGGTCTCCATACGCGACAAGCCGGCCGCCGAGCCGGAACCGTTCGTGTCTGCGAACGTCGAGGAATTGCGCACGTATCGTGCGGTGCTGACGACAACGCTTGGCGACATCACGATCGAGCTGTTTCCGGACCGCGCACCGAATCACGTTCGGCAATTCCTGCGGCTGGCTTCGTCCGGTGTTTACGACGCCACGTCGTTTCACCGCGTGGTCAAGGGATTCGTCGCGCAGACGGGACATCTGCCCACGCGCCGAGAGCCGTTGAGTGAGCGGCAACAGAGCTACGTGCACGTGCTCCAGCCCGAGTTCAATCCGACGCCCCACGAACGGGGGATCGTCTCCATGGCGCGACTCGACGATCTTGCCAGCGCGTCGAGTTCGTTCTTCATTGTGCTTGGGCGTTCGCCGGCACTCGATAATCAGTACACGGTCTTCGGTCGAGTCACCGCCGGCATGGACGTACTCGAGAAGATCGAGAACGCGCCCTTGAATGGCGAAGCACCCGTGACGCGAATCGAACTGACGGGTGTGCGGCTCGAACGTCAGTAACAGGACTTATGTTGAAGGGATCGCGAGACGGCGTGCTGCATCGAATGCAGCCAATCAGTATTCACGGTCAGCTGTCGTACGACGTGCACTACACGTTCGCCGACGAACCTGACGGTCAGGCGCGCGTTGCGCGTATCGGGCCGGAGGCGCTCGCGCCCGGGTTGCAGGTTGGCGACAAGATTCGCCTCGATTTTCTTGTCGGGGTGGTCACCGCCATCCACAGAATCTAGTCTTCGAAGGGCAGCCGTGGCGCTGCCCGGTGCTTCGGCACGGCCACCACGACGACATCGCTGTCACACAGGTTGTGCACGCTCACGCCCAGGAGGCGAACGGGACGCTGACCTGCCTCCGTCTTGTCGAGGAGCGCAATGGCGCGGCCGACGATGGACGACTCGTCGCGCGTTGGAGGTTCGGAGTGACTGCGCGTGATCGTGGTGAAGTCGCTGTACCGGACTTTGATGACCACCGTGCGTGCGAAGAGCTCTCGTCGCGCCAGCCATGACGCCGAGCTCCTCGCCATATCCGCCACTTCCTGCCGAATCTCTTCGAGGCTGGTGAGGTCTCGCTCGAACGTGTTCTCGCTGCCGGACGACTTGGTCTCGCGCTCGGAGATGACGGGCCGATCGTCGACGCCGTGCGATAACCTTTGCAGCCACTCGGCGAGCGAGCCGACCGCCTCGCGCAGTCGTTCCGGGTCGGCCGAGCGGACATCGATCAATTTGTCGATACCGCGCTCGCGCAGCTTTCGAGCGGTGACTGGACCGACGCCCCAGAGTGCGTCCACTGGAAGCGATCGCAGGAACGGCTCGACCCGTTCAGGTGCGATGACCGTCAGCCCATCCGGCTTCTGCCAGCCCGATGCGATCTTCGCGAGGAACTTGTTCGGCGCGACGCCAGCGGATGCGGTCAGCCCTGTTGCCGATTTGATTTCCGCTTTCAATCTCCGCGCGACGGTCATGCCGAGCGTCTCGCCCCACGCGTTTTCCGTGACATCCAGATAGGCCTCATCGAGCGAGAGCGGTTCGACAAGAGGAGTGACCGTGCGGAAAAGCGCGAAGACTTCTTGCGACACGGCGCGATACTTCTGGAAATTGGGGGACACGATCACGAGCGAGGGGCACAGGCGAACAGCCTGTGCCATCGAGATAGCGGACCTGACGCCGAAGGCTCTCGCTTCGTAGCTGGCCGCCGCGACGACGCCGCGCTTATCGGGTTGCCCGCCGACGACGAGAGGACGCCCTCGCAGCTCGGGTCGATCGCGCTGCTCGACGGATGCGTAGAACGCATCCATGTCGACATGAAGGATCCTTCGCAATGCCTTACTCGAATCCCGAATCCCGAGTCCCGGGTCAGCCCCCCGTTGCGCCGAAGCCGCCGCGTGTGGCCGAGCGAATCGCCGGCACCTCGTCCCACGTGACACGTGGGGCAGGCAGCACGATTCCCTGAGCGAGCCGATCGCCTCGACGCACCTGCACTTCAGCCGGCGTGAAGTTCAGGACCTGGACCATCACTTCGTCATTTGGCCCCGAATAGTCGGGATCTATCACGCCCACGCCATTGGCCACGAGCAGTCCGCGCTTGAGCGGCGTGCTGCTTCGGGCGAAAATCCCCAGGAAGTGTCCGGCGGGCACTTCAATGATGAGTCCCGTCCGGACGAGCGCGATCTGACCGGGCTGGATCATGATGTCGTGACTCGCGGCGAGGTCGAACCCCGCCGCTTCGGACGTACCGTAACCAGGGAGGGGCAGCGTGGGATCCAGCCGAGTGATCTTGAGGCGCATCAAGTCAGCATACCTCGTCACCTTGTTGCTGCTCGTGTCGGCAGTCACCGGGTTGGCGCAGGATTCGTCGGCGCCGTTGCCTCTCGACCCCGCCGTGAAATCCGGCACGCTTCCCAACGGGCTCCGGTATCTCATTCGTCAGAACGGGCGACCGGAGAAGCGCGCGATGCTGCGACTGGCCGTCAAAGCCGGATCGATGGACGAAGACGAGGATCAGCGTGGGCTCGCGCACATGCTCGAGCACATGGCGTTCAACGGCAGCACGCATTTCAAGCCGGGTGAGCTCGTCTCATATCTCGAATCGATCGGTGCCCGTTTCGGCCCGCACGTGAACGCCTACACCAGCTTCGACGAGACGGTGTACATGCTCGACGTGCCCACGGATCGCGCTGGCGCGCTGACGCGTGGGTTCGAAGCGCTGAGCGACTTCGCCGGCGGTGTCACGCTCGACACCGGGGAGATCGATCGCGAGCGTGGCGTCGTGATCGAGGAGTGGCGCGGACGTCTCGGAGTGGGCACGCGCATGCAGGATCCGCAGCTCAAGGCGCTCTTCGGTGACAGCCGATACGTCAACCGGATCCCGATCGGCACACCCGAAGTCCTCAAGAGCTTTTCAGCCGATCGTCTCCGTCAGTTCTATCGCGATCATTATCGCCCCGGCCGCATGGCGGTCATCGTCGTCGGCGACATCGACCCATCGGAGATCGAGAAGCTGATCGCACAACACTTTTCAGCCCTGCAACCAGGAGGAGCGCCGCGTACGGTCTATCCCATCCCGGACCACGCAGACACACGCTATGTCGCCCTTTCCGATAAGGAAGCGCAGGGGTCGGCGGTGTCGGTCACGATCAAAGGTCCGCTCGTCGAGCTGAAGACCGGTGCGGACTATCGCAAGACGCTGGTGCGGTCGCTGATGCATCAGATGCTGAACGCGCGCTTCGCAGAGATCGCTCGCCAGACAGACGCGCCGTTCCTGCGCGCAGGCTCAGACGATGAGACTTACGGCCTGACGGTGGAAGCGGTCTCGGTGGCGGCGCGTGTGGATGATGGCGCGACCGA
>Ga0190271_10002498_pt1 | contig 11182 bp, 9 predicted proteins | sample Popmic356T_FD_133747 | JGI IMG/M metagenome (GOLD analysis project Ga0190271, IMG submission 133747) | Populus adjacent soil microbial communities from riparian zone of Weber River, Utah, USA - 356 T | ecosystem: Environmental > Terrestrial > Soil > Riparian zone | place: USA: Utah | collected...
GAGCTGCCAGCTGAAATAGAACATCGAGCCGATGAGAACGACGATCGTCAGGGAGTCGCGGATCAGGACGGTGATGGACTTGGTGGTGGCCTCGGCCACCTGCTCGATGTTGAACGTGAGCCGCGAGAGCAGCGCGCCGCCCGAAACGCGGTCGTAGTAGCTGGCCGGCAGGTGCAGATACTGGCGGAACAGGTCGGCACGAATGCCCTTGATGACCTGCCGGCCCACGTATCCCGGAAAGTAGTTGGACATGTAGTCGCCGATGCCGCGCAGCAGGAACAGCACCGGGGCGCCGATGGGAATCAGCCAGAAGACCAGTGGATATTCGCCGGTGAGCGCGGCGAACTGGACGTCATTCATGCCCTTGATGAACTTCTGCACGAAGAACGCGAACGTGCCGTCGGTGGCGGCGAACAGGACCATGCCGAGCACGCCGATCATGAACATGCCACGGTGCGGCCGCGCGTAACTCAGCAGCCGGCGATAGACCTTCGCGGCGCTGGCTTCCGGCGGCGGAGTCGGGTTCATTTCGTGGAGCTGGGCTCTTCGACAGTCGCGATGTTGAGCCGCACGAACCCGAGCTTGCCCAGCACGTCCATGGCGCTCACCACCGACTGATGCGTGGCCCGTCCATCGGCGCGCACCGTCACGGGTTTGTCGCGATCGGCGCCGGCGACTTCCAGGAGGGCCGCGCGCAGCGTATCCGGAGACGAGTTGATGAGCTCGCGTTCGTTGACGCGATAGCTGCCGCTCTGCGTCACCGTCACCACGATCGGATCGACTTTCTGCTTGCCTGTAGGCGCCAGACTTGCCTGCGGCAGCTCGATCTTGAGCCGTCCTTCCTGCATGAAGGTGGACGACAGCATGAAAAAGATGACCAGCAGCAGCGAGACGTCGATCAGCGGGATCAGGTTGATCTCCGGATCGTCGCTGCGCTTGCGGGACTGCATCTTCATGCGCTGCGAACGACCCCGCCGTCGCTGTCCCCGCTCTGCTCGCCGGCACCCAGCGAGTCGGCGAAATTCACCGCGATCTTCTCCATCTCGACGACGATGCGCTCGACCTTGCCGCGCAGGTAGCGATGCGCCACGTAAGCCGGGATCGCCACGGTGAGACCGGCCGCGGTGCAGACCAGCGCTTCGGAGATGCCGCCCGCCAGCAAGCGCGGATCACCCATGCCACCGAGCATCACCGCATTGAACGCACGGATGATGCCGGTCACGGTACCGAGCAGCCCTAACAACGGTGAAATGCTGGCGATGGTGCCCACGGAGTTCACGAACCGCTCCAGCTCGTGAACCACCTGGCGGCCCACGTCTTCGACGCGTTCCATCATGATCTCGCGACCACGATGGCGATTGGCCAGCGCCGCCGCGAGGACACGCCCGAGTGCGGAATTTTTTTCGAGTGCCTCGATGACCTTCGGGTTCACCTGGTTCCGCTCGGCGAGATCGGACACCTTCTTGATGAGCTCCTGGGGCAGCACGCGCTTGCGCTGCAGGGTCCATAGCCTTTCGAGAACGATACCGACGAGCGCGATCGAACAGAGGATGATCGGCCACATGAATGGGCCGCCGGCCCGTACGAGTTCCCACATGGCGGGGATCATACCGGAGGGCGCGGCCGAAAGGGTCACGGCGAGCGCCGCCAGACAAAGGGGTATCGCGACGCGCGAGCCACGGCGACCACGTCCACGCCCGACGTCCCTAAACCGAGTTCGACGCCGCCATCGCGCCGCGTGTCGAGCACCGTGGCGCCGGCGGCGCGCCAACGCGCGAGCGTCACGTCGCGGGAATGTGAATTCACGATACCGCCGGTAGCAATTGCCAGGCCCGCGGCGCTCGCCTCTATCCACTCCGGCGCCGACGACACCGGGCTTGCGTGCCGGCTCACGAGCACCACGTCGCTCGCCAGGGCGCCGCGCCCGACTCGCGCGATCAGCGCGCGCTCCGCCGCGACATCGAGGTCGCCGCCTAGCAGAATGGCGTGCGCACCCACCGAGATGCGCAGTGCGCAGTAACGACCGTCGCGGCCTTCCGCAAAGCTCTGAAATCGGACTCCATCCCGGCGGAACTCCGAGTCCGCGCAGGTACGCACGGGCAGCGAGGTCGCCGGCCAGCCACCGCCCACCAGCACTTCCCGTACTCCACGCTCGAATGCCAGCGTTGCCGCAGCCTGGGCACGATCGCGGTCCAGCGAAGGCAGCACCAGCAGGTCGACGTGGTCGCGCCCGGATGCATCGAGTGCGGGAAACACCCATTGCCGAAGCCGCGCCCCGCGCGTGTTCCAGCTATCGCCGGTATCGAACAGCAACACGTGCGAGTGCGTGAACACGAGCGTCGCCGCACCCCGACCGGCATCGAGCACGCGGATGTGCGCCGTGCCAGGCTCGGGCAGGCGCGACGGCGCAAACAACAGCGGCAACGCGGCGCAGGCCGCGGACCATCGCAGCGGTAATGGCCAGCTCCTCAACAGGATCAGCGTCGCGAGCGCTGCAAACGGGTACCACCACCATGCCGGCGTGGCGCGCCACAGGGAGAAGTCGAGATCCGCGACCCAGGCGAGCGCCGGCCACACCCACTCGTAGAGCCACGCAGCAACTCCAAAGAAGACGTGGCACGAGCCCGGTGCGACGAATACTGCGAGCGTACCGGCCAGCACCAGCGGCACCAGCACGAACGAAACGAGCGGAATCGCCACGAGGTTGACGACGAGCCCGGTGACGGACAATCCGTCGAAAACCGCGAACGTGAGTGGCGCCAGCGCGATCACGATGGCGCATTGCAGGCGGACGAGATTCGCGAGGCGCGCGGCGAGCGTCGCTGACTGCGCAGCCGCCGTCACCGCGCCGGCGATCATGAGGATGACTCCGACGGCCAGGAAGGACAGCCAGAAGCCGGCGGACAGCGGCGCGCGCGGATCCATGCACAGCACCGCAACCAGGGCCAGCGACCAGACGCGACCGGCGCCGGCGTGACGAGCGCCCAGCCGCACCCACGCGAAGATGGCGAGCATGAGCCAGGTGCGCTGCGCCGGTACCGAAAAGCCGGACAACAGCGCATAACCGCCCGCGGCCGCCAGGCCTAACAACATCGCGAAGCGCTCGCGTTCGGGGAGTCGTACGAACGGCAGCCAGCGCCACACGAACCGTGCGGCGACGAACGCCAGGAGCGCGAACAAGGTGACATGCAGCCCGGAGATCGCGACCAGGTGCGTGGTTCCCGTGGCGTTGAACACGCGCCATTGGTCAGCGCTCAGCCGATCGGCGAGACCCACGGCCAGGGCCGTGAGCAGCGCTGCCGCGTCCGGGTCTGCAACCTCCTCCCTGATGGCCATGGCCACGCGCGCCCGCAGCGTGTCGACCGAAGTGTTCGCCAGCGCGAGCCGGGTGTTGAGCGTCGACGGCAGCACTCTTCCCGCGAGGTGCACGCCGTCGCGAAACGCATGTCGTGCCGCATCGGTGCCGGCAAAGTTGCGGACGTCGCCGAGCGGCGCGAGCCGCACGAGCAGGCGCCAGCGTTCCCCGGCGCGCGGCGCCACGGCCGCGTCGCGCCAGACCAGCCGCGCACGGCGCGTGCGTGTGTCGCGCGACGCAAATCCCTCGACGCCGACTGCATCCAGGTCGAAACGTAATTCCGCACCCGCGCGCACCGGGACCGCGCAGACCACTCCCTCGACCAGCATGCGCTGGTCCGCGGAGGTGGCAGGCACCTGCAGCGCCAGCCACTGCAACGTGGTGGCCCAGCCGAACACCATGCCCGCCAGCAGCGCGGCGAGATGCCTTGCAATTGCAATCTTTCCAAGCCGCGTGGTGAAGACCAGCACCGCGCTGGCCCCCGCCGCCAGGAGCCACGGCATCGCCGGCAGCGCCGTGGAGAACAGTCCCAGCAGCAGGCCTGCCAGCAGTGCAAGCGCGCCGATCACGCGTGGTGGCGTCCGATGCTAGAGTGCGCCCCGATGCCACGTGGACTGTTTCGCAAAATCACGCCCCGCAGCGAAACGCTGCGTACGCACTGGGCGCTCAAACCGTTCGGCCGCTTTTTTGCCGACCCCAGGTTGTGGTCGCTACAGCGGCGCACGGTGACGCCGGCGTTTGGCGCCGGACTCGCCATCTGCTTCGTGCCGCTGCCCATCCACATTCCGCTGGCGGCGATCACCGCGATCTTCTGCCGCATTCACATTCCGACCATCATGTTTTCCCTGCTGCTCGCGAATCCCCTGACCGTCGGACCGGTGTACTACCTCGCATACAAGGTGGGCGTGATTGCCACCCGGGCGCCGCCACTGGAAATGAAATTCGAGATGAGCTGGGAATGGGTGCAGAACGGCCTTGGGCCGATGTGGAAACCCTTCCTCGTGGGCTGTGGCCTCACCGGCGCCTTGTTCGGGCTGGTGGGTTGGGCCGCGCTCGACCTGCTGTGGCGCTACAACGTGCGCAAGAGATATCGCGAACGCGCGGGATCCACCAGCCGCTGATCAGGCGCGTTCGAGCAGATTTCCGCGTTCCAGTTCGAGGATGCGATCCATGCGCGCCGCCAGCCGGCGGTCGTGGGTGACGACGATGAGGCTGGTCGCGAGCTCGCGATTCAGCTCCAGCATGAGCTCGAACACCGATTCGGCGTTTCCACCATCGAGATTTCCGGTCGGCTCGTCGGCCAGCACGATGCGCGGATTCGTTACGAGCGCGCGCGCCACGGCCGCACGCTGGCGTTCGCCGCCCGACAATTCATGCGGCCGGTGGATCAGGCGCTCGCCCAACCCCACGCGCTCGAGGATCCTGCGCGCCGTGCTTTCCGCCTCCTGCCGGGGCACCCGCCGGACCAGCAGGGGCATCGCCACGTTTTCCAGCGCCGAGAATTCCGGCAGCAGGTGATGGAACTGGTAGATGAAGCCGAGCGTACGGTTGCGCAATTCGCCCCGTGGCTTCTCGGCGAGCGCGTGAATGTCGCTGCCGGCGATCTTCACGTGCCCGGCCGTCGGCCGGTCGAGACCACCGAGGATCTGCAGCAGCGTGGTCTTGCCGGACCCCGAGGCGCCGATGATGGCGAGCCGCTCACCCGCGCGCACCGCCAGGTTCACGCCTTGCAGCACCTGCAGGTCGATCGGCCCCTGGCGAAACGCGCGCGCGATGCCGGTGGCCTCCATGACCAGTTCATTCATGACCACCTCATTCATGACGAAGGGCCTCGGCCGGCAGCATGCGAGCAGCACGCCACGCCGGGTAGATAGTGGCCAGCGCCGAGAGCGCCAGCGCCACCCCCGCCACTTGCAACAAGTCGCCGACGCGTACTTCGGAAGGCAGATCGCTCATGAGATACACACTCGCATCCAGGAATTTTATGCCGAACACACTTTCGATCCCGTGTATGACTTCGGTGACGTTGAGCGCCAGCACCCAGCCGAGACACGCGCCGGAGAAGGTGCCGACGAAACCGATCAACGCGCCCTGCACCAGGAAAACCTCGAGAACATTGGACGGCGCGGCACCGATGGTGCGCAGGATCGCGATGTCCGTCTGTTTCTCCTTGACGATCATCACGAGCGTCGCCACGAGATTGATCGCGGCCACGACCACGAGGATCAGCAGGATGAAGAACATCATGGACTTCGTGAGCTCGATCGAACGGAAGAAATTTGCATGGTCGCGAGTCCAGTCGTTGACGAAATAGCCGTTGCCGTCATAGTCGATGGCGCGCGCCACGGTGCGCACCATCAAGGGAGCAAGAAAAGGATCCTCGAGCGCCAGGCGCAAGCCGGTCACGCGATCGCCGAGACGATAGAGCGTGGCGGCGTCTCTCATGTGTGTGAGTGCGAGTCCCCGGTCGAACTCGTACATTCCGGATTCGAAGATGCCACTCACCGTGAAACGCTTCATGCGTGGCTGGAATCCCGCCGGGGTGGCGCTGCCCTCGGGGGCCATGACCACCACCTTGTCGCCCATCTTCAATGCCAGCTCGGCGGCGAGCGCGCTGCCGAGGATGATTTGAAATTTCCCGGCTTGCAGTCCCTCGAGCTTCCCGTCGCGCATGCGGCCGCCCAGGCCGACCGCCTTCACTTCTTCTTCAGGAAGGATGCCACGCACCATCGCACCGGCCACGTGATCTCCATTGGCGAGCAGGCTGCGCGATTCCACGAAAGGAACCACGGCTACCACGCCCGGTTCGCGCGCGGCGTCGTTCTGCGCCTGGCGCCAGTTGGCGATCTCGCCGTCGACGCCGGTGATGGTGGCGTGCGAGGTCACGGTCAGCATGCGGCTGCGCAGCTCGAGTTCGAATCCGTTCAACACCGACAACACCACGACGAGCACGGCCACGCCCAGCGCGAAGCCGATGACCGACATCGACGCGACGAACGACACGAAGCCGCTGCGGTGCGTGGAGCGCAGGTAGCGCGTGCCGATGAGCCATTCGTATCTCATTCGTAGCGGAGCGCGTCGGCCGGCGGGACACGCGAGGCGCGTAACGCCGGGTAGATAGTGGAGGCGAGCGTGATCAGCATGGCGATGCCGGCGATCCAGAGGATCTGCTCGAGGCGCAGCTCCGACGGGATGCGGGTCACCATGTACACATCGGAGCTGAAGATCTCGAAACTGAACAGCCGTTCGAGGAACGCGGCGGCCGCACCGGCGTAGTAACCCAGCCAGCAACCGAGCAGGACTCCGAGCGCGACACCGAACCAGGCAATGACGCTGCCCTGGATCAGGAAGATGGCCATGACGCGGCGTGGTGAGGCGCCCAGCGTGCGCAGGATGGCGATATCGGTGCGCTTGTCGGTCACCACCATCGCGAGCATCGCCACGAGATAGAAAGCCGCGACCGCCACGATCAGCATGAGGATGATCGCGACCATGGTCTTCTCGATGCGGATGGCGCGGAAATAACTCGCGTGGTCCACGGTCCAGTCGCGGATCTCCACGCCCGCGGGCAGCAGTTTGGCGAGCGCCGCCGAATTCTCGCCGGCCGTGAGCGCATCGCTGAAATTCACGTGCAACGACATGCGTGCGTCCGGATTCGGCAGCAAGGCGCGCACGTCATCGATGGCGGCGATCAGCAACTCGGACTGGGAGTCCTGCAAACCCGCATCGAATACGCCGGCGACATTGAATTCCCGCAGCCGCGGCTCGGGCACGCCATTCGCATCCGTCGTGGGAACCAGGACCGAGATCTGATCGCCGAGTCCGAGCCCTAACATCTGCGCGATGCCACGCCCGACGATGACGCGGTCGGACCTGGGCGTGAGATCGGCGAGCTTGCCTTCGACAATGGCCTTGGCGAGCCGCGCGACCTCGCCTTCGTGGCTCGGGTCGATGCCACGCAGTCGCACAGGCACCATGTCTGGCTTGCGCACGGCCAGCGCCTCGATCTCGATGAACGGCGCGGCGCCGGTGACGTTCGGCGCCCGTCGCACCGTCTCGGCAAGGCTGTTCCAGTCGGGGGGCGTTTCGGCGGCGGACGCCACGAACACGCGCGCATGGGCGGAGAGCGCCAGCAACCGGCCGCGCAACTCCCCTTCCAGGCCATTCATGACCGAGAGGATCACGATGAGCGCCATCACCCCCAGGCACACGCACAGCAGCGATACCCAGGTGATGAAGGAGACGAAGAACTTGTGGGATCGGGCCCGCACGTAGCGCAGACCGACGAACAGGGACAGGGAATTCAGCATTGAAAACGATTCTGGGGCAAAAACCTGACGGAGGTCACAAAAGCGCTGTTAGTTTGAGTCGGCACATGGCGACAACGGCTGACTTTGCCACAGCGGGGGGTATATTGCCGCCACGGTCGAGTCGCCGGCCGCAGGAGAAAGCCATGCTTGCCCGCACGTTGAAGATGACAGTGGTTGCACTGGCCTTAGGCGCCACGGTGCCCGCCTTTGCTGAAACTCTGGCCATCGATGGCCAGGTCGCCATCAAGCCCGCCGGGATCGAAACCCCGCAGCGTGGGTCCACCATGACCGCCGTCGAACAGAAATTCGGCGCCCCGGCCAACAAGAGTGGTCCGGTAGGCAATCCCGCCATCACCAAGTGGTTCTATCCGAGCTTCGTGGTGGTGTTCGAAAATGACAAGGTGCTGCACGCGGTAGTCGTCGCCAGCTGACGTTACGACCGGGCGGTCTCGCCGCCCGGTTCCTCCCGCGCACATTCGACGGCGCGGCGTTCCGCGAGCATCGCGGGAATGTCTTCCACCCGGAATCCCCGCTTGGCGACTTGCCGTCCGTTGGCCAGGCGCTGCCACGCGTCTTCGGACGGCGGCTCGTCCTCATTGAATTGCTCGAACGAGTCCACGTCCGGGCCGCGATAGTTCACGGGCCGCAACCACTTCGCATAGTCGTGCGGCTTCCAGCCCTGCGGCGAGAACTCATACCTTTCATCGGGCGCTTCGAACACCGGTACGATCATCCCGCCCGAGGCGTCCCGCGCGGCGAACTCGATGTACGACAGGTGCCAGGTGTCGTACCGGCGCGTGAGGAACAGTACCGGTTGCTTCAGCCGGTCGTCGAATTCGACGTGCAGCATCGCGCCGATAGTTAGCCGGCCGGGCCGGATGTCACCGAGGTAGACCTTGCGCACGCGGATGTCGACATCCCAGGCCCAGCTCAAGACGATCTGGTCTTCGGCCAGCGGCCCGAGCTGCCCCGGCCGATAGTCGAGAAAGCTCGCCAGCACCACGGCCTCGATGCAATCGGGGCGCGGATCGACCGCCAGCTCCACGCAATCGGCGATTTCGGCGGGTTCTTCCGCAGCCGCAACGAACGGGGAAATGACCAACAGCAGCAATACGAGCCTGCGCAACATGGCCAGAGTATCCACCATAGGCAGAAGGGCCGTCTGCCGGTAAGCTGCCGCGCTCCCGCAATGCCGTCCCTGCTCCACCCTCCCATTCCCGCACCCAAGGCGCACCAGCGCTGGCACCAGCTCTATGGCTCCGCGCGCAGCCTGGCGCTGGCCGAAGCCGTTGAATCGGACACACGCCCGTACCTGGTCATCGCGCGCGACGCGCGTGAGCTCGATCAGCTTCGCTCGGAGCTGGCGTTCTTCCTCGGCGGCAGCCGGTCCATTCACGTGCTGCCGGACTGGGAAGTCCTGCCGTACGACCTCTTCTCGCCGCATCCGGACATCATCTCCGAACGTCTCGCCGCGCTCGCGGAACTGCCGCGCCTGAAATCGGCGGTGCTGCTGGCCGCGGCGGACACGATCGGGCAACGGATCGCACCGCGTGGGTACGTGGACGGCCGCACGTTCAACCTGTCGGTCGGCGACAAACTGCCGATCGAGCCGCTGCGCGCGCGGCTGGTGGAATCCGGTTATGCCTCGGTGTCCCAGGTCAGCGCGCCCGGCGAGTTCGCGCTGCGTGGTTCGCTGTTCGACGTCTATCCGATGGGTGCCGGCACACCACTGCGCGTCGACCTGTTCGACGACGAGATCGAAGTCATCCGCGAATTCGATCCCGACACCCAGCGTTCAGGCGATTCGCTCAAACAGGTGCGCCTGCTCCCGGGCCGCGAAATGCCGCTGGACGCGGACTCCGTCAAGGCATTCCGCCTGCGCTACCGCAAGCGATTCGAAGGCGACCCCACGAAGAGCGTGATCTACCGCAGCGTCAGCGACGGGCTCGCGCCGCCGGGGATCGAGTTCTACCTGCCGCTGTTCTTCGACACCACCGACACGCTGCTCGACTATCTACCCACGGACACCGTGGTGTGCGCGGGCGTGGAGTTGCCCGCCGCCGTGGAGCGCGCCGCGGGCAGCATCGCCGAGCGATACGAGGAGCGGCGCCACGACGTGGAGCGCCCGGTGCTCGCGCCCGATGAGCTGTATCTTCCGCCCGGGGAACTGCAGTCGCGCCTCGACACCTTCACGCGCATCGACCTCGAGAGTTTCAAGGTGGAAGATGAAACGAAAGGTTTCAACTTCGCCACCGCCGCGCCGCAGGAGTGGCGCGTCGACCTGCGCTCGGAGCGGCCGCTGGCGCCGCTCGAAAATTTTCTCGACACCTATTCCGGGCGAGTGCTGCTGGCCGCGGATTCCGCCGGGCGCCGCGAAGTCCTGCTCGAGATGCTGCGGTCTCACGGAATCAAACCCAGGGGTGTCGCCGGCTGGCACGACTTCGTCGACAGCGACGCGCCATTTGCCCTGTGCGTGGCACCGGAGATGGCCGGGCTCAACATCCTCACGCCGCCCATCGCCGTGCTCGGCGAAGCGCAACTGTTCGGCCAGCGCGCCCGGCAGGAACGCCGCAGGCGTCGCGCCGCTTCCGACCCCCAGGCGATCCTTCGCGACCTCACGGCGCTCGGGCCCGGATCGCCGGTGGTGCACGAAGAGTACGGCGTAGGCCGCTACCAGGGGCTGCAGGTGATGCAGGTGGCCGGCCAGGACGGCGAGTTCGTGGTGCTCGAATACGCGGGCGGCGACAAGCTGTACGTGCCCGTGCAGCAGCTTCACCTGGTTTCACGTTATTCGGGCGCCGCTCCGGAGAGCGCGCCGCTGCACAAGCTCGGCACGGATCAGTGGGCCAAGGCGCGCAAGCGTGCCGCCGACAAGATTCGCGACGTTGCGGCCGAGCTGCTGGACCTCTATGCGCAGCGCCAGGCCAGGCGCGGGCAAGCGCTGCCGCAACGAGAACTGGAGTACCAGGCGTTTGCGAGCAGCTTTCCGTTCGAGGAGACCGAGGACCAGGCCGAAGCCATCCGCCAGGTGCTGCAGGACCTGTCCTCCGAAAAGCCCATGGATCGCGTGGTGTGCGGCGATGTCGGCTTCGGCAAAACCGAGGTCGCGATGCGCGCCGCTTTCGTCGCCGCACAGGCCGGCAAACAGGTCGCGGTGCTGGTGCCCACCACGTTGCTGGCCGAACAGCACACCAACAACTTTCGCGATCGATTCGCCGACTGGCCGGTGCGCGTCGAGTCGCTGTCCCGGTTCCGCACCGGCAAGGAATCGAATGCCGTGCTCGAGGGCATCGAACGCGGCACCGTGGATATCGTCATCGCGACGCAGAAGCTGCTGCACGCCAACGTCCGCTTCAAGGATCTCGGGCTCATCATCGTCGACGAAGAACATCGCTTCGGTGTGCGCGACAAGGAGAAATTGAAAACCCTGCGCGCCGAAGTGCACGTGCTGACGCTCACCGCCACGCCGATCCCGCGCACGTTGAACATGGCGCTGGGCGGCTTGCGCGACCTGTCA
>Ga0190271_10002499_pt1 | contig 11182 bp, 7 predicted proteins | sample Popmic356T_FD_133747 | JGI IMG/M metagenome (GOLD analysis project Ga0190271, IMG submission 133747) | Populus adjacent soil microbial communities from riparian zone of Weber River, Utah, USA - 356 T | ecosystem: Environmental > Terrestrial > Soil > Riparian zone | place: USA: Utah | collected...
GCCGTTCGCAAAACGCGTCATACTCGTCCATGTCGGCCAGGCGGAGCATGAGGATCGCATCCGTTTCACCGCTCACGCTGTAGGCTTGCAAGACAGCCGGTTCCCGGGCGGCGAGATCGAGGAAGGCGCGCATATACTGTTCGCCATGGCGCTCCAGTTCGATCGTCACGATCGCCTTCAGCCCCCTGCCCGCCTTGGCGGGAGAGAGAAGCGCAACGACGCGGTCGATGATGCCGGCATCCTTGAGCCGCCGTATTCGCCGCAGGCAACTCGACGGGGAAAGACCGACCAGATCGGCAAGCTCCGCATTGGTGCGGGAAGCGTCGTCCTGCAGAAGATTGAGAAGCCTCTTGTCAATTCGATCCATCGCACTGCCCCAATTTTCATGCGCAATTATGCAATAAAATTGCAAAGCAAAGCAAATTTTGACCGCAAGTTCGAAGCCTCCCGGGTTAGGACAATGCTCCAAACCGATGGGGCCCCGAAATGCCAGACTTCTCTTCCTTCCGCCGCAAGACACTGGAAACGCTTCAGATTTACTGGGAGCTGGTTCGCATCGTCGTGCCGATTGCGATCGTCACGCAACTTCTGCAGGACTTTGGAATCATCCGCGCCATCTCGCCGGTTCTCGCTCCCGTCATGGCGATGGTGGGTCTGCCTCCCGAGCTTGCATTCGCATGGTTGACGGGATTGCTGGTGGGGATATGGGGCGCCGTCGTGATCATTTTCACATTGGTCCCGGCTTCGGCTCTCAGCACGGCCGATATGACCATTCTCTCGGCCCTGCTGTTGTTCGCGCATGCGATTCCAATCGAACAGCGGATCATCCAGAAAGCCGGGCCGCGTTTTATGGCGACGTCGGCGCTTCGCGTCGGCGGCGGCGTGATCTTCGCCATCCTCCTGCATCAGATATTTGCCGCGACCGGCTGGCTGTCGGAACCTGTGGCGCCATCATGGATGCCGATGGGAGAAAGCACGAACTGGATCGGCTTTCTTTTCTCCACGGCCAAGACGCTTGCCGTCATGCTCATCGTGCTGCTCGCGCTGAGCTGGCTGATCGAGCTGCTCAAGATTTGCGGCGTCTTGCACTGGATCAACCAGGGTATCGCGCCGCTCGCCCGGCTGGCCGGCATCCGCAACGAAGCCGTCCCGTTCACTGCGGTCGGGCTCCTTCTCGGCATTTCCTATGGCGGGGGATTGCTGATGCGCGAGGCGCGCTCAGCCAGCATCGAGCCGCGCCAGATCTTCCTGGCATGCGTGTTCATGGGCTTCGCCCACAGCATCATCGAGGATACGCTGCTGGTCGTGAGCCTGGGCGCGGACATGACGAGCGTTCTTCTCGGCCGTCTGGTGTTTGCCGTGGTTGCGACCGCTCTCGTCACAAAGGCAATCAATGCAGCTTCCGATGGCCTTTTCGCCAAGGCGCTCTTCCAAAGCCCACATCATCGCCCCGCACAGCTTGAAGCCGAGGAAGCGGCGAAGAGTGCGGCGCGTTGAAAGAAAAGCCCCGGTTTCCCGAGGCTTTTCGCATTTTCCACCGATGGCGAGCGTTCAGCCCGCGCGGCGCGACTTAGGCGCTCGCTGCCTCATAGAGTTCCAGGACATGATCCCAATTGATCAGGTTGTCGACAAAGGCTTCCAGATATTTCGGCCGCGCGTTGCGATAGTCGATGTAATAGGAGTGCTCCCACACATCCACGCCGAGGATCGGCGATCCGCCATGCACCAGCGGGTTCTCGCCGTTCGGCGTCTTGGAAATGGCGAGCTTGCCGTCCTTCACCGAAACCCACGCCCAGCCGGAGCCGAACTGCGTCGTGCCGGCCGCGATGAAATCGGCCTTGAACTTGTCATAGCCGCCGAGATCGGCGTCGACTGCTTTTGCCAGCTTGCCCGGCAGCTTGTTGCCGCCGCCGCCCTTCTTCATCCACTTCCAGAAGTGGATGTGATTGTAGTGCTGCGCGGCATTGTTGAAGAGGCCGGCGTTCTTGCCGAACGACTGCTTCACCACCTCTTCGACCGACAATTTATCCAGGCCGGCCTCGGCGGCGAGCTTGTTGCCATTGTCGACATAGGCCTTGTGGTGCTTGTCGTGGTGATACTCCAACGTCTCTTTGGACATATAGGGCTGCAGCGCCTCGTAGTCGTAGGGCAATTCGGGAAGTTCGAAAGGCATGGGAGGTACTCCTCTGGCAAATTGCGGCCGATCGCGGCCGGTCGTAAAACTTGGGCGCGGGGTCAGCGCACGATTTATCTAAGCGCTCATCCGGCCTTTGTCGAATGCGCCCAGTCCCAATAAAGTTCCCTCGCCTTTTTGGCGATTGGGCCGGGCTGGAGGTTCCGATCCTCGATCCGGGTGATGGGGACGATCTTCGAGTGATTGCCGGTGGAAAAGATCTCGTCGGCTTCGCGGAATTCGCGGACGGACAGGGTTTTCTCGACCGTTCGGTATCCGGCCTCGGCAAGCAGTGAAACCGTGCGGCTGCGGGTAATGCCCGACAGGAAGGTGCCGTTGGCGGCCGGCGTGTAGACCTGCCCATCCTTGACCATGAAGATGTTCGACGTGCCCGTCTCGGCGACGTTGCCCAGCATGTCCAGCACCAGGGCGTTGTCGAAGCCCCGCATTTTGGCTTCGAGAATCGCGCGCGCATTGTTCGGATAGAGGCAGCCGGCCTTGGCGTTGGTCGGCATGGTTTCCAGCGAGGGCCGGCGGAAAGGCGAGAGGCCGATGGAAAATCCGCTGGGCGGTATCATCGGGGCTTCGTAGAGGCAGAGGCAGAAGCGCGTCGAGGCCGGATCGGCCGGCACGCCCATATAGCCGCCATGCTCGGCCCAATACATCGGCCTGATATAGACCGCCGTCTTGCCGTCGAACTTCTTCAGGCCGTCCCGGCTCAGGCCGATGATGGTCTCGACCGTCATCGTCGGCTTCAGCCCAAGTGCGATGGCCGATGAGTTGACGCGTTTGGAATGCAGGTCCAGGTCCGGCGCGACGCCTTCGAACCAGCGTCCGCCATCGAACACGCTGGAGGCCAGCCAGAACGAGTGGCTGCGCGGGCCGATGAGGGCGACATTGCCTTCGTGCCAGTCGCCATCGACATAGGTCCAGGTTTGGCTTTGAGCCGGCACTGCGAGAGTCATGATGAAATCCGTCCAGGAAGAGCGCCCGGTGTCAAAAACACCGCCGCGTGGACCGCGTCAACGGTGCTCGCCACCAAATCCTCCGGGCCAGACTTGTGGTTGTCCTGCAACACTGTGACCGGAAAGCTGCACGCGCCTTGGTTCCATCACGTGAACGTCGCATGTGTGGGACCGAATCCTTCGTATGAACGTTACAGGCACTTTGGCGCGACACTCACGGGGCAGCGATTATATGCACGGACCTTTTCCTGAAAATGTTTTGAGCCGGCGCAGCTTTCTGCGTCTTACCGCAGCGGCGTCCGGCGCCGCGGCACTCTCCGGCTGCACCAGCATGGGCGGCCCGATCCGCGTGCTCGACGCCGGTCCGAGCGATCCGCCCCTGCCTCCGAACGAGGTCATGTATGCCGCGGTCGAAGATGGCGGCTTCCTGGTCCCGGCCATTCCCTATCAGCAGATCGATCCGCAGTTCCTGCGCCAGATCGTGCGCGACCCCACAGGCGAAAGGCCTGGAACGCTGGTGGTGAACACCGGCTCGCACCACCTCTATCTCGTGCGTCCCAACGGCTGGGCGATCCGCTACGGCGTCGGCCTTGGCCGCGCCGGCTTCGAATGGGCCGGCACCGGCGTTATCCAGTGGAAGCAGAAATGGCCGAAATGGACGCCGCCGGCCGAGATGATTGCGCGCGATCCGAAGCTTGCGAAATTCAGCCAGGAGAATGGCGGCCAGCCACCCGGCCTTCGCAACCCGCTCGGCGCGCGGGCCCTCTATATCTTCCACAATGGCCAGGACACGCTGTTCCGGGTGCATGGCTCGCCGGAATGGAAGTCGATCGGCCGCTCGGTCTCGTCAGGCTGCGTGCGCATGATGAACCAGGACGTCATCGACCTGTATGATCGCGTCGGCGGCAGCGCGCCCATCGTCGTCACCGGCGGCGGTGGCGACTCCGGCCCTGGCCTCGCCATCGACAGCGGCATTCCCGAAGGGTCGGTGCTGCTCGGCCGCGTCGGCGAGATTTAGAGCATTGCGCCGCCACGTGGAATCACCTGGCGGCGCATAAACTCGGCTAATGCCTACTGGAGAGGGTCGTCCGGTTTTCAGCCGGACCTGAACCGTTCACGGGTTTCCAACAGTTTGAACGAAATGCAGAGTCATCTGTTGGAGTTATTGATATTTAACAATTTTTCCAGTATTCCAACACTTAGGCGCACTATTGGCTGAAACTGTTGGAAATGGCTGACTTCATAGAATTCAACAATGATCAGCGCCGTGAGAGCATCAATACGGCGCAGCGGTTTCAAGCATGGAGGGAGGCTGCCGAACGCGAGCATGGCTATCGCGGCTCCATGGTATGGGATGAAACGGCTGGCCGGCGCTATCTGCTGCGATCATACTACGACGAAAAGGGCCTCCGCCGACAACGCTCGCTCGGACCCGAAAGCCCTGAAACCATCGCGTTGAAGCAGCGGTTTGACGAAGGGCGTCTTGACGCTGTCAGCACCCGGAAGAAGCTGGATGTTGTCATTGGGCGCCAGGCTGCCATCAACCGAGCGCTGGGCCTTGGCCGTGTGCCGCTCCTGACAGCGCGCATATTGCGCTTGCTCGACCGGCGAGGCCTGCTCGGCAGAGGCCTCCGTGTGGTGGGGACTAATGCCCTCTATGCATATGAAGCTGCCTGCGGTGTCATTCTCGACGCAAGTGTAACGACGACCGAGGATGTCGATCTCCTCTTCGATTCACGGCGACGGTTACGTCTGGTCGGCGACCCAGACCTGCCCGACGACACGCTTTTTCAACTGCTGAAACGTGCAGACCGCTCCTTCACCATGGCGCGACAGTCCTTTCGCGCACGCAACGATGAAGGCTTTCTGGTTGATCTCATTAAGCCGATGTCCAATCCGCCCTGGGCCAAGGGGGCGATGAAGCTGAGCGAAGGCCAAGACTTGGAGGCGGCCGAGATCGAAGGTCTTGTTTGGATGGAGAATGCGCCCTCGTTCCAGCAGGTGGTCATCGATGAGCGTGGATTTCCCTTGAGAATGATCGCAGCGGATCCCCGCGTCTTCGCCATTCATAAATTATGGGTCTCGTCCCGCGCTGAACGCGACGCGGTCAAGCGCGTCCGCGATCGCGCCCAATCATTGCTTGTCGCCAAGCTGGCCAAGACCCATATGCAGCACCTACCGTTCGAGCCTTCCGAACTTCGCATGATGCCGGAAACAGTTGTATCCGACGCGCTGACCGAATTCGAACGCGCAGACGCCTAGCCCTACCGCGGCGTCAGGACTCCCGCGTCCCATACGCTCTCGAATTCGTCGTCCATCATCGGTTCAACTCCTTCGCCAGTTCACGGTATCGAGCCTCTGCTATCTCCAGATCCGCTTTGCTCGTGGCTTGAGTCTTCTGGAAACAATGCAGGACAAAATCCGCAATTCGAATACCCCCGCTCCATTGTGCGGATGGGCTTCCAGTCGCTGGGCTCGCGTGCAGCTTGCATCTTGTCGAGATTGAAATCCTGCCTCCCGCTTCGCTGAAACAGGGGAGGCCCAAGTCTCGAAGACTGCTTCCCCCAGGAAACGAAGCAGCTAGGCATGCAAAATTATTTGTATAATCTGCCTAGCTCCCCGGCCTTCGCCCCTCGGCTATGAAGCTTGTGCCGCCTCCGCGTAACTACCGCCGCGTCAAGCTCCCCAAAATCCCGCGTACGATCGCCCGGCCGACCGAGGTGCCAACCGACCGCACCACCGACTTGATGGCGGCCTCGGCGACGGTTTGCCGTCCGGAGGTGCGCGCGCCGGTCGACTTGCCCCGGCGCACCGGCTTGTCGTCGCCAAAGCCTGGAATGGTCCAGCCCGAGCCGGCCTGCTGCTCTTCCTCTGCCGCGACGTCGGCCTGCTTTTTCGCCGCGCGATGCTGCAGCTTCTCGAAAGCCGACTCGCGATCGACCGTCCTGTCATACTGGCCGGAGACCGGGCTCTGGCGCACGATCTGCGCGCGCTCCTGCGGCGTGATCGGCCCGAGGCGGGATGATGGCGGTCGGATCAGCGTGCGCTGGACCATCGACGGTGCGCCCTTGGCTTCGAGCGTGGAGACCAGAGCCTCGCCGGTGCCGAGCTTCGTGATCGCTTCGGAACAACTGAAATCGGGGTTCGGCCGGAACGTGTCCGCCGCCACCTGCACCGCCTTCTGTTCGCGCGGCGTATAGGCGCGCAGCGCGTGCTGAAGCCGATTGCCCAGCTGCGCCAGCACGGTTTCGGGCACGTCCAGCGGATTCTGCGTCACGAAATAGACGCCGACGCCCTTGGAGCGGATCAGGCGAACGACCTGCTCGATGCGGTCGATCAGCGCTTTCGGCGCCTCGTCGAAGAGCAGATGCGCCTCGTCGAAAAAGAAGACCAGTTTCGGCTTGTCGGGGTCGCCGACCTCGGGCAACTGCTCGAACAGTTCCGACATCAACCACAGCAGGAAGGTCGCATAGAGACGCGGGTTCATCATCAGCTTATCGGCGGCGAGCACGCTGATGGCGCCGCGACCGTCGCGCGATGTCCGCATCAAATCCTTGATGTCCAGCGCCGGCTCACCGAAGAAATTCGCCCCGCCCTGTTGTTCGAGGATCAGCAGCGAGCGCTGGATCGCGCCGACCGACAGCTTCGTGACATTGCCGTATTTCGCGCCAAGCTCCTCGGCCCGTTCGGCCATATGCGACAGCAGCGACTGAAGATCCTTCATGTCGAGCAAGAGCAAGCCTTCCTCATCCGCCAGGCGGAAAGCGATGTTGATGACGCCCTCCTGCGCCTCGGTCAGATTCATCAGGCGGGAGAGCAGAAGCGGCCCCATCTCGGAGACGGTGGCGCGAATCGGGTGGCCCTGATCGCCGAACAAATCCCAGAAAATCACCGGAAACTGCTCGAATGTGTAGGGATCGAGCTTCACCTGCTCGGCGCGCTTGGCCAGGAAATCCTTGGCCTCTCCGGGCATCGCGATGCCCGACAAATCACCCTTCACGTCGGAACAGAACACAGGCACGCCGGCATTGGAGAAGCCTTCGGCAAGGATCTGCAATGTCACCGTCTTGCCCGTGCCGGTGGCGCCGGTCACCATGCCGTGCCGGTTGGCGAAGCCGAGCAGCAAGGTCTCAGCTTTCTGGTACGTATCGTCCGGCTTGCGGCTGGCGCCTACAAAAATGGTCTCCGGTTCGGCCATGTTCACGAGACTCCTGCGGCATTGATTTGGCATTGCTATAATGGGCCACGGGTGGCGGAACAATGGCGATCCGGCGTTGGCTCCGCATGCCATAGTTTTTCGATCTGGCCGGCCAAACGGCAATTTGTCCTTGCGCGCCTTCCCTGCGTTTGGCATCCCGTATTGGTTGCTCTAGGGAAGATGATGAACCTCCAGTCCTTACTCGGGGAGACGGACTTCGCAGCGTGCGATCGCGCCCGGTGGCGGCAGCTTGCCGACAAGGCGCTGGCCGGTGGCGATTTCGAGGAGAAGCTGGTTTCGCACTCGGACGATGGGTTGCGCATCGAACCGATCTACGAGCGCGCGGCGGCCGCTCAAGCAATCCCACGCAGGAAGCCCGACGCGCCATGGCTGGTCATCCAGCGCGCCGACGATGTCGATCCAAAGCGCGCCAACCGGCAGGTGCTGGAGGATATCGAGCACGGCGCCACCGGCATTTCGCTGGTCTTCGAGGGCGCGCCGAGTGCGTTCGGCTACGGACTTCCCAACTCGCCGGAGGCGCTGCAAACCGTCCTCGATGGCGTGCAACTGAACAAGACCCATGTCCGTGTCGACGTCCATCCCGGCAGCCGCGGCATGGCCGAATGGATGCTGGCCTTCCTTTCCAGGCAGCGGGTGGAGCCCAGCAAGCTCAGCCTGTCCTTCGGCATCGATGCCGCCGCCGTCTTCGCCTCCAGCGGTTATCTAAGAATGTCAATCGAGGCGCTGAAAGCTTCGATGCCGCAGTCGCTGGCGCACTTCTTCTCACTCGGCCTGCCGGGCGTGCTGCTGGAGGCAGACGGACGCGTGTTCCACAATGCCGGCGCCACCGAGGCGCAGGAACTGGCGATCGTGCTTTCCAATGCCACGTCGCATCTGCGTATGTTCGAGGAAGCGCGCCAGGCGCTGGTCTACGCCTCGCCGCATATCGGCTTCGCGCTCAGCGTCGACCAGGATCAATTCCTGTCGATCGCCAAGATCAGGGCGCTGCGCAAGCTTTGGGCGCGGGTCGCCGAGATGTGCCTGATCCCGCCTGCCTGGGCGACAATTCACGCCGAGACATCCTACCGCATGATGGCGGCGCGGGATGCCGAGACCAACATCCTGCGCAGCACGATTGCCGCCTTCGCCGCGGCGATGGGCGGAGCGGATTCGATATCCATCCTGCCGCATACGGTGGCGCACGGCCTGCCTGACGCCGTCGCGCGCCGCATCGCGCGCAACCAGCAGCTGATCATGATCGGCGAAAGCCACCTCGATTTCGTCGCCGATCCGGGGCGCGGCGCCGGCGGCATCGAAACGCTCACCGATGAGCTGTGCGAGGCGGCGTGGAGCGAATTCCAGCGCATCGAATCCGAAGGCGGCGCCTTGGTCAGCCTCGCGGCCGGCAAAATCCAGGCCCGCGTCGTCGCCGCGCGGGAAGCGCGCGCCAGGCAGTTTGTGTCGAAGTCGCGCGCCATCGTCGGCACCACGGTGTTTCCGCCTGCCACGAACCGCGCCGTATCGACGCTGAATGTCGAGCGGCGCATACCGGTCGCGCCGACGGCGGCGCATGCGAAAATCGCATGCGAGCGGCTGGAGCCGATGCGGATTGATGAAACGTTGGGGGGTGGAGCGTGAGACTGTCCACCGCATCAGCCGTGCGCCCCCTCCACCGCCTTCGGCGGTCCCCCTCCCCCGTAAACGGGGGAGGATCACGGCTGCGGTCGGCATCGACGGCAAATCCTCCCCTGCAAAGCGGGGGAGGGGGACCATGCGCAGCATGGTGGAGGGGGCGCGGGTCCCGCGCTGCAGGACAACCCACATGATCCCCGATTTCACCAAGCTCGACTGGACGGAGAACGCCCGCGAGAAGCGGGAGCGCACTGCCGAGCTGTGGCACACGCCGGAAGGTATTCCGGTCAAGCACCTCTATGGCGAGAGCGACCTCGCCGACATCGATCATCTGGACACCTGGCCGGGTGCGGCGCCGTTCATCCGCGGCCCCTACCCCACAATGTATGTCCAGCAGCCATGGACGATCCGACAGTATGCCGGTTTCTCCACGGCCGAAGAGTCCAACGCCTTCTACCGCCGCAACCTCGCCGCCGGCCAGAAGGGCCTGTCGATCGCCTTCGACCTCGCCACCCATCGCGGCTATGACAGCGACCATCCGCGCGTGTCCGGCGATGTCGGCATGGCGGGTGTCGCGATCGATTCCATTCTCGACATGCGCCAGCTCTTCGACGGCATTCCGCTCGACGAAATGACCGTGTCGATGACGATGAACGGCGCCGTGCTGCCGATCCTCGCCCTCTACATCGTGGCCGCCGAGGAGCAAGGCGTCGCCGAAAAGGACCTCGCGGGAACCATTCAGAACGACATCCTGAAGGAGTTCATGGTCCGCAACACCTACATCTATCCGCCGAAACCTTCGATGCGGATCGTGTCGGACATCTTCTCCTACACCTCGCAGCGCATGCCGAAATTCAACTCGATCTCGATTTCCGGCTATCACATGCAGGAAGCGGGCGCGACGGCCGACCTCGAACTCGCCTACACCATCGCCGACGGCATCGAATATGCCCGCGCCGGCGTCGCCGCCGGTCTCGACATCGACAAATTCGCCCCGCGCCTGTCCTTCTTCTGGGCGATCGGCATGAACTTCTTCATGGAAGTCGCCAAGCTGCGCGCAGCCAGACTGCTCTGGGCGGCGCTCATCCAGAAGAATTTCGCGCCAAAAGACGCGCGCTCGCTCTCGCTGCGCACCCATTGCCAGACGTCCGGCTGGTCGCTCACCGCGCAGGATCCGTACAACAACATCGCCCGCACCATGATCGAGGCGATGGCGGCCACTCAAGGCCACACGCAGTCGCTGCACACCAATGCCTTCGATGAGGCGCTTGCCCTGCCGACGGATCACTCGGCGCGCATCGCGCGCAACACCCAGCTGATCCTGCAGAAGGAATCCGGCACCACCCGCATCATCGACCCCTGGGGCGGCTCGGCCTATGTGGAGCGGCTGACGCATGACCTCGCCGCGCGCGCGCTCAGCCACATCGATGAAGTCGAGAAGCTGGGCGGCATGGCGGCGGCGGTCGAGAAGGGCATTCCGAAGCTGCGCATAGAGGAAGCCGCGGCGCGCACGCAGGCCCGCATCGATTCCGGCCAGCAGGCGCTGATCGGCGTCAACCAGTTCCAGCCGACGCAGGACATCGAGGTCGACGTGCTGAAGGTCGACAATGCCGAGGTGCGCGCCCGCCAATTGTCGAAGCTGCAGCAACTGAAGGGCACGCGCGATGTCGGCGCGGTTGAAAGCGCGTTGGCCGCGCTGACCAATGCCGCCGAGGGCGACGGCAATTTGCTCGACTTCGCCGTCAAGGCTGCCCGCGCCAAGGCCACCGTGGGAGAAATTTCGCTGGCGCTGGAAAAGGCGTTCGGGCGGCACGTCGCCACGGTGCAGACGATTTCGGGCGTCTATCGCAAGGCGCTGGGCGAAAACGCCGTGGTCGACCGCGTGCAGGAAGCCGTGCAGGCCTTCGAGAAGAAGCACGGCGTCAAGCCGCGCATCCTGGTGGCCAAGATGGGCCAGGACGGCCATGATCGCGGGCAAAAGGTCATCGCCACCGCCTTCGCCGATCTCGGCTTCGACGTCACCGTGGGCGCCATGTTCCAGACGCCGGAGGAAATCGCCAAGCTCGCCGTCGAGCACGACGTGCACATCGTCGGCGCATCGTCGCTGGCCGCCGGTCACCTGACGCTGGTGCCGGAACTGAAAGACGCGCTGAAAAAGCTCAAACGCGACGATATCCTGATCGTCGCCGGCGGGGTTATTCCGCCGCAGGATTA
>Ga0190271_10002500_pt1 | contig 11178 bp, 10 predicted proteins | sample Popmic356T_FD_133747 | JGI IMG/M metagenome (GOLD analysis project Ga0190271, IMG submission 133747) | Populus adjacent soil microbial communities from riparian zone of Weber River, Utah, USA - 356 T | ecosystem: Environmental > Terrestrial > Soil > Riparian zone | place: USA: Utah | collected...
GATCGGCTGCAACGGCTGGCGCGTTCCGCTGACGCCGACGACCCGCGCCGGCGAGCTCGTCGGCGGCGTGCGCTATCGTGCCTGGCGCCCCGCGGCGAGCCTGCATCCGACGGTGCCCATCGACGCGCCGCTGACGTTCGATCTCTACGATCGCTGGTCCGGCCGCGCCGTCGCGGGTTGCACGTATCACGTTGCGCATCCCGGCGGGCTCAGCCACGAACATTTCCCCGTGAACGCGTACGAAGCCGAGAGCCGACGGCTCGCGCGCTTCCTTCCGTTCGGCCACACGGCGGGCCCGTATCCCGAGCCCCGATCGCTGGCACGCCCCGAGTTTCCGAACACGCTCGATCTACGCTGGTCTCACTGAGTAGAATCGGAGCGGCTTAAGACGAGCAACTGAAGGTAATGTCGGCAAGCAATCCCGCAGAGAGCGAATTCGGATCCGCAGACACCAAGTTGCTCGATTCCTATCAACCGTCTCCAAACACGTACGACGAGCTCACGAGCGGCAGCGGTGAGGTGCGGCCGCGTTGGCAGCGAGTGCTGGAAGCGTTCACGGCGATGGGCGGCGACGCAACGCAAGCGGCGCAGGACAAGGCGCAGCGGCTCATGGTCGAGAACGACGTCACGTTCGCCGCGCTTGGCGATCGCGACGCGAGCCGGCAATGGCGCCTCGATCTGTTTCCGTTGCTGCTCGGTCCAGAGGAGTGGAGCGCGATCGAGCGCGGCGTCGTCCAGCGCACGCTGCTCCTGAACCAGCTCCTCGGCGATCTCTACGGAGAGCAGCGCGTGCTGAAGGACCGGCTGCTGCCGCCGGGGCTCGTCTACGGGAACAGACAATTCTTGAGGCCGTGCACCAGCATCGCCGTCCGCGACGACCTCCATCTGAACTTCGTCGCGTACGATCTCGCGCGCGCTGCCGACGGCCGCTGGTGGGTCGTCAGCGATCGCACGCAAGCGCCATCGGGTGCAGGCTACGCGCTCGAGAACCGCGTCGTGTCTTCGCAGTGTTTGCCCGAGCTGTTCGCGGAGCGCAACGTGCGCCGACTCGCGAGCTTCTTTCGCGCGTTCTCCGAGCGGTTCCTGAGCTTGTCCCCGCGCGAGCAACCGCAAGCCGTGTTCCTCTCGCCGGGCCCGTCGAAGCAGAACTATTTCGAGCACGCGTATCTCGCGCGTTATTTGGGTTTCAGCTTCGTCGAAGGCTCGGACCTCACCGTGCGCGACGACCGTGTCTACTTGAAGACCGTCGAGGGGCTCAAGCGCGTCGACCTCATCATGCGTCGTATCGACTCCGAGCTTTGCGATCCGCTCGAGCTGCGCACGGACTCGCTGATCGGCGTGCCGGGTCTGTTGCAGGCGGCGCGCGCCGGCACGGTCACGATCGGCAATGCGCTCGGCTCCGGCCTCGTCGAGAGCGATTCGTTCTTGAGCTTCCTGCCGAGCTTGAGCAAGTACTTCCTTGACGAGGAGCTCGCGATGCCGAGCTTGGCGACGTGGTGGTGCGGCCAGGAGCGGGAGCGCAGCTATGTGCTCGATCACGTGGACGAGCTCGTCGTGCGCCGCGTCAACTCCTCGCGGAGCTTGTTTCCGCGCGGACAAGAAGGGCTCATCACGGCCAACATGCCGGCCGAGGAGCGCGAGCGCCTGATTCACGCGATCGAGCGCAACGGGCACGAGTTCATCGGCCAGGAGCCGATCTCGTTGTCGTTGGCTCCGACGTGGGCCGGCCCGAGCTCGTTACGCGCGGCGCCGGTGATGTTGCGCGTCTACGTCGCGGCGACGAGCAAGGGCTACGAAGTGATGCCGGGAGGCCTCACGCGCGTCGCCGACGGTATCGATCCGCACGCGCCGTGGCTCGAGCTCGGCGACGTCAGCAAGGACACGTGGGTGCTGTCGGATCAACCCGTCGAGCAGTTCAGCTTGCTCGCGCAGCGTCAGGCGAGCCAGGGGTTGCGCCGCGGCGGCCGCAATTTGCCGAGCCGCGCAGCCGACAACCTGTTCTGGCTCGGTCGCTACATGGAGCGTGCCGAAGGCGCAGTGCGCTTGCTGCGCAGCCTCGTCGTCCGCTTGGGCGGTGAGATGGGCTCGACGCGCATGCTCGTGTCGCCGGAACGCGTCGTCGGCATGCTGATGGCGCAGAAGCACTTGTCGGCGCGGCGCGGGCGCCGCGCGATGCAGGAAGGCCGCGAAGCGGTGCAGGAAGAGCTCTGGACGATCCTGTTCGACCCTGAGTGCAAGGACGGCCTTGCGACCGTGCTCGGCAATGTGCAGCGAAACGCGGAGGTCGTGCGCGAGCGGTTGTCCTACGACACGTTCCGCATCCTGCGCGACCTCACCGAGGTCAGCCAGTCGTGGGAGCTTTCCCCGGGGCACGAGACCGACGACGCGCTGCGTCTCTTGAACCGGCTCATTCAATATCTCGCCGCCTTCAACGGCATGGTTGCCGAGAACATGACGCACGGCTACGGCTGGCGTTTCCTCGACATGGGCCGGCGACTCGAGCGCACGCGCGCGATGATTCAGATGATTCAGCAGCTCGCGGTGCGCGGCGACGCGCTGACCGGCGGCGAGCTCGAGCTGCTGCTGGAGCTCGCGGACAGCACGATGACATATCGCGGGCGCTATCAAGCGGCGCCGCAGCTTCCGGCCGTGCTCGATCTGCTGCTCTGCGACGAGACGAATCCTCGCTCCGCCGTCTATCAGATCGCCACGCTCGACGAGCACATCTCGCATCTGCCGAGCGGCGGCGAGGAAGGGATTCTCACGGCCGATCAACGCCTCGTGACACGCCTGAGGAACGAGCTCAACCTCGCAGATCCCATCGAGCTCGGCGGCGGCGTCATGCGCTTCGACACGCGCATCGACCTCGATCGGCTGCTGCGGCGCATCGAGCGCGACGTCCACGTGCTCTCCGATCACATCGCCGAGCGGTTCTTCAGTCATTCGTCGGCGACGCGCGTCGGCGGCGCCGGCAGCGGCCGAGGCTGACGCGTGCTCTACGATATTCGGCACAAGACCACGTTCGACTACGAGGAGAACGTGTCGGTCTCGCATCACGTGCTGCACCTTGCGCCGCGCGAACATCCGCAGCAAACGTGCGTCGAGAGCGAGACCATCGTTGACCCGAAGCCCGCCGTCGACTCGGTGGGCGAGGACTACTTCGGCAATCCGATCCAGCATCTGACCGTCCAGAAGCCGCATAAGCAGCTCGTCGTCGACGCGCACGCGCGCGTCGAGGTCCGGCCCGCGGCGGAGCCCATCGTGCTCGAGCAGAGCGCGGCATGGGAAACCGTGCGCGAGCAGCTTGCCGCTTACGAGGTGCTCGAGGCGTACGAGCTCGTGTTCGAGTCGCCGTACGTCGCCGGCGACGATGCCATCTACGAGTACGCGCTCGAGTCGTTCACGCCGGGCCGGCCGATTCTCTCGGCGACGATGGATCTCACGAGCCGAATTTTTCGCGAGTTTCAGTATCGCGGCGGGGTTTCGGACGTGTCGACGCCCGTCAGCGAGGTGTTCCTGATGCGGCAGGGCGTCTGCCAGGACTTCGCGCACCTCGAGATCGCCTGTTTGCGCAGCCTGGGATTGGCCGCGCGTTACGTCAGCGGCTATCTAGTGACTCGGCCGGCCGAAGGCAAGGAGAAGCTCGTCGGCTCCGATGCGTCGCACGCTTGGGTGTCCGTGTTCGCCGGCGACTTGGGTTGGGTCGACTTCGACCCGACCAACGACGTGATCCCCGGCGTCGAGCACATCACGTTCGCGTGGGGCCGCGACTACGGCGACGTGAGCCCCATCAATGGGTTCATCGTCGGCGGCGGCGCGCATCTGGTCAGCGTGGCCGTCGACGTCAGCCCGGAGCCTTGCCCCTAGAACGCGGCGATCGCGTCGACGGCGGCGGGTGCCTCGTCGAGCACGAGGTGGCCGGCATTGTCGAACAAGCGGACCTTCGCGTTCGGCAGCGCTTTCGCCCATGTCTTGTGCTGCACCGTAGGCGTCAGCGTGTCGTTGTTACCCCAGACGAGCAGCGTCGGCATCGTTAGCCGATGCAGGTAGCGCGGCAGCTTTTCGTCGAACGTGTGGTTGCCGCCGGCGAACAGGCGGCCGGCCGTCGTGGCTTCCTTGACGCGCTCGGCGATGAACTCGGGCGGCGGCGCGCCGGCCGGCAGATGCTTGATCACTGTTTGCGGGTTGTGGCCGAGCAGGGCAGGCAGCTCTTCGGGCGGCACCGCGAGGAAGTTCACGGTCGGTTGCCCGGGCGGCATGGGCAGGCCGATCGGACAAACGAGCACGAGCTTCTCGACTCGCGCGCCGTGCTCGACGGCGAACTTAGCGGCGATGAAGCCGCCCATCGACTGGCCGACGAGGCGAAACCGCCGCAGCTCGAGCGCATCGAACAGCTCCAGGTAGTGCAGCACGTAGTCGTGGATATCGTCGACGGTGGGGTCGTCGGCCGACGGCCCGAACCCCGGATGATAAGGAATGACGACGCGGAATTTGCGGCTCCACGTTTCCGCGAAATCGAAGCCCGTGACCGTGCCCGCACCGTGCAAGAAGACGAGCGGGTCGCCGCTGCCGGCCTCGAGCACTACCGTGTCGATGCCATTGATCTTCAAGGTGCGGCGAGTGAAATGCGTCACGGGCTAGATCCTCCGAACGGTCGCGTATGTCAGCAGCCCGCTGTTGTGTTGCGAGCGTGTCAATCACCGTACACTCCTCGCCGATGACCCGGAAGCCCCGTCAGTTGCAAGCACCGAGAATCGTCGAGCTGCCGCACTGGGATGCGGTCGATCGGCGGTTTCGCACCTTGGCGGGGTTGCCGTGGGCCGCGTGGCTCGACAGCGCGGCCTCGGATTCGCCCGAGCGGTTCGACATCCTCGTCGCCGATCCTCTCGCCACGCTGCGCACGCGCGGCGCGACGACGGAGATCGCGCGGCGCGGCGGCACGACCACGCGGTCGCAGAGCCCGCCTCTCGAGCTGCTGCGCGAGGAGCTGGGCGAGCCCATACCCGCAGCTCCCGGGCTGCCGTTCTCGGGCGGAGCCGTCGGCTACTTCGGCTACGACTTGGGAAGACGGCTCGAGCGCATCCCATCGATCGCGGCCGCGGACATTGCGATGCCGGATCTCGCGATGGGCATCTACGATTGGGCGGTCGTCGTCGATCATTCGGCGCGCCGCACGTGGCTCGTCGGCAACGGCCGCGACGCGCGCACGTTCGCGGGCTGGGATGCGCTCGTCACACGCTTGTCGGGGGAGCCGCCGCCAGACCCGCCGCCGTTTCGCGTGCGTGGGCTCCCGAAGTCGAACCTCGGGCGCGACGCTTATGCGGCTGCGTTCCGCGCCGTGCAAGGGCACATTCGCGTCGGCGATTGTTATCAGGTGAACCTGACACAGCGGTTCGAAGCGCTGGCCGAAGGCGACGCGTGGCACGCGTACATCCGCTTGCGCGAGATCAATCCAGCCCCGTTCGCCGCGTATCTCGATCTGCCGGACGGCAAGATCGTCAGCTCTTCGCCGGAGCGGTTCCTGCGTTTGCGCGACGGGCACGTCGAGACGAAACCGATCAAGGGTACGCGGCCGCGCTCGAAGGATGCGGGGCGTGATCGCGCGCTCGCCGAGGAGCTGCGCACGAGCGCCAAGGACCGCGCCGAGAACGTCATGATCGTGGACCTCTTGCGCAACGATCTCGGCAAGTGTTGCGTGCCGGGCTCCGTGCGTGTGAGCAAGCTGTTCGACGTCGAGTCGTTCGCGAGCGTGCACCAGCTCGTCAGCACAGTGGAAGGGCGCCTTGCTCCAGGCAAGCACGCGCTCGATCTCGTCGCGGCGTGCTTCCCCGGCGGCTCGATCACGGGTGCGCCGAAGGTCGCGGCGATGAAGATCATCGAGGAACTCGAGCCGCAGCGGCGCAGCGTCTACTGCGGCTCGATCGGCTACATCGGTTTCGACGGCAACATGGACACGAACATCGCGATTCGCACGCTCGTGCAGCAGGGCGATCGCGTGTACACGTGGGCCGGCGGCGGCGTCGTCGCCGATTCGAACGTCGACGCGGAATATCAGGAGAGCCTCGACAAGGCGGCGGCGATGCTCGCGGTCATGGGTGACGGGGGGCTTGGCGATGAACGCGAGCGTTAGCCGCGAACTTGTTCCCATTTTGGGAGCGCGTTATCATGCCGCATGCGCGTCATCGCCAAACGCACGCTGCGCGAGTTTTGGCAGCGCAGGCCGAAGTACGGTGACGCTCAGGGTCCCGTCGAAGCCTGGCATGCAGAAGCCGAGAAGGCGTCGTGGCGGACTCCTCAAGAGGTGAAGGCGCAATTTCGATCGGCGAGTGTGCTCAAAGGCGGCCGCGTGGTGTTCAACATCGCAGGAAACAAGTATCGCGTGGTCGTGGCCCTCGACTACGTGCGGCAGGTCTGCTTCGTCAAGTTCATCGGAACGCACGAGCAGTACGACCGAATTGACGCTGAAACGGTGCAACATGAACGTTCATCCAGTTCGAACTGAAGCTGACTACGACGCCGCGCTCGAAGAAGTCGAAGAGTTGTGGGGCTCGAAGGTAGGTACGTCTGAGGCAGACCGCCTCGATGTTCTGCTCGTGCTGATCGACGACTACGAGTCAAAGCATCATGCCATTGGCCCACCCGATCCCGTGGAGGCTATCAAGTTCCGGATGGAACAGATGAACCTCACTCGCAAGGATCTCGAGCCGCTGATTGGGCCTAGAGGCAGGGTCGCGGAAGTGCTTAATCGCCGGCGGCCATTGTCTCTGGCGATGATTCGTAGCCTTCATCACAAACTTCACATTCCGCTGGAGAGTTTGATAGCGAACAGCGCGCTGGCGCCCAACAAACGCACGCAGCGGACACGTCAAAGTGTCACGCGATTTGCGAAGCGCAAGACGCGTGCCACTTCGCCGAGCCGCTGATGCGCAGCGCTGGGCGAATGCAGTGAACGAGTCGTGGCTTCTTTGGGGGTTGCTGTTCGGCTCGATCGGGCTTGGCTACTTCATCTATGGCAAAAGACAACGAGCGGTCGTCCCTCTCGTGTGCGGGTTGGCTCTCATGATTTTCCCGTACTTGGTTTCGAGCACGCTTCTTCTTGTGGCGATTGGGGCCGTGCTGATAACGGTTCCGTACTTCGTCCGAGTCTAAACAATGCGCTTCTTAGAGCTCCGAATTCCGCCACCCGTAGTGGGGCTGATCGTCGCCGGCGGCATGTGGACTGTCGCGCACCTTCCTCCGCTCCTGCATTTGCCGAACCTCGTGCGACTGTGGGTTGCAGTGATCTTGGGCGCAATCGGCATTGCAGTTGCGCTTGGTGGCGTGATGTCCTTTCGTCGCGCCCAAACCACGGTCAATCCGCTCAAGCCGGAAAATTCCGCAGCGTTGGTCTCCACCGGCGTCTACTCTTTTACGCGCAATCCAATGTACTTGGGCATGGTGTTGGGTTTGGTCGCCTGGGCCGTGTACCTGTCTTCGATTTGGTCGCTGCTCGGTCCGGTACTCTTCGCGCTGTACATCACGCGATTCCAGATCATTCCGGAGGAGCGGGTGCTGGACGGGTTGTTTGGGGCGCCTTTTGCCGCGTACAAGAAGAAGGTGCGCCGATGGCTATGAGCCTCAACCAGTTCGGAGTCGTGATACTTTATTGACCGACTGACGCTCTTCGCGCTGCGCTGAAGGGAGGGTTCTGGGATGAACGAGAGCTCGACTCTAACGGATGCGTTGCTGGCCGCCGGCGCCATTGTGATCTTCTTCTACGTCGTCGTTCGTTGCCTCCATCGCGTCGTCGTGTGGGCCCGCCGGCGGTCGAAACGCGCTTATGTCATCGGAGCCGCGTTGGCACCGTTCATGGCGCTCGGCAACGTCAGCGACCCCGATTTTCGAATCCTTCACGAAGCAAAGCGGCTCAAGAATCGCGAGGACGATGATTCCGGGGATCCGCCGGGCTCGGAGGACGAACGCATCGTACGCACTGCCGCAGAAATTGCGGCTAAGAAGAAGGAAGACGTCGTCGTGCGTAAGGAAGACGTCGTCGCGGTCGCTGCGAGCCCGACTCGGCCCGCGCTAGTCTGGCTGATCTCGATCGCGCTCGGTCTCATGGGCTCCGTCACGTCGCTCGCGCTCGCGTGGCTTCTGTTCGCGGAACCGCTGCTCGCTCCGCAGGCACGTTTTGCGCGAGAGTCGTTGTCGGCGTTCGATTGGGCCTCGTTATTCGTCATGTCCCTGACGTTGCTGACGTCGATGGTCATGCTGTTTCGATTGCGCAAGAGCTCCGTGCACTTGTTTGCCCTGTATGTGGCGTTTGGAATGCTCGGGGTGGCGTGGTACGCGATGACTCCGAGACAAGAGTCATATTTCGATGTTCGCGTCACGTTGTTTGTTGGCGTGCCGGTGGCGATCGCGGTGCTTCTTTACATGCTTCGGCTCAAGAAGCGCGCGGTGCTCGCGTAGCTCACGGCAAGGAGAGCGGGTTGAGCTGGAGGGCGGACAGCGGACTCGCGTGGATGGGCGGACTGTTGCTGCTCTATCTCGCGGCGAGCTTGCTGCACTTCACGCACAACGCCGAGTATCTCGCCGACTACCCCAATCTCCCGGCGTGGCTCAACCGGTCGGATGTTTATCTCGTCTGGCTCGGCCAGGCCGCGGTCGGCATGGGCGGCTACATGCTGTACCGCGCCGGTTGGCGGCTCGCCGGGCTATCGCTGATTGGCGTGTATGCAGTCCTGGGATTCGACGGTCTTCTGCATTACACGCGTGCGCCGCTGGCGGCGCATACGGCGGCGATGAATTTCACGATCTGGTTCGAGGTCGCCGCCGCCGCTCTTCTGCTGATTTCCGTGATGGCGCTGGCGAGCAGTCGGCGCCCGCGCTGAGCGAGCGTCTATTCGGCGTGCGACCAGCCGCGGTACGCGGCCGCGTGTGCAGCGACGTTGTGCACGCGCAGGATGTCGACGCCGGCGCGGCAGAGGTTCAGCGACACACCGACCGTGAACAGGTCGCGGTCCTCGCGATCGCCCGCCGCGACCTGCTGCATGAACGATTTGCGCGAGTGCCCGACGAGCAAGCGCAAGCCGAAGCGGTGAAACCGCTCGACGTTGCGCAAGAGCCGTAGAGACTGCAACGCGTTTTTGCCGAAGCCGATGCCGGGATCGAACACGATGCGCGCGAGATCTACGCCCGCGCGCTGCCATTCGCCGACGCGCTGCTCGAGCCACTGCTCGACGGCAGCCGTCGGATCCTGATCCGCCGGCAGTACGCGCGTCTTGTCGGCAGGCACACCGAGATTGTGCATCGCGACGAAGTCGGCGCCGCTCCTCGCGGCAAGCTCGATCATCGCCGGCGTCGTCAGTCCGCTCACGTCGTTGACCATGTCGACGCCGAGCGTCAGCGCGCGCCGCGCTGTGTCGGCGTGATAGGTGTCGACGCTGAGCCGCGGCCGCAGCAGTGCCCCGCGATAGCGATCGACGAGCCGGCCGAGCGCGGGCTCGAGCCGCGCCCATTCCTCATCGGCCGACAACGGCGTGGCGCCGGGTCGAGTCGACTCCGCGCCGACGTCGATGAGCTCGGCGCCGTCGGCAACGAGCTCCGCCACTCGCGCTTCCGCGGAAGCGTCGTCCACGATCTCGCCGCCGTCGGAGAACGAGTCGGGTGTCAGATTCACGATGCCCATCCACAGCGGCAAGTGATGACCGCCGGCGCGTGCGTGCTCGAGCACCGTGCGCGTGCCCTGGCCCGGGATCGTCAGCCGCGGCTCGAGCGCTGCGAGCGGCGTCAGCACGAACGCGCGCTCCGCAATCCCGGGGTGCGGCACGCGCAGGCGATCGGTTGCCAGCGTCTCGCGGCCGTAGAGCAGCAGATCGAGATCGATGGGGCGCGGCGCCCAGCGGCCGCGGTCGACGCGGCCAAGCTCCTTCTCGATCGCCTTCAAGCCGTCGAGCACGTCTGTCGGGGCGGCATCCGTTGTGCAGTGCGCGACGAGGTTCAGGAACGGCCGGTTCCAATCGACGGGCGCGTCGTCGGGCAGCATCGCCGGCGATTCGACGACGGGCGATACGCGCACGACGCGAACGCCGTGCGCGGCCAACCGCTCGAGAGCTCGGGTGAGATGTGCGCGGCGGTCGCCGAGGTTCGAGCCGAGCCCGAGATAGACATCAATCACGGCTATTCGTCTTGAAGGCAAGTGCCTACAATCATGCCCAAACCAACACTCACTTGCAGGGGGCAAGAAGAATGAAAACCAAAGCAGCAGTCGCGTGGGAAGCCGGCAAGCCGCTGACCATCGAGGAAGTCGATCTCGGGGGTCCCAAAGAGGGCGAGGTGCTCGTCCGGCTCGTGGCAACGGGCGTCTGCCACACGGATGCGTACACGTTGTCGGGCGCCGACCCCGAGGGTGCGTTCCCGTCGATCCTGGGTCACGAAGGCGGCGGCGTCGTCGAGGAAGTGGGCAAAGGCGTGAAGAGCGTCAAGCCCGGCGACCACGTGATCCCGCTCTATACGCCCGAGTGCAAGAAGTGCAAGTTCTGCAAGTCCGGCAAGACGAATCTCTGCGTCGCGATCCGCGCGACACAGGGTAAGGGCCTGATGCCGGACGGCACGAGCCGCTTCTCGAAGAAGGGCAAACAGATTCTCCACTTCATGGGTACGTCGACGTTCTCCGAGTACACCGTGTTGCCCGAGATCGCGCTCGCGAAGATCGCGAAGAAGGCGCCGCTCGAGAAGGTGTGCCTGCTCGGCTGCGGCATCACGACGGGCATCGGCGCCGTGCTCCACACGGCCAAGGTCAAGCCGGGGTCGACCGTCGCCGTGTTCGGCCTGGGCGGCGTCGGCTTGAGCGTGATCCAGGGCGCCGTCATGGCGAAAGCCGAACGCATCTTCGCCGTCGATATCAACCCGGGCAAAGAGGAGATGGCGCGCGCGCTCGGCGCGACGGACTTCATCAACCCGAAGAATTTCGACAAGCCGGTCCAGCAAGTGATCGTCGGCATGACGGAGTGGGGCGTCGACTACTCGTTCGAGTGTGTCGGCAACACGCAGCTGATGCGCTCGGCGCTCGAGTGCTGCCACCGCGGCTGGGGTGAGTCGATCATCATCGGCGTTGCAGCCTCGGGCCAGGAGATCAGCACGCGGCCGTTCCAGCTCGTCACTGGGCGCGTGTGGCGCGGCAGCGCGTTCGGCGGC
>Ga0190271_10002502_pt1 | contig 11177 bp, 8 predicted proteins | sample Popmic356T_FD_133747 | JGI IMG/M metagenome (GOLD analysis project Ga0190271, IMG submission 133747) | Populus adjacent soil microbial communities from riparian zone of Weber River, Utah, USA - 356 T | ecosystem: Environmental > Terrestrial > Soil > Riparian zone | place: USA: Utah | collected...
AGTCGCCGCGCAAGGAATGACTGACAATGGACTCCGATAACAATCCGGAATTTTCTGGTTACATCCACGCGATCGCGCGCCGCAAGGCGTTGCTGTTCGGTCTTGCGATACCCATCGCGGTGCTCGCGATACTGCTGTCAGTCGGCTTGCCGGATGTCTATACATCCTCGGCGCTCGTGGAAATCGACGAGCCGTCGAGCGCGACGTCGCTCGCCGAAACCTCGGGTAACGCCAGTTATGCCGACCAGTACGTGACCAATCTCAAGGGCATCGTGCTGACCGACAGCAACCTGCGCAAGATGATCAAGGAGCACGACCTGTATCCCGAACTGGTCGACGAACCGGCGGTGATGCTCAATCGCGCCAAGCGGGACATCAGCGTCAACATCGTGACGACGCCGATCCTCGATCCGCGCACCGGCCGCGAGCGCGAAGTCGTCGACGCCTTCACGCTGTCGTTCGATCATCGCGATCCCGCCAAGGCGCAAAAGGGTGCGGAATGGCTGGTGAGCGCGTTCCTTGCCGAGCACCGCCGCCAGCGCCAGGGCAGGGCGTCGAACGCGGCGCAGTTCTATGCCAAGGAAGCCGAGCGCATTCGCACGCAGGTGTCCGGGCTCGAGTCGAAGCTCGCCGACTTCAAGCGCGCCAACGCCGGGCAGCTGCCCGAGTTGACCGAAGTCAACATGTCGATCATGGATCGCACCGAGAGCCAGCTCGAGCAGATCACCATGCAGATGAGCTCGCTGCGCCAGGAGCGGGTGTTCCTCGCCGCGCAGCTCGAACAGTCGCGGGCGGCGGGACCGGATGCCGGCAGCGTGCGCCAGATGGAGGATCAGTACTCGCGCATGCGGTCCACGTATGACGAGAGCCATCCGGACATGGTCGCGCTGCGGCGCCAGATCGACAGCATGAAGTTCGGCACCAGTGCCGGAGCCGGCTCGTCGCTGCGGTCACAGCTCAACACCAAGCGGGCGACGCTGGCCGAAGCGCGCCAGCGTTACGGCGCGGAACATCCCGACATCAAGCGGTTGCAGCGTGACATCGCGACGCTCGAGACGCGCATCAAGAACGGTGAACGCGGCGACGTCGAAATGGCCGACGGTACCCCGGTCGGCATGCAGCTTCGCACGCAGATCAATGCCATCGACAGCCAGCTCGGCAGCCTCATGGCACGCAGTGCGGAACTGCGCGCCAAGATCAATGGCCTCGAGCGGAACGTGACGGCCGCGCCGCAGGTGGAGCGCGAATACGCGAACGCCACGCGCGATCTCACGATCGCGCGCGAGAAATACGAGCAGCTGCTCAACCGGCAGATGGACGCCGAGGTGAGTGAAGCGGCGATCGTCGGTGGACGCGCGGACGAGTTCCGGCTCATCCAGGCGCCGATGCTTCCCGGTGCCCCGGCCAAACCGAAGCGGCTCGCCATCCTGCTGATCGGCCTGGTCGCCTCGGTGGTGCTCGGCCTGACCGTCACCGTGGCCGCCGAAGCGCTCGACCCGAAAGTACGCGGCGCACGCGACATCCGCGAGCTGCTGTCGGTGTCGCCGCTGGTGGCCATACCGTCGATTCGCAATTCGCGTTCGCGCCGGCGCAATGCCTGGCGCTTCGTGACGGCAAGCGCCAGTGGCGTGGTCGGCGTGTGGATCGTGTTCACCGCCATCCAGAACTACCTGTGACCCAATGAGAGACACATCAATGAGTACGACCATGGAAGATGCGATCCGCCGCAATTTCGCCGACCGGGGAGCGGGCGAGCGCCCGAACTCCATCGAGTCCACGAATATCAGGCAGCAGCGTTCGCGCCGGCTTCCGGCGGCGCCCGCCGAGTTGCAACAGGCCCGGCGCTTCCGCCAGGCCAGCGTCGATGCGCGCGCCATGGAGCGCCAGTGCATATTGCCCGCGGTGTCCGATGTCGCGGCGCTGCGTGCATTCAAGATCCTGCGCACCCGCGTGCTCCGCCGTCTCGAGATGCACAAGTGGAACTCCATCGCGGTGTCCGGCATGTCGGTGGGCGAAGGCAAGACCATGACCGCGATCAACCTCGCGCTGGCGCTTTCGCAGGACGTGAACACCTGGGTGTTCCTGGTCGACCTCGACCTGCAGCGCCCGCAAGTGGCCAACTATCTCGGCATGAGCTTCGAGAAGGGCCTGTCCGACTATCTTCTCGGAAAGGCGGAACTGGAGGATGTGGTCTACAACCTGCAATCGGAACGGCTCGGAGTCATTCCGAATGCACGCGCCTTCCAGCATTCCTCGGAATTCCTGAACTCGCCGCGCATGGGTGAGTTCACCGCGGCGCTCGAGCGCGAGATGCCGCGACGTATCGTGATTTTCGACATGCCGCCGTTGCTGGCGTCGGACGACGTGCTGGCGTTCGCGCCGCAATTCGATTCCCTGCTGCTCGTGGTGTCCGAGGGCAAGAGTGGCCGCGCCATGCTGCGCGGCGCGAAAGAGATCCTGAGCGAGATGAACCTGCTCGGCGTGGCGCTCAACCGCTCGAAGGAACGCAACGAAAGTGCTTACTACTAAGGATTTGACGGAGGCGGGGTCGCCTGAGGTTTCTAACGAAGGAATGGGGTCAGGCACCGTTTTCGCGGACGAAAACGGAGCCAGACCCCTTGCTAACAAGCCTGCGGTCAGCAGGCGGATAAGCATCTTCGGGCTCGGGTATGTCGGGGCGGTCTCGCTGGCGTGTCTGGCGCGCGACGGCCACCGCGTCATCGGCGTCGACATCGACCCGGTGAAGCTCGAGCTGATCCGCAACCGGAAGTCGCCGATCCTCGAGGAGGGCATCCAGGAGCTCATGCGCGACGTGGTGAATTCGGGTCGCGTGTCGGTGACCAACGACGCCATGCAGGCCATGCAGGAGTCGGAGGTCTCGTTCGTCTGCGTGGGCACGCCCTCGGCGTCCAACGGCAGCCAGGACCTCACGGCCATCCTTCGGCTTGCCGAGCAGATCGGCGCGGCCCTGAAGCTCAAGGACGAATTCCACACCATCGTGATCCGTTCCACGGTGCAGCCGGGAACGGTGGAAGAGAAGATCGAGCCCATCCTCGAGCGCGTCAGCGGCAAGAAATCGGGCGTCGATTTCGGATTGTGCTTTCAGCCGGAGTTCCTGCGCGAGGGATCCTCGATCCGCGATTACGATCATCCGCCGTACACCATCGTGGGCGGCAATTGCGAAGCAGCGGTGAACGCCGTGCGCGAGGTGTTCCAGCACCTGGATGCGCGCTTCATGGTGACGAACATCCGCGTGGCCGAAGCACTCAAGATGAGCTGCAACGCGTTTCACGCGCTCAAGATCACCTTTGCCAACGAGATCGGCCGCGTGTCGCAGGCGCTGGGCATAGACCCGCATGAAGTCATGCGCCTGGTGTGCGCCGACAAGCGCCTGAACATTTCGCCTGCCTACCTGAAGCCGGGGTTCGCCTTCGGCGGCTCCTGCCTGCCGAAGGATTTGCGTGCGCTGACCAACATCGCGAAGCAGAACGACATCGTCCTGCCGATGTTGTCGAGCCTGCTGGCCAGCAACCGCGTGCACATCGATCACGCCGTCGACAAGATCCTGAAGCTCGGCCGCCCGAAGGTCGGCATGCTCGGCCTGTCGTTCAAGACCGGCACCGACGACCTGCGTGAATCGCCGCTGGTGCTGGTGGCCAAGCGGTTGTTAGGCGAGGGCTGCGAGTTGCGCATCTTCGATCCGGAAGTCCAGCTTTCGAGATTGTTAGGCGCCAACCGCAGCTACATCGATGCCAACATTCCCCATATCGCGGAGCTGCTGTGCGCCGACATCGAAAGCATGATCGGGCCGTCCGACGTCATCCTGGTGGGGTTGCAGCAATCGGCGCTCAATGACGCGTTGCAGGTGCTCGTGCGTCCGGAGCAGTACGTCGTCGATCTCGTGAACCTGCCGAATCGGGACCTGCTGCGTTGCCGATACGAGGGCGTCTGCTGGTAGCGAGGCTGGCGCAGGCCAGCCTTTACCTACATATATAAGAGAGACGCGCTCAAAACCGCGTTTGAGTTGCGTCACAGTTTCGTGCGCCTGTAAATCTTTCAATTTCACTTAAGCCATTGAATATGCGCCTTGTCGCCCGCTAACGACGTAGGAAGCGTCCGGCAGAATTCGGCCGCTGCGTTGAATCCATTGCCTTAGGAGTTGTAAATCTGTCGCCAGCCCGTACGGGCCTGACAGAGGACTCCGACAAATGATTCGCCAGAACCGCGGTTTTGTAAGCGCACTCCTACCCCTGGTTCCACTGGCCTTCTGCCACGGATGCGGCGGCGGCGGCGGGTCAGCGCCCGACACCGCACCGGCAGCGGCTTCGCCGCCGGCCGTCGCTGCATCACCCGCGCCGGTGGTCGTGAATCGTGCCCCCACCATTTCCGGCGAAGCAATCGCCACCGCGAGCGTGGGTGCGACCTACACGTGGCAACCCGTCGCGTCCGACCCTGACGGCGATGTGCTGAACTTCAGCGCGACGAATCTTCCGCCCTGGGCCAGCATCGACCCGACCAACGGGCTCATCTCCGGTACGCCGGGAGAGACCGACGTCGGCATCTACGAGTCGATCACGATTACGGCGGCGGACGCGGCCCAACAGACCGCGACCCCCGCGTTCTCGATCACCGTGACGGGCGACGTCGGCGTGGGCCTGGCTTCGCTGCGATGGGAAGCGCCGCCATCGAAGGTGGACGGCTCTCCGCTCGACGACCTTGCGGGCTATCGCATTCTGTATGGCCGCACCAGCGAAGAACTGGACCACAGCGTGCTCATCGACAACCCGGCTGCCACCTCGTACGAGTTCACCTCGCTCACGAGCGGCGTCTGGTACTTCGCGGTCGTTGCCGTGAACGCCAGCGGACTCGAGGGGCCACCGACCACCGTGGCCACGAAATCCATCTGACGACTCCGCCTGACAACCCTTTTCCGATTTTCCGAGAGGACCTATCAATGAAGCTTGCTAGTGTGCAGGGCCATCATGCCTCCACGCGCCGTACCTTGAAGTCCCTGGCCTTGTTAGTCGGCCTGGCTGCCATTGGCGCCACCACCGCCCAGGCGCTGCCGGTCATTCCGGGCGCTTCCGGCTTCGGCATCGACACCGCGGCGGGCCGCGGCGGCACGGTCTACAAGGTGACCAACCTCAACGCGAGCGGCACCGGTTCGCTGAAGGCCTGCGTCGACGGCGCCACGGCGCGCACCTGCGTGTTCGAGGTGTCGGGCGTCATCCGCCTGACCGCCGATCTCACGATCCGCAACAGCTTCATCACCATCGCCGGCCAGACGGCGCCGTCGCCGGGAATCATGATTCGCGGCGCGGGCATCAAGATCCAGGCCTCGGATGTGCTCATCCAGCACCTGCGCGTGCGCGCCGGCGATGACGTCAACGGTCCGGCTCCGGATAACCGCGACTCGCTGAAGATCGAAGGCACGACCGCGAAGCCGGTCCGCAACATCGTCATCGACCATTGCTCGTTCAGCTGGGCGCTCGACGAGACCGCGAGCGTCTGGGGTCCGCACGACAACATCACTTTCAGCAACAACATCTTCGCCGAACCGCTCAACGAGTCCATGCATCCGCAGTACGACGGCACGGGCGTGATGAAACACGGTTACGGCGTGTTGTTCGGCAGCGCCGCCAACAGCAGTGTGAGCATGATCGGCAACCTCATGGCGCACCAGGTGGAACGCAATCCGCTGTCGCGCGCGCAGGAGTTCGTGTTCGTCAACAACGTGGTATACAACCGCGAAACCATGGATCTCGACCTGCAGAGCCAGGAAGGGCGCACCACCAGGAGTTCGGTGGTCGGTAACGTCTTCCTGCGTGGCCCGAGCTTCGATCGCGCGTCCAAGCCGATTCTGGTGCGCACCACCGGCAGCCTGTCGCTGATTTCCGGCAGCCGCGTCTACGTGCATGACAACTATGCACCGGAGAGCGGCAGTTCCTATACGCAGCTCGTGACGCTCACCGGCGGCGATGTGTTGTCGGGTCTGATGTCGCAGACCACTGCACCGGTGTGGAACACGGGCCTCGTGGCGCGTCCAACCGCGAGCAACGGGGTCTACAACAACGTGCTCGGCTACGCCGGTGCGCGTCCCACCGATCGCGACAGCGTCGACCTGCGCGTCGTCCAGAGCGTCAAGAGCCGCATTGGCCAGATCATCAACTGCGTGGCGTCGGATGGCACCACTCGTTGCAACAAGAACGCCGGTGGCTGGCCGTCGCTCGCGCAGAACGTGCGTCGCCTGACGATTCCCGCGAATCCGAACACGCGCGCGTCGAATGGTTACACCAATCTCGAGAACTGGCTGCACTCAATGGACCTGAATGTCGCTGGCGTTGTAGCCGCCGGGAGTCCGACATCTCCACCGGCGCTGTCAGTGCGTTGATTACGCTGGCGGGATAATTCGCCGGACGTGTAATCGTCCGGCGATACGGCAACGGGACAAGGGCCGGCGTGCAAACGACCGGCCTTTTTCTATGCTGACGCGGTGTAGGGAAGGGACGCGTCCATTGAATACCGAATATCACGACCAGGTTAGTCAGCCCATCTATTTCAAGCGAGGCATGTCGCTCGCATTGCCCGTGATGTTGTGGCTGCTCGAGGCATTGCCCGCCGTGCTTGCCGGCGTGATGTTCTATCCGCTGACGCGCATTTACCACGTCGAGTTCGACCGCCCGTTCCTGGTGCTGTCGATACTCGCGGCCACGTTCACGCTGGCCATCCTGCCCGCGCGCAGTCCTACACGGCAGATCATCTCCGGCCGCCTCGAACTCGCCACCAACCTGCTCATGCGCTGGGCGTTGATGGTGGCCGCGTTGCTGGCCGTGGGCTACGTCACGAAGTTCTCCGAGGACTTCTCGCGCCGTGTCGTGGTCACCTGGGTGCTGGTGACACCCGTGTTGCTGGTGATGCTCTCGCTCATCCTGCAGGGCGTGACGCGCGCGCTGCTGCGTGACGCCGCGCAGGCGCGTCGCGCCGTCATCGTCGGCTGCACGCAGGCGAGTGTCGAACTGGCGAAGCGCCTCGCGCTGAACGTGGAACTCGGCATCTCGGTGGCCGGCTTCTTCGACGATCGGGGCAGCGACCGCCTGGGTTGCGCGAAGCACGCGCAGTTGCTCGGCCGCTTCGAGGACGTGGCGGCTTTCGTCAACACGCGCAATATCGACGTCATCTTCATCGCGCTGGCGCCTGGCCACGTGGGGCGCGTGCGCGAACTCGTGCACGAGCTCGGCGACACCACGGCGTCCATCTACTTCCTGCCCGATGTGACCGGGTTCGACAGCATCCAGCAGCGGGCCAGCGAGATCCTCGGCATGCCGGTGGTGGCGATGTGCGAGACGCCGTTCCACGGCTACCGCGGCCTCATCAAGCGGCTCATGGACGTGACCATCGCCTTCGGCGCACTGGTGGTGCTCTCGCCGATCCTGCTGGCGATCGCCATCGCCGTGAAGCGCGGCTCGCCGGGGCCGGTGCTGTTCCGCCAGCGCCGCTACGGTCTCGATGGACGCGAGATCAACGTCTACAAATTCCGCACGATGACAGTATGTGAAAACGGCGCGCTCGTGACCCAGGCGTCACGCAATGACACCCGCGTGACGCCGATCGGCAAGCACCTGCGCCGGTGGTCGCTCGACGAACTACCGCAGCTGATCAACGTGCTGCAAGGCACGATGAGCGTCGTAGGACCACGCCCACATGCGGTCGCGCACAACGAGGAATACCGCAAGCTCATCAAACGGTACATGGTGCGACACAAGGTCCTGCCAGGCATTACGGGACTGGCGCAAGTTCGCGGTTGCCGCGGTGAAACAGCACGTGTGGAGCATATGGAAGCCCGGGTGTTGTTCGATCTCGAATACATGCGTCGGTGGTCGCCGATGCTGGATCTCGAAATCATCCTGGCCACGGCAGTAGCCGTGATCAAGACCGACAACGCGTACTGAAGAATTCAAGGAACAACGCCATTACCGCTTTCATCGTATTCGGACGAGTCTGACGCATGCCGACAATTCTCGGATTCGCCGCACTGTTCTTGCTGGCAACCGACGCGCTGAACATAGACTTGAGTCTCCTGCCAGGCGTGTCGGCGAAGAACCTGATCATCTACCTGATCGCGGTAGTGCTCGCGCTGCGCATGGTCGTCAGCCGCAGCTCGATCATGGTCGCCGGCCAGATGCAGGGGGCGTTCATCATCCAGATCGGCTACGCCATCGTCACGTTCTTCATTGCCGCGCTGCTCATCCAGTATCCGTATTACAGCGTGGTGAACAGCGGCATCAAGCTCAAGAGCGGTCTCATCGACCATTACATCTTCTTCCTCGTGTTCCTGTTCGGCGTGCAGACCATCGAGGAGGGCCTGAAGGTCATCAAGGGCCTGCTGTTCGGTGCGCTGCTAGCCAACATCATCACGGTTCTCGACGCCGTCGGAATCATCAGCCTGGGGTTCCGCATCCGCGAGGACGGCCGCACCGCGGGCGCCATCGGCGAGTCCAATCAATACGCGGCGTTCATCATCCTCTTCCTGCCGGCGACCATCGCGGCCGCCGTGGCGACGCATGGCGTCCGCCGGTTGTTCTGGTTTGGCGGCGCGCTGGTCGCCTGCATGACGATGGTCATGACCGCGTCGCGCGGTGGCTTCGTGGGCCTCGCCATGATGTGCGCGGTGGGCGCCTATCTATACCGCCACCTCATTTCCTATAGCCGCATCGCCGGCTGGGTGTTCGGTTCGCTGATCCTCCTGGTGCTGGTCGTTTCGTTCTCGCAATACGGCAACCTGCTCGCCGAGCGCATGATCGGGATCTCCGGATCAGTCGACGCCAACACCGCCTCTTCGGGCCGCAGCGAGATCTGGGCGGACGCGCTCGCGGTGATGTACGAGCATCCGATCACCTTCATCACCGGCTTCGGCTGGGATGCGTATGCCTACTTTCCTTTCCAGTACTCGCCGCACAACCACTACCTGGCGCTGTGGTTCAACCTCGGCCTGGTCGGGCTCTTCTGCGGCTCCTATCTATTGTTCTCCGGCATAGGCCGCGCGCGCCGCGCGAGCCTGCGCGCCCCGTCGGCGGCACGCGGCCAGCTCATCGCGTTCGTGCTCGGCACGGTGGGAGTCTGCACTGCCGTGTTCTTCGTCGACCTGCACAAGCCGTGGTTCTATTTCTGGATGTACGCAGGCGTCGCCATGCGCCTGGTGTTGTGCGCGGAGCAGGCGCCGGTCGTGGAAACCGCGCCGGTGCCGAAGCTGCGTCGCCCGGTGGTCCGGCGGGATCCGTACGGCTGGGCGAACTCGGGGTCGCGATCATGAGCGCGCGCCGGATCTGCATCGTCGGTCTCGATTCCTACGGCATGTTGTCGGGCGAGGAGAATCCGAAATACATCGGCGGCGAGTCCATTCAGCACGTGTTGCTGGCGCGCGCATGGCGCGACCTCGGGCACGACGTATCGATGATCGTGCACGACGAGGGGCAGGGCGCGCGCCGCGTGCACGACGGCATCACCGCCATCGCCGCGCATACGCGCCACGGCGGCATGCCCGGCCTGCGCTTCTTTCATCCGCGTGCGACGCGCCTGGTGTCGGCAATGATCGCCGCCAACGCGGACGTCTACTACCAGTCTCCCGCGGGAGCGTACACCGGCATCACCGCCTGGTTCTGTGGCGCCACCGGCCGGCGGTTCATCTTTCGCGTGGCCTCCGACAGCGATTGCGAGAAGGAGCACGGCCGCATCCAGTTCTGGCGCGATCGCATGCTCTATAGCTACGGATTGCGGCGCGCTGCCCTCGTGGCGGCGCAAACCGATTTCCAGGCGCAAATGCTGCGCGAGAACCATGAAATCGAAAGCGCCGTGGTCAACATGATGGTGGAGCCGCCACGCAACGGTAGTCAGCCCGAAAAGGATATCGACGTGCTGTGGGTCAGCAATCTGCGTGCGCTCAAGCGGCCGGAGCTCGCGCTCGAGCTCGCGCGCCAGCTGCCACAGGTGAAGTTTTCACTGGCCGGAGGCCCGATGCCGGGTGGCGAGACATATTACGAGGACGTGCGCGCCGCAGCAGCGCGCCTGCCCAACGTGACCATGCACGGGGCTGTGCGTTATGCGGATAGCGGAGCGTTGTTCGATCGCGCGAGAATATTTCTGAACACGTCGAGCATCGAGGGATTCCCTAATACATTCCTGCAAGCGTGGATTCGCGGCGTTCCGGTGGTCTCGTTCTTCGATCCGGATTCGCTGGTGCAACGCCTGCAGCTCGGCCACATCGCCAACTCGGTCGATGAAATGCGCGAAGCCATCAGCAGCCTGCTCGAAGACGAGGACGACCGGCAGCTGACCGGGCGCCGCGCACGCGATTTCGCATCGCGTGAATTCACCACGGGGGTCGCCGCCCGTTACCTCGAACTACTCGATCGCCACTCGTCGCAGATGCGGCTGGGTACGGCCCAGAGCGTCAACCAGGGAGCCGATGTGCCATGACCAACCCGACCTGCCTTGCACCGCCTATGAAGGATTCGCTGACACTCGTGACTCCGCGCGGGGCACACGCCGTGGCCACGCCAGCCTGCGACGTGCTGTTCGTGCTCAGCACACTCGCGGTGGGTGGCTCCGAGCGCAAGATCGCGCGCATGGCCAACCGACTCAAGGAAGACGGCGTGGCCGTGAACCTGGCCTGTCTCAATGCGCCGTACACGCTCGAATCGACGCTGCGACGTGACGTCCCGCTCGAGAAGCTCGAGCGCCGCGGAAAATTTTCGCTGGCCACGGTGCTGCGCCTGCGGCGGATGATCCTGCGCGACCGGCCGGCCACCGTGATCGCGGTGAACCTGTACCAGGCGCTGTACGTGGCCTGCGCCGTGTCGCTGCTGTCGTATCGGCCACGTATCGTCGCGATGGTCAACACGTCGACGTTCCGCGGGCGCCGTTTGCGCAAGCGGCTCTATCAGACGGTGCTGGGGCGTTTCGACCTGGTGGTACACGGCTCGCAGGCGCAGAGTCGCTTCTGGGATTCCGCGCGCGCGGGAAGCCCCCGGGCCGACGAGAGATCCACGGTCATCTACAACGGCGTGGACTCCGCGCACTTCGATCCCATCGTGGCTTTCGAAGCCGCGAAGCGCCTGCGTGCGTCGCTCGGTGTAAAACCGGGTGCGCTGCTGCTCGGCAGCGTGGGCCGGCTGGCGCCC
>Ga0190271_10002503_pt1 | contig 11177 bp, 9 predicted proteins | sample Popmic356T_FD_133747 | JGI IMG/M metagenome (GOLD analysis project Ga0190271, IMG submission 133747) | Populus adjacent soil microbial communities from riparian zone of Weber River, Utah, USA - 356 T | ecosystem: Environmental > Terrestrial > Soil > Riparian zone | place: USA: Utah | collected...
AAGCTGCAATCAGCGCGCCGGTCTTCAGCTCGTGCAGGTGGCGCAGCTCGACGGCATCGCCGCCCGCGACGTCGAGGTACTGCCCTCCGACCATGCCCTCGACCCCTGCGGCGGACACGAGCTCGCGCACGGCCGCGAGGACGTTCGCCGGCTCGCCGGCCTGCTCGGTCAGCGCCAGGCGCAGCGCCTCAGCGAACAGACCGTCGCCGGCCAGGATCGCGACATCCTCGCCGAAGGCGACGTGACAGGTCGGCTTGCCGCGGCGCAGCTCGTCGTCGTCCATCGCCGGCAGGTCGTCATGGATGAGCGAGTAGGTGTGGATCATCTCGATGGCGCCGGCGAGCGGCAGCACCTCGCCCGAATCGCGCCCGAGCGCCTCGGCCGTCGCGAGCGCGAGCACCGGCCGGATCCGCTTGCCGCCGGCGAGCAGTGAGTAGCGCATTGCCTCCTCGAGCCGAGCCGTGCCGGGTTCGTGCGCAAAGCGCAGGCCGTCGAGGTAGCCGTCCACCCGGTGCTGGAGGTCAAGCGGGTAGGCCGGCGCCCCGACGGAGCTCAAAGAAGGCGCTCCTGGCCCTCCGCCTCGCCGGCGACGCGCGCGCGCGTGTCGATCTCGGCTCCCAGCCTGCCGGCGAGCTCGGCACAGCGCTCAACGAGCGCGGCTGCCTCGTCCTGCTCGAGCGAGCCCGCGCGCAGCCGGTCCGCCACGGCCTCGAGCTCCTCGACGAGCGCGCTGACCGAGTCGAGCTCTGCCATCAGCTCGCCGCCTTCTGGCGGGCGACCGTGCCGAGGATCCCGTTCACGAACGCCGGCGCCTCTGCCGAGCAGAGTTCCTTCGCCGCCTCGACCGCCTCGTCGATCGCGACCTCGGTCGGCACGTCCGGGCGGCTGCGCAGCTCGTGCAGCGCCACCCGCAGGATGTTCCTCTCGACGGGCGCGATCCGGTCGAGCGTCCAGCCCGACGCGTGGGTCGCGATCAGCTCGTCGAGCTCGGGCTGGTCGGCGAGCACACCCTCTACGAGCTCACGGGTGAACGGTGTGGCGCCGCGATCGAGCAGGGCGAGCGCCGGCCTGCCGGTCACGTCCCCTTGGTACAGCGCCACGACCGCGGCCCTGCGCTGATCGCTGCGACGGGCCACGCTATGCGCGCGAGACGTACTCGCCCGAGCGGGTGTCCACCCGGACTCGGTCGCCGACGTTCACGAACAGCGGGACCCGGACGACGACCCCGGACTCGAGCGTGGCCGGCTTGTCGCCGCCGCCAGAGGCCGTGTCGCCTCGCAGGCCTGGGTCGGTCTCCGCGACCGCCAGCTCGACCGCGCTCGGCACCTGAACGTCGGAGGGGGCCTCATCGACGTAGAGCACGTCGACCTCCTCGTTCGGCATCACCCACTGGAGCGACTCCTTGACGGACTCCTCCGGGACGGCCATCTGCTCGTAGCTCTGGACGTCCATGAAGTGGGCGTCGGTGCCGTCCGTGTACAGGAAGGTCATCTTGCGCGACTCGGTGCGGACCGGCCGGAACTTCTCGCCGGCGCGGAAGGTCCTGTCGATGACCGCGCCGTCGTCGACGCGCTTCAGCTTCGTCCGCACGAACGCAGCGCCCTTGCCGGGCTTCACGTGCTGGAACTCGACGATGCGAAAGACCTTGCCGTCGAGCTCGACGTGCATGCCGTTCTTGAACTGGTTGGTGCTGACCACGGCGACAGAGGTTAGTCGCGAGGCGGCAGGTGATCGAGAGCTGCCTGCGCGTCCGGCTACGCCGGCTTCTGCGCCGAGCCCAGCTTGACCGAGCAGGGGATGTCCCAGCCGTCGCCGGTCCGGTAGGGCTCGAGCAGCTCGTCGTAGCGCCGGCGGATCTCCGCCTGGAGCTCCGGCGGCTGGCTCGTGACCATGATCATCGTGCGGACGGTGCCGCCCAGCACATCCACCCAGAACTGGTCGAGGTCGCCGACGTGGTGGGTGAAGGCGATCTGCTCGATGATCGGTTCTTCGAGCCCGGCGCCCAGCAGGAGCTGCGCGAACTCGCGGTCGAGCGAGTACTGGAAGATCGACGGGCCGGCGGGCAACTCGTCGGGCATCTTCGCGCCTGCGGCGCTGACCGCTTCCATCATGGCGCCCACGAAGCGCGTGCGCTGGGGTGCGTCCCAGGTGGTGAGGGCCACGCGGCCACCGGGCCGCGTGACTCGGGCGAACTCGCGCACCGCCGCCGGCAGGTCCGACAGGTGGGGCATCAGGAAGGCACCGACGACCACGTCGAAGGCCTCGTCCTCGAAGTCGAGCGCGGTGGCGTCGCCCTCGCGGAACTCGAGGTCGGGATGCAGGCGCCGTGCGAGCTCGAGCATCTCGGGCGCGAAGTCCAGGCCGATCGGCTGCGCGCCGCGCTCGGCGGCCCGCGCAGCAGCGTAGCCGGGGCCCGTGGCGAGGTCGAGCATCCGTGTGCCCTGCGCGACCCCGGCGGCGTCGAGCAGGGGGTCGATGGCGCGGGTCGTGATCGTGCTGATGCCGTGGTGGTAGGGCTCGGCACGACCCTCGTTCCAGCGCTTCCTCTCGAACTCGTCGAACGGATCGCCCATCGTCACGACCCGTTTGTTGTATCAGCCGACGTCGGGCGGCAGGCGACCCTCGTCGCGGAGCTTCTCGAGATGCGCTGCGAGCGTCAGCGCCGCCGCAGGACGGAGCTCCGCCGGCGCGTCCGACCACACCGTGTCGAGCAGCTCGTCGCGGTTCCGGAGGCCGGCGTCGATCGCCTCGAGCAGGCGCCGCTCGCGGTCGAGGCGATGCGCCATGTACTCGTCGAGTTTCGCCTGCGGCTCCCACACGTAAGGACCGTGACCGGGGCAGAGCACCTCGAGCTCGAGCTTCATGAGGCGCCGCAGGGAGTCGAGGTAGGCGGACAGGGAGCCCTCGCCGGGAGGGATGAAGACGCTTCCCATACCGAGCACGGTGTCGCCCGTGAAGCATGCGCGCCCGGCGAGCAGGCAGACGCTGTCGGCCGAATGGCCCGGGGTCGCCACGGCTCGGAACGGGCCGACCTCCTCCCCGTCGGCGGGCAGCGTCACCGGCACCCCGAACTCCTCGGCGCTCTCCGAGTGATCGGCGTGCGAGTGGGTCAGCACCACGCCCTCGACGTGGCCGCCGGAGGCCTCGCGAATCGCCTCCAAATGCACGGGTTCCGAGGGGCCCGGATCGACGATCCAGCCCCCGACCAGGTAGCTGTTGGTGCCGTCGAGCGTCATAGGCGACGCGTTGTCCGCGCGTACCCGGACGACCCCCTGCGGTTCGCGTTCAGCGGCATGCATGCGCTCGGGTTGTACCGGAGTATGCTCGCGCCAGTTGGGCTCGCGTTTACAAATGGAGGGGCTGGACCCTGACCGGGTGACCGTCGGGATCGCGCTTGCGGCGCTGCTTGTCGTGACCGTCGTGGCGATCCCGCTGGACAGTCCGGGGCCCGTGCTCGTGCTGCTCGCGGCGGGGCCGCTGATCGCGGCGATCAGGTCGGGCGTCGTCGTGACCGCAATTGTCGCGCTGCTCGCCCTGGCGCTGGCGATCGCGCTCGGGGCGGCCGCCGAGCCGGAGCATCTGACCGCCGCGCTGGCGGTGGCTGCCGGAGGCGCGCTCGCGGTCGTGGTTGCGCATCTGCGCGCCGGACGGGAGTCGCCGGCGGGCGGCCACGAGCAGGCTCGGCCGCGCACGAACGGCGGCGGCGCTGCGACCCGCGACCAGCTGGAGGCGATGCTCCGCGGGGTGGCCGACGCGGTGACCGCGCAGGCGCCGGACGGCCGCCTGATCTACGCGAACGAAGCGGCAGTGCGGACGCTCGGTTTCGACTCGCCCGAAGCACTGCAGGCGGCGCCGTCCACCCAGGTGCTCGGCCGCTTCGAGATCTTCGACGAGGCGGGCGAGCCCTTCCCGCTCGCCGATCTGCCCGGCAGGCGCGCCCTCGCCGGCGAGGAGGCGCCCGAGGCCATCGTCCGCTTCCGCGTGCGCGCGACGGGAGAGGAGCAGTGGGCGGCGATCAAGGCCAATCCGATCCGGGACGGCGGTGGCCAGGTGAGCATGGCCATCAACGTGATCGAGGACATCACGGCGCACAAGCGCTCGGAGCGCGCGCAGCGCTTCCTGTCTCGGAGCAGCCAGGTGCTGAGCGGCTGGCTCGACTCCGACGAGCTGCTGACCAGGGTGGCGCGGCTCGCGATCCCGGAGATGGCGGACTGGTGCGCCGTCGACCTGCTGAAGGCCGACGGGCGGCTCGAGCGGGTGGCGCTCACACACGCCGACCCCGCCCTGCACGATCAGGCGCTCGAGCTCAGCCGGCGCTATCCCCCGGCGGCGGACACTGCCGGCGGGGCGCACGAGGTGATGCGCAGCGGCGAGCCGTCCCTCTTCACCGAGGTCGACGACGAGCTGCTGCACAGCGTCACCCGCTCGGAGGAGCACTACCGGCTGTTGCGCGCGCTCGGTGTGCGCTCGGTGATCGTCGTGCCGATGGCGACCCGCGACCGCACGCTCGGCGCGCTCACGTTCGCCACCGGCCCGTCGGGCCGCCGTTACGACGAGTTCGACGTCGAGGTCGCGCACGAGCTGGCCCGGCGCTGCGCGACAGCGCTCGACAACAACCGCCTCTACAGCGAGCGCTCCTACGTAGCGCGCACCCTGCAGGAGGGCCTCCTGCCCATGGACCTCGCCGAGATCCCGGGCATCGAGGCGGCGGTCCGCTTCCGTCACACCGGCGACGGCGGCGAGGTCGGTGGCGACTTCTACGACCTGTTCGAGACCGGCAGCCGCGGCTGGACCGTCGTGATCGGAGACGTCTGCGGCAAGGGCCCGGAGGCGGCCGCCGTGACCGCCCTCGCCCGCTACACGCTGCGTACCGCCGCCCTCCGCCACCGGCTCCCGAGCCGGAGCCTGTCGATCCTCAACGAGGCGCTGCGGCGCCAGCGCAGCGACCGCCGCTTCTGCACGGTCGCCTACGCCTACCTCGAGAAGCTCGACGGTGGCGCGCGCGTCGGGTTCGCATCCGGCGGGCATCCGCTGCCGCTCCTGCTCCGCGCCGACGGCTCGGTGGAGCCGGTTGGGGTGCCCGGCACGCTGCTCGGCGTCGTGCCTGACCCGATTCTCGAGGACCGCTCGCTGGTCTTGTCGAGGGGCGACGCGCTCGTCTTCTTCACGGACGGCGTGATCGAGCCGCGCGGCAGCGGCGAGGTCCTCGACGAGGCGCGGCTCGCCGAGCTGGTCGCGCGCTGTGCCGGCCGCGAGGCCGACGCGATTGCGGCCACGATCGAGCATGCAGCGGTCAGATCCCACGAGGGCCACCCACGCGACGACATCGCCGTGCTCGTACTCCGAGTGGCGCCCTAGACCCCCCGCGGCGGGTGCTCGCTTGCAGTACCCAGGTTGCGCGATCGGACCAGATGGGTAGAACCACACTCGTCGTCTCAATCAGCGAAGGACACCCCCCTAATCGCTTCCCATCCCGGCAGCGCCTCAACGACCGGCCCAGCGCGAAAACGCCTGCGGCCCGGCGAGGGCGTGCCCACACCCACGCAACCGGACCTGGACGACGAGCTGAGCATGAAGATCGCAGGCGGACCTGAGGCAGCGGCTCACGCGCGCCGGGCGATCACGGGCCTGCGAGGCGACCTCGACCCGTCGCTGCTCGACACGCTGAGACTGCTCGTGACCGAGCTCGTGGCGAACAGCGTCCGGCACGCCCGGGCGGATGCCGTGACGCTGCGGGTCGAGGTGGGCCCGGACGCCGTGCGCACCGAGGTCACGGACCCCGGCCCGGGCTTCGACCCCGCCCAGACCGGCTCGCCGCGCGAGGACCACAGCGGCTGGGGGCTGTTCCTCGTCGAGCGACTCACCGAGCGCTGGGGCGTCGCGCGAGCCGGCAGCGTCACGCGCGTCTGGTTCGAGCTTCCGCGCGCCTGAGCCGCCGCCGGGCTACAGCGTGAGCTGCTCCTCGCCTGGAGGTACCTGTCCGAGCAGCGCCCGCATGCGCTGAGCCGCGGTCGGGGCGTCGTCGCCGCGGTTGTTGTTGAAGGCCACGTGCACCTCGCCGGCCTGCTCGGCCATCTGCAGGACGCGCTGCTCGACATCCTCCAGCTCATCGTCGGTGTAGCGCCAGCCGAAGCGCTCCGCAACGGAGCGGCCGGTGAGGTAGCCGTCGGTGTTGCGGCCGTGGAGGCGCAGGTAGGCGAGATCGTCGCGCGTGACTGCGTCCAGATCCGACGGCATGATCGGAATCTGGTCGCCGGGTGGGGCGTCGACGCAGACGAACGCCACGCCGCGGTCGGAGAACCAGCCGAGCGTCTCGTCGCGGCGCTTGTCACGCACCCAGCCGCGGTGGCGGAGTTCGATCGCGAGCCGGTGCTGCGCGAAGGCCTCGACCAGGCTGTCGAGCTCGTCGAGCCGGTGCCGGCCCGGGCCGAACGCGGGGGTGAGCTGCAGCAGGTAGGCGCCGAGCTTGCCGGCCTCGGCGAGCGGGGCGGTTTCCTCCACGACGCGGCCGGCCAGCGCAAGCTCGAGCTCGGGCGTGAGCCGGACGCGTCCGCGGCCGTCCGCCTCGACCCCCTCGCGCATGTCGGGCGGGAGCGAGTCGACCGGCGCCGCGTGGCGCGACAGCGCCCGGTGCACCTTGACGTCGAAGATGAACTCGTCCGGCGTCGCCTTGACCCAGCCGTGCACGGTGTTGCGATCCGGGATCGCGTAGAAGCTCGAATTGAGCTCGACTGTCTCGAAGCGCTGCGAGTACCAGGGCAGGCGCTCGCCGGCGGTCATCCGCGGCGGGTACCACTCCTTGACGAAGCCGGGATCGGCCCAGCTCGACGTGCCGACGAGGATCCTGCCTGCCATCGCCCACATCCTGACGGGTCGATCTACGCTTAGGCCTCATGTCCGAGCAGATCGAAGCGGCATGGAAGCTCGAGCGGATCTCGCCGCGGGCGTACCAGCATCCGGCGGATCGGGCGGCCAGCGCCGCGCTCGCCAAGGTGCCCTACCTCGACCAGGTGGTGCGCCGGCTGGTGGCGCTGGGTTACGAGCGGGCCCTGCGCGCGGCGTCGCTCGGGTCCGCGGTGCGGCTCGGCGAGCGGCAGCTGCCACGCATCTGGGTCCTCCACCGCCAGGTCTTCAACGCGCTCGACATGGACGAGGTGCCGGACCTCTACCTCACTCAGTTCCCGTTGGCGAACGCCGCCGCGATCGGGACCGACCAGCCGATCGTCGTGCTCAACTCGGAGCTCGTTCGCATCCTCGACGACGATGGCCGCCGCGTGGTGCTCGCTCACGAGGCCGCGCACGTGCACTCCGACCACGTCCTCTACCAGACGGCGCTGCTGATCCTGCTGCAACTCGGGTCGTCGGCGCGGCTGCCGGTGCTGGCCGGCCTGCCGCTGTTCGCCATCCAGCTCGCGCTGCTCGAGTGGTGGCGCGCGGCCGAGCTGTCCTGCGACCGCGCGGCCGCGCTCGTGACGCACGACCCGCAGGCGGTCTGCCGATCGCTCATGACGATCGCCGCCGGCGAGGAGGTCGAGAACCTGAACCTCGACGCGTTCATCGCTCAGGGAATGGAGTACAGCGAGGGCGGCGGCGGGCTCGAGCGTATGACGAAGCTGATGCAGGACATGCGCCTGACCCACCCGATGCCGGTGCGCCGGGTGAAGATGCTGCTCGACTGGGTGCGCGATGGCGACTACGACCGTATGGCCCGCGGCGACTACATGCGCATCGGCGAGGAGCCCACGGCCAGTGAGGAGGCAGGTGAGGCCAGCGCCTTCTACGGTGAGCGCATCGGCAACGCGTTCGCCCAGGCGGGCTCGTCGATCGGGGACGTAGGCCAGCAGCTCGGCGACTGGCTGAAGCGGACCCGCGACGCCCGTGGCGGTGACGACGACGGCAGCACCGACGCCCGCGGCGGCGGCGGAGGCACCGACCCCAAGGCGAGCAACTTCGGCGGCACCGACTAGCGGCGACGACCGCAGCGGGCGGCTCACGGCGCCCGCTCGATGCGCCCTGGGCTGACGGCGCATATCACTCTCGATGCAACGCCGGCTCATCGCCCCCGCCGCCCGAAGCTGTGGCCGGCGGGCGCCACCGCCCGCAGGTCGGCCTCTGCCCCCGCGGCGAGGGCCTCGTCCGCACCCAGGACGCCCTCGCCCGCCTCGCTGCTCCAGACGCGTCGGGGCTCGATGTGCCTGATCTCGGCCTTCGGAAGGTCGGGCCGCTCTAGGCGCTCGATGCGGTCGACCAGCACGTTGGTCGTGCCCTCACGACGCTCGAGGCGGCCAGTCGCGAGCACGATCGGCTCGGTGCGGACCGCGAGCCGGAAGCGATCGTGCACGGGCGGAGGCACGATCAGGTTGATGGTCCCGAGCTCGTCCTCGAGCAACATGAAGGTGACCCCCTTCGCGGTGGCGGGCCGCTGACGCGCCACGACGAGCCCCGCAACACGCACCCTGCGCCCGTCCGGGTGCCGCTCGAGCTGCTCGCTCGTACGCAGATCTCCAGGCAGGTCCGGCCGCATCAGCTCGAGCGGGTGCTCCCGCAACGTCACCCCGGTCGACCCGTAGTCCGCCAGCATCCGTTCCCACGCGGTCAACGCCCGCAGCTCCGGCCCCTCGTGCGGATCCAGCGGCAGCGACAGCTGCGTCCCCTCCGGCACGGAAACCCCCGGGACGGCAACCCCAAGCGTCCACAACGCCCTTCGCCGCTTCTCCTCATCGAGCCCCTCGACAAGGGCATCACAGGCCCCGGCCCAAGCAAGCTTCCCCAAGGTCTCAGCAGACGCCCCAGACCGCCCAGCGAGATCACCCAACGAACGCCACGAGCCACCGGACTCGCGCTCGGAGACCAATGCTCGGACCTCACCCTCCTTGACGCCGCCCACATATCCCAACCCGAGTCGAACGGCCAACCGAGGCGGCGCCCCTTCCCCGGACGGGACCCGCGACCTAGGCAGAACGGGCTCCACAACACACGCAGCAGAACTCCGAGCAACGCAGGGCGGCAACACCTCCACCCCACACCGCTGCGCCTCATGCACCAGCGAATCCGGCGGATAGAACCCCATCGGCTGCTCGTTCAGGAGTCCGCACAGGAACTCCGGCTGGTAGTGCACCCGCAACCACGTCGACTGGTAGGCGAGCAGCCCGAACGCCGCCGAGTGCGCCTTCGGGAAGCCGAAGCCCGAGAAGCCGACGATCTGCGCCCAGACCTGCTCGGCGACCTCCCGCGAGGCGCCGTGCGCGACCCCGCCCGCGAGGAAGTTCTCCTCGTATACCCGGATCGCGGCCTCGGAGCGCTTGCGGCTCATCGCCCGCCGCAACCCCTCGGCCTCGCCTGCGCTGAAGCCGGCGAACGCCATCGCCACCTCCAGCACCTGGTCCTGGAAGACGATCGTCCCGAGCGTATCGCGCAGCACCGGCTCGAGCGAGGGGTGCAGGTAGGGCACCTCGTATGTGGGGTCCGCACGCATCGCCTTGCGGTGCTCGATGTACGGGTGCACCGCGCCCCCGATGATCGGGCCGGGTCGCACGAGCGCCACCTGCACGGTCAGGTCGTCGAGGTTCTCGGGCCGGGTCCGCTTCAGCATCTGCATCTGCGCGCGCGACTCGATCTGGAACACCCCCATCGTCTCGGCCTCCTGGACGCGCGCGTAGACCTCGCTGTCGTCGTAGGGGATGCGCGACAGGTCGATGCGCTCGCTGCGCACGCGCGCGATCTCGTCGATGCAGCGCTCGACCGCCGAGAGCATCCCGAGCCCGAGCAGGTCGATCTTGAGGAAGCCGGCGTCCCCGCAGGAGTCCTTGTCCCACTGGACCATCTGCCTGCCCTCCATCGACGCGGGCTGCACCGGGCAGAGGTCGATCAGCGGCTGCGTCGAGATGACCATCCCGCCCGGGTGCTGAGACTGGTGACGCGGCAGCCCCCAGGCGTCGCGGGCGAGCTTGACGAGCGCGTCCCAGCGCGGCGAGCGCCGGCCGCGGGCGTCTCGCTCCGGGACGTCGCCCTGCCCGTAGCGCCCGGCTCCGCCGGGCGCATAGGGAACTTCATCGCTTATGTCGTTGCGGTCCTTCCAGGGATCGACCGCTCGCGCGAGCCGCTCGATCTCGCCGGGCGGCAGGCCGAGCGCCTTGGCGAAGTCACGCACCGCCGAGCGCACCTGGAAGGTCGCGAAGGCGGCGACGAGCGCGCAGCGATCGCGCCCGTAGCGATCGTGGACGCGCGGGATCAGCACGTCGCGGACGTCGCGCGGGAAGTCGAGGTCGATGTCCGGCAGCGCCGTGAGCTCCTCGTTCAGGAAGCGGCCGAGCAGCAGCTCGTTCTCGATCGGGTCGACGTGCGAGAGGCCGGTGAGATAGCAGACGATCGAGGACACGCTCGAGCCTCGGCCGCGTCCCGGCGGGAGCAGCCGCCGCGACGACTCCGGGCCGCGCACCTCGAGGGCCACCTCGCGCGCCAGCTCGAGCAGGTCCCGGTGGAGCAGGAAGAAGCCGGACAGGCCGAGGTGGCGGATCACGCGCAGTTCCTCGTCGAGCCGCCCGACGGCCTCGTCGCGCCGGCGACGGCCGTGGTAGCGCTCCTCGAACAGGGAGCCGCAGAGCTCCGCCAGCTTGCGGTCGGCGTCCGGGTCCTCGGCGCCGGGGTAGCGGTAGCCGAGGTCCTCGGTCAGGTCGAACGTGAGGCGTTCCGCGAGCCGGCCGCTCTCCTCTACGGCGTCGCGGTGCTCGCGGAAGCGCTCGCGCATCCGCTCGGGCGGCGCCAGCACGTGGGAGGAGTTGCCGCGCCGGCGCGGCTCCGTCTCGTCGAGCGTCCCGCCGAGCCGCACCGCGACCATCGCGTCCTGCAGCGGGATGCGATCGCGCGTGTGCGCGTGCACGTTGCCGGTGGCGACGCAGGGCACCCCGAGCCGCTCGGCCAGCTCGGCTAGCAGCCGGTTGCGGCGCCGGTCGTTGCGCCAATAGGGACGCTGCAGCTCGACCCGGAAGCGCTCCGGCCCGAAGGCCTGCAGCAGCCGCCTCGCGACCGCCGCCGCGCCGGGATGGTCGCCCGCCTCGATCCGCCCGGCCAGCGCACCGTCGCGCGCGCAGCCGGACAGGCAGACGAGCCCCGCCGCGTTGCGCTCGACGTCCTCGAGCGTCACGCTCGGCTCCTCGTCGAGCGCATCCTGGCCGGGG
>Ga0190271_10002504_pt1 | contig 11175 bp, 27 predicted proteins | sample Popmic356T_FD_133747 | JGI IMG/M metagenome (GOLD analysis project Ga0190271, IMG submission 133747) | Populus adjacent soil microbial communities from riparian zone of Weber River, Utah, USA - 356 T | ecosystem: Environmental > Terrestrial > Soil > Riparian zone | place: USA: Utah | collected...
GGCAGAAGCGCCAGTGAGCGAACCGGCCGGGAGTGGGTATGGGCAGCAACAGCAGCAAGTCGGCGACGTGGATGACATCGACAATTTGCCGTTCTAGCCTGAGAGTTCGAAGCTGCGTCCACCCGTAAGTGGCTCGTACGTCTACTCGTCCAGGAGCAGGCGCCTGCAGCCCGGAACGCAGCTTCCAACCATCAGACAATCTTCAGCGAGTAGCGCCGCTGTTTCGCGCCGTGCTTGTTCGGCTCGGCCGGCTCCGAAGAAATCTCGCCGTTCCCTGCCATCACGTCCTCGAGGTTGCCCCACGACTGCGCCTTCATGTGCAGATCGAAAGTAAGCAACGGGCCGTGTACGCGCAGAGCTTCAAGGATGCGAGCGCGCTCTGACGATTCTCTTTGGTCACGAATCTCGTCAGTCCATGACGACCCGGCTTCATCGGACACGATGAGTTCCTGGTCGTATCCAGCCTGCAGAGATACGTGGTGCCTCTCGCACAGCTCCTTCAGTTCGTCGAGAAAGTCGGCCATCACTTCCCCTCCGCCGCAGTCGGCCACCGATACCCAAGCAGCCGATCGCGAGGGTAGAACGCGGCGCACACCCTATCCGACTGATTTCCGCCGAGCACGCACACCAGCTTATCCGACTCGTACAGCGCAAACCCAACGTGTCCAGCAGCCTCCCCACGGTCAGGCGCCGAGAACACCACCACAGCGCCAGGGATGAAGCTCGACGGTGCGCCCCAGGTGAGCCACGAACGCGCGTTGGCTTTGTTCGTACTCTTGAGCCCAGCCTGCTCGATGCACCAGCAACAAAATGCCGAGCACCAGGCTGTGGAATCGACCGCCTGCATATTCGCCGGCAACGTCTCGCACGAGCGCAGGTATTCCAGCACGCGCTTGTTAGACGCTGCACCGGCAACCTCGGCGACTCCGAGCTCCTTCTCGGCGATTGGGATCCAGGGCGGGACGGTGATGGTGGAAGTGGCTTCAGTCGTCATCGTCAACCTCGGCTTCTGACGAGCCATCAGTCGGTCGCTTGCCGGCAGGCTCTGGCCAATGCTTAAGAAACTCGAGCGACAAGCTCATGACTTTGAAGGTGCGGTCGAGTTCACTCATCTCGTCCAGGATCGATTCCAACGCTCCCTTGATCGCGTCTTGCTTTCGCTCCACGCACTCCACGATCCCGATGAAGTCCTTCAGCTGCTCTGGGTCGAGCAACCTTCCACGCAGAGCACCCTTCAGTCGTTTCTCAAAGAGTTCCTCTGTCGTTGCTGGCTTTCGCTTCGGGCGGCGCACGGCCTTCGTTGGCTTATTCGTCTTTCGCATTCGCCACCTCTACAACGCAGAGGCGGACGCCCCAACACGAGGCGCCCGCATGCTGAATACCCGGAGCTGTGCGGAGATTAACACGGTGGGATCGTGAATCAAGAGCGCTCGGCATCAACGACTCTTCGTGTCCAGGTACTCTTTCACCGACCGCTGACTGTCATCAGCAATCGCAATACCTGCCTTGGTCTTGGCCTTCCACCACTCCTTGTCGGCTTTGAGTTCTTTGATCTCCTCAGCCTTCGCCTCAGCCCAGTTCGCGTGCGCGTACCAGGCGTAGACGAGGCACGCGATTATACCCAGCTCGATCACGGACGCACCGCGCGCTTCTCAGCCTCACTCAACATCCGCTGAAACTCCGCACGCCCGCGACCAGCAAAAAACTTCGGCACACCCCACAACGCCGTGATGGCCACAGCGAGAACAATCAACGCTTCCATGTTTCACCTTAGAACAGCGTGAGGTTGTCGCCCACCAACGAAGACACCCACGGGTCCACGCTAAACCCCGCGCGTCGCATCTGTCTCATGCAGTCAATTGTGCCCGTTGAATCAGGCAGAGGGAAGGCTGCGCACAATATTTCCATTCCGTCATCGCGCTCAACCACTGCGCGCTGCACCATCGCACCGTTGCGCTTCGGGCCGGCTTTCTTGAAGTCGACTTCCCAGTCAGCTGCGAGGACGAGCGTCATCGGAGTTCCAAGCCTCTCCCGCAGGTCGACGAGCTCGTTGTAACGTTTGCGCGAGGCTGCGTACACGTTCGGGATTACGTCCCACTCGAGCGCCAGCCTCAGCGCTATTGCGTCAACGCCTGTTGCGTCGCCTACGATCAAGGCTTCGGCGCCGCGTAGGGCATTCTCGATCGGGCCGGGGTTTGATTCCGGCCACGAACGCGAGCCACTGATGACGACCAGCTTCAATGAAGAAGCCAGTGCAAACAAGGGAGGTAATACCAGCCTACGACGGCTGCGAGGATGCATAGCCAGACTGGTGGCATGGTCAATTCTCACCCGGCACTATTCGCGCCCAACTCCAGTCGAGTCCGACGAGCACCCCAACAGTGAACCCAATGCTAGCCGACGTAAGCGCTAGGCAGATCAGATAAATCTTGCGGTGAACCGCCTGCACATAAGCTTCGTTCATCGCCCGTACCCACTCTCGCGCTGATTCAACGCTCTAGACGCTGCTCTGTAGCGCTCGTGCGCTGAATCCCAGAGCCCTCCGCGAGGCGCGCTCTCGTATCCATCGTCACTTCTGTACGGGTTCGAACTCCGATGCGAGGACGACCGGCGATCGCTCTGCCCGAAGCCCTGCATCATTCCCTGAACACCGCCGTCGCCCATGTACTTCCAGGCGATAAAGCCGGCTGCGACAACCGCGATGATGCCCATCGTCTGCTTGTCCATTACCGACGCTCCTCGAGTCGACGCATCTCGCGCTCGCGATCACGGTCGAGGTCCTTCAGAACTTCTTGCCGAACCCACGCGCGCTTCATCTCGTAGCCTTCGGGGTTTTCAAGAGCGCGCTGATGACGAGCCACGCGCCGTTCGTCACGATTCAACGGCTCAAATACCAACACGTTCAAAACCGCCCACGCCGCAAACCCAGCCAGTCCCCAGGACAACAACCGTAAAACCTTGTTCACGTTCACAAATCACCTCACCCTGTTTTGCTCAACTTCTCCCTAGTTTTGCGCGCATACGACTCGCGCATCTCACGCAGTCGGAACTCGAACTCGCGGGGTAGAGCGGCTCCCGTTTCATGCACGGAAAACAGCGCCATCAGGTCGTCTTCGAGTTCCTCGTTCCGCGCACGAAGCACCGGCAATTGGCCCAACTCGCGCCGGACCACTGCCATCATCTCATCGAGATTCTTCGACGTTATCGTCAGCATGACGCAGACTTTACCGCTAATTTGCCGTATATTCTACGTCTTGCGCATGGGAACCGTTGCGAAAGTAGTGCACCGATTCCTGCTTCTCTGGTGGCGCTGTCTTCACGCAGAAGACCACGAACGCAAAGAGAGCAATGAATACGCAACACGCCTTGTTTCCCCAGCTCATTTCAGTCCACCAATCCGACTTAGGTTTCTCGACTGCGACCGGTGCCGCAGGTACTGCCTCCGTTTGAGCTTCCATCAACCGAGTCCTTCCTTGATCTTCCTAGCTGCCGTCTCCATGTCGTCGTCATCGTCGATCTCGCACTTGTCGGTGACCGACTCGTAGAGCACCCAGATGAGCCCGACGATAATCAGTACTGGACCTCCGAAAACGCACGCGTAGCCGACTGCGCAGTATGAAAGGAGCTTCCACATTACTCACCTCTCATCCGCCCATGTCATCCCGCACTTGCCGGCGAACATCGGCTCCTTCACCTTGATTTTCCGACCACACGCACGGCATTTGAAAACACCGTCTGACTCCGCGATCCATGCGTCGCCGTCGTCATCACCGCCGTAACAATCCGCGCTCGGCCAATGCTTGTGCAGCTTCTTGGCGTCGCGTTTTACTTCTGAAAACCACGACATTCGAACCTCTTTCCCGTTTGACACTCACGATCAGATTTCTCGCCCGCCGACGAAAAACCGCGGCCTTCTCAGCCGCCTTTCCACAACTTGCCGCCGACTACGATCCTCGGTGGAATCTTCTCCGGTGTCGGCTCCGGATTCATTTCAACTGGGAGCTCCACTTGAGCGGGCTCCTCTTTCTTCGGTGACGGCGGCGGTCCAACCCACTTCCCTGGTATCGGCCGCTTCCAAAAGTCGTGCGCCCTCCAAAGTTCCTCGCCGGTCGGTAGGAGGATTCGGTCCAGTGAATCGCTGCTCGGTTTCGGAGGTGGCTTCGGGCGCATGTACTCGCGTTGCGCTCGAATGCCCATGCAGAACGTGAGAACGAACCAGCAGCAAAACAGCGTCTCGAATGCGTAGGGCGCACCGACCAGCGCCAGGTGTGTGCCCGTCGATCGGCCCTCCGCGAGCTGTCCGGAAACGCGCACCGATAGGACGTGTAAGTCAGCGATTAGCTGCGCGAGTGAGACTAGCCATTCCATGCGTTTGATCGGCGTTGTCGGAAGAGGGCGGTCGGGACGACCCGTTGCCACCCTCCCCCCTCCCCTGCTAGCTTGCCCCCACCTAGGAGGGCTCCGCCCCGACGAAGTGGGGGCCTGTTAGGCTACAGTTGCATCACACTTCAGCCTGTACACGTACGGCATCCGAGTGATCGCAACGGCCCTCTTCCTCTCGACTATTCCCTGCCTAACGAACTCGTTCAGGTGCCATTCAACAGTCAGCGTGGGCACCATAAACGCACGCGCTAAGGTGCTTGAGCGAGTCCACCCATTCCGCCTGTTCACGGCCAGGAACCGTCTCACCTTCGACTTTAGGTTAGAGACGTCACGGCGTGGATGCGGCATGCGCCTTTACTCTTCCTCGCGCAGGTCGGCATCACTCAGGAACTCTGTATCGCTTCCGTTGCGAGCAGCACGTCTCTCTGCGCGCTTACGCTCCTTCTCCTCATCGGTAAGGCGCGGACGCCCAGCCTTGCCACGCTGCTCGCTATCTTCAGCGATTGCCCTGCGAGAGAACCTGCTCAACGCTTCGTCATTCTCTCGCCGACGCCTCTCGAGCACTTCATTGATCGCGTCCATTTGACGACCAAGCTCGCCAGACGTGTAGTCGTCCCACTTGATTTCGATGTTCTCCATGATGTCTTTGCGTTTTTCCATCTCACACTCCACTTGCTTGTTGCAAACCCTGTGACGGCCACCGAGCCATCTGGAACTCACCAGCGGCCATACGCTTCTTGAGGTCGTCCAGCTGCCACGCCTCGATCCCAAACATCTCGATAACTTCGCGTCGAGACATGCACGCCCGTACCCATTCTCTCGCGATCCTCTCGGCGAGGTCGTGCGGTAGAGCTGGGCGAGGAACAGTCGGCGCTGTTTCAGACGCCTGCTTCCGCGCCTCGTTCATTATCAACAGAGCCTTGTACTGCCGAGCGCTGGCGCTCTTGTCGTCGCTTACGAGGTGCTTCGGATTGCAGCACAGCGAGTTGCCACAGCTTTGGGCGACAACCAGTTCAGCGCACTCTTCCACCTTCAGACCGTGGAACATGATGTACGCGAGCTTGTGCGGCGCGAAAGGCTTTCGCCCGTACTGAAGCTTGCCGGTCTTTCGGTTCAGAGGAACCGCGCCGCGCCAAGGCCAGCACTTGGTGAGCCAGCTCGTGTTGTCCGTTGGAATGCTTACGCTACTCCACAGACGCATCGGCAGGAACTCTGCCGTAACGGTTACACAACTCATGATTCTTTCCCGTTTTCGTTACAGTCGGCGCCAGGTCGCAATCCCAACGCCGTCACAATCACTCGTAATCGGAGTCAGCCTCCAACTCATCTACGTGCGCTTGCAGAGCTTCAACCTCAACAAGCAACTTTACCCGTTCTGTTCTCCCACGCTTCAATTCCTCGTGCCAGAGAAATATCACCGCCAGTGCTCGCGCGGTATCTGTCTTTAAGAGTTCCACGACCTCGTACAGCTCATCGTGAGTCGATTCGACCAACGACAATGCGATCATTATGCAGAGACCTTTTTCTTACTCTTCGGTAATAGGTTAACAGCCGTGTCTTCGGGCAACTGCTTTGTGTCGTCGACAACATCTGCCGGCAGTTCCTTCACGAGGTCGTGACGATCAAGCCACGGCGCAAGTGCGGGCGAGCGTTGTATTGCGTAGTCGTCCATCAGTTCAAGCGCCTTACCGCTCAAATCGTGGCCAACCTGCAAGCTCAGGTGAATGCCGTTCCACATGAGCCAACCGAAACCCATGATGGCAGCGCGGGTCATCATCACGCCAAGGCTCAAGCCATACCCGGCAATCCTCCAGCCGATGAACGCGAGTCCACCCAGCGAGAACAACGGCGCATGCTTAGGCCTTTGCTCCGCCTGTGTGACCACACCTTGCCCGTCGACGACAGACCCGACCCGATACACCCCGGTGCCGTTGCCAGGCTTGTCGTCGATGCTCACCGTGGAACGGACCATGCCTCCGCCGCTGAGTCGGGCTGTGACGTCATGAACGAACGCCATGGGGTGCCTCCCGCCTGATGAAGAAGCCAGCGAGCACAAGCGGCACGATGCAGAGAACCGCGTCAGACCTCCACGGCGCAGGCTCGAAAGCCAGGTCATAGCCTTGAAGCTCAAGGTATCGGACGACGCCCATGCTTATGGCTTGCCCGCCGACGATGTAAGCGACGTCATAACCGATGTGCGCCGTATCCCATGCGTTCATCTTGGGTGTCAGCGCGTACCAGATCGCCATGATCACCACGGCGCCTGTCCACCACACCAGCGGATTCTCGTATGCGCCAGCCGGGACGAACCTCGGGCTGTAACGCAAGAACGCGTCGACAGCCCTTACCATTATGTACCCAAAGAAGTACTTGGCACTAGGCGGCCAGTTGCCGCCGATTGAACTCGACATAGCTTTTTCCCGTTTGAGTTACCGTTACCTCCACAGCGTTCGCGGCGCTGTGGGCCTCAGTCGATCGTCCTCAGAAACTTCTCGACGTCCTTGTGACTCTTCCAGCCATACGTCTTGAGCCAGTAATGCAGAGTGCGAAGGCCGATGCCAAGCTCTCTAGCTGTCTGTTCCCGGAGATGCCCGCACTCGATCAGCGCCCTCGCAATGGCTGCCTTTCGCGTGCTGTCCAGCAGTTCTTTTAGACGCTGCAAGCGATGACCATACCAGCTACGAACAACAGGACTCCCCACGTCACGTCGGGGTGCTCAAGCAGCTGTCGCATTGTCATTCGCCGGATCGGTTCGGAGGAGCAGCTTCGAGGTGTCGAATACACGAACCGAACGAGCAAGGTCTGACTCAAGGTCGCTGATGCCGTCCGCCGCATCGAGGTAGTCGAGCGCCTTACCCATCAACGCTTCAACCTGCTGCCGACTCACCCGCTGCTGACGGTCAACCGCGTTTCGGATGTACTCCGACACGGCATGGCCAATGTTCACAGCATCCATCCGCATGAGTTCATCAGCGCGAAGTGGCTTACCCTTGATCGTCTCGACTTGGTCTTCCATGACTTTTCCCGTTTGAGTTCCGCGTCACCCGCTACTTTCGCCTCGCAGCAGGGACCTTTAGTTTGCATGCCGATAATTGCAGGTCAAGGCCCTATCGATCTGTCAGATCGAAAAGTCGTCTTTTAGGTGCAGTTCGATCTGAACGCCGAACGATCCAGCCAATCGGCGGCACTTTTCGCCGCTCTCTTTCATGGCCTTCCGAATGCCTGCGTAGGGTGGGATCGCGGCTCTCACCTCTCTACCTTTCGGTCCAGTGCGAACGATTTGGTCCTTGTCGATCACGTCGATGCGCCCGTTTGGGCGGTTGGGGCTGCGAATGATGTCGTCGAAGTCTCCGATCCTGTTCACGTCAAAGACTGGCCCGTTCTCGATCCAAGCGCAGACCGTGTCTCGAACGCCGGCAACAGCGAACACATGCCCGTCGTCATCGCCGAGCCCTGGGGAGATGCGACTGAGCACCAGGATTTCGATCGCTTCACGCATCTTCTTTGCTCGTCCAACGCGACGACTCTCTGCGTCTTGGTCAACGTTCATGAACGGAACGTGCCTAGCCAACGCAGCGAGCACGTTGTTGCGGGCCTGCGCATGCCACTTATCCAGGAGGTAGTGCCTCGTGATGTACCGCTTCAGCTTCTTACTGAAGATCGGCCGAGCCATGTCCTTGTACTCGTTCTTCAACGGCAGGTAGCAAGGTACCTCGAAGATGTGAATGTGCGGGTACGGGTGGCTGTACTTCTCCTCGATCAGCCGCTCCTCTGGATAGCCGTTTGCCGGCTTCCCCTTCGCCTTGTTGACGGCCAGACCTGACAGGCGCTTGCGGTACTCCAGGGCCTTAGCCGGCGACATGCGGTTCACAGGGCGCATCAGCTCTCACCCTTCCCAGCCCGCACCCGCAGGCACTGCTCGCACTCGCAATCGGGCGCGTACTTCTCGAGCAGCTTCACCGAGGCAAGCCGCAGTTCCTCGGCAGTCAGCTTGTACAACTCGCTGTCCAACTCGCGGGTCAGCTCGAAGATGGCCTTCGCGACGATCGACACCGGATGGGCCGCGATGAACGCTTTGAGCTCGGCCAGGAACGGCACCGGCGCTGGATGGGCTTCGGGGGTTTTGGTCTTTTGTTCACTCACTTCCGCATCCCTTTCGGTTCCTCGTCACGAGTCAGCGTTTTCTTGAACAACTGCTGTGCGGCGTTGTGCCAGATGACGATGCCTTCGGGATTCATGAAGCCAGGCGCGGCAACGCTCCCGTTGTTCGCCAGGCTGGTCAGCGCGTCGAAGATTGCCTGCTCGTCCATCGGCCCCCTGTACAGCGTCGGAACCACGTGACAGCAGGCCGGTCGAGCCTCGGTCCAGCGAGCCACGTTGAACAGCGCGAACCGCTTCTCGGTCAGACCGTAGTTGCGTTGGATGCCTTTGCCGTACCACTCGCCCCAGTGCATGCCTGGACCAAGCTCGCGCAGTTCGTCACGGAACTCGTAAGCCCATGTAGCAAAACCGTGGTTGTCGTCGCCGGGAACGATCCAGCGCGTGCGTGATGCAACCTTCATTGTCTCCAGGTCATCGGAGATGAAGATGCCGGCGTTGGTGCCATCGATTTTCTCACTGACCACGATGTCTCTCGACCACCGTGCGATCTTGGGGAACGGCTGAAACTCAATCGTTGTTTGTTCACTCACTTGGTCACCTTGCAATAAACGCACGGCTGGATTGACCAGGTCTTTCCGCGTGCACTTTCGATAGCCACCAACATCTCGTGTCTGTTGCGCCCGCATGAGCACAGCCATTCGGGGTCTGCGGGTCTTACGTGCCCGAACTCAAAGTGCTGACTGTTCTCTGGCTTCCTGGGTGGGAGCGGTTTGAAGGGGGCGAGTGGGAGGGATTTGGCGCGAAGGTCCGCTGGTTGGGCGCGAGTGGTTTTTGGTTTCGCCATGGCTACGGCCACCATTCCACGGTCGTCTCGACGCGACCCAACCGCGGATCGCGCGCAAGTACCTCGACGGTCATCATGTCGGTTGCGCCGCCCTTCGCCCCGTACTTCGGCCGCGAACTGCAGATTGCCAGTCGCGTCAGGTCAACCTTCTCCCACAGCCCCTCGCGGCGTTCGACACTGGCTAACGTGGTCAACGGGCAGTGGCACACGACACGTGTTGCCCACTTCAGAGCCTGCATGATGTGCGCTTCAGCCTGGCCGTCCTCGAAAGGCGGGTTGAGGATTGCCAGGTCGAACTCGTCGCGCGGGTCGATCGCCAGGAAGTCAGCGTTGATAAACCCCTGCGAGCCAACAGACCAGTCTCGCTCATCGCAATACGCGATATTCTCCGGGTCGAGGTCTATGCCGAGAAGGCGCAAACTCGGATCTCCAGCAATCCACTCAAGCAGTGCACCTCGGCCGCATGACGGCTCCAGGACGGATGAACCACGAGGGACGCACGCGAACTTCACGATTCGCCGTGCTGTCTCTCGTGGGGTGAACCACTGCGACAGTTCGACCTTCTGCAAGCCTGTGACGCCGGGTAGTGCGATTTGAGCGGTCATGGCTTGGCCTCACGCTTCCGGCGCCGCAGGTCCTGCTTGTCCTTGAGCTGCACCCAGTTCATCAGTTGGGCGCATCGCGACTTCAGCCGGTCGCTGTCGTACCGCTTGGCGAACTCGTTCACCGACATGTTCGTGGTCATGATCGTCGGCGACCACTGGGCGCTCGCTCTCTTCGACAGCAGAGCTACGAGGGCCGATGTCATGCGACCGTGGTCGTCCTCGGTGCCGATGTCGTCGACCACCAGCAGCCGGGTCTTCAGCATTCGCTCCCGCGCTTCTGCTTCGTGGCCGAACATCGCCGCGAACGCGATCACGAACTCGTTGGCGCTCACGAGCAGTCCGCCCTCTGCCGCCAACGCGTCCGCAGCCGCCACGGTTTTGCCGACCCCGGTTGTGCCAGCGAGCACCAAGCACGACTTGCCGTCTCGGCTGGAGAGCCACGAGCGGGTAGCTTGGACCGAGTGCCACTCGTCCAGGTCGCCGTTCACGACTCTCGTCCGAACGTCGTCCGGAAGCTCGGCGTCAGCTCCCGAGCGCTCGAGCCTGGCAGCACGTGCCAGCCAAGCCTCCTGTGCGGCTTCCTGCGCCCTCATGACCTCGTAGGCTGCCAGTTCCGCCTCGTACCCCTCCGGGTCGGCTCTCCGGCGATCCTCGTCGGCTTGGCGTAGTCTCTCGATGTGAGCGGCTAGGTCGATGCGTTCTAGGCCCATGGGTCGTTTCCTTGCGCGAGCCAAGCGTTGTCGCGCTCGAACTCTTCTGGGGTTGAGACTGGTGCTGGGCCGCGCTTGCGTGCAGCGGCGACAGATTTGATTTCAGGCACCTTCGCCGCGCCTGGAAGCGGACCGGCATACTCCTCCGGGTCGTGAGCAGCGAAACCGAGAGGCCAACGCTTCCCGGCTGCCTTCGCGCAAGCGAACAGTCCAGCAATCACCCGAGCGGCCAACTGCTTGGGCTCGCACTTGTACGACTCAGCGGACCGCACGCACCAATCCGCTAGCTGTTTGGCGGACTCATCTCTCTGCGGCGCTCTCAGCCCTGGCCGCTTCTGGCCGTACGCTTCCTGATGCAGGATGACCACGACTCGCCAGAGTTCAGGCTCAGCAGGTTCTGTCCCAGCGGGCGCCTCGCCAACCGGCGCTCGGAACATGTGAATCACTTCGGCGTGCACGGGCAGTTCGGCAGCGTCGTGCTCAACCAACGGAACATCGTCTGTCACGTTTTGTGACGCATTGGCTGGAGCCA
>Ga0190271_10002505_pt1 | contig 11174 bp, 8 predicted proteins | sample Popmic356T_FD_133747 | JGI IMG/M metagenome (GOLD analysis project Ga0190271, IMG submission 133747) | Populus adjacent soil microbial communities from riparian zone of Weber River, Utah, USA - 356 T | ecosystem: Environmental > Terrestrial > Soil > Riparian zone | place: USA: Utah | collected...
CACCGGGCATGACCTGAGCGAGATGGGCAAGCTGCTGCTCATGTTCTTTGCCGGGATGGAAATCGATCTCAAGCAGTTCAACCGGGTTCGTCACAAGTCGCTTAGCTTCGGTGCGCTTACGTTCACCCTGCCGTTGATGGCCGGCATGGCGGCTTCGCTTGCGTTCGGATATGGCTGGGTGACAGCGCTACTGGTCGGTTCACTGCTGGCATCGCATACATTGCTCGGCTTTCCGATCGTTCAAAAGCTCGGCCTTATTCGTAACGAAGCCGTCGCCGTGACGATTGGTGCGACGATCTTCACCGATATTGCGTCGCTTCTCGTCCTGGCGATTTGTGTTCCGATCCATATGGCGGGGTTCTCTCTCGGAACGCTCCTGACACAAATTGCTTTGCTCATCGCGTTTATCACGCTCATTCTGTTCGGTTTGGGTTCGTTGGGACACGTGTTGATGGGAAAAGTACAGAGAAAGGAATGGCAGTTTGGAGTGCTGCTGCTTGTAGTCGCACTGGCCGACATCGGCGCAGAAGCGATCCAGCTCGAGGGAATCGTCGGAGCTTTCCTCGCCGGGCTGGCTGTGAACCGCGCGGCGCGCGGAACTGAAGCCAAGGAGCAGTTGCAGTTCATCGGCGACACGCTGCTCATTCCAGTGTTCTTCATCGCGATAGGAAACCTGATCGATCTACGGGTCTTTGCTGCAACAATCGTGAACAACTTCGGCCTTATGGCCTCGATCGTTGGCGCACTGATTCTCGGCAAGCTCGCAGCTGCGGAGATCGCCGCGCGCTGCTTCGGCTACGTGCAGGCGGAAGCAAGATTGATGTGGTCGCTCTCAATGCCGCAGGTCGCCGCAACCCTGGCGGCGGCGCTCGTGGCCTTCCAGGCCAAGAATGCTTCGGGACAGCGCCTGATCGACGAACCGTTGCTGAACTCCATCATCGTTCTGATGGTCGTCACGTCGTTGCTGGGGCCGGTGTTGACCGAGTTGTTCGGCCGCCGGCTGGCCGAGACGGCAAATCCGGGGGCGCGCGGAAGTCACTTGGGGGCGCCGGCACCCGCTGACGGAGGTTAGCGGCGCTTGGCCACGATCTGGCCCATCATGCTTCAAGCTCGACATCTGCTCCTGCCACTCCTGACACTGTTTCCGCAACAGCGCAGCTTCGTTCACTACGGCCTGCCAGCAACCCTCGCCGGAGGCGAGGCAAGACCCTTCGCCGCTGCGTTGCGGTAGGCCACGGGCGATTGGCCAGCGCTCCTGGTGAACACGCGGCTGAAATAGTTAGGGTCGTCGAAGCCGAGCTGATGCGCGATGTCGGAAACAGTTGCGCGGGTGAACGCGAGCTGGCGGCGTGCCTCGAGGATCAGCCGCTCATGCGCAAGATCGAACGCGCTGAGGCCGGTGGCGGCGCGGCAGCGGCGGCTGAGGTGATCGACGGTGACGCCGAGAGCTGTCGCATAGCGACGGACCGGCCAGTGCTGATGAAAGTTCTGCTCGATCAGGGCGCGATATCTCTCGACCAGCAGATCGTCGTCCCTGCGGCCGGTTTCGATTGACGCGCCCTCGCGTCGCGCGAACCAGAGTGCGAGCAGGGTGGCATGACTGCGCAACGCTTCGGCGCGGCCCGCGCGCCCGGTATTGAACTCCTGCGCAATGCCGTCGAACAGACCGGCGACCCCGTTCGGATCGGTGTCCGCGACCAGCGGCTGCGCCAGGCGCGACCACAGCGTTCGCGAGGAGGCGAATGCCGCCTGCAGCAGCGGCGTCGGGACGCTGACAAGATGGCCGGTACTATCAGGCTCGTAGGTGAAGCCATGCATAATGTGCGGCGCCACAAGCCACGCCGCTGGCGCCGTCAACACATGCTGCAGGCCTTCGAACGTCGCCGTGACACGGCCCCGCGTCAGGAAGCCGAACTGATGCAGCGCTTCGTGGCAGTGCACGGGAACCGTCCAGTCGTGCAAGCGGCCCCGCAATTCGACCGGTTCATAGTAGACGCCGTCCTCGGCCTGATCGTGACGGACTTCTCGAAACGGAATGACGGTCAGTCGACTGGCCATGTGTGGCCCTCCGTGCGAGGCGGAATATTACAGACGCGCGCCCGTTACGTCCATGTTCGCAAGCGCGTTGGCGCAGTTAGATGGCCGGCAACCAGAAGCGAAGAATGCGGGAGGTCCAATGCTCAGCCGACGTGCTCTCCTTGCGGGCATAACTGCCGCCCCCTTCGTGGCGGTCGAACGCAGCCTCGCGCAGCTTGCGGGCAACGCCTTCATCATCTCCGGCTTTCCCGCCGGCGGCATGGGCGATCTCATCGCGCGGCCATTGGCCGAGAAGCTGCGCGGCACATGGGCCGGCAACGTGCTGGTCGAAAGCAAGGTCGGCGCCGGTGGACGCATCGCCGCCGAGTTCGTCAGGCGCGCCAACCCGGACGGGCTGACCATCTTGCAGATACCGTCGTCCATCATGGTGCTCTATCCGCACATCTACAGGAACCTCGCCTACGATCCGTTCGCCGATTTTGCGCCGGTGACGACGACCACCACCTACACGTTCTCGTTCACGGCGAGCGCAGCACTTCCCGAAACGATCCGCACGGTCAGCGACTTCGTGCGCTGGGCGAAGGCCAACCCGGGCAGTTCGTCCTACGGCATCCCGGCGTCAGGGTCGGCGCTGCACTTCGCCGGCATGCTGCTGCAGCGGGGGGCCGACATCCCGTTCACGGCGGTGCCCTACCGTGGCGGCGCGCCGCTGTTGACCGACATGCTCGGCGGCGTGATTCCGGTCAGCTTCAACGTGCTGGGCGAAGTACTGCCGCATATCAGGAGCGGCAAGTTGCGCTCGCTCGGGATATGCAGCGCCGAACGCTCGAAGTTTTGTCCCGACGTTCCCACCATGCGCGAGCAGGGCTTTGCCGATATCGCGTTCACCGAGTGGCTTGGCTGGTTCCTGCCCGGCAAAACGCCCGCCGATCTGGTCAACAGGCTGAACAACCTGGTGCGCGAGGAACTGAAATCGCCCGAACTCTCCGCGCGCCTCGCCGACTCGGCGCTGGAGCCGCGTCACCAGTCACCTGCGGAATTCGCGAGCCTCATCAAGCAGGACTACGACAAGTGGTCCGAGGTTCAGAAGGCCACGGATTTCAAGATCAACGAATGACGATCCAGATCGAGTCCTTGCGATGCAACTGACCGGCGCGCAGGCACTGGTGCGCATCCTTGCGGCCGAGCGGGTGCCGTTCGCGTTCGGCGTCGCCGGCGGCAAGCTGGCGCCGCTGTTGCACGCGCTGACCGAGGTGCCTGCCATCCGCTATGTCGGCACGCGCCACGAGGCGCATGCGGCGATGATGGCTGCTGCGACGTACGCCCGCGAGCGCCGCATCTCGGTAGCGCTCGGCGAGATGGGACCCGGCGGTCTCAACCTTGCGGCCGGTACAGGCGTCGCTTTTGCCAACAATCTCGCGGCGCTTCTCATCACCAGCAACCAGCACCGCGCTGCCGCTTACCCGCATGTCGGCATGTTCATGGACCTCGACGCGCGCTCGCTGCTGCAGCCGGTCACCAAGTGGAATGCGACCGTGCACGACGCCCGGCGCTTGCCGGAGCTCGCGCGGCGCGCGTTTCGCGAGGCGCTGAGCGGAAAGCCGGGCCCGGTCCATCTCGACATTCCGCAGGACGTGCTGGCGCAGCAGTGCGATTTTTCCGACAGCGAGTTCGACACGGTGCCGGCGGCCTACCGCGGTGTCGGCCTGCCGCGTGCGAGCGCGGCGGATGTCATCGCAGCCGCGGATATTCTGCGGCAGGCGCGGCGGCCGCTGATCGTTGCTGGCGGCGGCGTCCTTGCAAGCGGAGCAGACGAAGGCATCGTGAGGCTTGCGCAAACGATGCGTGCGCCTGTGCTACCAACTCAAATGGCGCTGGGCGTGGTGGCGACTGGCAGTCCGTATTTCATCGGCCATGGCGGCATTATCGGCGGCGATGCGGTCCCGCTTGCCTTTGCGGAGGCCGACGTGGTGATCGCCGTAGGTTGCCGCTTCTCGTCCTGGATGTGGGATGAGCGCGGTCCGCTGGTGCGGCCGCATCACCAACTGATCAACATCAACCTCGATCCCGCTGCGCTCGGCGGTCCGGCGCCGCATGCGCTGGCCATGCAGGCCGACGCCAGTCTCGCGCTCGCCGACATTTGCGATGAACTCGGAGCGGATGCAAACCTTGTCGTCGATGCGGAGTGGCTGCCGCGCCTGCGTGCGTCGCGTGCGGGTTACGAACATCGCCTGGCAGAGATGGCGCGCGAGCGCAGCGAGCTCATGCATCCGGCAGCGCTGGCGCGGGCGATCGGCGACGCTTTGCCTGCTGACGCGCTCGCCGTCTATGACGGCGGCCACACCACGTTCTGGAGCAATGATCTTACGCCGGTGCATGGTCCACGCACGCGCTTCCATGATCCGGGCATGGCGCAACTCGGCTTCGGCCTGCCTTATGCGATTGCGCTGCAGCTGCTGTCGCCCGGCAAGCCGGTGTTCAACATCACCGGCGACGGCGCGTTCGGCTTTACCGTGCAGGAACTGGACACGGCACGCCGTTACAAGTTGCCGGTGATCAACCTGATCCACAACAATGCCGCCTGGGGTGTCATTCGCTCAGGCCAGAAGGCGCAGCTGGATTTCGAACTCGGCACGAGCCTTGCGGATACCGACTATGCGGCGATCGCCCGTGGCTTCGGTTGTCATGGAGAAACAGTGACGCAGCCGGAGGAGGTTGCGCCGGCGATCGCGCGGGCGCTGAACTCGGGCCTGCCGGCCGTGATCGATTGCCAGACGCGCTTCGTGCCGCATCCCTGCATGCCGATGTTCGGCCGCATGAACCGCTACGGCTTTCAGTAACCAGCCGCTTCCCGGATCATGCGATCAGATAGATCGGGCTGGACCACGCCTGATTGCCGTCGGCCTGCGTCAGGCGGACATAGACCGGAAGGTCGGCATCGCCGCCGGGAAACGACACGGTGTGAACGAGCGTGACGCGGCGGCTCCAGTCGTCTTCGGGCAGGCGATAGACGCTGAGCTTCCGCTCCAGGCCGCCGCCGTCGAAGGTGATGGTGTTGTCCGCAAGCGCGGCAAGATCGATTTCGCCCGAGACCACATTGGTTTCGATCTTCAGCGAACCTGTCCTGGCCTGATCGAGCCAGAGGTCGATGCCCGCGAGATTGCCGGTCGTCACCGACGTCCACGCCATCGCGGTGCCGGTCGACGTCTCCTGAACCTTGCGTTCGGGATTGAGGAAGTTCACCTCCGCAAAGCGATTGAAGCGATTGCCGCTCAGCGTCAGCTTGCCCTGCCAGATGACTTCGCGGCCGCGCCCGCGATATTCGGCGCCCTGCCAGAGCAGGCGAACACGGCGGCCGAGGTTGCTTGCGGCAAATGGCTTTACGGTTTGCACGACCCTGGTTCCGTGCAGCACGTCCAGCCGTTCGACCGGAGCCGTGCCGATCGCCTCGGCTGTGAGCGTCATGGCGACCTTGCCCGGTCGAACGATGTCACCCATGCGCGCCTCGCGCGTTGCGTGTTCGTCCGCAGGGCCCAGGAGCGGGTCCTCGGAAAATCCGGTGACGTCCTGCGCGAACGCGCCACGCAGGTCGAGAAAGATGCGGCTTCCGGTCGTGCCATAGTGCCAGCGCTTACGCAGCGCCTCGAACAATGCGTAGCGGGTCAACTCCGGCATGAAATAGCAACTCAAGCCGCCGATCGCGCCGAATGTAGATGCGCCCGGGCGCGTCGCGCCTGGCCGGCCCTTGTGGTCGTCGCTGTGACAAACGACGCCGACGCGATAACCTTTCTCGAAGGCGTCGTGCAGCAGCCACTCGAACGTGCCCCAGGAGGAGTGCACCTCGACGGAGCGCTCGACGCGGCCGTCATGGGCATAGTGCAGGTCGGCGTAGCGGCCACCGACATGGGCGATCACCCGGCAGTCCTCGTCCTTGAGCCAGTCGAACAGCTTGTCGGCGGTGTAGATCGCCTCGGTCGAGGTCTGCCCCTGCACCAGAATGTGCGACGAGCGGCGGATCGGGCGTCCTTCGCGCCGGTAGAAGACATTTCGGTCGCCGCCCATGCCGGTATTGCCGGACCATTCGTAGCCGGGAAGGCAGACGAACTTGCCGGGTTCGTCGAACTCGGCGGTGAGCCGGTTCAGCTCGGTCCAGAACGCATCGGTGATCTGGAAGTCGTTGCCCTGATGGCCGACCATGTCGATGAAGGCGGCGTCGCGCGCGTAGCGGAAATAGTCTTCCGCCGAGCCCATGCCGACAGTCTCACCGCTCTGGCCATGCAGATCGGCCCAGTAGCGACGGTTGATCGCCTGTGCGACCACCCGCAACGGATTTGCGCGTGCGACCTCGTGGCCATCGGCTGTGACAATGAGTTCGACGTCGCCGGTCACGTCCGCGACGAGATTCTTGATCTCGATAGGGCCGGTGCCCAACTTGACGGTGATCGTCTCCGGCAGGCCGCGGATCGGCAGCGAAGACTTCAGGGACAAGGTTGTGTCGGCCTTGTCGCTGGGGTTGCCCCACAAATCCTCTGCGACGAGCGCAAGGCGAAACGGTTCGCTTTTGACTGCGAGCGAGGGCAGGATCGCCTTCCAGCTCACAGCCGGTCCGCACACGAGATCGAAAGCCGGCGCCGGCAGTTCGCAGAATTCGTAAGTGGCGAACGCATCGACGGAGGTCTTGAGCTCGACGTTCTTCTCCACGCTGGTCTGCAGCCGCCAGCCGGGTGAGCCCTGCCGCCTGTCGCCGAAGCGGATGGTGAGCGTGTCGCCCTCGCGCAGATAGCCGCGGCCGATGCGGATCAGTAGCGTGTTGACGTAGGGGCGGATGTTCAGCCGGTCGTACCAGACCTCGAGTTTGGCGCCATTGCTGGCTTCCACGGTCGTGAAGTTCGCCGCCTGCGGCTTGTCGAACTGCGGCTTGGCCATGTCGGAGGTGGTGCGCCACGAGACTTTCACCATGCCGGTGTCGTCGATGCCGAACTTTCCGGCGGTGTAGATAAGGGCGACTTCCTGCGGCGCGCCGGCGATGAAAGGGCCGGGCGTCGCGAGACGGATCGCGCCCATGTGCTCGGGCAGATAGGTGGAAAATGGCATCGGCCGCCCTTGTCATGATGTTATAGGACGACCTAGTATGACTTCGCCCCTGCCGCCCGCCAAGTTGGAAGTCGTGCGCAAACGAACAAATCCCCCGTCGTCTCAATTGCAGCGCTCGAGCCCCGAGCCCCTCTACCGCCAGCTCGCCGCATTGCTCGAGAGCGCGATCCGCAGCGGCGAACTGAAGGCGGGCGACCGCCTCGATTCCGAGGACGTGCTGGCCAGGCGTCACGCCGTCAGCCGGATCACGCTGCGGCAAGCGGTCGAACTGCTGGTCGACAAGCAGCTCCTCGTGCGCAAGCAGGGCAAGGGGACCTTCGTGACGGCGCCCGCCGTACGCCACGACCTGCGCAGGCTGCACGGTTTGCTCGGTTCGCTGTTCTCGCAGGCCGAGGGCGCGAGCGCGCGGTTGTTGCACTACGAGATGCGTGTGCCGCCGGTCGATGTCGCCGAAGCCCTCGGTCTTGCGCCGCGCAGCGAGGCGCTGTCGCTGGAACGGCTTTATTTCATCGAGCGGAAACCGGTGGCGCTCACCGCCGCCTGGCTCGTTCCTGCAGTCGCGGCGTTGCCGCGCGCGAGGGCGGAACTGATCTCGACCGAAGACATGATGCATGCGATCGGCATTCATATCGCCTCGACGCAGGTGGCGATCCGTGCCGACGCGGCCGGTTCGCGGGTCGGCCGGCTGTTGCAGCTGTCACCGCGGGCGCCGGTGCTGGTACTGGACCGGAAAGCTTTCGGCGCCGACGGCACCGCGAGGGAAATCGGTCACGTCTGGTTCTGCTCTGACAGCTACCAGTTCGTGTGCTCGACCCGGACGCAAAGCTCGACGGAAGCCTTGTTCGACATCCGCAACGTCACGGAGCGCGTTTGACGGCAGACGTTTGATCCGCGCGAAAAGGGGAGCGACAATGATGACCATTCGCATGTTCGCGGCACTGGCTGCGGTGCTCTTGCTGTCTCCATCAAGCGCCCAGGCGCAACAATGGCCGAACCGCTCGATCCAGATGATCGTGCCGTTCGCGGCCGGCGGCTCGACCGACGTCGCAGCACGGCTGGTCGCCCAGCACCTGTCGAAGGCGTTCGGCCAGCAGGTCGTGGTCGAGAACAAGACCGGCGCCAACGGCAATCTCGGCACGGATGCCGCCGCCAAGTCGGCGCCGGACGGCTACACGATTCTGGTCGTGCCGGAATCGATCGTCGGCAATCCCCATGTCTACAAGGTGAACTACGACGCGCTGAAGGATTTCCTGCCGGTGATCCAGATCTCGCGGCAGCCGATCGTGCTGGCCGCGCATCCATCGCTCGGCGTGAAGACGATTGCCGAACTGGTAGCGCTGGCGAAGAAGGAGCCCGGTATCCGCTTTGGTACCGGCAGCGGTGCCGGTTCGCAGCAGCACATGGTGACGATGTGGTTCGCGAAGATCGCCGGCATCGACCTCGTGCAGGTGTCCTATCGCGGCGGGGGACAGGCCATCAACGACCTGATCGCCGGACATGTGAAACTCGGGACCCTCGGCTCTACCCCGCTGATCCCGCACTACAAGGCGGGCGCGCTGCAACTGCTGGCGCAGACGACGCCGGGGCGGTCGCCGGCGCTGCCGGATGTGCCGACCTTCGAACAGGCCGGCATCAAGGGGCTGGTTTCCGAGCAGTGGCTCGGCGTGTTCGTGCCGCAGGGAACTCCGGCGGATATCGTGACGCGGCTCAACGCCGAGGTCGGCAAGGCGCTGGCCGATCCAGCGATCAAAAAGAATCTGGAAGACTCCGCCCAGGAACCGGTCGGCGGCAGCGGCGACAGTTTTGGCAAGCTGGTTCGCGACGACTTCGCCAAGTTCGAGAAGCTGGTGAAGGAACTGGACATCCGCGTGAACTAGCGCCCGCGACAGCCGGGGAGCGCGCTGTCCGGCCGCCGGCGTCAGTTTTCACAGTTCGGGCCCTGGGCTATGTAATCTCCTGCAAGGCGTCGCAAGGAAGAACAACAATGGCCATCGTCAACTTGAGAGGCTTGCGCAAGCGGGGCCTCGTTATCGCATGCATCCTTACGGTGTTGCTTGCCGCGCTGCCGGCTGCGGTCTGGCTCGACCTCACTCACCTTGCCGACACGAATCTCAGGCGGCAGGCCGCTAACCTCAATTCGGTCATCTCCAGCGTGCGGGGCTATTACGGCACCAATGTCGTCGGACGCGTGCTCGCCAATCGCGGATCGACGCAGGTGGTCCACAACTATGAATCGGTGCCCGGCGCCATACCGATCCCGGCCACGCTGTCGCTCGAACTTGGCCACGTGATCAGCGAGCAGCAGCAGAACATCCAGTATCGGTTCGTCTCCGACGTGCCGTTCGCAAACAGGAAGCCGCACGTTCTCGACACTTTCGAGCGAGAATCGCTGGCGAGCCTGCGCAAGAATCCGGATCAACGGCTGGTCGAGACGACCTGGTCGCTCACCAGCGACAGCGTTCGCCTCGTTGCGCCGGTGATCATGGGGGCAGCATGCGTGTCGTGCCACAATGTCCATCCCGAGAGCATGAAGCGCGACTGGAAAGTCGGCGACGTGCGCGGCATTCAGGAGATTTCGATTACCCAGCCGATCGCGGCCAATCTCTTCTCGTTCAAGTTCCTGCTGGCCTACTTTGCGCTGGCGACGATCTGCGGCATTTCGTTCCTCGCGCTGCAGCAGCGTCAGGGCCGGCTGATCCGGCAGATGAATCACGATCTCGAATCCAACAATGACTTCCTCGCAAGTCTGTCGATGAAGATTTCGCGCTACATTTCTCCGCAGGTCTACAAAACCATCTTCAGTGGCCAGAAGGATGTCGCCATTCACACCGAGCGAAAGAAGCTGACGATCTTCTTCTCGGATATCCAGAATTTCACTGCGACGACCGAGCGTTTGCAGCCGGAGCAGGTGACGCTGCTGCTCAACGAGTACTTCACCGAAATGGCGGCGATCGCGACGAAACACGGTGGAACGATCGACAAGTTCATCGGCGACGCCATGCTGATCTTCTTCGGCGATCCGGAAACGAAGGGCGAGGTGGGTGACGCGGAAGCCTGCCTGCGGATGGCCTGGGAGATGCAGCATCGGCTGCGCGCACTGAATGTCGCCTGGCACAACAGCGGGGTCGAGCAGCCATTCCAGGCCCGCATGGGCATCAACTCGGGCTACTGCAACGTCGGCAACTTCGGCAGCGCCGACCGCATGGACTACACGATCATCGGCGCCGAGGCGAACCTCGCAGCACGGCTGCAGTCGGTGGCGGAGGCCGGCCGCATCGTGCTCAGTTACGAAACCTATGCGCTGGTGCGGCACCTCATCACGGCGCGTGCGCTTGCGCCGATCACGATGAAGGGCATCAGCCGCGAGGTGGTGCCGTATGCGGTCGAGCGGCTCGTCGACGCAGAGGATCTGGATTCGCGGGTCGTCGCGGAGGATACGACTGGCCTCAGCCTGTATCTCGATCCCGGCGCGATCGACGCCGGCGACATCGAGAAGGTCAAGGCGACGCTGAGCCGTGCACTCGCGGCGATCGAGCAGGCGCAAGCCAGGACTGCGTAGTCCAGCTGCCACAAAGCAAAACGGCGACCCGTTTCCGGATCGCCGTTGCTGATGAAACTGGCGGCATTGATTAAACGCCGGTGCGCTTGGGCTTCGGCGGCGCGAGGTTCATCGGCTTTGCCGCCGGCTGATATGTTGCGGTCGGGGCAGGAGCGGAGGCGTCCATCACCGCGCGGCAGCCGGCGCTGAGCTGCGACTTGTTGCGCATCATGCAGGCGGTGACGCGTTGCACGTCCGGGATTTCGGAGGAGCAGACGCGGAAGGCGTCGCTGGTGCACATCGCCTCCTGTTCCTGCGTGTAGGCGCTGGCGGCGCTCATCATCGCGAAGGTCATCGCGGTCGCAACGAGAAGCTTGCCGAAAGTGGCCCTGGTCATGGTCGTCCCCTTGAGATTGAAAATCGTTGAAACCCGGATCAGCGGCTGAGCGTGATCTGGAACAGGCCCGCGTGCGGCACGCCGTTGTCGTTCGAACCGGCGTTCGAA
>Ga0190271_10002506_pt1 | contig 11170 bp, 10 predicted proteins | sample Popmic356T_FD_133747 | JGI IMG/M metagenome (GOLD analysis project Ga0190271, IMG submission 133747) | Populus adjacent soil microbial communities from riparian zone of Weber River, Utah, USA - 356 T | ecosystem: Environmental > Terrestrial > Soil > Riparian zone | place: USA: Utah | collected...
CGATGGGCGCGCGCGCCCCGAGCCCCGTCGTCGTCCGGCAGAAGCCGAGCCGGGGATCGGTGGACAGCAGCCACGTCCAGGGTCTCGGGCTGTGAGATGCTCCGAAGGAGAACAGGAGTCTCACCATGAATGCTGCTCCCACCGTTCGACTCACCGTCGCACAGGCCGTCATCACCTACCTGTCCCGCCAGTACTCCGTAGCCGACGGGGTACGCCGCCGGCTAGTCCCGGGAACTCTCGGCATCTTCGGTCACGGCAATGTGGCCGGGCTCGGTCAGGCACTGGACCAGCTCGCGGAGACGATGCCGTTCATCCAGGGTCGCAACGAGCAGGCCCTGGTCCACGCGGCGACCGCGTTCGCGAAGCACAACCACCGCCACGCCACGCTGGCCGTCACCGCCTCCATCGGCCCCGGGGCGATGAACATGATCACAGGCGCGGCCCTGGCGACTGTGAACCGGCTCCCGGTGCTGCTGCTGCCCGGAGACACCTACGCGACCCGGCACCAGGGACCCGTGCTGCAGCAGCTCCAGCACCCGAGCGACGCCGACCTGACCGTGAACGACGCGTTCCGGCCGGTGTCGCGGTTCTTCGACCGGATCACCCGGCCAGAGCAGCTGCTCACCGCCCTCCCGGCGGCGATGCGGACCCTCGTCGACCCGGTCGAGACGGGCGCCGTGGTGCTGTCGCTCCCCCAGGACGTCCAGTCGCACGCCTACGACTTCCCCGCCGAGCTCTTCGACGAGCGCGACTGGGTGATCCGCCGACCGGCGCCTGACCAGTCCGAGATCGACGCGGTGGCTGCGCTGCTCGACGGGGCCAAGAAGCCGCTGATCATCGCCGGTGGCGGGGTCGTCTACTCGCAGGCCACTCCCGAGCTCGAGCGCCTCGCCGCAGCGGTCGGCATCCCGGTCGCGGAGACCTTTGCCGGCAAGGGTGCCGTCCAGCAGGCGGCGTGGTGGCAGCTCGGCGGCATCGGCCTGGAAGGCACCCCGGCGACGAACACCCTCGCCGCAGAGGCTGACTTCGTCCTCGCCGTGGGGTCCCGGCTGACCGACTTCACCACTGGCTCGCACTCGATCTTCGCCAACCCCGAACTGCGCTTCGCCAGCATCAACGTCAACATCCACGACGCGGACCGGCTCGGCGCGGTGGGCATCATCGGCGACGCGAAGAGGGCCCTGGCCGCTTTGGCCGATGCCAGCGCCGACGTCCGCACACCCGGTGCGTGGCGATCGCGGACCGAGGAGCTCACGGCGGCGTGGAGGATCGAGCGGAGTCACGCACTCGACCCGGACCAGCTTTTCGACAAGTCCGCAGTACCACCAGACTCCGACGTGATCACGACCACCGACGCAGTGCTCACCCAGGGACAGATCATCGGGGTGCTGCAGGAGCACGCGCAGTCCGGCGACGTGATCATCGCCGCTGCGGGTGGCCCTCCCGGTGACCTGCAGAAGGTGTGGGACGCCACCAACGGCAGGACCTGCCACCTCGAGTTCGGATTCTCGTGCATGGGCTACGAGATCCCGGCGGCGATCGGCGTACGGCTGGCAGACCCCGACCCGGATGCCCGGATCACGGCGCTCCTCGGTGACGGCACCTTCCTGATGGCCCCGACAGAGCTGGTCACCGCCGCCCAGGAAGGTCTCCCGATCACGCTGGTCATCCCGGAGAACCACGGCTACCAGGTGATCCACCGGTTGCAGATGGGCCGCAACGGCCGCGAGTTCGGCAACGAGTTCCGCTACCGGACGACGGGTCTGCAGCTCTCCGACACAGAGGATGCGGACAAGGCAGCCCGCCTGGACGGCGACTACCTCTCGGTCGACCTGGCGCAGGTCGCTGCCGGGCTCGGCGCCCGTGCCGTGCGCGCAGTGACCGCCACCGACCTCCGCGACGCCCTGAACGAGACGCGCGGCAACCAGGGCACCGTCGTCATCGTCGTCGCCGCCATCCCGCACGCAGACCTGCCCGGTGCCGGGGTGTGGTGGGACGTCGCCCCGGCCGAGGTGTCCGAGATCGCCACCGTGCCGGCGCTTCGCGCGGAGTACGAGGCCGGCCGCCAGACGCAGCGGTGGTTCGGATGAGTCCCGTGTTGTCCACCCCGCTGAACGGCGGTGCCCTGGCCGAGGCCGTCCGCGGAGGCCAGACCTCGCTCGGGACGTTCATCGGAATGGCCACCCCGGTCAGTGCCGAGGTGTGCGCCGCCGCGGGCTTCGACTGGGTCCTGCTCGACCTCGAACACGGTGCCGGTGGTGAGGAGCAGATCCGCGACGTGGTCCCCGCGGCCGGGAGCTACGGAGTCCCCACCGTCGTTCGTGTTGAGGCCGCCGAACGGATCCGAATCGGACGGGCTCTGGACGGCGGAGCCGCCGGCATCATGCTGCCCCGCCTGAACACCGCCGCTGAGGTGAACGCCGCGCTGGCCCACCTGCGCTACCCACCCGACGGTGATCGTGGCGTTGCGACGTACAACCGGGCCTGCCGGTTCGGGCTCGACTCCGGGGCATTGGACCGCGCCAACCAGGAAACACTGTGCGTGGTGCAGATCGAGTCCGCGGCCGCGGTCGACGCAGCCGACGACATCGCTGCCATCGACGGGGTCGACGTGCTGTTCGTCGGTCCCCGCGACCTCAGTCACGACCTCGGCGTACCCGGCGACATCACCGCACCTGCCTATGTCGAGGCCCTGGACACTGTCCTCGCGGCGGCCCATCGCCATGGAAAGGCCGCCGGGTTGCTTGTCGGCGACGGGGCTGCTGCGGCCGCCCGACTCGCTCAGGGCTGGGCGTTTCTTGCCATCGGCTCCGACTCCACGCTGCTCGCGACGACCATCAGGGCCGAGCTCGACCGAGCGCGCACCCCTCATCCCGAACATCAAGTCCCTGAAAGGAAGACATCGCCATGGTTGGACACGTCACCCCAGACGGCTTCACCGAGCTGGGCATCGGCCTGATCAGTGTGGGCTGGATGGGCAAGCTGCACAGCCGCGCCTACCAGGCCATCCCGATGGTCTACCCGGAGCTCAAGCTCCGAACCCGACTGGTCCGCGCGGCCGACAACGCCCCTGATCGCGCCGACTACGCCCGGGACGTCCTCGGGTACGCCAGGGGCAGCACCAACTACCGCGCGGTCCTCGCCGACCCGGACGTGGACGTCGTGTCGATCTGCGCGCCGAACCTGCTGCACCGCGAGATCGGGATTGCGGCCGCCGAAGCAGGGAAGCCGTTCTGGATCGAGAAGCCGGTCGGCAGGGACGCAGCCGACACCGCGGCCGTCGCTGCTGCGGCGCAGGCTGCCGGGGTCACCACCTCGATCGGCTACAACTACCGCCACGCTCCCGCGGTGGAACGGATCCGCGACCTGATCGCCAACGGCGACCTCGGCCGGATCACCAACGTGCGCGCCGTGTTCTTCAACGGCTACGCCTCCGAGCCGAATGGCGCCCTTTCGTGGCGCTTCAAGAAGGACCTGGCCGGCAGCGGCGCGCTGGGCGACCTGCTCAGCCACGTCGTCGACCTCATGCAGTACGTCGTGGGGCCGATCACCGACGTCACCGCACTCATTTCGACGGTCCACCAGCAGCGCCCGATCCTGCCGATGGGGTCAGGCACGCACTTCGCTGTGATCGAGAACGGTGAGCTCGGTGAGGTCGAGAACGACGACTATGCGGGCGCTCTCGTCCGGTTCGCGGCTGACTCTCCCGGTGCTGGCGCTGTGGGCACCCTCGAGGCATCCCGAGTCATCGTGGGACCGCAGTGCGGCCTCGGCCTCGAGATCTACGGCACCGAGGGATCGGCTTCGTGGAACTTCGAGCGGATGAACGAGCTGCAGCTCTCGATCGGGCGGACCGGGCCCAACCAGGGCTACACCACCGTCCTCGGCAACCAGTCCCAAGGTGACTACGCGTACTTCCAGCCAGGTCCTGGCAACGCCATGGGTTACGACGACCTCAAGGTCATCGAGGCGAAGAAGTTCCTGGTCGCCGTAACCGGTGGAGAGCAGCGGAACTCGACCATCGAAGAGGCCCTGGCCGACGCCGAGGTCATCTCGGCCGCAGCCGAGTCGGCGGTCGACGGGCAGTGGCACCGAGTTCCGGAGATCCCCGGTGCAACCTTCGGACACCCCCGCTCGATCCTCGCGGCTCATGTCTGAGTCGTTGCCCCTGGTGGTCGGGCTCGGAGCGGTCGATCCAGGTCTGGTTGCCGAGGTGTTCGCCGGTCGCTGCCGGTTCGTCGCTGACCCGACCGACGCCGACCTGCGAGAAGCACAGGGTGCGATCGTCCGAGCCGACGTCACCATCGACACCGCCTTCCTCGACCGTGCCCCCAGGCTGCGGGTCGTCGCCCGGACCGGTGTGGGGGTCGAGCGCGTCGACGTGGCCGCCGCCACCGCCCGCGGGATCGCCGTAGTGGTCACCCCCGGCGCCGGCGCCATCGCGGTCGCGGAGGGTGCAATCGGGATGGCCCTGCACCTGGTGAAGCGCTTCGGCCGCTTGACCGAGCTGGTGCGCTCCGGTCGATGGTCCGACCGCGGCTCCGTCGCAGTGGGTGATCTCGCCGGATCCACGCTCGGCGTCGTCGGATACGGACGGATCGGCCAGCACGCAGGCAAGCTGGGCGCTGCGCTGGGGATGCAGGTCCTCGCCTACGACTCGGTTTCCGCACCCCCCGCGGGAGTCCGCTGCGGCACGCTGGCCGAGCTGTTGTCCCGGAGCGACGTGATCACCCTGCACCTGCCACTTACCCCTGACACGCACCACCTGATCAACAACGAGACGCTGGGTCAGACGAAGCACGGAGCGATCCTGGTCAACTGCGGCCGCGGGTCCCTGATCGACAACGACGCGGCGTTCCAGGCACTGGCCGTCGGTCGTATCGCCGGAATCGGGCTGGACGTGTTCGACCCCGAGCCTCCAGCGCACCACCCGCTGTTCGACCACCCGGACGTGGTTCTCACTCCCCACCTGATGGGCCTGAGCACCAAGGCCACGGCGGCGACGTTCACCGCTGCGGCTACCGGTGTTCTCGACGTGCTGGACGGTCGGGAGCCAGCTGTCGTTGCCAACCCTGACTGGAACCACATCGGACGGGGTGCCCGCTCAGCCGTTGCTTCCAGTGGAGTCGCGCGATGAAGGAGCTCCTCTCCGGAAAGGTTGTCCTGGTCAGCGGCGGCACCCAGGGACTGGGAGCCGGCATCGCCCGCGCCGCGGCCCGGGAGGGCGCCACCCTGGTCCTCGCCGGACGCGACGCCGCGCGCGGCGAACAGGTCACCGCAGAACTGGTCACCGCTGGTGCCGAAGCGAGCTTCGTGCAGGCCGACATCTCCGAGGTGTCCCAGGCTCTCGCCGCGGTACAGGCGACCGTGGACAGGCACGGGCGGATCGACTCACTGGTCAACTCCGCCGGGCTGACCGCGCGCGGCACCCTGCTGGACACCACCGAGGAGCTCTTCGACCGGCACGTCGCCGTCAACCTGCGGGCCCCGTTCTTCCTGATGCAGGCCGCAGTGGCCGACATGAGGCAACGCGGCGCCCCCGGGACGATCGTCAACATCATCTCGATCGACTCCCACGGCGGGCAGGCGTTCCTGGCGCCGTACGTCGCAGCGAAGGCCGGCCTCGCCGGACTGACCCGCAACGCCGCGCACGCGCATCGCTGGGACCGGGTTCGGATCAACGGGCTCAACATCGGCTGGACAGCGACCGACGGTGAGGACCAGACCCAGCGGCCGTCCCACGACGCCGACGAGGACTGGCAGCAGCGAGCCGCCAAGACCCTGCCGATGGGCAAGCTCGGGCAAGTCGACGAGATCGCCGACTTCGTCACGTTGCTGCTCTCCGACCGCAGCGGCGTGGTGACCGGCTCCGTCATCGACTGGGACCAGAACGTCATCGGTGGTCTCGGTGACTGAACAACCGAATGCCCGGCACCCCCTCCCCAGAAGGAGCTTGTGATGCGTCTAGGTCTGATCGGACTCGGCCGGATCGGCGCGTTCCACGCCGAAACCCTGTCCCAGCTCGACGGGGTCGACTCTCTCGTCGTCACCGATGCGGTGCACGCCGTCACCGTCTCAGTCACCGAGCGCTTCGGCGCCGAAGCGGCGGACTCCGCCGAGGCGCTGATCAAGGCCGGTGTCGACGGCATCGTGGTCGCTGCCGCCACCGACGCGCACACCGCGCTGATCAAGGCCGGCGTCGATGCCGGCATCCCGGTGTTCTGCGAGAAGCCACTCTCGGGAGTGGTCGCGGAGGCCATCGCCATCGCCGACTTCGTCAACGAGAGTGGCGTGCCGGTGCAGATCGGCTACCCCCGACGGTTCGACCCTGCCTATCTGGCCGCCCGCAACGCCGTCGTTGACGGTGAGCTCGGCTGGGTGCACACCGTGCGCTCGACCACTCTGGACCCGGCACCACCACCGCGCGGCTACGTCGCCGTCTCGGGCGGGATCTTCCGCGACTGCTCGGTCCACGACTTCGACACCGTCCGCTGGATCACCGGACGGGAGGTCGTCGAGGTCTACGCGGTCGGCAGCGCGCGCGGTGACGACTTCTTCGCCGAACTCGGGGACGTCGCCACCGCACAGACCCTGCTCACCTTCGACGACGGCGCCACTGCGGTCGTGTCCAACACCCGCTACAACCCGCGCGGGCACGACGTACGGCTCGAGGTGCACGGCACCTTCGACAGCGTCTCGGCCGGCTGGAGCGACAACACGCCGCTCCGCAACCTCGAACCCGGCTCCGACTGGCCCACGGGCAAGCCCTGGACCTTCTTCATGGACCGGCTCGCCGATGCCTTCGTGGCCGAGCTCACCGCCTTCACTGAGGTCGTTGCCGGACAGCGACCGAGCCCGTGCACCGTCGACGACGCGCTCGCCGTGACGTGGATGGCGGAGGCCGCCACCCTTTCCCTGCAACAGCACCGCCCGGTGCGGATAGACGAGGTGCAAAGATGAGCACCACACCAACCACCATTCCTGCTGGCTCCGCACTGTCGTCGGACCGCCCACGGATCGCCGGGGCGCCGATCTCCTGGGGGGTGTGCGAGGTCCCGAACTGGGGGTACCAGCTCTCCCCGAGCCGGGTGCTCGACGAGATGCGCGAAACCGGACTCGCCGCCACCGAGCTCGGCCCGGAGGGCTTCCTCCCGGCCGACCCCGACCAGATGGCCGGAGTACTCGCGGCCCATCACCTGACCGCAGTCGGCGGCTTCACCCCTGTGGTGATGCACCAGCCCGGTCACGATCCGCTTCCCGCGATCGAGCGCATCCTCGATCAGTACCAGGCCACTCACGCCGAGGTGCTCGTGCTCTCCGCGACGTCCGGGCTGGACGGGTACGACAGCCGCCCGGCTCTCGACAACGACGGTTGGAACCTGTTGCTGCGCAACCTGAACCGGATCAGCGACCGGGCAGCCGAACGTGGCGTGTCCGCCGTGTTGCATCCCCACGTGGGCACCATGGTCGAGAACGGAGAGGAGGTGCAGCGCGTGCTCGCTGGCTCCTCGGTCTCGTTGTGCCTGGACACCGGTCACCTGCTGATCGGTGGCACCGACCCCGCGGACCTCACTCGACAGGCACCGGACCGCATCGCCCACACCCACCTCAAAGACGTCAACAGCCAGATCGCCGACAGGGTCCGCTCCGGCCGACTCAGCTACACCGAGGGCGTGGTCGAGGGGATGTACCGCCCGCTGGGCACCGGCGACGTTGACGTCGAGTCGATCGTGAGCACCCTGCAGGGCAACGGATACGGCGGCTGGTACACCCTCGAGCAGGACGCCATCCTCACCGAGGACCCACGCGGTGAAGGACCCGTGACTGACGTAAGGACCAGCGCCGACTACGTCCGCAGCCTGCTCACGACGACTGCCGCTGCCAAGGGGTGACCCAACCCGTGGAACCACTGCGCATCGGAGTGCTCGGCGCGGCACGCATCAGCAAGCTGTCCATCATCGATCCCGCTGCGGCCACGGGGACGCGCCTTGTCGCGGTGGCCGCACGGGACCGCGGCCGAGCCGAGACCTTTGCCCGGACCCACGGCATCGAGCGGGTGCACGACTCATACGCCGACGTGATCGCCGACCCCGAGGTCGAGGCGATCTACAACCCGCTGGCCAACGGCCTGCACGCGCCCTGGAACAAGGAGGCGATCCTCGCCGGCAAGCACGTCCTGACCGAGAAGCCGTTCGCCAGCAACTCCACCGAGGCCGCCGGGGTGCGAGACCTGGCGCACGGCAGGTCGCTGGTGCTGTTCGAGGGGTTCCACTACGTGTACCACCCGCTGATGAAACGGCTGATGTCGCTTCTCGCCGACGGCGAGCTGGGCACGCTGCAGCGCGTCGAGATCACCATGTTCATGTCCGCACCTCCCGCGGACGACCCGCGATGGTCACTCGACCTGGCCGGCGGAGCCCTGATGGACCTCGGCTGCTATGCGCTGCACGCCCAACGAGTTCTCGGTGATTTCGCAGGTGGCGAACCGCGCCTCGTCGGCGCAACCGGCGCACAACGGACCGGTGCTCCTGGCGTGGACGAATGGGCCGAGGCGCACCTCGAGTTCCCCTCCGGCGCAACCGGGCGCGCCCGGTGCAGCATGACCAGCGACGAGTGGGACATGTCGCTGCGGGTGGTCGGGTCCGCCGGGGAGGCGCTCCTCCCCGACTTCCTCTACCAGCGGTACGACGACCGGATCATCATCGTGTCCGCTGAAGGAGAACGGACCGAGCACTGCGGCGACGCGACCTCGTACACCTACCAGCTCCAGGCCTTCATCGACGCGGTCCGCAAGGGTGCGCCGTACCGTACGGATGCCGATGACGCGGTCGCGACGATGTCCCTCGTCGACAGCTGCTACCGCACCATCGGGCTCGAGCCGCGTCCGACTACACCCCCAAGAAGGAAGTGAGGACCACATGACCACCGCCTCCCTGACCACCGGGTGGCTCTCCGCAAAGGACTGCTCGATCGACGACTTCGCTGTCCTCGTCGACCAGCAGACGCACCTGTCCGACTATCCCTACGCCGACGCTGTCGAGCGCAACGTGCTGATCTACGGCGACAAGCTCCGCGACGCCGTCCGAACCACCGCCAGCCGGGCCGGGTTGCAGACCGAGCTGATGCGGGCGTTGACGGATGGCCCCGGCATTCTGGTGTTCAAGCAAGCCTTCGGCGACCTGTCCGTGGTCGACCGCGCTACCGAGGCGTTCCTCACCCAGATCGCCGTGGAGAAGGCGCACGGCCTGGGCGGCGGGGACCACTTCGCCAAGCCCGGTGCGAACGACCGCGTCTGGGGTGCGTTGGAGAAGCTGGCCGTCACCGAGCCCGAGGTGTTCGCCGAGTACTACGCCAACGACGTGATCGCGCTGATCAGTGAGTCCTGGCTGGGCCCGGACTACCAGGTCACCTGCCAGGTCAACGTGGTCAACCCCGGTGGTCAGGCGCAGACCGCCCACCGTGACTATCACCTCGGCTTCATGGATGCCGTCACCGCTGCCCGCTACCCGGCTCAAGTACACCGGCTGTCGCCGGCGCTGACCCTGCAGGGCGCGGTCGCGCACTGCGACATGCCCATCGAGACCGGTCCGACTCTCTACCTGCCCTACTCGCATCACTACGAGCCCGGCTACCTGGCCTTCCACCTCCCCGAGTTCACCGAGTACTTCGAGCGGAACTACACCCAACTGCCTCTGGAGAAGGGTGACGCCGCGTTCTTCAACCCGGCCCTGTTCCACGGCGCCGGCACCAACGTGTCGACCGATGTCCGGCGGATGGCCAACCTGCTGCAGATCTCCTCGCCGTTTGGCCGCGCCATGGAGACCGTCGACCGGGTCGCCGTGTGCCGGGCCCTGTTCCCAGTGCTGCTGGAGAAGAAGGCGGCCGGTGCGGCCGATAGCGACCTGGACAACGTCGTCGCCGCGTCCGCGGAGGGTTACCCCTTTCCGACCAACCTCGACCTTGACCAGCCGATCGACGGCACCGCACCCCAGACGCAGGCCGACCTGGTCCGCCAGGCACTCGCCGAGGGGTGGACCCCAGAAGCGTTCGAATCCGCGCTTGCCGCCCAGGCCGCGCGCACACGTCCCCACCGAGGCTGAACACGGAATGCCGACGGAACTGCTGGCCACGTGCTGGACCCACACTGGTGACGCACTTCCAGTGCCTGGGCGCCACCTGAGCCCGCTGAACCTGCGCGCCAGAGCGGAAGCGGTGGCCGCCACCGGCTTCACCGGGATCGGCTTCACCATCGACGACCTCGAAGCCGCGCAGGTGACCTTCGACTTGCCGGACCTGAAACGGATCTGCGGGGACCTCGGCCTGGTCCACCTCGAGGTCGAGCTGCTCGAGAACTGGTGGACGAGCGGCATCCGCCGAGAGGAGTCGGACCGGAAGCGGCGGTCGCTGCTCAACGCAGCCGAGATCCTCGGAGCGCGACAGGTCAAGATCGGACCAGACGTCGAGGTCGTCGACGGTGTCGTCGCGCCCCTGACCGACGTCGCCCACTGGGCAACCGAGCTGCACATCCTCGCCGCGCAGGCCACCGAAGCAGGGACCCGGGTGGCGCTGGAGCCACTGCCGTTCTCCAACATCACGGACTTCCGGATGGCCGCCGAGCTCGTCGACGCCGCTGATCACCCCGCCGCGGGTCTGGTGGTGGACATCTGGCACCTGGAGCGCGGACCTTCCACATTGGCCGATCTCGCCGAGATTTCGGGTGACAAGGTGTTTGTCGTCGAGCTCAGCGACGCCCCGGTGCCGCAGTCCACCGATCTGTTCCACGACACCATCCACCACCGGGTGCTGTGCGGCTCGGGAACGTTCGACGTCAAACGCTTCATCGACACGCTGCAACAGATCGGCTTCGCCGGACCCTGGGGCGTCGAGATCATCTCCGAGGCACACCGCCGACGGCCACTGAAGGAAGCCTTGGTCGACGCTCACCGCACGACGATGGCGATGTTCGGCGAACCCGACAGCTGATGCTCGCCGCAGACATGACAAAGCGAGGTGATCCGCTCACGCGGACACACCTCGCCTCTCGCTTTCGTGGAGCTGGCGGGAATCGAACCCGCGTCCTGTGGCGCCGTACCAGGTCTTCTCCGGGTGCAGTTCGTGATGTCGCTTTTCTCGGCCCCGGCACTCCCACGAACAGGTTGCCGACGGGCCC
>Ga0190271_10002507_pt1 | contig 11166 bp, 6 predicted proteins | sample Popmic356T_FD_133747 | JGI IMG/M metagenome (GOLD analysis project Ga0190271, IMG submission 133747) | Populus adjacent soil microbial communities from riparian zone of Weber River, Utah, USA - 356 T | ecosystem: Environmental > Terrestrial > Soil > Riparian zone | place: USA: Utah | collected...
ACGGCTAGCAGGTCCTGCCAGGAAGTCCAATCGTCGGGCGGCACGACATCAGCCGCGACCTCACGCAACCGCGAGTGGACATTGATCACATGATTGAGCTCGAGCAACAGCTGGCGATGAGTGCCGGCGCCGATCTCGGTAGCGCGGAACCGCTCAAGGATTTTTGCGAGCTGCGACGTGCGCGTCAGCATGTCGAACTCGAGCGAAAAAACGTCGGCGCTGTTCATCCTGAGCCTGTTCATCCCGGGCTTTTTGCTCCGGTAACTATGTAGTGTCACGACTTCAGGGTTTCTCTCACTTCGCGCTGTCATAACGACAAAGTATTTTCAATCAAGGACTTACTACAAACCCTGCCTACTTTTTCTGTTCTCGATTGCGGTGCGGTGCAGGTGCCTGTAAACATTGGCGTCGAAGTCAGGGGGTCTCGTCCGGATGCGCTCACGCTCCAGCGTCACAGCTACGAGCAAAAAATCCAATTTCGGCCCGTTCCTGGGCCTCGCCGCCATTTGGGTGCTGGTGCTGGCGGGCTGTTCCGGCGGCTTCGAACCCGACCCTCTCGTCGAATATTCCACCGAAGTCCGGGTCGACGGCGCCAAGCCGCTGTCGTTCAGCCGCCCGTTGCGTGCCGGCACGTACCTGGTCGAGATCCGCGAGCGGGACATCGACCTGCGCATCGGCATAGACGCCGGCGACCGGCACACCGAGCTGGCCGACGCATACCAGCGCCACGGACTGCACCGCACGGTAGTTAGCCTGGCACAGCCGGCGTCGGTCAGGATCACGCTGGCCAGCGTCGATCAGCGCAGCTGGCGCGGCGGCGCCGCGGTACGCATCCTGCGCTGGCCGCAACCCGCACCGAATGCGCCGCCCGACCACCGCCTGCTCGGCTACGTGGCGCTCGGCGAGGCCAACGAGCTGATTGCGCGCCACGACAGCGCGTCCTGGCGCACTGCCCTTCAACCGCTGCGCCAGGCTGCCGTGTATTTCGCGGCCGCACACGACCTGCAGGCCCTGGCAGAGGCCGAATATCAGCGCAGCGCCGTGGAGCTCAACCTGCTGTTCGAGTTCGCGAACGGACGCAGGTCCGCCGAAGCCGCCCAGGCGCACTTCGCGGCGGCGGATGACGCGACCGGCGAGGCGCGCGCGGCACTCTTGCGCGCGCTCAACGAATTCGGCATCGCTTCGGGAATGGGAGCCGACGTTCCGCGCGCCGAACAGCGTGCGCTGCTGGACACTGCCGCCCTGCGCGCGCAGCAGGCGCAGGCCTATTTCGAAGCTCACGAGCTTCATACCGACGCGATCGCAGCGTTGTACGCGAGCTGCATTCGCGAGCAGGTGCTCGGTGATTTCGAGCAGGCAGCGTCCGTCTATCGCGCCGTTCGCGCGCAAGCCCGGGCCCGCGGCGACAAACTCTTCGAAGTGCGCGCAACCCGGAACCTCGCCGCCATCGCGGCGCGCCAGGGAAGGGCCGCGCAATCCGTGGCGATGCTCGACGAGGTGTTGCCGCTGATAGATCGTGAACGCAATCCGCATCTGTACGCGACACTCATCAGCAATCTCGGCTCCGGGCTCATCTCGCTCGGCGAATTCGACCGCGCGCTGATGTTGCACAGTGACGCGCTGGAACTGTTTTCCGCGCGCGGCGACGAGAACCAGACGGCGCGCGAGCTCGCGGCGCTGGCGGCTATTCAGTTCCGCAGCGGGAATGTCGAGCGTGCGCTCGACACGATCGAGAGCGCGTTGCCACTGTATGAACGCGGCAACGACCAGGCCGATCACATTGCGGCACTCCATCTCGCCGGCAATGCCGCGGCAGAACTCGGTCAGCATGACACCGCGCTCGACTACCTGCGGCGCGCCGAGTACCAGGACAGGAACGGTATCGCCATCGACCGTACGCGCGTGCTCATCGCTGGCGAGCTGCGGGCGATGGGCGACCTGCGCGCTGCGGACCGGTTGCTGGCGCAGGTCCTGTTGACCAGGAGCGACCCGGCACGCGCTGACGCGCTCACGGAACGCGCGCGACTGCGCGAACTGCAGCGCCGCGACGCAGAGGCGCTTGCGGATCTGCGCGAGGCCGACTCGATCTACGCGCGGCTCAAGCTCGATTTCAATCGCATAGACACGAGTGCCGCGCTCGCAATGGCCCTGCTGGCCGCGGGCGACGTGCCAGCGGCGCGGCGCGCCGCGGATGCTGCCGTGGCGATCGAAACGCGCATCCGCGTGAATTCTGCGAATCCCGAGCTGCGCGCGCGCTTCCTGTCGGCAAGTTATGCGCCCTACGAAGCGCGCATCGAGGCGGATCTGGCCGGCGCCGCGCCGCGCGATTCCGCCGCAATCTGGGAAGCTTTCCGGACCGCCGAAGCGATCCGCGCACGTTCGCTGGCCGACCGGCTCTCGCACACGCGCAGCGTCAATGCGGAGCCGCGCGATGAAGCCGCGGAGCAGTTGCGCGAACGGCTGACGGCACTGCAGGTGGAACTCGAACACCGCATGCGCAAGGAGCACGTCGAAGACACGGAGGTTCACGAGACGCGCCGTCTCATCGACGAGGTCAGCGCGCGCCTCGAAACCCGCGTGCTGCGCCAGCGCGGCGCGCAGCCCGCGAGCCGCCTGTCGATCGCCGAATCACTCGACGCGGTGCAGGCTGCGCTGCCGGCGGACACCGCGGTGCTGGCGTACTTCGTCGGCGATCGGCGCTCGCATGGCTGGCTGCTGTCGCGTTCCGAGCTGCGGCACACGGTGCTGCCCGGCCGCCGTGAGCTCGGCGAACTCGTCGACGCATTCGTGCGGCGTCAGCGCGACGACGCAAGGACACCGGGCAACGCAGCGTTTGCACCCTTGTTAGGCAACCTGCTGAGCGGCGTGAATGCCCGGCGCCTGCTGGTGCTGCCCGACGGCCCGTTGAACGGACTGCCGTTCGCAGCCCTGCCGCTGCCACACGGACACGCGCGCGAATTGCTGATCGATCGTTTCGTCGTGAGTGCCGCGCCCTCCCTGGCGCTGGCCCTGCACCCGGCGACGCGGGCCCCGGCGGCGCAGACCCGGGTTGCGGTGATTTCCGACCCGGTCTACACCCCGAACGACCGTCGCCTGACACTGGCGACGAGCGACGCCATGAACTACCGCGGCAGCGGTGGCACGTCGGAGCAGTTCGCGCGACTGCCTTACTCGGCCATCGAAGCCCGGGCAGTGATCCGGGCATTCAACGGCACGAATGTCATCGACCTCGCGGGATTCAATGCCACCGCACGGCTCGTGAGCGAGCTGCCTTCCGCGGATCTCGGCGTGCTGCATTTCGCCACGCACGCGGTTGCGCGCCGCGATGCCCCCGAACAGTCGGCGCTGTTCCTCAGCGAGTTCGCGGCCGATGGTTCGCCGTTGGCCAAGGATCGGCTGACCGTGGACGACATCGCCCGCAGCGGTCTGCGCGCCGACGTCGTGGTGTTGAGCGGTTGCGCCACCGGTGACGGCCGCGAATTGCGCGGCGAGGGCGTGCTCGGGCTCACCTATGGCTTCCTGGCAAACGGCTCGCGCACGGTGATCGCGTCGTTGTGGCCGGTCGAAGACGCATTGACGGCGCGCTTCATGGAAGAGTTCTATGCTGCTTACCGTATCTCGGGTCGCGCGTCCGACGCGTTGCGCATGGCCCAGCTGCGCGCCCGCGGTATCGTCGGGTCCGCGGTGTGGTCGAGTTTCGTGGTGCGCGCCAACGGATTGCCGTAAATTCGCGGCAGGGAGAGCTAACTACCGGACGAACCGACGCCAGGACCAGGCCGTGTCGATCGGGTTGATCGGCCGCAAAGCACGTGACCCATTTGTATTAAGTGTCACGACTTCGCGGTTTCTCTCACCTATGTGTGTCAGCGGCGAAAATATAGTTGTTGGCGGCTTACTACAAACCCTGCCTACTAATTCCGCCGTCTTTTGCGGCACAATGCATGTGCCTGTAAACATTAGCGCCCGCCGCGTGGGATTCGCTTCAAATGTCCGTGCGCGATCACGTCGCTACCTTTTTCCCAACGATTCCGCGGTTGCGCACTCTTGGGCTGCTAGCAATCGCCGGGGTGCTGAGCGTCAGCGCATGCACGGACGGCTCCAGGAACGACCTGCTGCCGGAGTATTCGGCAGAACTGGTCGTCACCGGCGAGCCGGTACCCGCGATCTCGCGCACGCTGCAACGCGGCGACTATCTGATCGAGGTTCGCGAACAGGAAATCGACGTTCACCTGACCCTGACAGCGGGCGGCACGCAAACCGAGCTGCGGGACCGGATCCCGCGCCATGGGACGGTATACAAAGTAGTTAGCCTCGCCGAACCCGGCGAATTGCAGTTGCAGTTGCGCAGCACCGATCATCGGACCAAGCAGGGACGCGTCGCACTGCGCATCTCGCGATGGCAGCCGGGCCCCGGAACGAGCGAACGCGGGCTCGGCTTCGCGGCCTTCGGCGTCGCCTGCGAGCAGATTGCTCTCGGTACTCCCGATTCCGCGGCGCGGGCAGCTGACAAATTGCACGAGGCCGTCACGCACTTCGAGGAGGCGGACGACGATCCAATGCGCGCGCTGGCAGCCTATTCGCTGGCATACGTGCAATACGGTGCACGCGATCAGTGGGCCGCCGCGGTAGGTGCCCTGGAAATCGCGAACGAAGCGTACGACTCCGCAGACGACGAAACCGGCGTGCACAACGTGGCCACGTTGCGCGCCGCCGCTGAAATCGAGCTCGCAAATGCGATGAATGCGGGGACTCAGCGAGCCGAACAACGCGCGTTGTACGTGGGCGCCGATCGCCGGCTGGCGGATGCGGCGGAGTTCTTCAAGACCCACGCCCTGCCGGTTCGGGCGCAATACGCCACCAACATGCGTGCTGTGCTGGCCATAAGTCGCGGTGAATACGCGGAGGCCGCAGCGCTGCTGGCAAATTCCACCGAAATGGCCCGGGCCAACAAGGACGTCGCCGAAGAGGCGAGGTCGCTGGGCAATCTCGCCGCCGTACACATCTACCTTGGCTTCATCGCACAGGCGGCGAAGGAATACGAAGCATTGCTGCCCCTTCTCGACCCGCAATTGCAGCCCTATCCATACGCGGTGCTGCTGGGGAACTACGGCTACACCTTGATAGCCCTCGGTGATTTCGATCGCGCGCTGGAATTGCATACCCAGGCGCTCGATCTCTACACGAAGAATGGCGAGGTGGAAGAACGCGCGGTCGAACTGGCGGCACTCGGCGGCCTCTATTTCCGGATGGGCGATGCGGAGCGCGCGCTCGAATCGCTGCTCGCTGCCATCGTCGAACAGGAACGGATCTCGGATACCGTCGGACTCGCAAGTACGCTGCGGGTCACGGCCAATGTCACTTCCGTGCTTGGCCAGCACACCGCGGCGCTCGGCTATCTGCGCAAGTCGGCGCAAATAGATGCCAACCCCCACACCGTAGCGCGCACTCGCGTTCTCATCGCCACGGAACTGCGAGAACTCGGTCAGCTGGGCGAGGCCGAGAAGGAACTGGCGACGCCATTGGAATCATCCAACGCGCTGGTGCGCGCAACCGCGCTCGAGGAACGCGCGCGACTGCGCCTTGCCCAGAAAAAGCTGCCCTCCGCGATCGAAGACCTGCGCGCGGCAGATCAGCAGTACGCGGCGCTTGGCCTGGAATTCAATCGCATCGATACGAACACCGCGCTTTCCCAGGCATTGCTGGCCATACAGGACGTGCCGGGCGCTGGCGCAGCCGCCGGCGAAGCGATATCCATCGTGAGCGGCATCCGCGCGAAATCGGCGAATCCCGAGTGGCGCGCCCGCTTTCTGTCGTCGCGATACGCCCCCTACGAAGCGCTCATTGCCGCTGATCTCGCGCAGGCTGATGAAGGTGCCGTGTGGCGAACCTTCCTGACGGCCGAAGAGGTACGTGCACGGTCTTTGGCCGACGAGGTCGCGCATAGCGTGAATGGCGCGAATCGCGGAGTCGATCCGCAAGAAGAGGAACTGCGTGCGCGCCTGACCTCACAGCAGTTGCGCCTCGAAGCTCGAATTCAGCGCCAGGATCCCGACGAAGCAGGAACCCTGGCATTGCGGCGCTCGATCGAGGAAGCACGCGCGCAACTGGACGCCATCCGACTGCGCCAGGGTGGAGTCGCCGCGAAACAGGCCACGCTTCCGAGGACGCTGGCGCAGGTCCAGCAGCAATTGCCGGCGGACACGGCAGTACTCGCGTATTTTGTCGGTGACAACAGCGCGCACGTCTGGCTGCTTACGCGCCGCGAGCTGCGGCACGCCGTGCTTCCGGGCCGGGACCGTTTGCAACGCGCGATCGGCGCAACGGTCGCTGCTCGACGCGGCAGCACGCCCGGCGCCTCCGCCGAACGGGACCTGAGTTCCACGTTGCTGGCGCATCTGCTCGACGGCATTTCCGAGACCCGGATGCTCGTGCTGGCCGACGGGCCTCTGAACGGCGTGCCATTCGCGTCATTGCCAGTGCCCGGAGCCGCCGGCCAAATGCTGGTCGATCGATTCGTGCTGGGGTATGCCCCATCGCTGGCGCTGGCGATGGAAAAGGCGCAACCGCCAAGAGCGCGAAATACGCGCGTTGCCGTGGTCTCTGACCCGGTGTATGCCGCAGACGATCGCCGGCTGAAGGCTTCCCAGGGCAGTGTCCCAGGCACCATGCGCAGCGCACCTCCGGCATCGGCTAACAATCTGACCAGGCTGCCATATTCGGCGCTCGAGGCCAGCGCGGTCACCAGGGCGCTGGGATCCCCTGACACGATCCAGCTTTCCGGGTTCGACGCCACCGCGCAGCGCGTTTTGCAGCTGCCATCGCGCGAACTTGCCGTGCTGCATTTCGCCACGCACGCCGAAGCGCGGCGGGACTCCCCGGAGCAGTCCGCGCTTTACCTCAGCGAATACTCGTCCGATGGCGCGCCGCTCGCCGAAAGCCGTCTGACGGCCAACGACATCGCCCGCAGTGGGCTGCGCGCCGATGTGGTAGTCCTGTCGGGCTGCGCGACCGGAGATGGCAACGCGTTGCGCGGCGAAGGTGTACTCGGTCTTACCTACGGCTTTCTCGCCAACGGTTCGCACTCGGTCGTGGCGGCTCTCTGGCCGATCGAAGACGCCACGACGGCGCGCTTCATGAACGAGTTCTATCTCGCCTATCGCGCCTCCGGACGTGCAACCGAAGCATTGCGCGTCGCGCAACTGCGCACTCGGGGCAGTGCGGCATCGGCGGTGTGGTCGAGTTTCGTGGTTCGGGCTAACGAATTTCCGTAATGCCCGCGGGCGATATATCTATTAAAACGGCTGCATTGAACTGAGGAGTGGCTCATGTACGGCAAATTGAATATTCGCGGAAAGAAAATCGGGATCGCGGTGTTGGCGGCAACCTTTTTGCTGGGGGCATCACTGGCCACAGCGCAGGAAGCCGCGCTCGACAGCGCGCTCTCAGGTTGGTTGGGCAAGGAATACACCGTGGAATCGTCCACGCTCCCGGACCACATGCCGAGAGGCGGCAAGCTCACATTCGTCTTCGACGCGGAAGAAAACGTCGTCCGCATCTGCACGCGAAACTCCAGCAGGCAGCGGACCCCGTGGCGAATGGACTTCGCCGTACCATGCGGCGTAACACTGATTTACACGCGTGGCACCCGCTATTGCACGCTCGATGACATCAAGACCGGCGATGCCGAAGTGCTGTCGGCCTGCCATCGACTGCGCTCGCACGACATTGCGATGCGGCCGTCGAGGGTCAGGGGTGCGGTCGAGCTCAACGATATGATCGCCTTTCTGGTCCAGGGCGAAGCAGGCAAACCGATGATGTCGATCCTCGTCGATTCGCCGGCTCGTGTGACCGAGGAAGGATCTGTCGTAGTCAAGTAGTACCGGCATTGACATGCGTTCGGCCGCGCGACGGCTTGCCTCAACGCTGTTGCCGTCTATGGCGGCAACGGTGTTCGGGGCGTCGTTTGCGCTGGCGGCGCCGAATCTCTGTGTTCACGGCGGTCGATGGAAAGCGACCACGGCACGCGCGCCCGCGGCGGTGGTCGCCTATCTCGATTCGCTCGGCGATGGCCGCTTCGATCTGCGCGCCGCGTGTGCGCACTGGGCGGGCACGTTTTCGAAGCGCCATCAGTCCGCAACGGCGAGCCTGCAAACAGCGCAGAAATTGTCAGCGCGCCTGATCGTCTATCCCGCCGAGGGCGGCGACCCGCACGAACTCATCCCCTGGCTCAAGCAGACGGAGTACGTGCGCCACATCGAAAGGTCGCGCAATTACGTCGTCGTGACCTTTTCGAAATTCATGCCGACGGAGCGGCTCCTCGCGTTCATCGACGCGCCCGAGGTCGGGTACGTCGAGCCCGATTGCGACGGCCCGGACTACCTCACCACTTCCCTGGAGCTCGTCCATCCGGTCGGGTCAAATAGGCGCTGCTGGCAACGCGCGGCGCGGCCCAGCTTCCCCAACGATCCCTGCCTGGACGAGCTGTGGGGCCACGAGAAAATCGGCTGGGATTCCGGCGTCGCGGCGCGCTCGCTGCCGCGTATCGTGGCCGTGCTCGATTCCGGCATCGACGCAAGCCACGAGGACCTCGCCAGGAACGTCGTGCTGCAGGTAAAGGCGCAGGCCGCGCCGCAATCCCAGGGCGGCAGGTTGAACGCGCGGTGCGCCACGAGCGGCCGTTGCTACCCGCATGGGACCGAAATGGCCGGCACCATCGGCGGCCGCATGGACAACGGCATCGGGCTCGCGGGCGTGGCGCCGAACAGCCGCCTGCTGCCAATCGTCATCAGCAGGGTCGACCGGGGTCTGCTGGCCCGCATCTCGACCATCGCCGCCGGCATCGACGCGGCCGTCGAAAATGGTGCGGAAATCATCAACATAAGCGCGAAATGGCCGGTCGACAGCCGGGCGATTTCCGAAGCCATCGTGGCGGCGGTTGGCGGGAACGCGGCCTTCCGGCGCCTGGTGGTCACGGGTTACGCCACCAGCCTGGACCGCGACGACACGGTCCGGGAATATTTTCCGTCCCAGTACCGCTGCCTTCCGGGGGTCATCGCCGCGGTCCCGACCGATATGCGCGGCCACGAATTGTTCAATCCTAAGGGCCGGCCAGATGCGACGGACGGCCGAATTCAGGCACCCGGCGTGGACATCGTGGTAACGACGACAGAGAATTCCGATCGAGGCTATGCATTGTCAGGGTCCGCGGGCGCGTCGAGCGCCGCGGCGTATGTTTCCGGTGCGGTAGCGCTCACCTGGGGCAGCCCGCCGCTGAACACATGCGACGCCCAGCAGATAAAACAACTGCTGTTCTGCAGGAGCAAGAACAGCAATGCCAACCGGTATCCATGGATCAATGTCGAATTCCTTCGTGAACTCGCAAATGTCGATCCTGCTGCGGACTGTCCCGCCGCGATGGAAGCGCTCGGCTGCAACTAACTACCGTAGCGGCGCGGGTGCCGCATGAGCGGCCTGCCGCTCGACGAAATCGAACGTATCGTCGCCGCGGCGCTGACCGGCGACCGCGCCGCCGAGAGCCGCATGCTGATGGCGCTGCGACCCGGTGTACTCGCGGTGCTGCGCTTTGGCGCGTTTCATCGCTGGATCGACGCCGAGGATCTCACGCAGGAGACCCTGCACATCGTCGTGGAACGCGTGCGCGCCAGGACCATCGACGATCCGCGCAAGGTGTTCGCGTTCGCCGCTGCCACGGCGCGCAACCTCGCGCTCAACGCGGCGCGCAAGATGCTGCGGCAGCAGACGGTGGTGGATTCGGAGCTGATCGACGAGCTCGCGCAGAACCTCGAGATGGAGCAGAGCGATCTGTCCGACCCGGACGATCGTCACCTGGCGCAAGCGGTCGCCGAACTCCTGGAAGAATTGCCAACCGAGCGTGACCGGCAGCTGCTGACCCGGTTCTATCTAGACGGCACGGACAAACATTTGCTGTGCAGCGAACTCGGACTTTCCCCTAAGCATTTCGACCGCGTGCTGATGCGCGCTCGCAGCCGCCTGCGCACTATCATCGAGCGGCGTGCGCCGCACCTTGCCCTTTTTCCACGAATCACGTCAATTTTGCTGCCAGTGGCCCTGTCTTTCACATTTTGGGTGAGGCATTTTGCCTCCTGGTGACACAAGTCAGACATGAAGTCTCTTGATCGCAACTCCCTCGAAGAGCAGACCCGGCTCGTGTCGCGTTATGTCGCAGGCGACTTGTCCCGCTCGGAACGCGCCGAGTTCGAAGCCTGGCTGGTCGCATCGCCCGAGCTTGCCACCGAGGTCGAGATGGAGCGCCGCATGCGGCGTGGCATCGCGAGCGCGGCACGCCGTGGCTGGCTCAAGCGTGGCGTACCCATCGAAAGGGGACGCGAGCGTCACTGGCAGATCGCGCTCGCCGCCAGCGTGCTGGTATCCGTAGGCCTGGCGCTGAGCATCCTCACACCGCGCGAGCCCGGCTCGTCTTCCGGCGCGAATCAAAGCGCTGCCGCCGGACAGCGCGCATTGGCGTCGCGCACCGTTCGCCTGGGCAGCTTTCGCGGCGGCGCGGGCAGCCCTCCCGATGTCAGCTTCTCGCTTGCCGAGGCTCCCGGCGCGCTGACGATCGAACCCGATGTGGTCGTGCTCACCTGCGATGACGGCTCCATCGAGCTCGAATGCGCCGGCGGCCACAGCCCGCAGCAGCCGCAGTACGCCGAGTACGAGATGGACCTGGTGAATCGCCGCGGTGCAACGCTTGCGTGGCGCTCATCGCGCCAGGCGCCCGTGGCCCGCACCCAGCTCTCGTTCACGCTGCGCGATCCGGGAAGCCTCGACGCCGGCGACTACGATGTGATCGTGCGCGGGCACTCGGCCGACCACGCGGAAGTGGTCGCGCGCTTCTGGCTGCGGGTGAAGTAGTTAGACGATTGGGGGCAGAGCCCGATTCCCTGTTTCTCGAACAAAGGGGCCAGACTTCGGAAGTCTGGCCCCTTTTGTTTGGAACCTGGATGTCGCTGCGGTCTAGCTCAGGTAACGCTTGATCCTGGCGTGCAGCGGCGAGTGCCGCGGGAAATGCGCGCGCAGGTATTCCATCTGGTCGGCGAGCACGCGCCGGCCCTTGAGGAAGATGTATTCGGCGTAGGTCGGTGTGAACGGCACCGCGATGAGCTGCATCTTCGCCTGCTCGGG
>Ga0190271_10002508_pt1 | contig 11164 bp, 10 predicted proteins | sample Popmic356T_FD_133747 | JGI IMG/M metagenome (GOLD analysis project Ga0190271, IMG submission 133747) | Populus adjacent soil microbial communities from riparian zone of Weber River, Utah, USA - 356 T | ecosystem: Environmental > Terrestrial > Soil > Riparian zone | place: USA: Utah | collected...
GATCTCGATCCAGGACATCGGGACGATCGGCGTCGTCATCGCGACCGTCGTCGCGCTCTGGCTGCTCTTCCAGTACACCAAGATCGGCCTCGCGATGCGCGCGGCCGCGGTCAACCCGGCCGAGGCGAGGCTCGTCGGCGTCCGGGTCACGTGGATGCTCTCACTGGGTTGGGGCCTCGCGGCGGTGCTCGGCGCGATCTCGGGGATGCTTGCCGCGCCGAGCGTCTTCCTCGATCCCAACCTCATGGCGGCGCTCCTCATCTATGCGTTCGCGGCCGCGGTGCTCGGCGGGATCGACTCGCCCGTGGGCGCGATCGTCGGCGGGCTGACGCTCGGTGTCGGGCTCAACCTCCTCGGGACGTACGTCGACTTCGTCGGCGCCGACCTCCGGCTGCCCGTCGCTCTCCTCGTGATCCTCGTGGTGCTGCTCGTGAAGCCCACGGGACTCTTCGGTCGGAGCGAGGTGAAGCGCGTATGACGGCGGCGTCACGCAGGCTGCTTCCGCTCGTCGCGTTCGCCGTCCTCGCAGTCGTCGTCGTGGTGGTGCCCTCGTTCGTCTCCGGGTACCGCGCGCAGCAGCTCGCCTACGTCGCGATCTACCTGATCGCGATCATCGGCCTCAACATCCTCACGGGCTACACCGGCCAGATCTCGCTCGGCCACGGCGCGTTCATGGCGGTCGGCGGGTACACGACCGCGATCCTGATGGTCGACTACGGCGTCAAGGACGTGTGGACGATCCCGATCGCGGCGCTGCTGACGGGCACCGTCGGCTTCCTGTTCGGCTTCCCCGCGCTGCGGCTCTCCGGGCTCTACCTCGCGTTGGCGACGTTCGCGATCGCCGTCTCGACCCCGGCGGTGATCAAGCGGTTCGACGGCTTCACGGGTGGTGGCAGTGGGATCAACCTCTTCGGCCTGCCGGAGCTGACGGCCTCGCTGGCGCCGGTCGAGATCCTCGGGCAGGAGCTCGTCTTCAACGACTGGCTCTACTACCTCACGTGGACTATCGCCCTCGTCGCGTACGTGCTCGCGTGGCTCCTTCTGCGCGGCCGGACGGGGCTTGCGCTGCGCGCGGTGCGCGACAGCGAGACCGCCGCGCAGTCGTCGGGCGTCAGCCTGCCCCGCTACAAGACGCTCGCGTTTGGCGTGAGCGCCGCCTACGCGGGCGTGGCGGGGTCGCTGTTCGCAATTGCCACGAACTACGTGAACCCGGACACGTTTCCGATCGCGCTGTCGATTCTGCTGCTCGTCGGCGTCGTCGTCGGCGGCCTGGGCTCGCTCGTCGGTCTCATCGCCGGCGCCGTCTTCATCCAGTTCCTCCCCGAGTGGTCGCAGCAGATCTCGAACTCTCCGGGCGCCCCGTCGGTCGTCTCGGGGCTCATCCTCATCGCGCTGATGTTCGTGCTGCCGATGGGCGTCGCCGGGCTCGTCGCGCGGCTGAGAACGCTCACAAAGCGCTGACAACGGGCGGCTACGATCGCCGCACCGTCCCGACAGAAGGAGTACCCGCCCACATGTTCAGGAAGCTCGCGTTCGCTCTGACGGCCTTCGCAGTCGTTCTCACCCTCGGCGCCACGGCAGCCCTCGCAGGGCCGAGCCGCTCGGCAGCCGACCCGGGCCTCACTGAGACCTCGATCCTCCTCGGGACCACATCGCCGCTCAGCGGCTCGGCGTCCGCCTACGCCTCGGTCGCCCGCGGCGCGGATGCCTACTTCAAGTACGTGAACTCGAAGGGCGGCGTGCTCGGCCGGAAGATCCAGAACACGATCGTGGACGACGCCTACAACCCGGCCCAGACGGTGCAGGCGACGCGCAAGCTCGTCGAGCAGGACAAGGTCTTCGCGATCTTCAATGCGCTCGGCACCGAGCACAACGAAGCGACGCGCGACTACCTGAACGCGAACAAGGTGCCGCAGCTGTTCGTGGCCTCCGGCGCGACGAAGTTCGGCTCCGAGGCGGGAAAGTATCCGTACACGATCGGGTTCCAGCCGAGCTACCAGGCCGAGGGCTGGGTGCTCGGCAAGTACCTCGCGCGGACCCAGGGCGCCGCGAAGGTCGCCGTCATCTTCCAGAACGACGACTACGGCAAGGATCTGCTGAACGGCCTGAAGAAGGGCATCCAGCGCTCGAAGGTGCGCGTCGTCGCGGCCGAGCCGTACGAAGTCACTGCGGCCGACGTCCAGGCGCAGGTCGCGAAGCTCAAGGCATCGGGCGCCAACACCTTCGCGATCTTCGCGACGCCGAAGTTCGCGATCCAGTCCTACGTCTTCGCCTCACGGCTCAACTGGAAGCCGAAGCTGACGCTCGCGAACGCCGTCTCGTCGGCCTCGAACATCATGCAGCTCGCTGCCGAGGGCGGCACGAACAAGGTCGTGAACGGCTCCGTCTCGATCGTCTTCCTCAAGGATCCGACCGATCCCAAGTGGGCCACCGACGCGACGATGAAGCTGTACCGCCAGGTGTTGAAGCAGTTCGCGCCGGGCGCGAACGCGAACGACGTCTACCACGTCTACGGCATGGCGTCCGCGTGGACGGCGGTCGAGGCGCTGAAGAAGGCGGGCAAGAACCTCACGCGCGCCGGCCTCGTCAAGGTCGTCGGCGCGATGAACCTCTCGTCGAACCCGTTCCTGCTTCCCGGCATCGCCCTGAAGACCGGGCCGACCGACCACTTCCCGATCGAGCAGATGCTGCTGCAGCGCTGGCAGAAGAACTCCTGGAAGAGCTTCGGGGGGTTGTGGGGGTACAGAGCCGCCTAGTGCTCGGGCGCTTTCCGGCTGCGCCGGAACGTGCCTCTGGAACTGCAACGTCGAGGGCCCGCACTGCGGGCCCTCACTCGTTCCCGAGCTGCGGTGGCTCCGTCGGGGCCGGAACGAGCGCCCTCGCGAGCTCGGCGAGGAGGGAGCGGTCGCTGCCCGCGAGCTCGACGACCGTGCCGGCCCGCTCCACGCGGACGTAGTGACGCGGCTCGACGTGCTCGCCGGCGTCGGCGACCTCGAGGTCGCCCTCGCTCGTCCAGGCGAGCCAGTCGTCTCGCTCGGCCGCCGCCGAGCGCTCTCGCACGGTCAAGGCGTAGCCGCCGTCGGACGAGCCGTACACGAGGCTGACCTCCGCCTCGACCGGCGGGGTCGCCCGTCCGGGCACCAGCAGGCTCTCGTGCAGACGCCAGCCGTCCGGCACGCGCGACGGCACGAAGACGGAAAACGGGGTCCGAGCGGGCAGCTCGTGCAGCTCGAGCCGCAGCGGCGCGAAGGCGCTCGCCGCAGGCTCGACTCCCTCGGGCAGCGCGAGCTCGAGCGCGTCCGCCGGGAGTGGGCCGTACGCGATCTCGAGCACCTCGAGGCGGTGGAACGGCTCTCCGGCCAGGAACGACTCGGAGCGTAGGAGCGCCCCTCGTTCTGCGTCGATCGCGAGCTGGATCGTGTCCGCGCCGGGGCCGACACGGAAGAGCGCGCCCGTGGCGGTCTCGTCGTCGCGCGGGACGGCCCTCACCTGCCAGGCCGCGCGTCCTGCAACCTCGGTCGGCGATCCGGAGGCGAGCGTGAGCGCGGCGACGAGTGGGTTGGCATCCAGCAGGAAGCCGTAGGCCGCCGATCGCGCGCCTTGCTCCTCGGCCGATTCGCTCGTCTGCGCTCCCCAGTCGGCGTCCCACGAGACCCAGCGGTCGCCGTCTCGCACGAGGTAGCGCCTACCCGCCTGCGCGCCGGCCGCCTCCTCTCTGAACCGCGTGGGCGTCTCGAACGAGAGCGTGGTCGTCCAGGAAGACTCATCGGGCACCCCGCCGTGACGCCCGCCCACGGAGACCACCCCCGCGCTTCCCGGATGGCGAAGCGCCATGAAGCGCCCGAACGCCTCCTCGCTGCGCGGGCCATGCCGCCACTCGACGACGGTGAGCCGCGCCGGCTGCGCCCGTTCCGCGGCCCGGTGCAGGAGCTCGAGAATCGCTCCGAGTGGCGCCATCGGCGAAGTCTGCCTCGCCGTCAGGCCCGGCTCGCGTATGCTCGTGGCTCCGGCGCGAGGAGACCGCCCGGCGAATCCCGAAGACGCCGATGGCCGACTCCGCTCTCGATCTCCTCACGACGCCGCTCGACGACCTGATGGCCGAGGCGCGACGCCTGCGCGAGGACGGCACGGGAAAGCTCGTCACCTACTCGCCCAAGGTCTTCATCCCGCTCACGACTCTCTGCCGGGACGTCTGCGGGTACTGCACCTTCGCGCGGCCGCCGCGACGCGGAGAGCGCGCCTACCTCAGCGAGGACGAGGTGCTCGCCGTCGCGCGCGCGGGCGCGGAGGCGGGGTGCACGGAGGCGCTCTTCACACTCGGCGATCGACCCGAGGCGCGGTACCGCGTCGCGCGCGAGGAGCTCCAGGCGCTCGGCTGCGAGACGACGCTCGAGTATCTGGCGCGCTGCGCCGGGCGCGTCCTCGCCGAGACCGGCCTCCTGCCGCATCTCAACCCGGGCGTCATGTCACGCGACGAGCTCGTCGCGCTGCGGCCGGTCGCCGCGTCGATGGGGATCATGCTCGAGACGACTGCCGAGCGGCTTGCGGCGCGGGGTGGGCCGCACTGGGCCTCGCCCGACAAGGTGCCGGCCCGGAGGCTCAAGACGATGCGCCTCGCGGGCGAGCTCTCGATCCCGTTCACGAGCGGGATCCTCGTCGGGATCGGCGAGACGCGGGAGGAGCGGCTCGAAGCACTCGTCGCGCTGCGCGAGCTGGCGAGCGAGCACGGCCATCTGCGCGAGGTGATCGTCCAGAACTTCCGCGCGAAACCGGAGACACGCATGGCCCACCACCCGGACGCGTCGCTCGAGGAGCATCTGTGGTCGGTCGCGGTCGCCCGGATCGTGCTGGGGCCGGGCATTCACGTCCAGGCGCCACCGAACCTCGCCTACGAGGACTTTCCACTGCTGCTCGACGCGGGGATCGACGACTGGGGCGGCGTCTCGCCGGTCACCCTCGATCACGTGAATCCCGAGGCGCCGTGGCCCGAGATCGAGCGCCTGCGAGCAGCGTGCGAGGCGCGCGGGCTCGAGCTCGCACCACGCCTGCCTCTCTACCCCGAGCACGTCGCCGACCTCGACCGTTGGGCCGATCCGGGCGTAGCCCCGGCGATCAGGCGCCAAGCGGACGCGCACGGCCTCGCGCGGGAGGACCGGTGGGCACCCGGCGAGCCGAGCACGGTGCCGTTCGTGGTTTGCCGTGATCCGGCGCCGCTCGCGCTCGTCGGCGGCGAGCTCGGCGAGGCGGAGCTCGTCCGGCTCTTCGCGACCCGCGGTGCCGAGCGCGAACGCGTCTTCGCGGCCGCCGACCGGCTGCGGCGCGAGGTCTGCGGCGACGAGGTGACCTACGTCGTCACGCGGAACATCCAGTACACGAACGTCTGCTACTTCCGCTGTGGCTTCTGCGCGTTCTCGAAGGGGAAGCTCGCCAAGAACCTCCGTGGCCCTGCCTACCTCGTCCCGGGCGAGGAGATCGCGCGGCGCGTGCGGGAGGCGTGGGAGCGCGGCGCAACCGAGGTGTGCCTCCAGGGAGGGATCCACCCGTCGTTCACGGGCGACTACTACGCAGACGTGGTCGAGACGGTCAAGGCCGCGGCCCCGGCGATCCACGTCCATGCGTTCTCGGCGCTCGAGATCTGGCAGGGCGCGGCGACTCTCGGGCTCGACCTCGAGACGTACCTCGAGCGACTGCGCGGCCTTGGGCTGGGCTCGCTGCCGGGAACCGCTGCCGAGGTACTCGACGACGAGGTGCGGGCGATCATCTGTCCCGACAAGGTCACGACCGGCCAGTGGCTCGCGGTGCACGAGGCCGCGCATCGTGTCGGCCTCCGCTCCAACGTCACGATCATGTTCGGCCACGTCGAGCGGCCCGTGCACTGGGCCCGGCACCTGCTGCGCGCACGGGCGCAACAGGAGCGCTCGGGCGGGTTCACCGAGCTCGTGCCGCTCCCCTTCGTCCCGATGGAGGCGCCGATCTTCCTCGCCGGTCGCGCCCGCCGAGGCCCCACCTTCGGCGAGGCGCTCCTCCTGCATGCCGTTGCCAGGCTCGCGCTGCACCCGCTGATCACGAACGTCCAGGCGAGCTGGGTGAAGCTCGGGCCCGAGGGCGTGCGGCAGGCGCTCGCCGCGGGCGTCAACGACCTCGGTGGGACGCTGATGAACGAGTCGATCTCACGCTCGGCCGGGTCGGAGTGGGGGCAGGAGCTGCCGCCCGAGCAGATGGAGTCGCTGATCCGCTCGGCCGGTCGGGTTCCCCGTCAGCGGACGACGATCTACGGGGCGCCGTCCGAGGAGCAGGTCGCCCGTTCGTTCGGCGCGGCGCCGCTCGCCGAGACGATCAACCCGCCGGTGCGCGACGCCGGGTTGAAGCGTCCTGCCCGGCTCCTGCGGCCGGCCGCGCTGCGTTCCTAGCGCCGTCGGCGACGCGCGTCGAGCGCGAGGGCCGGCAGGCGCACTGCGAGGCGCGGGAATCCCCGTCGCGAGTGCGCGAGGGCGCCGCGGAGACCCGTCGCTGCGTCGGACCCGTGGAGCCCTTCGCCGTGCCCGACGAGGAGGTGCTCGGGCTCGAACCGCTCGAGCTGCGCCCGCGGTGGCGAGAGGCGGAGCACGAGGTGCACGCCTGCGAGCTCGTCTCCGGCCCGGAAGAACCGGTTGGTGCCGATCGCCTCGGCGACGACGAGCAGCCGCTCGTCGCTCCACCAGAGCGCTCGCTCGCGCCAGCTGGTCTTGGCGCGCACGACGATCGTCTCGAACGGTGTGCCCGGGAGCTCGTCGGGCGTCACGAGGTGCGGCACGCCGAGCTCGGCCGCGATCTCGGCGCAGTCGCGGTTGTGACGGTCGAGGAGCTGGAGCACCGCCGCCGGCGCGCCGAGCTCGCGTGCCCGCGCGAGCGCCGGCTCGTGGCGCACCGGGTCGACGAGCCAGACACGCCCGTCGGCGGCGAGCGCGTGTGACGCCCGCGTCATCGGGTCGTCGACGAGCCACGAGAAGCCCTTGGCGCCCCGGTCGTCGCAGAAGCGGATCTCCACGAAGCGAGCCTATGCGTCGTCGTCGCCGGCCGGTCGCATCGGTTTCCCGACCCGGCCCCAACCTCCCCCAGGGGCACTCCCGTGTCCCTGACGCAACGCTAGCGACGATCGTGTGTCGGAAGTGCGCCGGAAGTGCGCCGGAAGTGCGCCGAATCCGGCCGACTCCGTGATCCGGTTACCGGGCCACCCGCTCGGAGCCGCCGTCTGGTTCTCACGTCTCGGGCGGACGGACGTCGACGAGCCGTCCACCTCGGTCGGCGCGACGATGGCCGGATGCCCGACAGGCTTCGAGCCATCGTCGACCAACTCGGCGTGCAGCCCGGAGACCGCGTGCTCGAGATCGGCTGCGGGCACGGCGTCGCTGCGACGCTCGTCTGCGAGCGGCTCGTGGGCGGTCGTCTGACGGCCGTCGATCGCTCCGCGAAGATGATCGCGGCCGCCGAGCGTCGGAACGCCGAATACGTCGAGGACGGCCGAGCAGAGTTCCTGCTCGGCGAGCTCGAAGCGCTCGACCTCGGCGAGCGACGCTTCGACGTCGTCCTCGCGGTCCGGGTCGGGCTCTTCCGCCGCGAGCCCGCCCGCGCGCACGAGCTCGCCGGACTGTGGCTGGCGCCCGGTGGCCGAGTGCACGTGTTCTTCGACGCGCCGTCGGGCTCCTAGGGTCGGACGTAGGGCTCTCTAGGCGGCGAAGCGTCAGTCGGCGACGGCCGCGCGTGCTTGCGAAAGGGTGAACCGCCCGGCGAGCAGGGCGCTGCCGGCGATCGCCGCCTCGCAGCCGAGCTCGCGTGTCGCCCGGAGATCGTCGACGGACGCGATTCCGCCGGCTGCGATGACCGGAAGCCCGACGGCGACGATCGTTGCGAGCAGCTCGAGGTCAGGGCCCGCCAGCGAGCCGTCGCGATGCGTGCTCGTGACCAGCAGCCGCGGTACCCCCACGGCGGCGCAGCGCGCCGCGAGCTCGGAGGCGGACGTCTGCGAGGACTCCGTCCAGCCGCTCGTGGCGACGAAACCATCGCGGACGTCGACGGCGACCACGAGCGCCTCGCCGAAGCGATCCACCGCCTCCTCGAGGAACCTGGGCTCGAGCGTGGCCGTCCCGACCATCACCCGGTTGGCGCCAGCTCCGATGGCGCCGCCGATCGCCTCGAGCGTCCGATAGCCGCCGCCGATCTGGACCGGGAGCTCGGTCGCCTCGACGAGGCTCTCGAGCAGCCCGCCCGTCGGAGCGCCGTCGAACGCGCCACCGAGGTCGACGACGTGCAGACGCAAGGCGCCGTCCTGCTCGTATCGCCGGGCAAGGGCGACGGGATCGCCACCTTCGAGCGTCACGGCCTCCCTGCGTCCCTGGAGAAGCCGGACGACCCGGCCCTCGAGCACGTCGATCGCCGGAATCACGTCGAATTGCTGTGTTAGCACGTTATCATGCTAACATAGTGCCATGGCACCACGATCGATCACGCCAGGAGAAGCTCGGCAGCCCGTCGAGCCCGTGCCGGGGCTCGACTCGCTCGCGGACGCGGTCCTGCTCCTTCGGACGCGCGACGAGGCGCGGCGCTTCCTCCGCGATCTCTGCACGCTGCCGGAGCTCGAGGCGCTGACGCACAGGTGGCAGACGGTGCTCCTGCTCGAACAAGGCATGCCGTATCTCGACATCGCCGAACGGGTTCCGACCTCCACCGCCACCGTCACGCGCGTCGCGCAGTGGTTGCGCCACGGAGCCGGGGGCTACCGGCTCGTGCTCGAACGGACGGGCAAGAAGGCCAGGCGGTGAGCGTTGGCCTCGCTCGTCCGGGCGCGAACGGCCGACTGACCCTCGCCGTCCCCGCCAAGGGCCGCATGGCAGAGCCTGCCGTCCGCCTCTGTGCCGATGCGGGTCTCTCGTTCGAGCTCACCGAGCGATCCCTCGTCGTCCCGTGCGCGAACGCGCCGGTCGACCTGCTGCTCGTCCGACCGAGCGACATCCCCGAGTACGCGCAGGACGGAGTCGTGGACGTCGGGATCACCGGCGCGAACCTCGTCGCGGAGGCCGAGGCCGACGTCGCCATCCTGGCCGAGCTCGGGTTCGCGCGCTGCTCGCTCGAGGCCGCCGTCCCGGTCGACGCCGCGCAGCGGGACGTCGCCGACCTCAATGGGCTTCGGGTCGCGACCTCGTATCCCGTGTCGACGAGACGGCTCCTCTCCGAGGCGGGAGTCGAGTGCTCTCTCGTTCCCGTCTCCGGATCGGTCGAGGCCGCGCCGCGGCTCGGGCTCGCCGACGCGATCGTCGATCTCGTCTCGACGGGCTCGACGATGAGCGCCAACGGCCTGCGACCCGTTGGCAAGCTCCTCACCTCGCAGGCGGTGCTCGTCGGCGGTCGCGCCGCTCGGGAGGAGCGACGCGACCTCGTCGGGCGACTCGAGCTGATGCTCTCCGGCGTCGTTGCCGCCCGTCGGCGGCGCTACGTGATGCTGAACACGCATCGCGACGATCTCCCCGCGATCCGCGCCCTCCTGCCGGGGATGGGCGCCCCGTCCGTGCTCCAGCTCGCCGACGAGGGTGCCATCGCCGTCCACGCAGCGGTTGAGGCGGACGAGGTCTGGACGCTCCTGCCGGCGCTGAAGGAGGCCGGGGCGACGTCGATCCTCGTGCTGCCGGTGGAGCGCCTCATCCCGTGAGGGCGACGCTCGACGCGGCGATCGAGGTGGCGACCCCGATCGTCGCCGACGTACGGGATCGCGGGGACACCGCGCTCCTCGAGTGGACGGAACGGTTCGACGGTCCCCGACCGGACGGCTTTCGCGTGTCTGCCGACCGGATCGCGAACGCCGTGGTCGAGGGCGACGTGCTCGAAGCTCTCCGGCGGATGATCCGCGCGGTCGAGCGCTTCAGCGAGGCGCAACGCCCTGCGGACACATCTGTGGAGGCGGCGCCGGGAATCGTCTCGGAGCGCCGCTGGCTTCCACTCGACGCCGTCGGCCTCTGCGTGCCGTCGGGTCGGACACCGCTTCCGTCGTCGCTCGTCATGACAGCCGTGCCCGCGCGAGTCGCGGGTGTCACCCGCATCGCCGTCGTGACGCCCGACCCCGCCGAAGCGACGCTCGTCGTCGCGCGGGAGCTCGGAATCGACGAGGTCTACGCGGTCGGTGGCGCGCAGGCCGTGGCCGCACTCGCCTACGGCACGGCTTCGATCCGCGCCGTCGATGCGATCGTCGGGCCGGGGAACGCCTACGTGACGGCCGCGAAGCTGCTCGTCTCGAGTCGCGTGCGGATCGACCTGCCCGCCGGTCCGAGCGAGGTCGTCGTGATCGCCGACGCGACGGCCGACGCAGACCGCGTTGCGGCCGATCTCGTCGCCCAGGCCGAGCACGGTTCCGACAGCGACGCGCTTCTTCTCACCCCTGACCACAAGCTCGCCGAGACCGTGGCTCGGGTCGTGGCAGGCCACTCGAACGTGCGCGTCGAGCGCACGAGGTCGCTCGACGAGGCGCTCGCGCGGTCGGAGGCCTACGCCCCCGAGCACCTCGAGCTGCACGTGGCCGACGCTGCGGCGCTGGCCGCGCGCGTCCGCAATGCCGGCTCCGTCTTCGTGGGTTGCTCGTCCGTCATCGGTGACTACGCGGCGGGCGCCACGCACGTGCTGCCGACGGGCGGCCTTGCCCGCTCGACCGGCGGGCTCGGGCTGGAGACCTTCCTCAAGCCGCTTCAGGTCGTCACTGCAGACGCGGAGGGAGCGCGCCGCGCCGCCGAAGTGGTTGCGCCCCTGGCACGCGTCGAGGGCCTCCCGCTCCACGCAGCCGCGGTGCCGGCATGAGCTCCGTGCGTTCGCTCGCAAACCCCGTCGCCGACGGTTTCGCCCCATACCGCTGGTCGCCCGGACTCGACGAGGTCGCCCTCCGTCACAACCTTCCGCGGGAGGCAGTGCTCAAGTTCGACCAGAACACACCACCGCTCCCGGGTGTGCCGCAGGTGCCGCTCGCGCACAGCATGGCGCGGCTCAACGAGTACCCGGACGGCAGCTATCGCGCGCTCGGCGAGGCGGCGGCGTCCTACGTCGGCCTCGCGGCCGAGAACGTCGTCGTCGGAGCGGGCGCGGACGATCTGATCCTGCTCCTCGCGCAGGTGTTCCTCGGCCCCGGCGCGCGGGCGTCGATCGACCC
>Ga0190271_10002509_pt1 | contig 11163 bp, 11 predicted proteins | sample Popmic356T_FD_133747 | JGI IMG/M metagenome (GOLD analysis project Ga0190271, IMG submission 133747) | Populus adjacent soil microbial communities from riparian zone of Weber River, Utah, USA - 356 T | ecosystem: Environmental > Terrestrial > Soil > Riparian zone | place: USA: Utah | collected...
AGATCAGCCTTGCGGTGTTTCCCGACTCGGTGAAGGCCACGATCGTCTCGGCTTCCAGGTTGTCCGCGATCTCAGTGGCCGCTTGGGAAACCGCCGATGCCACTGTGTTGCCGTCGCCTACGAACGGTATGGAATGGTGCCCGCGAGTCGAAAGCGTGCCCTCCTCCATTGCCACGCAGATCGATGCCATGGCGGTGACGGTCTCCACCGGATAGTCGCCGACGGCGGTCTCGCCTGACAACATCACGGCGTCGGTGCCGGCCATCACCGCGTTGGCCACGTCCGTGACCTCGGCTCTGGTGGGCCGGGGGCTCTTGGTCATGGACTCGAGCATCTCGGTCGCCGTGATGGAGATGCGGCCGGACGCATTCGTCTTCTTCAGGATCTCGGCCTGGATGAGGGGGATGCGCTCCAGCGGCAGCTGGACCCCGAGGTCGCCTCGGGCCACCATGATTGCCGAGGAGGGGCCGATGATGTCATCGAGGTTCTCGTAGGCCTGGGCTAGCTCGATCTTGGCGACGATCGGCGCTTCGCCGGCCAGCTGGGCCACACTCCGTATGTCGTCGCCGCTTCGAACGAACGACGCCGCGACATAGTCGACCCCCAACTCTCGCCCGAATGCGAGGTCGACCTCGTCCTTGGGAGTGATGATCTCCAGCGTCAGCTTGCTGTCGGGGAAGGCCACCCCCTTGTGGTCCGAGAGGACCCCGCCAACCCGCACTGCGGCGACGAGGCCGGCTTCCGTGCGCTCCACCACCTCGCACCGAATTAGCCCATCGGCAAGCTGCACCCGATCCCCGGGCACGACGTCCTGCAGCAACGGCTCGTAACCCACCGGGATCACGTTGGCGTTGCCCACAGCCCCGTCGGCCACCAGAGTCACCTCTCGGCCGGGCTCCAACGTCACTTTCCCTTCCGCGAACTCGCCGACCCGGAGCTTGGGCCCCTGTATGTCCTGCATGAGGGCCACGGTTCGCCCGGTCTCCTTGGCGGCATCCCGCACCCAGCCCGCCATGGCACGATGGATCTCGTGGTCGCCGTGCGAGAAGTTGAGCCGGGCGACATCGATCCCTGCCTCCACGAGGGCTCGTATCCCCGAAGCCGAAGCCACGGCAGGCCCGAGCGTCGCGATGATCTTGGTGTGGCGCTGCATGTGAGGCCGACGCTAACCGTCGCCGGTCAGCCCGACATCTTCTCCCGGATGAGCTGGTTGACCAGCCGCGGGTCCGCCCTGCCTTCCGTGACCTTCATGACCTGGCCTACCAGGAACCCCACCACCTTCTCCTCACCGGCACGGAACTCCTCGATGGCGTGGGGGTTGGCGGCCAGCACCTCGGCGACCGCGGACTCCAGTGTCCCGGTATCACTCACCTGGAGAAGATTCCTCGTGTCGGCAACCTCCCTCGGGCGACCTTCACCCGAGAGGACTCCATCGAGCACCTCCTTGGCGGCTGAGCTCGACACGGACCCGTCGTCCACCATCTCGATCAATTCGGCGAGACCGAGCCCATCCAGGGCGGCGTCCCGCGCTTCGATCTCTGCTTTGCGCAACCAGGCCACGACTTCGCCCGTGATCCAGTTGGCCGCCGACCGGGCCGGGGCCCCGGATAGCACCGCTTCGTCGTAGAGCCGTCGCAGATCGGCGTCGAGAGCGGAGAGAACGCCGGCGGTGCCCTCGGCCACGCCTTGTGCCGCGTATCGGGCTCTGCGATCCGCGGGCATCTCGGGGAGTCGCTCTTCGATGCCGGCTACCCATTCCGGGGTCATGACCATTGGCACGAGGTCGGGCTCGGTGAAATAGCGATAGTCCGAGGAGCCCTCCTTGACCCGCATCGAATGGGTGACTCCGGTCTCCTCGTCCCAGTGCCTGGTCTCCTGGATCACGCTGCCGTTCGACTCGACCACCCCGATCTGCCGCTCGATCTCGAAGGCGATGGCCCTCTCCAACGAGCGAAACGAGTTCATGTTCTTGATCTCGACCTTGGTGCCGTATTCATCCTCGCCCTCCGGCCGGATCGACACGTTGGCGTCGAACCTGATCGAGCCCTCCTCCAATCTGGCGTCCGAGACTCCCAGCTCCGCGACGATCGACCGTAATTCCTGTGCATACACCCGGGACTCCGCAGCGCTGCGCAGATCCGGTCTCGACACGACCTCGACGAGGGGCACGCCCGAGCGGTTGAAGTCGAGAAGAGTGCCCTCGGCGGCGTGGATTCGGCCGCCGGCACCGAGATGGGTCGACTTGCCCGTATCTTCCTCCATATGGGCTCGCTCAATACCGATGCGGCGAGTCTCGCCGTCGACCTCGATGTCGAGATGCCCGTCGTGACATACCGGGACGTCGAACTGGGAGATCTGGTAGTTCTTCGGAAGGTCGGCGTAGAAGTAGTTCTTCCGGTGGAACACCGAGCGGTCCGAGACCTGGCAATCGAGGGCGAGCCCAATCGCCATGATCGACTCGATCGCCGCCCGATTCGTGACCGGGAGAGCGCCCGGGAGGCCGAGACATGTTGGACAGACCCTGGTGTTGGGCTCGCCACCGAAGGCCACGGCGCAGCCGCAGAACATCTTCGAATCGGTCATCAGCTCGACGTGGACCTCGATCCCGATGACCGGCTCCCAGCTCACGCTGCACCCCCGAGCACTCTCGGCGAGATCTCGAAGCCGGCGAGACGCTCCACCTCGGCTGCGACCCGGTACATCGTCTCCTCGCCGAGAGCGGGTGCCATCACCTGAAACCCGATGGGCAGTCCCGCCTCGTCGAGGCCCACCGGAACGGAGATTGCGGGATGACCGGCCATGTTCGCCGGGATGTTGCAGATGTCCGACAGGTACATGGCGAGCGGGTCGGAGGTCCTGGCGCCGGCCTCGAACGCGACGGTCGGGCTGGTCGGCGAGACCAGCACATCGACCTGTTCGTAGGCACGTGCGAAATCCTCCTGGATCGCGGCGCGGACCCTCTGCGCCTGCCCGTAGAACGCGTCGTAATACCCGGCGGATAGGGAATACGTGCCGAGGAGGACCCGTCTGGTCACCTCTGGGCCGAAACCCTCTGCCCTCGTTCTCGCCATCAGCTCTTCGGTAGTAGGCCCGTCCACCCTGAGCCCGTATCGGATCCCGTCGAAGCGGGCCAGATTCGAGGAGGCCTCGGCCGGGGCGATCAGGTAATAGGCGGACAGGGCTATGTCGAAGGTGGGCAGCGACACGTCGATCACCTCGACCCCTTCCTTCTCCAGCCTCGCCACCATGTCCGTCGTCGCCGCCTCGACCGCGGGCTCGAAGCCTTCACCGGACAGTTCTGTCACCACGCCGATGCGGAGCCCGTCCACGCCTCGATCGAGGCCGGCGCTGGGATTCGGGTACTCACCCCGGTACGACGTGGAGTCGAGCGGGTCGTAGCCCCAGATGGAGGAAAGGGCGAGAGCCGAGTCCTCCACCGTCCTGGCGAACGGGCCGATTTGATCCAGCGACGAAGCGAAGGCGATCAACCCGTATCGGCTCACCGTGCCATACGTCGGCTTCATTCCGACCACACCACATAGGGAGGCGGGCTGGCGGATCGAGCCTCCGGTGTCGGAGCCGAAGGCGAGAAGCGATGATCCGGCTGCGACGGATGCTGCCGAGCCACCCGACGATCCGCCGGGGACACGGCTCAGGTCCCAGGGGTTGTAGGTGGTCCCATACGCCGAGTTCTCGGTCGAGGAGCCCATGGCGAATTCGTCCAGGTTCGTCTTGCCAACGATCACCGCTCCACCGCTCCGAAGCCTGGTGACCACCGTCGCGTCGTAGGGAGGGATGTATCCGGCAAGGATCTGTGAGGCGGCCGTCGTCTCGACACCCCGGGTGCACATGTTGTCCTTCAGGGCGACCGGGATGCCATGGAGAGGACCCCGGTCGATCCCGTCGGCCAGATCCGCGTCGGCCTGCCGGGCAGCCTCTCTCGCCCCATCGCTGTCGATGGTCAGGAACGCATGCAGCTGTGCCTCGGTCCGGGAGGCGATGTCGATGGCTTCCTCGAGCAGAGCCGCTGCCGATGTCTCACCGGAGCGAATGAGGCGCCCGGCTTCGGAAACACTGGCGGCGATCATTCGATCCCCATCGCCGGAGGCACGACGAAGTGCCCATCGATGGCTTCCGGGGCCTGGCCCAGCACCTCATCCCGATCGAGGGACGGCCGCAATTCGTCTTCGCGGAACGCGTTGGTCAGACCCAGCGGGTGTAGCCTCGACGTTCGGCTCGACCTCCAGGGACTGGACCCTCGCCGCGTGCTCCAGTATCACCCCGAGCTGGGTCTTGTACGACTCGAGCTCTTCATCGGTCAAACCGAGCCGAGCCAGCCGGGCGACATGGGCAATATCGATCTCAATCGGCATCGCTGCGGAGTCTAAGAGTCGATCTCGTCGGCAGATCCACCGTTTACGCTCGGGTTGTGGCCCGCAAGAACCAGCTCAGGAGCACCGCCATCGTTATGGGGGCGGTCGGGTTGGTGGTGATCGGGATGGGTCTGGCGATGCTTCTGTTCGACGACCAGGGTCGCGGCAGCAACCTCGGTGGCCTGTTGATCAGGGTCGGGGCGGTACTAGGTGCGGTGGCCCTGATCTTGCCATCGATCCGCAAGCCGTCGCTCCCCACATTGATTGTCGCCGGCCTAGGGCTGGTCCTGGTGCTGGCTCGGCCCGGTCTCGTCTGGGCTGCGCTGATTGGATGGGCGGTGTGGGTGCTGCTCGGACGTCAGCGGAGCACGTCCAACAGCGACTCGTAAGCCCACTCCAGGTCGGAGACGCGGACCGACTCCCCCGGCTTGTGGGCGAGGGACGGTTCGCCCGGCCCGAAATTGACTGCCGGTAGACCGGCGGAGGACAGCTGGGCCACGTCGGTCCAACCTTGCTTCGCCCGCACCGGTGCCCCTGTGCTCTCGATCAGGGCCCGAAACAACGAGTGATCGATGTCGACCGACCCGGCCGGCGCGACGTCCGTCACTTCGACCCGGTCGGCGGGGGCACACACTTCGTGAAGACGGGCCACCGCCTCATCGTGGGACCGATCCGGGGCGAACCGGTAGTTGATGTTCATCACGAACTCACCGGGGATGACATTCCGGGCCACACCGCCATGTGCCGCGGTCACAGACATCACCTCCAGGAACTCGAGACCATTGACCACGTGCGGCTCTGGCTCCAGGCCGCCAAGGAAGGTGAGAAACTCGCCCGCCTTCGTTATTGCGTTCTCCCCCAGCCATGGCCGAGCCGAGTGCGCGGGTCGGCCGATGAAGAGGACATCAGCATTGATCACGCCCTGACACCCGGCCTCGATCGCCCGATCCGTCGGCTCCAGGACCACGGCTGCCGACGATCCCTTCAGCCAGCCCACCTCGTCGAGCACCCGGGTGAGCTGATTCCCGGCGAGCGGGCCTTCCTCGCCTGCATAGAAGACGCAGGTCACCTTCTCGGGGCCGAGGGTCTCGATGAGATGGACCATCACCGCCAGGCCGCCCTTCATGTCGGTCGCACCGAGACCATGGACCCTGTCACTCTCGAGCCTGGCCCCGACGTCGCCTTGAAGCGGCACCGTGTCGAGGTGCCCGACCAGCATCACCCCCCCTTGGTGCGACTCTCCGACCACCAGAGAGTCGCCGATCGTCAGCTGCGGCATCTCGTCGAGTCGTCCGGCAATCGCGTCACGGAGAGCGGCCTCCTCGCCGGTGACCGACTGGATGTCGACCAGCCAGGTGACCGTCTCGACCAGATCGGTCAAAGCTGGACGTCCAGCTCGCGTAGGAAGTCGTTGAGCGCGGTCTTCTCGTCGGTGGCGGCGGTGCGCTTGCCGATGATCAACGCACACGTGAGGTCGTAGGTCCCGCTGGGGAACTCCTTGGGCCTGGTGCCGGGGACGACGACGGCGCCGGCCGGGACCTGCCCTCGAAATTCCACTGGCTCCGGGCCGGTCACGTCGATGATCGGGGTGGACGCGGTCAGCACGGTGTTGGCGCCCAGCACGGCCTTCTCCCCGACGATGGTCCCTTCGACGATGATCGAACGGCTCCCGACGAAGGCGCCGTCCTCGACGATCACAGGGCGCGCCCCCGGAGGCTCCAGCACACCGCCGATGCCGACTCCGCCAGACAGATGAACGTCCCGTCCGATCTGGGCACAGGAGCCGACCGTGGCCCACGTGTCCACCATCGTGCCCGAGCCGACGTAGGCGCCGATGTTGATGAAGCCGGGCATCACGATCACCCCCGGCTCACAAAAGGCCCCGTAGCGCACGGTTCCCGGCGGCACCACCCGAATCCCTTGCTCGGCCAGACCGGTCTTCAACGGGATCTTGTCGCGGTACTCGTAGGCCCCGACCTCGAATGTGTCCATCTCCTGGAGGCGAAAGTAAAGGAGGATCGCCTCCTTGACCCACTCATTGACCACCCAATCCCCGTCGACTTTCTCCGCCACTCTCAATTCACCCCGGTCCAGACCCGCGATCGTCCCCTCTACCTCACCGCGGACAGTCTCGGGATCGACCTCGCCGGAGAAGGCGGCACGTATGGTGTCCTGGTCGGGCAATGGGCTCCTGGGGTCGGTCTGGCGGCAGCGTAATTGCATGGAGTCACCGCTACGGTGCCAGCCGATGCCCTATCGCCTCCTCTACATCGGGCTCGGTCTGCTCGCCGTGGCCGCCATCGCATTCGGGATCGCCTTCAACAGGAGCGGCGACGAGTTGGTGCTGCCGGAGGAGATAGAGGCGATCTCGCCCAGTCCGGGGGACCTTGTACCCCCGCAAACAAGCGTCGAAGTCGATTTGCCCGTTGCCTACCGAGCCGACATCTACATCGACAACTGGCTGGTCACCGACGTCGTTTTCGTCGAGGGAACGGGCGTCTACCGCTGGTCTCCATCCCCCCAGAACCCGACTATCACAGAGTGGGCACCCGGCGAGCACACTGTCCGAGTGGTGTGGGACACGATCAGTGGCCTCCCCGACCCGGGGGAATACGAATGGTCCTTCCGGGTCGGCTGAGGCTCATGACGAGCTTTCTGCACACGCTGTTACTGCGGGACCGGAATCGGCTCGCTCCGGCGATAGGCGACCAGCGCCAAGGTGTAGGAGACGACGAGGATCCCTGTCGCCCAGGCCAGTGCCTCCCAAATTCGAGGCCCGAGAATTCCCTCGATGAGGAGTGAGCGAATCGTCTCGACTATCGGGGTCAGCGGCTGATTCTCTGCGAAGCTCCTCAGCCACGGCGCCATCGAGTCAGTCGGCACGAACGACGGGCTGATGAATATCAGCAGGATCAGGATGTAGCTGAATGCGCCGGCGCCTTCGACAGTTTTGGCGATCAGGCCGAAGAACATGGCTAGCCAGGTGGTGGCGAGTATGAACAGGATCAGGAAGCCGGCGAACAACAACCAGGCACCAGGGTCGGCAACCGGGCGAAATCCGATGATGAGTGCCACCACGAGCACGAGGACGCAGGACAGCAGGTTGGAGACCGTCGACGACATCGCCTGGCCACTCAACACCGACGAAGGTCTCACCGGCATGGTCCGGAAACGGCTGATGATCCCCTTCTGCATGTCCATGGCGAGGCGGAAGGCGGCGTAGGCGATCCCGCTGATCACTGTCATGACGACGACGCCTGGGGTCAGGAAGTCGACATAGCCCACCGAGGTCTGCGGCCCGAGGGCGCCGCCGAACACGTACACGAACAGCAGCATCAGGGCAATCGGCGTCAGGACGACGGTGATGATCGTGTCCATGCTGCGTGTGGTATGACGGAGGCTCCGCTTGGCCATTGTCCAGGTGTCAGTGAGAGTTCGCATGAGTTTCTTCCTTCTCTTCTCCGAGGATCTTGAAGAACACGTCGTCGAGAGTCGGTGCCTTCGCATTGAATCCGGTTGGCTCCAGACCGGCGTTATTTAGCCTGATGAACATGTCGGCCATGTCTGCCACCGAGCCACTGCCGGCGACAACCAGCTTCGAATCGATCTGGCTCAGCTCATACCCATCCCCCAGCGCTCTCTGAGCCGCCGCTAGATCTGCTTCGTCGATGAAATCCAGTTCGACCTGCCCGGCCGGCACCATCGTCTTCAACTCTTCCGGCGTCCCGTCGGCCACGACTCGGCCTCCGTGCAGGATGGCGATCTGGTCGGCGAGGCGGTCGGCCTCCTCCAGGTACTGGGTGGTGAGGAAGATGGTTGTCCCCTTCCCGGCCAGGTCCCGGATAGTCAGCCACATGTCGTTCCGACTCTGTGGGTCGAGCCCGGTCGTCGGTTCGTCGAAGAAGATGATGGGCGCTTCGCCCACGAGACTCATAGCGATGTCGAGCCGGCGCCCCATCCCACCCGAGAAGGTGAGCAGACGACGGTCCGCCGCATCCATGAGGTCGAACTTGTCGAGCAAGGAAGAGGCGACGCCTTGGGGATCGGCGATGTGGCGTAGCTCGCCCATCAGCACCAGGTTCTCCCGAGCGGTGAGCATGTAGTCGACAGCTGCCGACTGGCCGGTGACACTGATCACTTCCCGGACCCGCTCGGGTTGGGTCGCCACGTCGAATCCGCCGACGGTCGCGTTGCCCCCGTCGGCCTTGATCAACGTGTTCAGGACGTTGATGGTCGTCGTCTTGCCCGACCCGTTGGCGCCGAGTAGCGCGAACACGGTGCCCCGTCTCACATTGAACGAGACGTCGTGAAGCACCGGTACGTCCTTGTATCCCTTCTCGAGGTGCTTCACCTCGATTGCATTTGTTTCATCCATGGGTTGACTCCATTTCTGTTTGTGTGGTTCTCGTGGTTCGTTGGTGTCCTTCGGATGAGTGAGTGCGCTCACGCCGGCGCCCTGGTGATGACGATGTCGCCGTAAGAAGTCCGGGCGCGCACCTCGACCGTCGAGCTCGAGGGCTCCGAAGCCGTGGAGGCCTGCAAAGAGCTGCGCACGTTGCCGTGGTGCGTCTTCACATCCAGGAATGCGGCGGTGCCTTCATGGATGCCGACTTCGATCTCGCCCGCTGCCGTCTCCATCACGACCGTCCCGCTGACGACATCGCCGATCCGGATCCTGCCATTGGCAGACTTGGCGACAACCGAAGCTCGAGCCTGGCCGATGACGATCTCGCCGTTGGCTGTCTTGACCCGAAGGTCGCCGCCGACCCCACCGATCCTGGTGTCGCCGTTCCCGCTCCGAACGACGGTCGCCCCGTCGATGGAGCCGACCCGAACCAAGCCCGACCCGGTCTTGAGCTCGGCGTCACCGGCAACTCGATCAGCGATGATCTCGCCAATCCCTGTGCTGGCGGTGAGAGACCCGGTTCGATCGAGGCGAATACTGCCCGCTCCAGTTCGGAAAGTGCACTCCTCGAGACGGCCGTCGACGTCGTACGACCCCATCTCGGATTCACTGTGGATTGCGGAGCCGGTAGGCAGCTCGATGGTGATCTCGACCGAAGCGACGCCGCCAAACGGCGTGAACCGTGTCCAGTCCTTCGCCATCTTGACCGACAGACGGCCATTGGAGTACTCGACACGGGTCTGCTCGGCCGCCTTGATGTCTGCGCTCCTGGTCTGGTTGGTGGGGCGCACCTCGACAATTGTGTCGGCGCGGTCGCCGGCGACGATCCTGACATCGGCCACGCTCAAATCGAGTGTCGCCGAGATTGGCTGGGGTGTCTCGAAAACCGACATGGCTACTGCACCCATCCGGTGTATTGCTGCCCCATCGAGGGACTGCGACGGCGATCACGGGCACCTGGCTCGAGTGCGGCGACGACGGCGCGCACCAACCAGGCATTGACCGAGACGCCCTCCCGGCGGGCAGCCTCGTCGACACGGGCCTTCACGTGATCCGGCAGGCGAAGGGTGGTGCGTGATGCCCCGCTCTCATCGATCTCACCCGAATATGCGGCGGTGGTCTCCACTTCCCTGGCCTCTTCGAAGGACTGCTCGGCGGGTGGCTGTGTCACAACGAACTCAGGCTCGCGGCCGCGCAGACGCACCTCGACCGACCCGGGAGCGAGCTCACTGGTGATCTCGCTGGCGGCGTCGGAGAGGGCATCCAAGAGAACGAGCCGGGTGGCCGAATCGAGCGGCGTGATGAGACGCTCGGCCAGGGAGCGGGCCTCATCACCACCGGCCTCGGCGGCGATCAAGAGCTCCCGACGAAGGGTCTCGACATGTGGTGTCAGATTCATGACACCACTATGACACCATTAGTGGTGTCTGTCAAGACACTATATCGACACCACTGACCGAACCCGATAACATCTGACAATCGAGAAGTCCAAGACCGATCCCGACGTCTTCATCGCCTCCTTGCCGGAGGAACTGCGCTCCGACATGAAACGGGTCGATGCCGTGTTGAGCAAGGTGATGAACGGCCATTCCCGGGCGCTTTGGGGAGGCACCTTCTGGGGTGGGACCGAGCAGAGCATCATCGGGTACGGCGACTACACGTACCAGCGCTCGGACAAGAAGACCGTCGATTGGTTCATCGTCGGTCTCGCCGCGCAGAAGAACTACAACAGCATCTATGTCAATGCCGCCGACGAGGATGGCTATCTGATACTGCGCTACGCCGATCGCCTGGGAAAAGTGAAGGTCCGCAGTGCCGTCATCACGTTCAAGAAGGCAGAAGACATCGACCTGGGTGTACTCGAGGAAGTGGTAACGCTGGCCCGGGACCGGATGACCTAGCCCGACAGCACCGAAAGCCCTTTCTCCAAGAGCTGCCTGAAGGTGTCGCTTTCGATGATCGGGACGCCCAACTCTTCGGCCTTACGCGATTTGGAGGCCCCCGGGGAATCACCGACGATCAGGGCAGTCGTCTTGGACGAGACGGAACCTGTTGCCTTCCCACCCCGCTGCTCGATCGCGGCCTGAGCCTCCTCCCTGGTGAAGCCCTCCACGGTCCCCGAGACGACGAAGGTCGCTCCGGCGAGCAGGTCACCGGCTACGCCCGCCTCGACCTCGTCCTCCAACCGGACACCGGCCTTCCCCAGCTTCTCGACCAGGTCGCGATTGACCGGGTCGGCCGCCCAGTCCGCAACTCCCCTGGCGATGGTGGGACCGATGCCCTCGACCTGCGAGATCTCATCCTCGCTCGCCGCCATCAGAGCGGGGAGGCCCCCGAAATGCCGCACCAGGGTCCTGGCGATGGTGCCGCCGACGTGCCGGATGC
>Ga0190271_10002510_pt1 | contig 11162 bp, 6 predicted proteins | sample Popmic356T_FD_133747 | JGI IMG/M metagenome (GOLD analysis project Ga0190271, IMG submission 133747) | Populus adjacent soil microbial communities from riparian zone of Weber River, Utah, USA - 356 T | ecosystem: Environmental > Terrestrial > Soil > Riparian zone | place: USA: Utah | collected...
AAGTTCTGCGGCTTGACGTCGCGGTGGACGATGTTCTGCGCGTGAAGCGTGACCAGCGCACGCGCGACCTGACGAAGACCCTGGCGCAGTCTCGGCTCCTGGCAGCGACCGCCCTCGCGTACCCAGCGCACGAAGGTCGTGCCGCGCAGATACTCCATCGAGAACGCGCACACCCCGTCGCTCTCCAGGTAGTCGAACGCACGCACGATGTGCTCGCTGTGCAACGCGCACAGCGTCTCGTACTCCAGCCGAAACGCGCACTGCTCGGCGTCTCCCGCGCGCCCCAGCACCTTGACCGCCAGCTCGCAGCGCCGCACCCGATCGAAGCAGCGGTACACGCGACCGAAGCCACCTTCACCGATCTGCTCGAACAGCTGAAACCTGGCGCCGAGCTGCGCCACGATCGCACTGACAGCTGCGTTTGCTCCGTGTCGAGCCATGAGTTTGCTCCACGCTCCTTGCTTTTGTGGAGCGTGGCCAGGGCAGCTGGGTAGGGCAATGACAGGCCCTGACACGAGCGCTGTGTCACCGTCTGAGGTAGCGCAGCTCGCGCCAGACGGCGGCCCTCAAGAGCGACGTGGAGCCGAGCCCGACCGACGCCGCATAGTCCTCCAGGTCGTCCGGCAGCGCCCGGCTGAGCCGCTCGGAAAAAAACTCCGCGAGCTCGCGATCCGTCGCTAGCTGGGCCTCGTCCTGCACCACCTGACGCTTGTGCCGCGCGCGCTCGCGCACGCGCTCCAGATCCCCCAGCTCCGCGAGCACCCTCGGCAGCTGCTCCAGTGCGAGCAGGTGTGCGCGCTCGACCGCCGCGTCGTCGAGCTCCTGGTGGCGAAGCGCGGGCTGGACACAGAGCGCCAGCGCGCGCCGCGTGGCTGCAAACAGGAGCTCGGAAAAGACCTCGGGGCCGAGCAGCTGAACCTCCTCGATCACGCCGGGCGTGTCGGTTGCGACGCCAGCGCGGCCACGATTTTCGCGCACGATGTGCTCCCACGCATGGGTGTGCACGAACGCGGGCTGGTGGGTCGAAGAGCCGAGCTCACCCTGCACGTGACGCAGCAGCGACTCGGCGTCGACGCGCTTTTGGTCGACGCGCTGGCTGCGCTCTCGCGCCCAGGTCGACAGCGCGCTGCGCTCGTTCGCCTCGAGCTCGCTCTCGTCGATGGCGCGCGCGAGCGTGCGGTCCGGGTAAAACAGACGCTTGGCCGCGGCCACCACACGATCGTGGCCGAGTGCGCTCAGCACCCCGAGCTGGCGCGCGCGCGCGAGCGTCGCGCGCAGGTTGACCAGCGCCTCCGAGACCGCGCGAAAGCCGTCGGCAGCGTCCGTGTGGGCGACGGCCACCTCGTCGTCGTCTTCGAGCTCGCCGCAGGCAAAGGCCTGGTAGATGGCGCCGTGACCGACCATGCCGAAGGGCGACAGCTCGACTGCGCGCAGTGCCCCCAGGCTCGCGGCGCCGTACACACGAATGCCTTGCTGCAGCGCCCACAGCAGCTCCTTGTGGGTGACCGCGGGCACATGCTCGAAGTAGCCGTCGATCAGGCAGATGACAGCCGGACGCTCACGACAGGCGAGCCACACGTCGCCTTGTGCAGCCGGCTCGAGGCAGCGCGCCTCGGGAAGCAGCTGTGCTGCTTCGGCCGGCGCGATGGTGGGGCCCGAAAAGACCAGCACGCTCACGAGGCACGCTCGCGGCTGGCATGGGGCGCGCGCAGCTCTGGCACCAACACCCGGACGACCACAAATGGCAGCTCCGGACTGGAGAGCCGGACCAAGATGGGCGTGCCGAAGCCGCCCGACCGGGCACGCTCCACCAGCCACGCGCGCTCGCCCGCGAAGTCCGCGAACGCGCGGGTCGCACAGCGCGCGAAGTCGCACAGGGGCGCGCCATCGAGCTCGAGCTGCTGCGCGGCTCTGGTCCAGCTTGCGGGCGTCCTGGCTTCGGCCAGCTCGGCGCGCGAGATGTCGTCGCGCGAGCCCGCGATCATGGTGAGGCGCGACTGCGCGGCTTCGCAGAGGGCGCGTGTGAGCGCGACCGCCCGGTCGGCGTGACAGCCGATCCCGCGCGCACGCGAGAGCGTCCGGAAGTCGCCGCGCTGCACGTCGAGCAGGTCGCACAAAAAACACGGGATCCCGAGCTCGCTGGAGAGGTCCCACACGCCCGCGCGCACCTCTGCGGCAGCCAGCTTGGCGAGCAGCTGCTCCACGATCGGATCGCGGACGCTCGCGAGGTCGAGCCGCCGTACGCGCTGGCTAAGCGCGTCGAGCTCGTAAAAGCGCTGCGTCAGCTCGCGCTCGAACAGCTCGTAGAGCGCGTGACAGGTCGCCTCCAGCTCGCTGTTGCCGGAGGCGAGGCCGTTGGAGCTGGCGAAAAAGTGCGCGGCGCCGGGCGCGAGCGGAACACGGTAGTCGAGGTGGACGAGATCGTGAGGCACCCAGATGGACTGCCCGTCCGAGAGTGACTGCCCCTCGATCCAGGTCAGCGGCGTGTGTTCGCCGACTGGACAGCTGGGCCGAACGGAGCCGACTGGAACGCAGCACGCGTAGCCGCGCCTGGCCAGCTCGCTGGCGCTGCCGTAGCGCAGCACGGCGTCGATACTCTCGGCGCAGAAGTGCTCGAGCGCCTCCATGATGCCCGACACGCGAGCCGCCTCCAGGGTCGGGCCCTTGCCTTGCGTGACGCTCAGAGAGCGACTCGCCGGCCGCGTCACCATCACCACCGGAATGCCGATCAGGTCGAGTCCGGTGACCACCGCGACGCGCGTGATGCCGGCAGGTGCGAGCCAGGGTGCTACCCGCGCCAGCGTCTGCGCCGGCGGTCTGGTGCGATAGCTGTTCGTGTAGAGGCAGCGCCGAGACTCCTCATCGACCTTCTCCATCACCGCCACTCCTCGTTGACGCTGCACTACCGCACCCTTGGGCGACAAACCAGTGCCGCCGGGCGCCGTGTCATGGCGTGTCAGACAACTCGCGAGGTAGCTTTTGGGGTGACCGACAGTATCAAGGTCGTGCGTTGGTATGGCTCGCGCCGTGGTGCGGCCAGGGGGAGGCAGGATGACCGACATCGAACGCCGCGGCGAGCAGAGTCCAGCGCCCATCTATCGGGCCAAAGACGACAAGCACGACGTGCTGGTCCTGACCTCCCCGCACGACCTGTATCGCGCTCGTCGCCACCCCGACGATCCGGCCAAGCAGGTGGAGGCGGGTCGCGAAGAACCACGGCTGTTCGTCACCGGCCTGGAAAAGGTCGGCCGCGATGACGACGGCCATCGCAAGGTGACGCGGGTCGCCACCACGTCGCTGAGCCAAGCCGCCTTCGCGCTCCTCCCGATCAAGCCTGAGCCGGCCTCGGGCGCGTTCAGCTGTTACCTGGTCAACGACGCGTACTTTTCGGGCGTGGAACATCGCGACCTACCCGAGGTGACGATCGGCAATATCCCGACGGATCGGGGCATCGACACGAGCTTCTGGACGCTCGGCAAAAAGCGGGTCACGCGGGCCGAGACGGGCAGCGTTCACGCAAACCTGCGTGGCAACGCGCAGGTCGCCACCGACTCGAGCCAGTCGCAGCCGAGCGGCGGAGCCTTGCCCGCAAGCCGCTTCCAGGTCGCCCTGACCAGGCACGCGGCCAGCTACGAGGTCGACGCTTCGGTGCTCGATCTCGTGAACACCTGGACGCGTGTCGATTGGACCAACGCGCTGCCCGACAAGAACCGGGACTACCACGCAGTCCTCGACACCAATCCCGACACCTGGAAGGTGCTGCTCCGGCTCCCGGGCAAACCGAGCACCATCTACCGCGCCACCGTCGGGGTGGGCGCGCTCGAAGAGGTGGCCGAGCCAGGCCTGCTCGACTTGATGAAGGCCGGTGCGGTCCTGGGCACGTGCGCCTTCGCGTCTCCGCCGCGTGTGGAGCCGTTCATCGATCTGCAAGCGCTGCCCTGCGACGAAACCCGCGGTCAGTTGCTGCTCGCGTTCCCCGACGGTGCGCTCCGTCTGCTGCGCATTGACGCCGCCGACAAGGTCGCCTCCCAAGCAGTGCCGGTCGCGGACCTGCCCGAAGCGTGGCGCCTCCTGCGCAACGGTGTCGTGATCGGCCAGACGGCCGTCGACGGCATCGGGGAGGTCTTGCTGCTCAACCTGTGCAGCCTCAAGGGCGACCGCAATCTGACCGAGCTCGCCCAGGGCATCAAGATCGCGGGCACGATCGACTTCAAGTGGACGCCTGGACAAAAACTCCACGTCGCCTTTCAGGCCGACGTCGACCTCAAGGGCGCGCAGCTCGCGCGCAGACGGATCGAAGAAGCGTTCGCGACCTGGCTCGGCAAGGTCAACCTGAGTGTTTCGTTCTTGCCCGACGACGGCACGACCGCGTTCGCTTCACCGGGTGCGCAGGCCGAGCCGGCGAGCATGCCGCCCTACGACATCCTCATCAATCTCGACACGCTGCCCCAGTTCGTGCCGCGCACCGCCTCGGATCCGGAGCGCTACATCGACTTTCCAGTCTCGGAGCTGGGCACCTATGCGCTGCGGCGGCGGTTCGGCGCGCCGACCATGTACCTCGGTTGGCTGCCCGAATTTCTGCCCGCTCCCGATGCCAAGCCCTTCGGCGACGCCGAGCAGTATTTCCAGAGTCGTGCGTTCCAGTTCTTTGCCTTGCACGAGATCGGCCACGCGCTCGGCCTGCCACATCTCGACCAGGCGCCGCACTTTCAGCGCAGCGAGCTGCTGTCAGGCGGTCCACCGGTCGAGGCCGTGCGCAGGTTTTTGAAGGCCTACCACGGCGTGTCAGCCACGAACGACTTCATCAAAGAGGAGTTGCTGCGCAGATGGGAGTTTGCGAGCGACGAGCGCTTCAACGAGTGGCCCACCGAGCTGGCAGACATCGATCAGCCCGAAACCAGCGCAGCGAGCGCGGACGTACGCTCTGTGCGCGACAAACAAGCGGGCACGCCACGCCCTCTGACGCCGCTGCAGACAAAACAGCTGGAGCAGCTCGAGAGCTCGATCATGGTGGCGTTCCCGGTCCTGGCCGGGCTGGAAGTGCTCGACAAGGAGGGGAACGGGGTGGACCCAGTCCGCTACAAAGACCGCCCGAGCGCGCTCGACTTCGCCTGGATCCAGAAGCTGTACGGATAAAAGCGCGCGCCGACCAAAGCTCAGCAGTAGCCAGCGCGGCGCAGCACCTCCACGCAGCTCTCCATGGCGAGGGGAAACTCGTCCGGGTCGGCGCGCTTTGCCCAGGCAGCCCCGAGGGCACGCTCGGCGCTCGACGAAAGGCGTGCGTGCGCGGGATGCAGCAGCTCGGCTAGCCAGGGGGCGCACTCCTCGTAGCGCTCCTGTGCGACCAGCAGCGCGAGCAGTGGGGCGTGCGCGAGCCACTGGAACGGGTACTCGCTGCGGCGCGTGGACTCGTCGCGCGGCACGGACCACCAGCACGAGCGAGCCTCGGCCAGGCGCTGCTCGGCCAGACCGGCCTGCTTGTGGTGGAGCAGCACCCAGGCGAGGCACGCGTGGGCCGCGCCGATGTAGCCGCGCAGTCCGCAAGCCTGAGCCAAGACGAGCGCGCGCTCGCTGTCTGCTCGGCAAGCTTCGACGGCGCCGAGCTTGCGCTGCGCGATCGCCGTGTAGAGCACGATCCGGCAGCTCAGCGCGGCGTCGCCGAGCGCGCGCGCCGGTGCCTCGAGGCCCAACAACAACACGAGCGCCTCGCTCCACGCAGCGCGATCGGCGAGCAACAGCATGAACGCGAGGTCGAACTGCGCGAACAACGCCTCCGCGCTGCCCAGAGCCGTGCGTTGGTGGATCTGCACGGCCCGGCGCTGGTAGCGCAGCGCCGCCGTGGCATCGGCATAACGCCGGCGTGAGACCAGCGCATTGGCGGCGTCCATCAGCAGCGCGGCCACCTGCGCCGGTCGGCCGAGCTTGCGTGCCGCCGGTAAGGTCGCGCGCACCAGGCGCCACATCTCGTTGGCATCGGCGCGCACGTAGAGCAGCCGCGCGCGCACGATGGCGTGCTCGATGCGCTCGCGCGCCACCGCGATGCTGCTGGCACGCGCACCACCCAGGTGCTGCTCCGCGCGATCGAGCGCCGCGAAGGCCGCGTCGTACTGCCCCAGCATGCGCCGCGAGACGGCGATTCGACGCTCCGTGCGGCTCTGCTCGAGCGGCGTGGCCAGCTGGCTCGTGAGCTCCGCCCCGAGCCTGAACACACTGTCGTGCCGCGCCGCGCGCGCGTACAACGACAACAGCTCCTGCCCAACCCGCCGTGTCGCGTGCGGGATCTGCACGGTGGGCAGCTCTGCGAGCAGGTCCCAGGCCCGCTCGAGCGCGTCGATCGCGTCGTCGTTCGCGAGTGCGAGGACGGATGCCCGGCTGGCACGTCGAAGCGCCGAGAGCGCGAGCTCGGGTCGCCCGGCCGCCCAAAAGTGCAGCCCGATCTCTCGCAAGATCAGCGGCGTCGGCGCCACCTCGCGCAGGCGCTGGGCACGCTCTCTGTGCAGCACGGCTGCGCGTCGTGCCGGCAAGCGCTCGCCAAACGCGCGCCGATAGGCCTCGTGCACAAAATAGTTCCGTGCGAGATCGTCCTCGCTCGCCTTGCGCACGAAGCCCTCGCCGACGAGCGTCTCCAGCGCTGCACCAACACGCTCCGGTTCCTGCTCGGAGAGCTGCACCACATCGGCGGCAGAAAAGACGGTCCCCGCCAGGGCGGCCAGCGCGCCGGTCTGCACCACGAACGGGTCGAGCTTGGCCAGCCGCGCGGACAGCAGGTCCTCGAGTGTCGCGCCCGGGTCGCCGCGTCCACTCCACGCTCCGTACTCGGTGACGGCGAGCGGAAGCCCGCGCGAGAAGCGGTACGCCGCATCGGCCAGCACAGTCGACACCTCCGGCAAGCCGAGCACGTCCGAGAGCATGCGCCGGGTATCTGCGTGCGACAGTCTCGGCAGCGTGAGCCCCGAGGGCTCGCTAACGCTGCCGGGTGCGACGGTGGTCCCCACCAGCACGAGCACGGAGAGCGCGACGCTGCGCTCCTCGAGCCAGGCGACGAAGCTGCGGCTCAAGCCATCGGCCAGCTCCATGTGGTCGAGGCACAACAACAGCGGCTGGCTCGCACGCAGCGCGGCCATCCCGGTGTACAGCGCGGCGTACAGGCGCTCCAGCACAGGGCGCTGGCCGTCGGGACGGAGCTGCGCGCGCAACACCGGAAAGTAAGGTGCGAGCGGCCGCAGCGCGGGCTCGAGCGCAGCGTCGGTCTCGAGCAGCGCGGCGAAGGGCGCATCGAGACAGGCGAACGCGTGGAGCTCCGGGGTGCGTGCGTGGCGCGCTGCCGAGTCCGCCCCGGCTGCGTGATCGAGCGTGCTCAGCGCACGCACGCCGGCGCGCCTGGCCAGGCGCGTGCACTCCTCCAAAAAGCGCGTCAGGCCGGCGCCCGGCTCGGCGCGCACGTGCAGCACGGCCGGCTCGCGCAGCGCACGCTCGACGCGCTCCAGCTGCTGGCTGCGCCCGACCAGTCGGGCACGAAACGAGATCGGTGTGTGCGACGCCGGCGCTGCGCCGAGCGCCGCCAGCAAGCTCGCCGCGTGCGCGATGCGCTGCTCGGGCTGCTTGGCGAGCAGACGCAGCAACAGCGCCTCGAGCTCGGCGGGAAAGCCGCTGACCAGCTCACTCGGCGGCACGGGCGCGGCCGAGAGGTGCTGCCGGTGTAGCCCCTCGTCACGATCCGACGCGAACACGGGCTGACCGGTGACCAGCTCGTACCAGATGCAGCCCAGCGCGTAGAGGTCGGCCCGGCTGTCCCACGCTTCGTCGCGCAGGCGCTCGGGAGCGACGTAGCCAGCCGTGCCCTCCCGCCCCCAGCTGCCCGCACGCGCGGCGGCGCCGAAGTCGATCAGCACCGGCTCGTCAGGCGTGCGTAGCAGCACGTTGCCGGGCGTGAGGTCGGCGTGGACGAAGCCCAGCGTGTGCAGAGTGTGCAGCGCCCCTGCCAGCGCTTCGATCAGCGAAAGCACCCGCTGCGGCTGCCCGGCACAGGCGACGCCGACGGGGGCAGCGCGCCACAGCGCGCGGCGCAGCTCGAGCAGCGAGCCGCCGCGCAGCGGCTCGAGTGCATACCAGCTGCGCGACGCGTGCTCGCCCGCATCGAACACGCGCACGATGCCGCGCGCGCCGTGGCCCTGGAGTCTGCGCAGCAGCGCGTACTCGCGGCGCAGCGCGGCGCTGTGGCTCGCCGTGCGCGCCAGCTTGAGCGCGCGCTGCTCGCCGGACGCATGGGCGCAACAAAACACCTGGCTGGTGGCGCCCTCGCCGAGCAGCTCGAGCCGCTCGTAGGCGCCGATTCGAGGGCCGATAACAAGCATTGGCCGCCTCTCGCCCGGCGCTTTACCGGCCGTTACGTTCCGTACCCGGGCAAGGTATTCTATAACCCGCAGCAGCCCCGCCGTACTCTCGGCGCGGCGCCCGAGCAACATGGGAATGATCCAGTGCCACGCGCAGGGCCTGCATTTTCTGGCCCAGGACACGCTGGTGGGGCGCAGCGAGCGCTGCACCATCCGGGTCGGCGGCGAGCACGTCTCGCGCGTGCACGCCCTGATCTGGTGGGACGACGGTGCGTGGGTGGTCAAGGACCTGGCCAGCGACAACGGCACGTTCGTCGATGGGAGAGCCCTCGAGCCAGGCGGCCGCGCGCAGCTGCAGGTGGGCACCGAGCTGACCTTTGGCCTCGGGGCGATCCACTGGTCCGTGGTCGACCTCGACCCGCCGGTGACCGCCGAGCTGCTCACGGACGGCTCCCCGAGCGAGGTCGTGACGGCCAGCGGCGGATTGCTTGCGCTCCCGCGCCAGGACCACGCCACGCCCGACGGCCCCCGCCTCACGCTCTACCGCGATGTCGACGGTCGCTGGCTGCTCGAGGGCAAGACCAAGCCGCTCAGCGACGGCAGCCTGTTGCTGGCCGGCGAGCAGACCTACCGCCTCAACTTGCCGCGCCCGTCGATGCAGACCAAACCGCTCGACGGCTTCGTGGGTCACTCGATCGGCGAAGTGGAGCTGCGCTTCGTGCCGTCGCAGGACTTCGAGCACATCGAGCTGCACGTCTCCCTGCTGCACGACCGCGCCGGCAAAAACTTCGGCGCGCACAAACACAACGAGCTGCTCTGGGCGCTGGCCGAGGCGCGCGCACACGACGAAGAAGGCTGGATCGAAGATCGCGAGCTGCTGAAAAAGGCCGGCATCGAGAGCAGAGAGCGGCTCAACACCGAGGTCTACCGCGCGCGCCAGCAGTTCGCGGAGCTTGGCCTGAGCAACCCGGCACAGATCATCGAGCGCCGGCTGCAGACGAGAAAGCTACGCCTGGGTATGGTCCGTGGCGTGGTGGTGGAGCGCCCGCCGAGCGTGCCCCCGAACGCATGACGAGCGTTGTGCCCCCAGGCGTGACCGACGCTGCGGTAGACCAGGTCGCGATCTCGAATCCTGGATTCAGCGAGCTTTGCGGTGAGCGCCCGATACCCACAAGCAGCCAGCTGTTTCACCCCGAGCTCAGTTCGCGCTTTGCTCGCCTCACGTGTTTCACTTCAGCTGGCCGAACATGTCGTCCTCCTCTCCTCAGCTACCGCTCGGTCCAGTGATCGGAGTCCGCGTGTTGGTGACGCGCCAGATGGTTTTGCGGCGACGCCGCCTCGCGTGCGTCTTTGCACTCGCGCTCGCACTCGCCTGCTTTTCGCCGTGCACCAGGGTGCACGCCGACGCCAGCAGCGAAGCGCGCACGAGCTTCGAGCTCGGCGTGGAGGCCAGCCGCGCGCAGCGCTGGGACGAAGCCCGCACGCAGTTCCGGCGCTCGCTCGAGCTGTTGCCCAAGGCGAGCACCATGTTCAACCTGGCAGTGACCGACATCAAGCTCGGTCTCGGTCGCGAGGCCCTGGAGCAGCTGGACGCATTCGAGCACACGGCGGCGCACGACGAGCACGCGCAGATGCTGGCGCGCGCCCGGGTGCTGCGTCCGCAAGCGCAGGCGCTGGTCGACAGTGAACAGGCCACTGCCCAGCACGGCGGCAACGTGCTGGCGCCCACCGACGAGCGCTTCAGCGACGAGGTGCGCCAGCAGGTGCAGCAGGCACGCGAAGACTACGGCCGGGGCCACGATCGCGAGGCGCTGCAGAACTTCGAGCGCGCCTACAAGAGCAGCCGCCGGCCCGAGCTGCTGTACAACATCGGCGTGGTGGCCGACCGCCTGCGCGAGGACCACAAGGCAACACGTGCGTACGACCAGTTCCTGGTCGCGCTGCCCGACGCGCCCGAGGCCGCGGTGGCGCAGGTGCGCAGCGACGCGCTGCACGCAGCCCTGGCCGAGCAGGAGAGCGCAAGCAAAGACGCTGCGCGCTTCCAGGTGCAGCCCAAGTCTCCCGAGCGGGCCGACGGCCCGCCAGCGCCCTCCTTGCGCAAGCCCCGCGTGCTGGTGGTCACTGGTTCCTTGTTGCTCGTCGCCGGCGCCGTCAGCACGGCCATCTCGGGCCGGCTCTACGGCACGTACAGTGCGGACTACAACAAGTGCCTGAGTGACCCGGACTGTGACAACCAGGACGAGGTGCGCAGCGATCGCGCCACGATGTTCACGGGCATCGCGGTGGGCGCGGCGGCGGTGGCCACGGGCATGGTGCTGGTCGGCATGGGTGCGGTTCAGCTAGCGCGACGCAAGAGCGACCGCCGGCAAGCGCTCGGCTCGATCACGCCGTCGTTCGCGGCCGCGACCGACGGCGCCATGCTCAGCCTGTCCGGACGTTTCTAGAGATCGGGCGCGTACTGGTTCGACCCGTACGCTGCGCAGAAACCAGCCTCGTCCCCCGCGAACCTGGGATCGGCGGCGATCACGGCGGGCTTGACGGCGTCCCACAACAAGCCCGCCGACGGCATCGCAAAAAAGTCGTCCGGCGTGACGTCCCAGCCGACGAGCAGCAGGTCGAGACCCGGATGCCCCTGGATGACCTTTCCAAACCCCGCGATGCTCTGCCACACCCCGACGTCGTAGGTCTGCGCGCACGAGTACGGCGCCGAGTAGTTGCAGTCCGCTGCCTGCGACAGGCCGTGCGGGTGCGTGCGGAAGACCGAGACCGGTGCGCACGGCCCCGGAAAGTGCGGGCGCTTGCCGATGTCGTTTTCCCAGCCGGCAGGCA
>Ga0190271_10002511_pt1 | contig 11161 bp, 6 predicted proteins | sample Popmic356T_FD_133747 | JGI IMG/M metagenome (GOLD analysis project Ga0190271, IMG submission 133747) | Populus adjacent soil microbial communities from riparian zone of Weber River, Utah, USA - 356 T | ecosystem: Environmental > Terrestrial > Soil > Riparian zone | place: USA: Utah | collected...
AGGACGAGTGAACGTCGGCCCAGCTGATAGGAAAGATGAGCGGGACTAGCCGTGCGTCAGACCTCTGTCCTAGATGACCGAATAGGTTTATCGGTGGCTGCGCTACAACGCCTATCCTCCGAGGACCGGCGTCACGTCGCCTGCGTCGAACAACAACCGGCTGAGGTGCGCCGCCAACGAGCCGGGGTGCACGAAATCCACCCCGGAGGCCACCACCAGCGCTGCGGCGCCGGTGATCGCGAAGCCCTCGGGCTGCTGGTGATTCAAGAGCACCAGTCGATGTTCTTCGCCCATGTCGCGGATCGCTCCGCGGTTCGCGTGAGTCGCGGACTCCTGTTCGAGCTCGAGGCTGCCCGTCTTGAGGTCTAGATCCTGCAGCTCGGTGTCGACGAATTCGCTGACCCGCATGCTCAAGGCAGGCGGCGCATCGTGCGGTCCCGTCTGTGCGACGAGCTGCGGGCCATGTTCTCCCATCAAGAACAGATAGCCTGCGCTCGCGCCACTGCGCTTGAGCAACAGCGCAAGACAGCGCTCGGCGCGTGCGCTCGGTTTGTCGCAACCGACCAGTACCGAGGTCAACTGTGTGCCAGTCAACGTGGAGAGCAGCGGCGCGACCTCTGCGCCGTGGACTTGGCTGTTAATCGCCGTACGCACCAGGCGCTCGTGTTTGACCCGTAGTACGCGGCTGCCGGCCTCGCGACAGGCGCCGGCGCACAGCTCGGCGTAGCGCTCGAATCCGCCGCTGTCAGCAGCGCGAATCGCCACGCGCGTGCGCGTTTCATAGGCGAGCACGAGGTTCAGCCCCTGACTTTTCAACGTCAGGAAGCTGGCGATCACCAGGTCTGCCATACCTACCGCAGACGTAGTTTCGCCAGTGTCCGCGAGTGCGAGCGCGAGCGGCATGCGGATGTAGTTGCACAAATAACCGAGCTCGGCCTGCTCGGCGGCTTGCAAGCTCCGGCTGCCGAGTGCGATCGCATCTGGCACGCGCCCTTGCAGCCACAACACGCGTGTGAGCGCACCCGCCGCGTGCGGCCAGATCTGGTGCGTGCCGGCGGAAATCCCGGTGAGCGCGGCTTCCAGAAGCTGCGCGGCCTGAACCAGATCGCCGCGAATGCGCTGATACTCGCCGGATGCGTACTGCAGCACGGGGATCCAGCCCTCGTGCCGGTTCGCCAAGTCGCGCACTTCGTCGAGCCCATGCTTCATGCGCGTCAGATCGTCGCTGTACGCATGCGCGCAGACCTGCGCGACCAGATGAATACCCTCGCTCATACGCCGCGGGCTCGTCTGAACGCGCAGCAATTCGGCTCTTTCCTTGAGCTCATCGGCCTCGCGTACACGCCCCTGCCACAGCTCGTGCAGCATGCGTAGAACGAGCGACGTGATACGAAACAGCGCGTCGTCCTCGATCGCGTCGGCCAAGCGCAATGTGGAGCTGCGGCCCATGGCTGCCTCCATCATGCCCTGTGCAGCCGTGACGCCGTAGACCACCATGCGCAGAGGCGTGAGCGGCAGCCCGGTGCGTTCGGGGGTGCCGCGCTCGACCATCGCTTCATAGCAGCGACACGCGTGTTCGTGCCGGCCCGCGATGCGAGCCCCGACGCCTTCTCTGAAGAGCTCGACGTAATCGGCTGCGGGGGCGAGCGGGATGAACGGCGCCAGCGAAACCAAGCTCGACCACAAGCCATAATCTTGCGCCGGCGCCGTCATGCCGATCGCGCTGATCTGAGCGCCGATGAGACGTTGGGCCCCAAGCTCGGGCGGCGCGGTACGCGCATGTTCCGGACTCTTGTCATAGCGCGCTCGTGCGAGCTCCAAAGCGCATTTCAGTCGCTGATCGGGCGGCAGTGCTGCGTCTAGCGTCAGATAGTCGTCGAGTCCGCTCGCACGCGAGAGTGTGGCCTGCAGGGAAAGCAACTGCACCCGGCTGATCGCACTAGGCGCGCGCATGACGTTTAGCAGGCCGCATAGGCGCTCGCGCAGGGTCAGCTGTTGCGACGCGGGCCGGCCGTGCTCCTCGCAAAGCGCGATCGCGCGCGTGTACAACGCCAGCCAGTTCTCGGGCATCGATTGCACGAGCTTCAAGTATTCGTCGGGGGCACTGTTGGTCAGCAGCCGCGATCGCTCGGCATACGGCACGAATACGTCGAGACATTGGCTTGGCTCGCCGCCCTCGAGGAGGTGCAGCGCCCGACGGAACTCCTCGCCGCCGCGGCGGGCGAACAGCTCCGCCGCCACGCGGTGCAGGCGCTTACGCTCGCTATCGGACAAGTCTTGTTGCAGCGCGGCATGAAAGCCCGCGTGCGCGATGCTGTAACCCTCGGCAGTGAGCTTGAGCGCGTGCGCCCGGCACAGCTCATCGAGCGCGGCGCTGACTTGGTGTTTACTCAGCTCGGGATCGAGCGCCACGCAGTCGTCCAGGCCGACACTGCGATCGCGCACCAACGAGATCAACCGGCCCAGCGCGCGAGCTCTGCCGCTGAGAGCTGCTATCTGCCTGCGCAACGCTTGCGCCATGTCAGCGGGCAGCTCGGCGTCGTGAAGGCTCGCCGGCAGCGACCAAGCGCCGGACCGGTACCGGGCCACGCCGCGATCGACCAGCTCTTGCGCGAGCTGCAGTGTGTCGCGAGGATTGCCCGCGGCGATGGCGTGCAGCTGCTCCGCCAGGGCCTGCACGTGTGGCACCGCGCCGAACGTCGAGCGGAGCAACTCTCCCACCTGCACCGCGTTCAGCGCGGACACGTGGATGCAGGCTGCCGCGCCGTCGAATAGCTCCAGCGCGCCCGGGGCCGTCGGGACCACCTCCGGTTCGCGCGTCACCACAACGGTCAGGGCGTGCTTGCCGGCGGCGTGCGCGCACAGAGCCAACAAGCTCGCCGAGGGCTCGTCGATGCGGTGGAGGTCATCGATGGCCAACGTCACGGGGCGCGCGTCCGCGACCGCGATGAACCAGTCGCGGAGGGCGGCCATCAGCTGCACGCGTTCCTGGTTCGGATCCGCGAACTTCGCGCGCTCGAGCGGCTCCTGCCCAAGCAGCTCCGGCACGGCAATCCCGAGCAACGCTCGCGCCGGCGCGGCGCAGCGCAGCGCGAGCTCGGGCGCCGCCTCCAGCAGCGAGCTCGCCAGCGCGCGTACCACGCCATAGTTCTCGCTGGCATCGCTGGCATCGGCGCTCAGCACCAATGTGCCCATGATCTTCGCTTCCAACATGCACGCCCCGAGCAGGCGCGAGCGTCCCACGCCCGAGCTGCCACTCAGCACGAGCGCACTGCCGAAGCCCCGCACTGCGCGCAACAGCTTGGCGCGCACGCGCCCGAGCGCGGCCTCGCGCCCCACCAAGGTCGGCGTGACGAGGTACGCCTGCGTCACCTGCAACTGCTCTTCGACCTTGGTGCCCTCGATCGCAGCGAGTTGCTCCATGACCTCGGCCGCGTTGGCCGGGCGCAACGCGGGGTCGAGATACATGAGATCCATGATCAGCGCATCGAGCGCGGCAGGGACCTCCGGGTTGAGCTCGGATGGTCTGGGCGGCCGCACATCCCGATGGCTGCGCAGTTGTTCGAAGGTCTTATAGGGATAGGCGTGTCGACCTGTCAGCGCAAAATACAACGTTGCACCCAACGAATACAGATCGGTGCGCGCATCGAGAGGCTGCATTTCGAGAGCCTCGGGTGCACTGTAGCCCGGCGTTCCGACGATCTGGCGCGAAGGACCCATGGGCGCGACCGCGCCGAAGTCGAGCAATTTGGCGTAGCCGTGTGTCGTGCCATACACGTTGCGCGGGTTAAGGTCGCGAAAGACCAAGCGCCGCGAGTGAAGCAGAGACAACACAGAGCCGAGATCCCGGCCGATGCGACAGACCTCGCGGTAACCCAACGGCGCGGACCGCTGCAGCTCCTCACCGTCGAGTAGTTCCATCGTGTAGTAGGCACCCTGCTCGTCGACGCCGTAGTCGTACACTTCCACCACGCGCGGATGCGTGATCTGCGACAAGGTATAGAACTCGCGCTCGAACAGCTCCAACGTCCTGCGCTGGCGCTTGCCGTCCGGGCCGGGATGCAGCCGCTTGAGCGCGAAGTGTTTGCCTGTCGCTCGCTCGACCACTTCATACACGGTTGCCATCCCGCCGGAGCCGAGCGGCCGAATCACCTGGAAGCGGTCGCTAACGAGCGCGGCGCTGGGGATGGAGTACGGTTTGAGCGACGGATGGTCGTCGGGGTCAGTCGACACCATCACTAGGGTACAAGAGCAGTCGAGTGCCTGGAAATAACCGCCCGGCGTTGGACTCCCACCTTACAGCGGCCACTCGTCCGCACTGCGCGCCAGCTGTGCGGGAACGTTCGAGCGAAGGACACGCGGCGCCTCCGCGCAGTGTGACTGACCTCCGATAGGCCGGGTGGCACACGGCCCTTGGATCGTGCTCCGTGTGCTCCTGGCGAGTGCTTGCTGGAGCATTCGGGGCGCGGCTGCGCAGGCTCGCCACGCGACCGCGCTGCTTTCGCGGATGTGGGACCAGCCAGCGCAATAGGTTGTGTCACCTCAGACAGACTAAGTTGTCGACGGGATGGACCGAGCCTAAGCCTACGACCCATGTCATGCCGTTCCGCGGATCGGAAAGATGAGCGGGACTAGCCGTGCGTCAGACCTCTGTCCTCGATGACCGAATAGCCTTTATCGGCATTGGTTCGCAGCAAAACCGTGCTCCCCTACCCCACCGAGCCAGCGATAGTTTCCCGCGCCGCGGAGCTACTGCTGTCGCGCGGCGCGGACGTGACACTTACACTCATGATTGCGACAGGAGCGAGCGCCGCCGGTCTCGCTCGATCGAACGGGCACCTTGCAGCGGTTCGCGTGCTGGAGCACGGAACTCGCACCAGGCTCTAGCTGGGTAGCGGTCGAGATTCCGGGCTTGGTGAACCAGGTTCACCAGCCTGCCCTCCGCTGTATTCGTGATGGTCGGTCGACTGCAAAAGTAGCTCGAGGAGCCGCGCGCATTCGTCGCGCAGCAAGAGGTTTTCCTCGATGTCACCGCAGTCCGCCACAAGGTCAGTCAGCTCGCTGTCGACCCCGGACATGCCCCGATGGATGAACGCCATGGGACGAGGCAGATACGCAAAGATACGAGCCGAGGTCTGAATGTCTTGAAGTGACATCTGAGGCTTGCGTTCCGACGCCGCCGCAAGCGCTGCCTGCAATCGGCGCACGACCTGCTCGCTATGGTCCAGGAGCGCTTTGACTCGCACGCGCACTCGTCGCATACGAATAGGTGACTCGTCCGCAGACTGCGGACGAAGCACGCCCTTCCATGGGGCCGCCCGTATTGGGCGAGCGTCTCGAATATTTGGTCGGCAGGTAGGCCGCCATGCGCTCGCATCCTCCACGTCTTCCGGCGCACCCAATCAATTAGCCGCTGACGCCCCCGCGCAAGTCTGCTCGACACAACCACGACAGCGGCGACACCGAACATCATTGCCATCAAAGGCACGAGGACGAAGACCAACGGGAGCACCAAGACGAGGACCACAACCCGATCTAGCAGCGCTGGGACTTCCCACCCAATGCTCCACACGGCCCCCGTCGCCCATAGCGTCGCACCACCGAAAAGCGCAACTCTGAGGAACCATCGCCACCGCACCACGACGAAGGGCGCCATGAGCCAGAACGGACCTGGCACGACAGTGCCTCGATGTGCGACGATACGTGCGCTGGGCGCCCATGCCGCAGTGTATCCAGCGATCGCCGCTGCGCTCATGACGGAGCTGTTGAGGTGTTTGAGTGCCTCGACGCCGATGACTGCCGCGAAAACTCCGATTGCGACATTGGGCATGAATCGCACCCGTAATGCGAGCGGCGGCAGATACAGGGAAACGTGTGAGACCAATAGAATGGCTGTTGCCGTTGCGCCCACTGTCCGGAATGTTCCGTGAATTGCGAGTGCCGAAGCCACCGCGATAAACGTAAGAACGTGAAGCGCGAGATCGATCGGGATCGTCCAGTACAGAAGCATGGCCGTGTCCAACAGGGCTCGATGATCGGGCAAGCGACGAATGTAAGCCTCGGTCGAGTACCAATCTCGATGAAGCCGCCCTGACTGCGCGCTAGCCATTAGGCTGCGGCGGATCGCCGTGGCGAGGTCGAGCGGCAGCCGACTCAAGCGAGATGCCTGCTGATGCACGACGTCGAGCAACATCTTGCTTCCGTCCGACAGCCCGAGGCGAAGCACTTCGGTCAACCTGTCCTCGGGAGGATTCCAGCCACTTCGATCGCCCACTGCCTGCGATGCGCAAATGTAAACGTGCGCTCGGTGCCCGATATGCCGCTCGTGTCGGAGCCACGCGCCAACTTGAGATACTCGAGCGCATCCATGTCTCGATCGAGCGTGGCCGTTTCCGGACGACCCAGCTCAGACAGAACTCGTTGGATGGCGCCCCGTGTCGGGCTCAACCCCGGCGAACTGCCTGCGGTCATTCCAAACGCGATCGCCTCTGCGGTCGCTTGCAGTGCATCCGGATCGATCGCATGCCGGCGGTAGAGGCGTTCGCGATCGCGCGAGAGGCGTCGTTCGACGTACGACTCAAATGCGTCATGTGCGTGCGAGGGAAATGGGCGGCCCGCCTGGACGTGGTCACATAACATCCCGAGGAACATCGGGTTCGACGCCATCACTTGGATATCCGGGCCCGCACCCGCGATCGCCACGAGCAGCTCGCGCACTCGCTCGCGCCGTAGTCCGAACTGACCTACGAGTTCCCTGCGACGCCCGTCGCTCAACGGCATAATCATGAATGTCGGCCACTCCGCCGCCCTCGGACCGCGAAACGCGCGCGAAGCGATCACTCCTCGACAACGCTTCATGCCATGCAGAAAGCTCGAGAGCGCCTCGGTGTAGCGCTCTATCGTCCGGTTGTCGGTCGCCGCCAGGATCTCGGGAATCTCGTCGAACGAATCGAAGAGCAGCAGCCATGTGCCGTCGCGCAGTCCGCGGTCGAACTCTTGGTCGAGAAACGCATCGATGTCACGGTCATTGCCCCTCTTCAAGTAGCTCAGCACGAAGTCGTGCACGGCATTCGCATCGAGCGCGCCTCGAGACAGACTGAATTCCTTGAGATTGACGTAGAGTGGAATCACGGCACCGAGCGACCAAGCCTTGCTCGCGCGTGTCGCCAGCCGTTCCGCGACGTGTTTGAGCGCGACGCTCTTGCCGGAGCCGGGGTCGCCCTCGAGAAGGATGATCCGCTCCGCGCTCTTGCTCAGCGCAGCCGTCAGCGACCGCTCACGACGCTTCGCGGAGCTGTCACCTGCGACCAGCCCGAAGACCGTGGGCTTCCGCAGCGCGCCCTGGGCTTCGACCTCGGCTTCGAGTTCGGCGAAGCGATGGTCACTCCAGCTTTCACCCAGACCGAGGTCATGGATCTCGCGTGCGGCGCGCGCGGCAAACAGCTGTCGTTGCCGCCAGCGATGCCGTTCCTCATCCGACCTCCACAATGCCATCACCTCGCGCAAGGCTTTGATGCCTTCGACGATGACTTTCAGAGTGAACGACACTCCGGCGACGGCGAGCCCGAGCAGCAGTGCGCCGCTCACCAAACTGCAGAAACCACGGCGGAACGGGTTGGGCGAACTTCTCGAAGAGCTCGATGAGGCCGTGCCAGAACTCCGCGAGATCAGACATCTCACCACCTCCAGAGCAGTGCGTCGTAGGGTGACGCTAACGACGGGGCAGAAGGACTGTCAACGCCAGCCAACGCCCGCCAACGCCCGGAGGTGCTCGGCTGTAATCCGACGCTGCCCACCCAGAGCGGTGCCGCGAGCAGTTCAGTCATCCGGCCGGGAGCAGATTTGGTTCGCGAAATTGCAGCTCAGGAGTGAGTACGGGTTGCAATCGCTTTCCGTGGCACACCCGCGGAAGCAAATCTTCTGCCGAGCGGTCTAGTTGGCATAGCTGAGACTCGGATGAATCAACGGTGGTGCAAGGTCCGAGATCGGGTCTTTCGTTAGCTTGGCGTCGTGTTTGGGCCACGATGAATTCGCCGCTTCATGCCGCCTACGAGCCTCGGAGGCCTGGCCCCCTTCAGTTCGTGACCGAACGCCGTCGCTGTCAGCAGCATCAAGATCAGGCCGAACAGCCACATCTGAATGAACAGCGCGATGCCGAGGTGCATCGCGAGGAGGGGAGCGGAAAAAAACTTGGCGGCGGAGCCGTCCTGGCTCGAGGTCCGGGCGTAGTTTGTGCCTGCGTGGCGCCGAGAGTCACGACGACTTCCCGGGCGTGCGCTCGACACGCAAAAATGGGCGGACATGCTGTGACAGAGGCACCGCCTTAACGTATGACATTCGTATGTATTTTAGACGCTTATTCGTCTTTCTTTGTACGTGTTCGGCGCTGGCATGTGGCGACGACCCTGAAACTTTCAATGCGCGCTTTCCGGTGGAATCCGGCATTGTGGAGAAGAGAGTGCTCGACTCGCTCTCGAGCACCGAAGCGCGACAGCTCTGCCGCGCGGGTTTTGACAGCGCAGCGCAGTTCTTCGAGAGCGACGCGACCGCGAACTACCTGTGCACGCTCGGGGCCGCGCTGAGCTCGAGTTCTCCCAAGAAGAGCCTCCCGGCGCTAGTCGACGCGGTGAGCTGCGAGAGCTTGCGTCAGGAGTGTTTGACGACGCGAGTGCAGCAGCAGCGCGAGGGCAATGAGTGCGCAGGGACCAGCTTCCCGAACCCATGCCGAGTCAGCGTCGGCGAGTACCAGATGTGTTTGGAACGCTATCTCGACGCCGTGGCAAACGAATGGCAAGCGATCAGCTGCCAAAGCCTCGCCAGGCAACCGCTGCGATCTGTCCCCCGCAGCGCATACGCGGATCCGAGTGATCTACCCGGTTGCGAGCGACTGGTGACTGACTGCCCGGGCATACGTTTGCTATCGGTGACTGTGAATCTCTAGCCGAACAGGCCGAAAGCGTCGCACCTTCGCGGTTTTGAGGGGGCGTGGATACTGCATTTGCATGACGGTGCCACCTGCTCGGGCGCGCCGGTGCCGCGTGAGCTAGAGCGGGCAGGCACACGTAGCTGAGCGTTCGCACCTGCTCGCTCTTGGCGTCGTAGCCGCCCATGTATGCGATCGCCGCGATCATCCGCAATTGAATGAAGTACGCACTGCCGAGATCTGCAGGCAGCGTGATCAGGATCGTGAGCACTCCGCCGAGCCCGGTCAGAAAGCCGGAGCTGGCCGTCTTGGCGATCTGCCAGCGAATCAGCGAGCTCGCCTGCGCGCGCGGCGTCCCCGACTCCTTCGAGTACGCGTCGGCGAGCTCTCGAGCACTGCTGATACGGGGATGCAGTGCACGCGCGGTGCGTACGCACGAGCGCACCCTCGCCAACACGAGACCTCACTCGGCTGCATGGATTTGAATCAGCAGCGGGGATCATTCAGGTGCGTGAGGCGTCTTATCGATGTACTGACTGCATTGGGGAGCTCGGCGCAGGTTGCGGTCGTCTCCCCGGCGAGGCCTCAGTGCGTGGGATTTACCGGTTTGGGGAATTCGAGCTGAACACCGGGCGTTTCGAGCTGAAGCGTGGCGGTGCCTGTCTAGACGTTCAGCCCAAGGTGCTGCGTTTGTTGCAGCATCTGGTGGAGCAACGCATTCGGGCGGTCGGGACCGAGGAGCTGTTTCGCGTGCTTTGGCCCGATGCCCGGGTGGGGCCCGCCTCGATCAAGCGAGCGGTGCTCGGAGCGCGGCATGCGCTCGGAGAACGGGGCGAAGAACACAGCCGCATCCGCACGGTGAGGGGCTTCGGCTATCAGTTTGTTGGCGAAGTAACCTTCGAGGAGCTCGGTGCTCTCGAGCCCGAGCAAGCGCCCCAATCGCACGCGCGCACGCCGCGCGTCAGCGTGCGCGACGGGTTGCTCGGACGGCAAGCCGTGATGGACCTGTTGGAGGAGAGTCTGCAACAGGCGCTCGCGGGTGGCTGCCGCTTCGTGCTGCTCACCGGCGGACCCGGACTCGGCAAGACGCGCGTGCTCGAAGAGCTGCTGGCAAATGCAGAGCTGCTGGGCGCAGAGGCTTGGTTCGGCCGCTGCACGGAAATCGAGGGAGCACCGGCATTTTGGCCTTTCATCCAGGTCATGCGCGAGGCGTTGCGACGCCGGGGCGCGGGCGACATGCGTTGCTTGCTCGGTTCGGAGGCAGCCGCTATCGCGGGCGCGTTCAACGAGCTGCGCGGCCACTGGCCCGACTTGCCGGAAGCCGCCCAGCTATCGAGCACCTCCGGTCGCTTTCGACTGTATGACAGCATGGCGGTGTTCCTGCAGCGGGCAGCGGCGGAGCGTCCGATCGTGCTGGCCCTCGACGATCTGCATCGCGCCGACCCTGCATCGCTGCGACTGCTCGCGTTCGTCGTGCGACATGCGCAGCAGGCGCGGATCTTGTTCCTCGGCGCGCTGCGATCGGAGCTCTCAGACTCGCCGGAGACGGTACAGTTGCTCGAAGAGCTGAAGTCCGTGTCGCGCTGCATCGCGCTGCACGGGCTGGTCCGGCGCGACGTCGCGCGCTACGTCCAGCTCGCGACTGGAATCGAGCCGCCCGCGAATGTGTGCGAGCTGCTGTACGAGCAGACCGCCGGGAACCCACTGTTCCTGCAGCACTTGATCGAGAACTGGCGCGCCAGGCAGGAGGATACGGGCGAACCGCCTTGGCAGGCGCTCACGACCTCGCCGCTGAGCGAAGGTGTGTCGGGAGCGATCGAACGACACCTCGAGCTCGTGTCGCCGCCCTGTCGCGAGCTGCTGCGCACGGCGGCCGTACTGGGCACCGAGTTCTCGGCCGGCGTGCTGATGCGAATCGCGGAGCGAGACGCTGGCAGCGGTGGCGCTCAGCTGGGCGAGGCCGCACAGTCCGGACTGGTGCGGCCGAGCGCGAGCGAGCACGGAGGCCGCTATCGTTTCGCCCACGTGCTAGTGCGCGAAGCGTTGTATGCGCAGCTATCAGCGGCGGCGCGCAGCGAGCTACATCTGCGCGCCGCGCACGCGCTGTCGGCGCAAGGCATCGCGGACAATGGGGTGCTGTTGGCCGAAGTCACGCGCCACGCCGTCCAGGCTGCAGCGCTCGATCCCGAGCGTGCGCTGCACTACACCATGCGCGCGGCCGAGCTCGATCTACGCACG
>Ga0190271_10002512_pt1 | contig 11160 bp, 14 predicted proteins | sample Popmic356T_FD_133747 | JGI IMG/M metagenome (GOLD analysis project Ga0190271, IMG submission 133747) | Populus adjacent soil microbial communities from riparian zone of Weber River, Utah, USA - 356 T | ecosystem: Environmental > Terrestrial > Soil > Riparian zone | place: USA: Utah | collected...
GCCGCCGGCTCGGAGGCGCTCTCGACCGAGACCCTCGGCCGCGCCGAGCTGGAGGCGAAGGGGATGGGCGGCATCCTCGCCGTCAGCCAGGGTGGACCCCAGGAGCCGAAGCTGGTCGTCCTCCGCTACCGCGGCGGCGGCTCCGGCCCGACCCTCGCCTTGGTCGGCAAGGGCGTCACCTTCGATACCGGCGGCATCTCGCTCAAGCCCGGCGCCGGCATGCAGGAGATGAAGATGGACATGTCCGGCGCGGCGGCCGTGCTGGAGGCGGTCGCGGCGATCGCCGAGCTGGGGCTGCCGCTCGACCTGATCGCCCTCGTTCCCACCACCGAGAACATGCCTTCCGGGACCGCGATCAAGCCCGGGGACATCATCACCCAGTACAGCGGGGTGACGGTCGAGGTCAACAACACCGACGCCGAGGGCCGGCTGATCCTCGCCGACGCGCTCGCCTACGCGGTCGAGCTCGGCGCCGAGCGGATCGTCGACCTCGCCACCCTGACCGGCGCGGTGACGATCGCCCTCGGCTCCACCTACGCCGCGGTGATCGCCAACGACGACGGCCTCGCCGACGAGGTGATCGCCGCCGGCGAGCGCAGCGGCGAGCTGACCTGGCGCCTGCCGCTCCACCCCGAGTACAAGGAGCTGATGAAGGGCAAGGTCGCCGACCTCTCCAACCTCGCCTCGCAGCGCAAGGCGGGGACGATCACCGCCGGCTCCTTCCTCGAGGAGTTCGTCGGCGAGACGCCCTGGGCGCACGTCGACATCGCCGGCACCGCTTGGGACAGCGGACGCGAGTACGTCGGCAAGGGCGCCAACGGGATCGGCGTGCGGCTCCTGGTCGAGCTCGCCCGCCATAGCGCCTAAGCCTCCCCCAGCAACATGCAGGTGGCGATGCCGTGGGCGAGCAGCTTGTTGCTGTCGGCCGCGACCAGGTTGGCCTCGGCAGTGGCCTGCTTACGGCCGCGGTAGAGCACGGTCGCCTCACAGAGGACGCGGCCGGTGTCGCGGGTGATCGGCCGCACGTACTTGGCCTCCAGCCCCAGCGAGGTGTAGCCGACACCGGCCGGCAGGGTGGTGTGGACGGCGCAGCCGAGGGCCGAGTCGAGCAGGGTCGCGGCGTAGCCGCCGTGGACGACGCCGATCGGGTTGTAGTGCTCCTCGCCGGGTTCGCCCTCGAAGATCACCCTCCCCTCTTCCAACTCGACCGGCCGCAGCCGCATCGTCACCGCGATCGGCGGCGGCGGCACCTGGCCGGTGACGACCGCGGTCATGTACTCCAGGCCGGTCATCTCCAGCCCGGCCGCCGCCGTCGGCACCGGGTCCTGCCAAACAAGGGTGCGACTGCGGGAGATCTCCGGGCGCTCGGCAGCAAAGGCTTCCGCCACCCCGGCGGCGGTCCCCTCCGGCGCCGTCACCACACCGTTGTCGCTCACCTGATCTCCAGCCTGTGGACGTCGGCGGTACGGCGCGGCCGTTGCGGCTGGGCCGGGTAGTGCAGGTCGGCGCTGATCTCCGCCTCGCTGATCGCGATCCGCGGGCCCTTCGGGCGCCGGTGGTGCCTATGTCTTGGGATCAGCCTCATCTCGGGCCTCCAATCGGCTTGGTTGCATGAAGCAACTCTGGACGGCGCGAGCCTACCTGAGTCAGTTGCTTGATGCAACCAAGTGTGCGAAGATTCACACGTGCTGCACCGCGACTACCCCGGTCTCGACTGCTCCGTCGCCAAGGCGCTGGAGGTGATCGGGGAGCGCTGGTCTCTCCTCATCGTCCGCGCGGTGATGCACGGCAACCGCCGCTTCGGCGAGATCCAGGAGTCCCTCGGCATCGCCCGCAACGTCCTCTCGGCGCGGCTGCAGCGCCTGGTCGACGAGGAGATCCTCGAGCGGCGCGCCTACCAGGAAAGCCCGCCCCGCTACGAGTACTTCCTGACCGAGAAGGGGCTCGCCCTCTGGCCGGCGCTGATCGCGCTGCTGAACTGGGGCGACCGCTACTCCCCCGATCCCGAGGGCCCACGGCGGCTGATCGTCCACAAGGAGTGCGGCGGCACCGTCAGCGAGCGCGGCATCTGCGAAAGCTGCGGCAAGCTGCTGACGGCACGCGACGCGAAGCAGGTGCCGGGACCGGGCGCGAAGGCCGAGGCCGACGCGATAACGACGGCCGCCTAATCCTGGTCGGCCTCTTCCCGCTTGCGGATCTCGTCGGCGAGAACGACGTACTCCTCGAGCATGTTCCGGTCCTTGGGTCGGTTGGCCGCGCGCTTCATCGCGATGAGGTGGTCAAACGATGCCACCCGCACGGGGAGTCCGAATATGTCTTTCTCCTCTGAATCCGCCAATAGCTCGTCGTAACGACGAACACCCGCCACGTCGGCGAGTACGTCGAGATCGCCGAATGGCGTAATAAAAGTGAAGTTCGCGCCATTTTCGATCGCCCGTTCATCTAGTTGGAAGGGGAGGTCATCCGGTGCCCCTCGCAAGCGCACGCCGATCTCATCCAAAGCAGAGGCCAAGCGCTTCACGTTTCCCTTATCGCGGGCGTAGGCAATGTCGAGGTCATAGCTCGGATAGCTCGAGCCGCGAGCGATCCCTGCCATCCCTCCGATCAAAACGAAGTTGACTCCGTGACTCACCAAAGGACCCAATAGGCGGCGAAGGTCCGGGGCTTTCTGGGGCAACGAATCCGTCACGAATCCCATCCCTTCCTCTTCGGCAGCGGGCTCATGTCAATGACCTGGTCGGCAAAGGCGGTGCCGTAGTCGAGCCGTTCACCCTCGTCCATGCGCAACCGCTCGGCGACGAGCGTGCGATCTATCCCGGCCTCTCGTGGCTCAACTGCCAGCACCAGGTTCTCGCCCATCAGGTTGAGCAGCTCCGCCAGCGTCCGGACAGTAGGGGAGCCCTTTTCCTGCTCAATCCTGGAGATCGCCGACTGGGTGGTTCCGGCTCGGCGTGCCAGGCGCTCTTGGCTGAGGCCGTGGCGCAATCTGGCTTCGCGAAGCAACCGTCCCGGTTCGAGTTCCATAGCGTAAAAGCGATTATCGCATAAACATGATTTCCACTCATCAGCTAGTTTTCAAAGCGGAAAAGGCGACGAGGAGGAGTGGGATGGCGACGGCAGCTGAGGCTCAGGTCAGGGACAAGATCTTCATCGGCGGCGAGTGGGTCGCGCCGAGCGGGGCCGAGCCGATCGAGGTGGTGAACCCGACCACGGAGGAAGTGATCGGGACGATCCCCGCCTGCTCGCAGGAGGACGCCGACCGCGCCGTCGCCGCCGCCCGCGAGGCGTTCGAGTCCTGGTCGCAGACTTCTCGCGAGGAGCGCGCCGGTTATCTGGCCGCGATCGCCGCGGGGCTGAACGAGCGTGGTGACGAGATCGCGGCGACGATCACCCAGGAGCTGGGGATGCCGCTGAAGCTGAGCCGGATCATCCAGGTCGGGCTGCCCGCCGCCCAGATCGCCTCGATGCCGTCGCTGATGGAGGAGATCGCCTGGGAGGAGGAGATCGGCAGCTCGCGGGTGCTGCGCGAGCCGGTCGGGGTGCTCGGCGCGATCACCCCCTGGAACTATCCGCTGAACCAGATCGCCGCCAAGGTCGGTCCCGCCCTCGCCGCGGGCTGCACCGTCGTCCTCAAGCCGAGCGAGGTGACGCCGCTGAACGCCTTCATGCTGGCCGAGGTGGTCGAGGCCGCCGGGCTGCCGGCGGGGGTCTTCAACCTGGTTACCGGCCTCGGGCCGGTGGTCGGCGAGGCGATCGCCGGCCACCCCGGCGTCGACATGGTCTCCTTCACCGGCTCGACCCGGGCCGGGCGCCGGGTCAGCGAGCTGGCCTCGGCGACGGTGAAGCCGGTGGCGATGGAGCTCGGCGGCAAGTCGCCGAACCTGATTCTCGATGACGCCGACCTCGAGAAGGCGGTGCCCGACGGCGTCGCCAAGTGCTTCCTCAACTCCGGTCAGACCTGCAGCGCCCTGACCCGGATGCTGGTCCCGCGCCAGCGCCTGGCCGAGGCCGAGGAGCTGGCCAGGGCGGCGGCCGAGACCTTCACCCCCGGCGATCCGTTCGAGGACTCGACCCGGCTCGGGCCGCTGGTCTCCGCCGTCCAGCGCGAGCGGGTTCGTGGCTACATCCAGAAGGGGATCGACGAGGGCGCCCGTCTGATCACCGGCGGCGCCGAGCCGCCGGAGGGCCTCGAGCGGGGCTTCTTCGTCCGCCCCACCGTCTTCTCCGAGGTCGAGGCGGAGATGACGATCGGCCAGGAGGAGATCTTCGGCCCGGTCCTCGCGATCCAGCCCTACGAGGGCGAAGAGGACGCGATCCGCATCGCCAACTCGACGCCGTATGGCCTCGCCGGCGGCGTCTGGTCGGCCGACTCAGACCGCGCCATCGCCGTCGCACGCCGCATCCGCACCGGCCAGATCGAGATCAACGGCGGCGCCTTCAACCCGCTCGCCCCGTTCGGCGGCTACGGCCAGTCCGGTCACGGTCGCGAGAACGGCCGCTACGGGATCGAGGAGCTGCTGCAGGTCAAGAGCCTGCAGCTGTAGCGGCGTCAGCCCCCGGGCTGCGGCAGGTACTCGTTGGTGAGGAGATCAGCGGCCGATATCCGGCGCTCGATCTGTCCCTGCTTCTGCATCCAGTCGACGAGGGCGGTCGTCTGAGCGGGGTCCATGTGGCCGCTCTTAGAGAGCAGGGGGAGCGTCGCCGTGAGTTCGGCTTCGATCTCCTTGCGAGTCGATTTGGGGTTGGGTTCGAGACCGTCTTCGATCGCTTTGGCGGCCGCCTTGGGATGGCCCATGGCGAACCTGGTGCCGCGCACCGCAGCCGACATGAAATCCCGGACCATCTCGGGTTCCTCGGCGAGGGTGTCGGTCCGCACCAGGACCACCAGCTCTTCGTAGGCCGGTATCCCCAGGCTCTGCAGGCGCGTTATCACCGGTTCTGCCCCGAGCGATTCGAGCGCGGCGCCCTGAAGGTTCCAGGAGCCGCCGTAGATGGCATCGGCCCGGCCGTGGAGCAGGGCGGGGACCAGGTTGAACCTGACGTGCTTGATCTTCACGTCCTCCGGCTTCAGGCCCGCGCGTTCGAGCACGGTCTGCAGAAACTCTTCCTGGTAGGGAATGCCGGGAGTGGCGATCGTCTTGCCGCGCAGGTCGGCGATCGACTGAATCCCGGACTCGGGCAGCCAGATGATCGCCGCGGTCGGGCGCGGGACGACGCTTCCCACGGCTACCACAGGAGCCCCCTTCTCCCTCGCGAGCACTGCCTGCGGCATCTGCACCACTCCGATCTCGTCGGTGCGGTCGGCGACGTAGGTCACCGGGCGCCGCGGCTCGACCGGCGCCCGCAACGAGACGTTCAGCCCGAGTTCGTCGAAGTAGCCCTTTTCCTCCGCGACCAGAAGACCGGCGTTCTGCGGCCCCATATAGCCATCTAGCGTGACCAGGATTTCGGGAGGTGGCGGCGGGGGCTTCTGCGCGGTGGTGGTGGTGACGGGCTCGACCGTTTCGGTCTCATCCCCTCCCCCGCATCCAGCCAGGAGCGCAGCGACCAGCATCCCCACCAAGAAACAGCGAACCCTCTTCACCACTCAGACTTTACGACCTATCCAGGTGGAGCGGCAGTGATCCCACCCTCGGGGCGGGGACCGACTTCGGCGGCGCGACCGACCTTCTCGGCGATCCCGAAGTGGGCACAGATCGTCAGCTCGTGCTCGCGGCGCAGCGGCCGGGTCGGGTCGACGACGGGAGCGCTGCGGATCGTGTCCGCCTCCTGCCCGACCCAGACGCCGAACGGTGCGCCGGCGCAATTCGAGAAGGGGACCGCGACGACGCGGGCCCGGCGGCGGCGACCGAGGCGAGCAATCAGCCAGGCCGGCTCGCCGCTCTCGGCATCGACGTAGAGGCCTTGGACCTGCCCGACTGCGTTGCCCCGAAGCTCGGACAGCTCGGCCCCGAGCCAGCCCATCGCTTCGGCGGTCGAGGCTCGCGCCCGCTCAGTCATCGACGTGCTTCTCCAGCAGCTCCGAGGCGGCGGTGGCCGGGTCGAGCTCGCGCCGCACCACGCGGTCCAGCAGCTCGGCCGTGGCAGGGTCTGCGGAGACGGTCTGCTCGAGGCGGCGACGCATCCGCGAGGTGGCGATGCCGAGCACCTCGCTGCGCAGGTTGCGGGCGCGTCGCTCGGCCAGGGTCCCCGCCTCCTCGATGAAGGCGCGGTGCTCGGCGACGGCCACGGCCAGCTCCTCGACGCCCTCGCCGCGGGCGGCCTCGGTGCGCAGGATCGGCACCTTCCAGCCCTCGGGGTCCTGCGAGAGGGCGAGGACGCCACGCACCTCGCGGACCATCGTGTCGGTCATCGGATGGTCGGCCTTGTTGACGACGATCACGTCGGGGATCTCCATCACTCCCGCCTTCAGCGCCTGGATCGAGTCGCCGGAGCCGGGCATCAACGCCAGCACGATCGTGTCGGCATGGTCGACGATGTCGATCTCGGCCTGGCCGACGCCGACGGTCTCGATCAGGACGTCGTCTTTGCCGGCGGCGTCCATGATCAGCGCCACCTGCAACGCCGCCTCGGAGAGGCCGCCGAGGGCGCCGCGCGAGGCCATCGAGCGGATGAAGACACCGGGGTCGAGGAAGTGATCGGTGAGCCGGATGCGATCGCCGAGCAGGGCGCCGCGGGTGAAGGGGCTGGAGGGATCTATAGAGAGCACCGCGACCTCGCGCTCGGCTTTGCGCAGCTCGCCGGTGAGGGCGCCGATCAGGGTGCTCTTGCCGACCCCGGGCGGCCCGGTGAAGCCGATGATGCGGGCCTTGCCGGTCCGCGGGTAGACCTCGCGGACGAGATCCCAGCCGGCGGGGTCGTCGGACTCGATCAGGGTGATCGCCCGCGCCAGCGCCCGCTTTTCGCCGGCGACGAGGCGCTCGGACAGGGGCGCGGTTTTGGCGACGTCAGCCAAGGGCGGCCCAGTCTAAAGTTGCCCCGCCGTGCTTCGCTTCCTGGCCCGCAACCGGATGCTGAACCCGCGCTACGCGCGGCTCCTCTGGCGCTACCTCTGGCGCCGCCTGCTCACCCCGGCCGGCTGGCGCTGGCACTCCGACGGCCCCTTCTTCTTCGGCCGCCGTCTGGAACTGAAGATCGAGCCGGCCGGCGAGATCCGCTTCGGCCGCTTCGTCTGGATCGGCGACGGGACCAAGATCCGCTGCCACGAGGGCGTCGTCGAGGTCGGCGAGAAGACGGTGATGGGCCAGGAGTGCACGATCTCCGCCTACCAGCGGGTGCGGATCGGCGATGAGTGCGTGATCGCCGACCGGGCGATGTTCATCGACTTCGATCACGGCATGGTCGAGGTCGAACGGCCGATCCGGCTGCAGGGCATCTACAAGCGGGACGTCGAGGTCGGCAACAACGTCTGGATCGGCTACGGCGCCTGCATCCTGCGCGGGGTGCGGGTCGGCGACAACTCGGTGATCGGCACCAACTCGGTCGTCACCAAGGACGTACCTGCCAACGCCGTCGTCGGCGGCATCCCGGCCCGGATCATCCGCATGCGCGAGGCACCGCAGGGGCTGCACTGGGAGCGCCCGGTCGAGCCCGACCCGGAGGCCTGGACGACGATGCAGCCGCCGCAGTTGGCGGGACACGACGAGTAGCGCGCCGCCCTCGCGGGTAGGCCAGGGTCATGCCAGACAAGGAAGAGAAGCTCGACCAGAAAGAGGCGGTCAAGCGCCTCAACGCCGCCCTCGAACTGCAGTACCGCTCTGCCCTGCAGTACTCGATCGTCGCCTCCAGCCTGACCGGGATCGAGGCACAGGCGCTGGGGTCGAAGCTGACCGAGTTCGGCGACTCGGAGCTGGCCGACGCGCGACGGCTGATCGAAAAGGTCGTCTCCTTCGGCGGCGAGCCGACGACGAAAGTGGCCGAGCTTCGCTTCGAGAAGGGCGTCAAAGCCGCGCTCAAATGGCTCGTGAAGTGCGAGGAAGACGCGGTCGAAGCCCTGCAGGAAGCGATCGAGCCAACCGGACGCGACGGCCGCTCCGAGGCTCTCGAGCACCTGATGGAGCACCTGATCCTGCGCAAGCAACAGCAGGTCGACTTCCTCAACCGCGCGGCTGCTTAGTCCGCGGAGTACAAGATTCCATCGCGGCCGACATGTATTGTCTGGCCGACAATGGATTTCTGCCGTAAAGCTGGGGCTGTGGCCCCTGACGGAAGACTCCGATCGGAGGAGGTGGCGCTCAGATTCGGGCGCAACCTCCACCGCTGCCGCCGCCGTGCGGCGATGTCCCAGGAAGAACTGGGGGCGCTCGCCGCGCTGCACCGGACCGAGATCGGGATGCTCGAGAACGGCACCCGCCTGGCCCGCGTCGACACGCTGATGAAGCTCGCCGGCGCCCTCGCCGTCTCCCCGGTCGAGCTGCTGGAGGGAATCCACTGGAACCCCGGCAACCCGGCCGAGGGCAGCTTCAGCATCAGCGAGCCGTCTTTAAGTGGTCTTCGCGCCCGCTAGGTCGGCGTAGACGGCCGCGGTCTGCTCGGCGACGTCGCCCCAGTCGAAGCGACGGACGTGCTCGTAGGCTTCGGCGACGAGGCGGCGACCGAGCTCGTCGTCGGAGAGGACCCGGATCGCGACCTCGGCCAGCGCTTCGGGATCGTGGGCGCGGAAGCGCAGCCCTGCCTCCTCGTGCGGGACCACCTCGCGCAGACCGCCGGTGTCGGCGACGATGCAGGGGCAGCCGGAGGCCATCGCCTCCAGCGCCACCAGGCCGAAGGGCTCATAGATCGAGGGCACCACGGTGAGGTCGGCGATCCGGTAGAGCGAGTGCAGCACGTCGTCGCCGATCCAACCGAGGAAGGTGCCGTGCTCCATCAGACCCAGCTCCTCCGCCTGGCGCTTCAATTCGGCCTCGTGGGTGCCCGAGCCGGCGACCAGGAAGCGCGTCCCCGGCGCCTCCTCGATCACCCGCGGCATCGCCTCCAGCGCCAGCTGGAAGCCCTTCTCGTAGACGAGGCGGCCGATCAGCAGGACCAGCTTCTCGTCGGGCCCGGCAAACTCGGAGCGCAGGCGGGCCAGGTCCTCGGCCGGCTGGTCGGGCAGGTCGTCGGGGTCGATCCCGTTCGGGATCACGCTGATCCGCCCCTCCTCGACGCCGAAGATGTCGGCGACCTGTTCGCGCATGTAGTGGGAGCAGGTGATGACCCGGTGCGAGCGGTTGGTGATCCAGCGCTCGACGCCGTGGATGTAGGTCTGTGGGTGCTTGTCGACCCAGCCCTGGTGGCGGCCGTACTCGGTGGCGTGGATCGTCGTCACCAGCGGCGCTTCGAAGCGCTTGGCGAGGTGGTCGCAGGCGTTCGCGACGAGCCAGTCGTGACCGTGGACGAGGTCGAAGCTGTAGCGGTCGCCGAGCTCGACCCCGGCGGCCAGCATGTCGGAGTTCATCCGCTCGACCCAGGCGACGAACTCGCCGAGGTCGGTCGGCCGTTTCGGCTCGCGGATGCGGTGGATGATCACCCCGTTGCGGCGCTCGGTGGCCGGCGACTCCTCGCCGCCGCGGGTCAGGACGTGGACCTCGACGTCGCGTTCGACAAGCGCCTCGGAGAGCTTGCGCACGTGCCGCGCCAGGCCGCCCTCGATCAGCGGTGGGTACTCCCAGGAGAGGATCAGTACGCGGGTCAAGTGGGTGGCTTGTCCGGGGTGGTCTTCAAGGCTCCAAGAGGGGAGCGATGCTGAGGTCCGGGGCGAGCGATCGCAGATGCGGATCGCCAGCGCCGCCGGAGTCTACGGCCTGCAACATCGCCTCGCCGTGATCGGTGGCCCGCCGGTAGGCGTAGTCGCCCGCCTGCTTGCGCTGGTCGAGGAAGGCCCAGTCGCTTGCCTGGGCGGCGAGCAGCTCGCGCGCGGCGCGCTCCAGCGCGGGTCCCCGCAGTCCACCGGCGACCGCCCGCAGCAGCCGCAGCTCCAGCCGGCGGGCGCCGGTGGCGAGGTCGGCGACCGGCGGCGAGTCCCAGGTGCGCAGGTCCTTCTCCTCGCCCCAGGTCGAGGACCGCAGCGGCCGCTCCAGCGGCTCGTGCTCGGCCAGCGCCTGGGGAACGGTGACCAGGCGGACCCCGGCCGCCTCCGCCCCCTCCAGCACCGCGCGCAGCCAGATCGGCCCCTCCGACCACCAGTGGCCGAGCAGCTCGGTGTCGATCGCGAAGACGAGCAGGCCTCGGCGGTCCTGGGCCGCCGCGTAGTCGCGCAGTCGCGCGGCGGCGGCGGCGAGGAACTCGTCGGCCTGGCGCCGGGCCGCGGCGGCGGCGGCGGCCGGGTCGTAGGCTCCTCCCCCGACCCGCCAGATCCTTATCCCCCGCAGCGATTTCCCGGCGAACTGGGCGTGGGCGGGGTCGGAGGGATAGCCGTCGAGCGACCAGAGCCAGGAGATCGCCTCCCAGTCGATCGGCAGCGCCACCGGTCCGGCCTCGGTCCGGACCGGCGCCAGCGCCGCCAGCGGCTCGTCGTGGGCGCTCTGGTCGACGCAGAACCAGCCGACCCCCTGCTCCGCCAGCCGCCACTCCAGGCCGGGGACGTAGGCGCACTCCGGCAGCCAGAAGCCGCCCTGCCAGCCGAAGCGGCGGCGGTGGGAGCGGATGCCGGCGTCGAGCTGCAGCCGCTCTCCCTGGCGCGTCGCCAGCAGCGGCAGGACCGCGTGGGTCGCCGAGGAAGCGGCCAGCGCGACCCGGCCCTCGGCTGCGGCGCGCTGGAACGGCGCCAGCGGGTCGCCGCCGGCCGCGTCGAGCAGCTCCAGCGCGTGCTCGTAGCGCTGCCGCTCGCCTTCGCAGGCGGCACGGCACTCGGCCGGGACCTGCTCCAGGTCGGCCTCGGCGGCGCCGATCCGCCACTCGACCAGGAAGCGGCGCAGCCGCTCGGCGGCCGCCGCGTCCTCGAGCTGGTCGGCGAGGACCGGGGTCACCGTCATCGTCAGGTCGCGCGCCATCTCCAGCACCGGCAGGTAGGAGCGGATCACCGCGTCGAACAGCCACTCCTCGCCGAACGGGTAGGTGCCGAAGCCCTCGACGTAGGGCATGTGGCTGTGCAGGACGATCGCCAGGTCGCCGACCGCTTCCCTGGTCATCTCTTGCAGATCGCCACGAAGTCGAGCGCGCGGTCCAGCGAGTCGGATCGGA
>Ga0190271_10002513_pt1 | contig 11157 bp, 18 predicted proteins | sample Popmic356T_FD_133747 | JGI IMG/M metagenome (GOLD analysis project Ga0190271, IMG submission 133747) | Populus adjacent soil microbial communities from riparian zone of Weber River, Utah, USA - 356 T | ecosystem: Environmental > Terrestrial > Soil > Riparian zone | place: USA: Utah | collected...
AGAGAGACCCGTGCCGCGACGGTCGAAATGGATCAATCGACCGAAGGAACCCAGTCGGCGGAGAAAGCGCGCAAAGTCTGGGAATTCCCACACAGCCTCGACGTGATGGACCCAGGTGTCGATCAGGAGCAAGTCGAGGTCGCCGTCGCCCACAACCTCGAATGCGATGTTGAGATCGCCGTTTTGTGCGTAGCGTGTGCCTACAGCTGCCCCTTCATGGCTAGCGAGGCTAGAGCGATCCGAAGGGCGCTACGGCAACGAATCCGATGCCACTCTGCAAGGCCGTACACCAACGACGTAGCTACCGACCCAGGAGGTTCACGTTGAGCGTCGGTGCTTTGAAACCGGCCATTCCTCGATCTTCTCAGGCGAGATGTCACCGTCCAATGCCAACCGAGTGAAGCCCGCCGAGTGGATTCCGATTGCGCCCAGCCCGCTGACCAAAACTGCCACTCCGGCGAACCAAACGATGTGCCAGAAAGGCAGCGACCAAACCGGTGAAGGCACCTGCGTACGCGACCGCCCGTCCGATTGTGACCAGCATGGATCTAGTTCGACGACCTCGGAGGATTTCCTCCCGGTTGACCAGTATCAACCCCGCGAGGAGTGGAATGGCCACCGAGAACGAGACGACGCTGATCGCAGCGGAAAGGTCGAGCGATGGTGCCGTCAGAAACGGCTGAACCACCAACACCCCGCCGGCGATGAGGGCGCTGTAGGTCAGATTCGCCTGTTGGAGCCACTCCCGGGCCTGGGCCGGACCAGGTTCCACCATCTCGTCGAGCAGTCGCTGGTAATCCGGTTGAGAGTCCGTTTCCATCGCGTCGGACCTACCCCTCCACAGCAGAAGACAAACGGTGACTGTTTACGAATTCCTCCCTCAACCGAAGCCGTAAGCCACGACGCTTGTCGACTTCCTGTTTCCCGAGCCCCGGGGCGGGTAATCAACAGGCCAGCCACCCAAGGAGGAGAAGTGCAGGAACTGGTTGTGGACTTCATCACCTCGTTAGATGGCTACGCCTCGGCAGAAGGCTGGCCGGGGTGGTGGGGACTCGAGGCTCCCGAATACCTCGCCTGGCTGGACGAGCGACCCGATCGCGACAACACGATCCTGATGGGAGCGAACACGTACCGGCTCATGTATGGGTTCGCCGCTGAATCGGAGGCCTCGAAATCGGGCGAGAGAACCAACGAGGACGACGCCATGGCTGAGCTCACCAGATCGCCCAAGGTGGTGTTCTCCTCGACTTTGGAGGACCCATTGGCGTGGGCCAACACTCAGCTCATCAGGCAGGACCCAGTCGAGGCTGTGGGAGCGATGAAGCGGGAGGGCACCGGTATGAGCACACTTGGCAGCCTGACCTTGTGCCGGTCGCTCCTCGAGGCAGGCCTGGTGGACCGCTTCCGAGTGGTGATGTTTCCGGTGATCACCGGGAAGACCGGTCGCGAGCGGATCTATGACGGCTACCCGGATGTCGCCCTCGAGATGGTTGCCAGCCGGACCTTCGACGACAGCATCCATCTGGTCGAATACGTCCCCACGGTGCTCACCGGTCCGCCCGACGCTCAGCCTGCCTCCTGATCACGGTTTACCCCTGCCCACTGCCGGGTAGGACGGGCCCATGGCCAAGACGAACCGTCACAGGTGGCGTCTCAGATGGCTGGTTCTGGTCGCGTTGCTCGTGCTCACCGGCGCCTCGGTGGCGGTGGCACAAGAGACCGAGCTCGGCGGCAAGATCCAGACTGGGGGCCAGATCACCATCTCGGCAGATGAGACGGTCGATGGGGACCTCTACGCATCGGGAGGGCGCATCGTCATCGAAGGCACGGTTGATGGTGACCTGATTGCTGCTGCCGGCCAGGTGACCATTTCGGGTCAGGTGAGCGGTGACCTCATGGCCTCTGGCGGCGCCGTGGAGATCTCGGGAGAGGTCGGGGGCGATGCGAGAGTGGCTTCCGGCCAGTCGACGGTGAGCGGGTCGATCGGAGAAGACCTGATCATCGCCGCAGGACAGACCACCGTGTCCGAATCGGGTGAGGTGGGAGAGGATCTTGTGTTCGGGAGCGGTCGGATGACCATGAATGGCACGGTGGGGGGCGACGTGCTCGGGGCGACAGGCAACTACGACCGCCAGGGGACGGTCCAGGGGACCGAGAACGTCACGATCCGGGAAGCCGAAGCACCCACCACCGCCGATCGGATCCTGGACGCCGTGCAGCGGCTCATCGGCCTCCTCCTGGTCGCAGCACTCTTCCTCTGGCTCGCACCTCGGTACCTCGAGGAACCCACCCGGATGTTGAAGCAGCGGCCCTGGGCCTCCCTCGGGGTCGGCTTCGTCGGTCTGATCGCTTTCGGTGTCGCGATTTTCCTCGTGATCGTGGTGGCGGTGCTTCTGGGCATCGGCATGGCGCTCGTCGGGCTCAGCGATCTGGTCGGAGCCATTGTCTTCACAGCTTTGGCTGCGATCGTGCTGCTGGCCTTTGTCTTTTTCCTCATGACCGTGTTTGGCGCTCCCGCCTGGGTCGGAATGGCGTTGGGGAGTGTCGCGGTGTCGCTGGACTCGGCCGCACGTCGATGGGCTGCCCTGATCATCGGTCTGATCATCGTCGTGGCTCTTACTTCGATCCCCGTCGTGGGTGGCTGGCTCGGCCTTCTCGTCGCCTGTTTCGGTCTCGGTGCCGGAATCCTCGCTTTCCGCCCTCGCAGGACGACGACGACAACGGTCGAACCGACTCCCGTCTCGCCTTCCAGCGTCTAGACGACGGAAGACGACCCCGGCTGATGAACCCAGTCGCTAAGAAGCACCGGTTTCACGTCCACCACCGGTGTCCCGTCGATCGCATCGAGGTCGTTGACCAGCACCCTCTTCCCCTCGACGGCGAGGACGGTCACGGTGTGAAGGCCGAGGGGATTGGGCCGGTCCTGCGACCTCGTGTCGAACACACCATGCATCGGCTGGCTCTCGTCGTCCCGGGGATGTACCCGGAGCACGGAACGGTCGGCGAGATGCAGCCACGTGATGAGATGGATCCGGTCCCCGACTGCCAGCTCCCGCATGGCCGGCTCGTACTCTTCCTCGAAGACGAGCCAGGCGTCTGGACCTCCCTCAACACCCTGTTTGGGTGCTGCGGCGGGATCGGTGAGACCGGACTCGACGTGGCCAACCGGACGAAGCTCGTAGCCCATGATGGCCCATTGTCGCGGGTGATGCATGTAACGGCGTCCGGCAGAGAGCCAGCCGTCTCCCACGGCACAATGCGTCGTCGTGAAGCTGGTTGTCACCGCGTTCTGATACTGCTCTCTTCGCCGCTTCACTCACCTAGTTACGGTCTCAGGTCGTGACCGCGTATACGCGCGAAGACGTGGCCCATCAGGCAGGGGTTGCTGTCTCCCACGTCGACCTGTTGGTCAGGCTCGGAATGCTGTCGCCTCTCGCCGGAGACACGTTCTCGTCGGGTGACGTGCGCAGAGCGCGCTGGATTCACAACTTCGAACATGCCGGCGTGCCGCTCGACGACATGTCACTGGCGGTCCGCAGCGGAACTCTCTCCTTCTCCTTCCTGGATCAGAGTGCCTTCGACAGGTTTTCGGGACTCAGCAACATCACTTTCGGGGAGCTCAGCACGTCGAGCGGGATTCCGCTCGAGCTTCTCGCTGTGGTGAGAGAGGCGTTCGGTCACCCGGAGCCCGCCCCTCGAGACTTCGTCCGTGAGGACGAGCTGGCGGTGGTATCCGCAGTGAAACTCCAGCTTGCCAGTGGCTTCCGACCGGTGGTCATCGAGAGGTGGTTGAGGGTCTACCAAGAGAGTCTTCGCCGAATCGCCGAGACCGAGACTGATTGGTACGGGTCCGAGGTCGTTTCGCCGCTGCTCGAGTCCGGCATGGTCGAGGCCGAGATGTTGGAGACGCAGGGCGAATTCGGATCGAAGATGGCTCCGCTCGTCGAGCAAGCCCTTATCGCCATCTACCACGGCCAACAGGAACTTGTTTGGACCAGGAGCGCCGTGGAGCGAACCGAGGACGCCCTGGAGAAGGCCGGCCTCTACAGCCGGATCCATGGCCCGCCGGCAGTGAGCTTCCTCGACCTCACCGGGTATACCAGGCTGACCGAGGAGCAAGGGGACGAGGCCGCGGCGAACCTGGCCGCGGAGCTCAAGTCCTTGGTCCGGCGGTCGTCGCTGGAACACGGAGGCGAGTCGGTCAAATGGTTGGGCGATGGGGTGATGTTCTATTTCCCGGATCCGACCAATGGCGTCCTTGCGGCTTTCGACATGGTGGAGGGCGCCGTTGTCCAAGACCTTCCACCGGCACGAGTCGGCATCCACGCCGGACCCGTTGTCTTCCAGGAGGGTGACTACTTCGGCCGAACGGTGAACGTCGCGGCAAGGATCGCCGATTACGCGCGACCTGGCGAGGTGCTCGTGAGCCAGGAGGTCGTCGACGCAGCCTCGGGCGCGCAACTCAGGTTCGACGAGGTCGGGCCTGTCGACCTAAAAGGGGTGGCGGGCGCCGTCTCCCTCCACACAGCACATCGAGCCAGTGGCGAGACGTAGCGCAGGATTCGGTCTGCGATGATCAGAGTCTTCAGAGAGGAGTTGGTTTGACAGAGCCGGACCTATTGGATCTTCTCATCAGACACACCGAGGCATGGAACCGCCACGATCTCGATGGACTGATGGATCTCTTCGACGACGACTGCGCGTTCGAGTCGTCAGGAGGCGACAAAGTGTGCGGGACGCGCTATCAGGGCCGCATCGAGGTCAGGCAGGCGTTTGCTGAGGTTTTCGAATCCATGCCTGATGCCAACTGGGGCAATGGGCGCCACCACGGCATCGCTCCCGACTACGGGGTGTCCGAGTGGACCCTGACCGGCACGATGGCCGATGGACGCCGCCTAGAAGTCAACGGTTGTGACTTCCTGACTGTGCGCGACGGGAAGATTCTCACCAAGAACGCCTTTCGCAAACAGCGACCGCCGTTCGAAAGCCGTCAATAGGCGGTTATCCACGATCTGGCTTCCGATACATCGTCGAGGGGAAATACCCGTACTTCGCCCGGCATGAGGAAGCCGAAGACATGAGCAAGACCGCGGTAGGCATCGTGGTCGGTAACCAACGTGATTCGCTCGAACGACGACCAATGTTCGATTCCCAGCCGGGCGTCGTCCATCGCCGCTTCTCCTTCGTAACCGTGGAAGTCGGCGCCGAGGACATACAGGAACCTGATGTTCTCGGCCAATGATGCCGCCCTCTCGATGGCCGGCATCAGCAATTCCGAGTAGTCCTCTGCGGTGACCCTTCCGCTCGCCTCGGCGATCACCACACCCTCCGGTGCGCTGGCGTCGATCTGGATCATTTCGTTGATCCTTTCGCTTGATGGAACCTCAGCCGTTCTGGGAACGGCCGCCGACGATGAGGAAGTACACGGAGATCATCAGGACCCACGCCGGGAAAACCAGGAACACCCAGAGGTTGACGTTGATAACGAAGAGAAGGACGAGTGCGAGGAAGTAGGTGGCGACGTTCAGCCAAAGTGGCATCGTTCTCGTTCTGGTTCCGATGGTCGCCAGAGACAACATGAAGACCGCCGCCATCCGCATCGAGTAGATGCTGCTGATCCGATTGGTGAGGTCACGGCCGAAGCTGTAGATCCCGGTGTCGAAGATCTGATCCGGGAACTCGGCGTAAGCGACCAACAACGAGCCCGCCGCCGCAGCCGAAGCGAAGACCATCGCCAGAAAGAGGAGACCGCTGCCGAAGAACACGGTTGAGAAGAAGCGGTCCTCGTAGTCACCGATGCGGTCTCGTACGACTCCCATGAACCAGAGGAAGGCGATCCCGGCGAATGGGATGAGGCCCAACGCCACCCTCACGGTGCCGGCGTTCTCGGCGAGCCATTGGCTCTCTTCGGGATCAAGAGGTATAGAGAGACGGATCAGGACGTAGGCGGTTCCCAGGAGTAGCGCGAAGGCAATGCCGGCTACAGCCGCCGCACGGGGTGTCCGCAGACGTCTACCGGTGACGGTCATTCGGGCTTGGGCAGCATCGGGTAGTTCGGGATCGGGTAGATCCCGACGGCAAACCCATAGGCGGTGTCCCCCGCCCGAGGGAGCCGATCGAAATCCTGCACCAGCGCCATGACCTGTGTCCAAAACTCGGACACGCTCTCCGGCGCAATCCGGGCATGTCGGATGAACGACCACAATTGGTGGGCCTGATACGCGGCCTGCGACTCTTGGGCGGCGACATCGAAGTCGTTGAAGTCCAAGGGCATTGCCGCATCGCCCGGGCCTCTTCCCACCCCGACGTAGAACATCCGTGCCGTCCGCCCGTAGTGGCGCTCTTCGATTGCTCGCACACGACGCGTCCGCACGACGCGGACCAAGCCCGCCTCGAGCAGGACGTCGACGTGATAGGCAACGGTGCTCTTTGGCCGGCCCACAGCGGTGGCGATCTCGGTCACCGTGGCCGCCCGCTCGTGCAGCAGGCCAAGGATCGTCGTTCGGAGTTGATTGCCTATGGCCTGCACCTGGAGGGGATCGGTGAGCTCGAGGGTGTCGATCAGTTCGTAGTCAGGCACGGCGGGGTTGATGGCCATGACCGTTCAGACTAACGTTCCCGATTGTTCCAAAATTTTGGATCAATAGTCGGACGAGGAGGAAAGTCATGGCCGAAATCGTGTTGTACCACCATGTCATGGGTCTCACCCCCGGGATCAGTGACTTCGCCGACCGGCTGCGAACTGGCGGTCACTTCGTTCATACACCCGACCTATTCGACGCCCACACCTTCTCCACGCTCGAGCAGGGCATGGCGCACGCCAGATCAGTCGGGTTCGACAAGATCATCGATCACGGTGTCGCCGAGGCCGAGGCGTTGGGACCCGAACTGGTATACGCCGGATTCTCGATGGGTGTGATGCCCGCTCAGAAACTGGCCCAAACCCGGGAGGGGGCGCGGGGGGCGCTGTTTTTCGACTCATGTCTCCCGGTGACCGAATTTGGAGATGGATGGCCCCAGGGCGTGCCGGTTCAGATACACGGGATGGACGCCGACCCGATATTCGCGGGCGAGGGAGACCTCGATGCTGCCCGAGACCTGGTGGACCTCACCGGTCAGGCAGAGCTGTTCCTCTACGAGGGCGACGTGCATGTATTCGCCGACTCCTCGCTACCCACCTATGACCGCGAGGCGACCGAGCTGATGACCACTCGCGTGCTTGCGTTCCTGTCCGGGCTGGAGTGAGCTGCGGGCTTTCGCCGGTCACTCCGTTACAACGACCACGCCGCATTGGTCCTCGAGGACCTGGATCACGGTCTGGGTAGCGGTGGCAGGTGCTGTCGGCGGTGGGCTCGCGACCAGCTCCTCAAGTGGCGGCGACGGATTCCATTCGTACGCCTCATAGAAGTCGTAGATGGCCTGCTCGTAGAGGAGGAACTCGGCAAAAGGCCCTTGGTCCGCCTCGTCAACCAGTTCGACGGCCTCTGTATAGAAGGCGAGGGAGGCGGTGCGAACGACCTCGAGGTCATCGGGCCCTTCCACCGGGAGATGACCGTCGGTGGCTGTCTGGAACCCCTCGTAGGCGACACAGAGCGGGTCCTCGCCCCCAGTGGTTGAAGTCTGCATCGAGGTGGTCGGTGTCGAAGATGGCGCGGAGGTCGTAATCGTCGTGCCGGCGAACGCGGCGGCAACCGTCGTCGAAGGTGGACTCTCCTCGAAGGCACCCACTGCGAACGCGACACCGATGCCAACAGCAGCCAGTGCAACGACGAGCCCGACGATTCGCCCCGAGCTCATCTATTCCTCCGGAGGTGGCTCCGGACCGCCCAGGTCCTTGTTGACCTGGAGAAACTCCTCTCGGGTCATCTCACCCCGGGCGTAACGAAGACGGATCGCATCCAGTGCCTGGTCTCCGGAAGCAGCGTCCACCCTGGCGCTGCTGCCACGTCGCCACAACAACGCCACCCCCAAGGCGAGCAGGGCGAGGAAGGCCATGAACAAGAACCAGGCGAGCCAGCGAACGGCGAACCCGCGTCCCCATGTCGAAGGATCACTCAACAGTTGGAGAATCAGGTCGGCAGACATCCGCCGAGGATACGCCTCAGAGCTCCATCTCCTCCCCGAATCGGATCCTCGACTCCTCCGGGATCAGTGGTTTCTCGGCTCGAGCCTTGATCTGCTGCACCGACCAGGTGTTCCCATCCGGATCGCTGAACCCGAAGAAGGTCCCCCCATCCCGTTCATCGAAGACGGTGATCTCACTCGCCTCGACCCCCCGCCCGATCAGCTCCTTGCGGGCAATCTCGGCGTCGGCTACGACCAGCTGGAGACCGCGCATGGAGCCGGGCGCCATCTCCTGATGAGCGTCGAGATCACCGATGACGATGGAGCACCCGGAACCCGGCGGGGTGAGTTGGACCACATGCATCTGTTCGGTCTGGGTGTCGTGATCGAGGTCGAATCCGACCTTATCCCGATAGAACTCGATGGCCCGGTCGATGTCGCTCACCGGGAGGAGCACGACTTCCAGAGTCCAGTCCATGGGTCAGCTCCTTTCGGCCAGGAGGGTGGCCAACAGATCGTCGAGACGTTGATAACCGTCGGTCATGCCTTCCTCCATCCCGCTGCCGACCATCCCGTCACGAGACTCGAGTGATGGGTAAGTGGCGTGGCCTCGGACCCGGGACCGCCCGTCGCCAAGGTCCTCGAAGGTGAGGCTCTCGATGCTGACCAAATCGGGAAACCCTTCGAACTCGAAGGTCTGGATGGCGAACTCGTTCTCGCGGACCACGTGGAAGACCCCGTTGAAGGCGTACTCCTCGCCATCCTTGTTGCGCTGCACGTATCGCCAGCGGCCGCCGGTGCGGAAGTCGTAGACCTCGATGTCCGACTCGTAGTCGCTCGGCCCCATCCATTGCTTGACGAGATCCGGCTCCTTGTGAGCCCGAAACAGCGCGTCCAGCGGGGCGTCAAACTCCCGCTCGAAATCGATGAAGGGCAGGCCTTCGGGTGCGCTGACCTGAAGTGCGTTGGTCATTTTCGTTTCTCCTCTTTCATGTCCTCGAGCACGGCGTCGAGACGCCGGTATTGCTCCTCGTGTTGCAGCCGGTACCGATCGATCCAGGCGGTCATCGACTCCAGCTGGGCCGGGTCGAGGTGCACCGGGCGCCGTTGCGCATCACGGCTCCGGGTCACCAGACCGGCTTGTTCCAGCACCTGGATGTGTTTCGACACCGCCTGCTTGGTGATCTCGAACGGCTCGGCGAGTTCGTTGACCGTTGCCGGTCCCTGACTGAGCCTGGCGACGATCCGGCGCCGCACCGGGTCGGCCAGAGCGGCAAACGCCCGATCGAGCCGACCCTCAGCTGACGGATCGATGATCATTATTCAACTGTTCCCTTTATCAATCGATTGATTGACTACGATACCGCATCACGCAACGGGCTGTCAAGAGGAGGCTGATAGGTTGGGCGAATGGCTGAACAATTCGAAAGAACAACGGTCGATGTGCCGGGACATCCGGCTCCGGCCGGGCACTACTCCCACGGGATCGTCACATCCGGGCGTCTTCTCTTCGTCGCCGGTCAGGTCGCTCTCGACGAGAACGGTGACCTCGTCGGCGGTGACGACGCCGCGGCCCAGACCCGACAAGTCCTGACCAATCTGCAACGCGTAATCGAGGCGGCCGGTGGCAGCATGGCCAACGTGGCCCGGACCACGTTGTACCTGACCCGTCTCGAAGACCGGGGCCCCGTTGGCGACGTTCGGAAGGAGTTCTTCCCCGCCCCGGCACCAGCTAACACCCTCCTGGTCGTGGCATCGCTGGCCAGCCCGGAATTCCTGGTCGAGATCGACGCCATCGTCCCCCTCCCCTGACAAGCGATGGATCCGGTCTCCATGCTGGCCGGCCACATCCGCAAACTCCGAAGCAATCGGCCCCGCCCGATATTGGTGGCTCTGGACGGGCGGAGCGCAGCCGGGAAGTCGACGCTCGCCGCGGCGGTCGCTCCGTTGGTCGATGCCGTCGTGCTCGATGGCGACGACTTCTACTCGGGTGGGAGTGCGGATAGATGGGATGCCATGAGCGCCGATGAGAAGGTGAGCCATTGCATCGATTGGAGAAGACAGCGAGCTGTGCTCGAGACGCTGGCGAGAGGAGAGGCGGCTTCCTGGCACCCGTACGACTGGGAGGCAGACGACGGCACGCTGGAGGAGACGCCTGTCGTCTGTGAGCCGGCGTCGGTAGTGATCCTCGACGGCGCTTACAGCGCCCGACCCGAGCTCGCCGATCTCTTCGCCCTCCGGGTGCTGCTGGAGGCCCCGGCTCACTTGCGGAGGGCGCAGCTGATCGAGCGTGAGGGCGAGGGCTACCGCGAGGAATGGAACGCCCGCTGGGACGAGGCGGAGCAGTGGTATTTCGGCAGGGTGATGCCGCCGGAGTCGTTCGACTTGGTGATCCGGGCAAGCTAGACCTCGACACTTGCACATTTTCTTTGCACAACTATTGTGCATGCATGACGACCACGGCGCCCTACCCACGTCTGGACCCTGAAGCGGTCAGGGTCCTGGCCCATCCGCTGCGTAGTCGGCTGCTCGGCGAGCTGCGGCTCAACGGCCCGGCAACCGCCACCACCCTGGCCAACGTCCTCGGCACCAACACTGGCGCCACCAGCTACCACTTGCGAAAGCTGGCCTCAGTCGGCCTCGTCGAGGAGACCGGGGAAGGCAAGGGACGCGAGCGGTGGTGGCGGCCGAGTCACGAGATGCACTCCTGGTTTGCCAGCGATCTCGGCGATGAGCCCGACGGGATCGCGGCGGCGGAATGGCTGCACGGCGAGTCGTTGCGCCGATTCCAGCTCTTCGCCGAAGAATGGTTCGCCTCGGAGTGGGACTGGCCGGTCCAGTGGCGGGACGCCGCAGGCTCCTCCGACTACCTGCTCGAGCTGTCCGCATCCCAGCTGCGGGATCTGGGCAAGGAGCTGACCGCGGTGATCGAGCGTTACCGAAAGCTCGACGCCGGCCCGGACCCTGCCCGCATCATCTTCTGCACCTTTGCCTTCCCTCAGCCGGACGGGCGGATATGACCCTGACCGCCCGTGGGGTGCGACGTCGCTATCTGACGCTGGTGGCGATGCGCTGGCTGCCGACTGGCCTCCT
>Ga0190271_10002514_pt1 | contig 11156 bp, 10 predicted proteins | sample Popmic356T_FD_133747 | JGI IMG/M metagenome (GOLD analysis project Ga0190271, IMG submission 133747) | Populus adjacent soil microbial communities from riparian zone of Weber River, Utah, USA - 356 T | ecosystem: Environmental > Terrestrial > Soil > Riparian zone | place: USA: Utah | collected...
AAAGCAGGATCGTCGTGACGACCCAGCGAGTGACCGTGTGTCCGTGTTGCATGTTCAGGTCTGCCGGAGTCCGCTCGAGAGCAGCGGTTCCGACAACCCGGACTGTGCAACCAGACGACCACTAGAGCTGACGTCAACAAGTGGTTATTGTTCAAGTGTTTGCATATGTTTGGTCATTCGCCATGTACCGGTGCGGAAGGCCGCCTTTGCGGAGTGGAATCACAGTTCTGTCTGGCGTGTCCCAAAGTGATCGATCGGCCCGCAAGTGATAACCGAGGGAAGCCTTGGGAGGCGCGCCAGGGATGCTCCCCAATAACGCGGGTCAGGTCCGGGGACACGGGCCCAGCGCGCGGCCGACGGACGGACGGCTTCGACGGCCTTCACGAAGGCCGTGCGCGAGGCGAGCGCGGCGAGGCGACGCCGCAGGTGGTCTCTAGCGGTATTCCTTGAACGGGATCTGGCAGTCGTGCTTGCGGAGGAAGTTGAGAAACCGCTTGTAGTCGCGGGTTTCCATGTTGAAGAGGCGCGCAACGATCTTGTAGTTGCCGCGCGCTTCCTCGAGGCCGCGCCGGATGACTTCGCGCACGTTGGCGCGCGTGATCTCGCGGTCCATGAACAGCGGATAGACGGTCGTCCAGAACGACTCGTGCTGCTCGATCATCCGTTTGTACAGCTCGTCGGCCACCGTGCGCCGGCGCTCCCGCCGCGGGCGGAAGGCGACGTTCCCCTGCACGCGAATCTCGGAGGAGAGGTGGTCGAGCTCAATCGTCGAGGCCTGAACGGTGACGACCAGGCGCTCGATGACGTTCTCGAGCTCGCGCACGTTGCCCGGCCACGAGTACTCGTAGAGCGCCTTCATCGCCGCCGGGGCGATTGACGAGAGCGGCGAGCGGTTGGCCGAAGCGAACTGCCCCAGGAACTGCTGTGCAAGCGTTGGAATGTCCTCGCGGCGTTCGCGCAGCGGCGGCACCACGATATGGATCACGTTCAGACGGTAGAACAGGTCCTCGCGGAAGGTGCCCTGCGTGATCATGTCGCGCAGGTTGCGGTTCGTCGCGGCAATCACGCGCACGTTGACGATCCGGCCGCTGCCGTCGGCGCCGACTTTCTGGAGCTCGCCGGTCTCGAGGAAACGCAGGAGCAGGCCCTGCATGCGCAGCGTCATCTCCCCGACCTCGTCGAGGAAAATCGTGCCCATGTGCGCGGTTTCGAGTTTGCCAGGCTTGTCGCGGTAGGCGCCGGTGAAACTGCCCTTCACGTGGCCGAAGAGCTCGGACTCCAGCAGCGTTTCCGGGAGGCCGGCGCAGTTCACCGGGGCAAACATGTGGTTCGCGCGCGGACCGCGGGTGTGGATGTTGCGCGCGACGATTTCCTTGCCGACCCCGCTCTCGCCGGTGATGAGGACCTTGGCGTCGGATCGTGCGACCCGGTCGATTTCCTGCTGCAGCGCCAGGGTCTCGGAGCTCTGGCCGTGCAGCTGTACTTTGTCCTTGGCGCGAGGACTCGCGGCCGATGCTCCGCGCGTCCCACCGTCGACGACTGCATCCATCATTGGCTGATAAACCGTTCGATGAGCTGCCGGTGCTTCGGCGTGATTTCCAGGAACTGGGCGGCGATGCGGAACCCGTCGGCGGACGCAGGGGCTTGCGCCACGCGCGTGACTTCGATTTCGGCCGCGAACGGCGACCCGGCGACCGACAGCCGCAGCATCGCCTTCGACCGCACGTTGACGGCATCGCGCAACTGGAGCAGGACGCCCGATGCGCTCAGATCCAGGACGCGGACGCTTTCGGCAGAGTGCACCGCCATCGTCTGCCCGTCGACGATGTGGCGCGGTGAACGGCGGCGTTCTTCCATCGGCCCTTTCGCTTGACCTTCAGGGGCGGCTTTCTCCTCGCTTCCCCACGGCTCGTGGGCGAATGAGAGAGTATCCGCGGACACCGTGCCTTAGTGCAATCAGGCCGCCAGCGTCGAAGGCTCGCTCATCTGTTCCAGTAACCGTAATGATATAAGCATCTTAGAGTCGAATCTGAACCCCAGCTGCGTCGTCGTGGAGTGAGAAAAAAGTCTGACGATTACGGGCCAAGGCGTTTGCCGATTCCCAGACTTCTCAGGAGACGTCGGTGACGAGCTTGGGAAGCGCCGCGGGCATCGACAGGAACTCGACGCCGGCAAGATAGACCGTGGTGCCATCCGCGGCGCATCCGGTCTGTACGTGGCGGACGCGTACGTCCAGGCTGATGCGCTGGCCGTCGTGCGCGAAGGTGACCGCGTGCACGGTGTCGGGAACGACGGGCACGGGATACTCGAGGAGAGCGCCATCCTGGTTCATGTCGCGGACGCGCGCCTGCTTGTGCACTTCGAGGGTGCCCCAAAGGGCGCCCACGACTTCGAGCCGCACCGCAGAACGGCGATCTCCTACGCGACGCATACGCTGCTCCTGCTTCACTCTCGAGCCGCCGGCTAGCTCGCCGCTGACTGCGCGACCCCGTTCCCGCCGCGCCGCTGCGCGTTGACCCGCGCGTCGTTCAGGATGCCTTCGGCAATGCCTTCGCCCGGCATGCGCGTGGCAAAGCCAATCGCACGGATCGACGCCCGCGCCGCCGCCATCGCCCCCAGCGCGCCGCGAAGGCGCCGGGCGATTACCGTGGCGTGCGCGGCCGTGGTGTCGGGCAGCAGCAACCCCACTTCACCGGGCCGGAGCACGCCGACGACGTCGGACTGGCGCATCTGCCGCCGCAGCTCGTCGACGAAGGTCTGCGACGCCCCGGGCGCCGCGCCGGTGGTCGAGAGCACGACCACGGTGACCGCAAGGCCGCGTTCGAGCGCTTCGCTTGCCAGCCGCTCCATCGTGCGGCCGAAGACCGTGACGGCGTCGGCGGGCTCGCCCGCGGACCCGGGCTTTCCTACCCAGTCAGCCAGCAGCTCCGCGGCCACGAGCGCCATGCTGTACTCGAGCGGCGTGAAGTGCTGACGATCCGCGCGCACGAGCCCCAGCGTCGCGCCGTCGCCTCCCGGCAGCACCCGGCGCACGGTCACGCGCGCCCGCTCGGTGTCGCCGGCGGCCGCGCCGATCTCGCCCGATCCCGCGTGGTGCACGATGCGGCGGCCGGTGGACTCCACGACGAAGCTCGCCGCGGTGGCACCCACCGCGGTGCGCAGCGCTTCGAGTGCCGCCTCGAATCCGCCGCCCGATTGCGAGGGTGAGGACAGCCGGTGTGAGAGCAGCACCGCGACCCGGGTGCGCGACGCCGCGGTGGCCAACGCCACGGCCATGTCGAGGGCGGAAATGTAGTTGCCCATGATCTGCGGATCGCACGCGTCGATGGCGCCAGACATCGTCAGCAGCCACGTGCCGGTGCCGGCGCCCCGCGACAGGGTCGTGACCAGCAGGTCGCCCGGCCCCGCCGACTCCATGTCGTTGATGTCGGTTTGGGGAATCCGCGTCGCCTTGAGCTCGACCGGCAGCGACTGCGGCGGAAACACGATCGGCCGATCTGGTGTCGTGCGTCCGGCGAGCGACGCCGCGCGCATGAAGACACCGGGAGCGGTTTCGATGTAGCCGACCACCTCGATGTCGTGCCAGAGCGCCAGCGCCTCGGCGAAAATGCCGACCAGGTCGCGATCGGTGCCGCTCTGCACCACGTGCTGCAGCACTTTGTGCAGCGCCGCCAGGTTGTCAGGGCCTGCCGGCGCGCTCGACAGGTGCCGCTCGGCAGCCCCGGCCAGCCAGCCGCAGACCGCACCGAGCTGCGCCTCCGAGATCGTCGAGGGGGCCTGCGTGCGCGGCACCCGCGCCACGATCAGCACGCCCTGCATGCGGCCCTCGACGGCGAGCGGCGTGCACACGATGTCGGCGCCGCCGCTCTGTGCCGTGCGCGCGGTCCGGGTCTGCAGAGCCGCTGTAATCGCGGGCAGCAGGGGCCGGCCCGGGTCGGTGACGATTGCCCGGAGCGAGAACTCCTCCGCCGGCGTCTCGGGCGGCAGCAAAGCCTGCGAGGAGGCATCGGCCAGCTGCGCCTGGACGCCCAACGGACGACAGAGCTCCCTCAGCCAGTCCCACGACCGGCCCCCGACGAGCACGGAGAACGCGTTCGACATCTCTCGACGGCCCGCGGGCAAACCACGGGCGCAGTTGAGGGCCTGGTGCAAGTGAACCGCCATTTCCCCCCCCTGCACTGCGAGACGATAACGGCCGAAAACCATCACGTCACAGTTCGAGGCGGACGACAAATGGTGACGTCTGGCAGACAAAACACTTTGAGGGCCGAGTTTTCAAGGACTTGGACGTGCCTCCGCCTGGCGGGCTGGCCCGGGCGGGCCGGCGCGCTCGAACGGGCCTCGATCACCCGGATGTTGTTCCGTTCCGTGCAGTTCTGTGAAACGGCTTGGCGCTCCGACGTAGCGCCCCCCAGGGCCGACCGCCCGGCCCAGGGTACCTCTTCGCGATGAGCCGCGTTCAGACGACCGCCGGCGAAGGCTCCGTGGACAGCGGCGACGACCTCGACTCCCTCTTCGCGAAGCTCGAAGCCGAGCTCGCGAACCAGCCCGCACCGCAGGACGCCGACGCCGGCGCCGAGCACGAGGCGGTCGAGGCCGCCACGGCCGAGCCGGCCGGGCGTCCAGAGCGGCGCGAGGCGCGGCGCCTGTCGCCGGAGGAAATCGCGCGTAAAGTGCGCGTCACCGTTCGCGGGGCGGCGGACGCCAAGGCCATCAATGTTTCGGAAACGGGCGTCCTGGCCGAGACGACGTCGCGGCTGCGGCCCGGCACCGTGGTCGAACTGATTCTCACTTTCGACGGCGTGCGGCGGATGCTGCGCGCGACGATCGTGCGGTCGATGGTTCACTCGCTCAACCCCACCACGTTCAGAACCGCCTTCAAGTTCGAGGAGCGCACCACGCTTCCGGAGCGCGAATAGACGCATGGACATGCTGCCCACCCTGTGCACGGCGATGAAGCGCGCCGGCGGCGACGCCCTGGTGCTTCGGACCGGCGAATCGCCGCACGTCCTCACGGCCAGCGGGCGGCAGAACGTCGCGCGCGCCGTGTTGTCGGCCAATGCCCTCGAAGCCCTGGTGGCGCAGATCTTCACCGGTGACGGACGACAGACGCTGCACGACACCGGCAGCATCGTGGAGCAGGTGACCGTTCCCGAGGCGGGGCTCACGTTGTCGGCACGCGCCGAGCGCACGACCAATCAGGTCACCATCGAGCTCCGCGAGCGGGTGCCGGAGCCGATCGCCGTCGAACCGCCATCCGAACCGTCCGAGCCAACACCCGTGGTCGCCGAGGCCGACGCGGCCGACGTCACGCTCGAGACGGGAGCGTCCCCCGAAGCGCCGCAGTGGTTTGACGTGCCGTTCTCGAATGGTCCCGACGGCGGGTTCGACGCGGTGCCGGCGTTTGCCTTGACGAGCGACGCCGCCGACACCCGCGACGCGCCCGTCCACGAGATTGTCGGGCCCGAAATCGAACCCTTCAGCGAGCCGCCGGGCACGCACTACGAAGAGCTCTTCCTGCAGGTCCCGTCCGCCGCGTCGGGCGCCGGCGAGACGCCGCCCGATTCGAGTGCCACGGGTGCTGCCGAGACCCCCGAGCCCGAACCCGTGGCGTGGACGTTCGGCAAGCACTCGCCCGTCGAACATCCGGTGGCATCCGAGCTTCCACTTCCGGTTTACGAGGAGTCCTCCGTGAACGCTTCCTCCGATCTCAAGTTCGTCGAACCGCCGAATGCCGACGCCGCCGATGGCCTGCCGGCCGGACTCAGTGCCTGGGTCGAGCGCGCGGCGTCGCGGGGCGCCACGGCGCTCTACCTTCGCGCCGACACGGCTCCGATGGTGCGCGTCGAAGACCGTCTCGAGCCGCTGACGGCCGACACGGTGGATTCATGGCGCTTTGACGCGCTGCTCGAGGAATTCAACGGCGGCCGCTCCAATGGATGGGAGCTCGGACCGCATGGCGAGTGGACATGGCAGGTGCCCGCCGTGGGCCAGGTGAGCTGCTGGTCGTTCTCCGACGACCAGGGCCGTGGCCTGATATTGCGGCTGCGGTTGCAGGCGCCCACGCGCTCGCTCCTCAAGGCGATTCCGCGACGCGTGCGCGCGGCGTGCGACGGCGACGGCCTCGTGGTCGTCTCGGCGCCCACGTCGTCCGACGTCGCGGCCATGGCGGCGGCGGTCGGCGACCTGGCGGGCCGCCAGCGCGGCGGCTACGTCATCTCGCTCCGCGCGGCCGGCGCGCCGCGTCACGAGATTGCCGGCTCGTTCGTCAGCCAGCGTGAATTCACCGGCGGCGACGGCGACGTGGCAGCCGCGATTCGCGCGGCGGCCAGCGAGTCGCCGGACGTCCTGCTCGTGGCGCCGCCCACCTCCGAAGCGGCAATGCGTGAAGTGGTCAACGCCGCAGAGGGCGGGCGCCTGGTCATCCTCGCGGTGCTCGCGCCGACTTCGATGCAGGCGCTTCGCGCCATCGTCGGGCGCGGCTCGGCGGGCGGCGATGCGCAGACCCGCCTGGCCCTGGCGACATCGTTCCGCGTCGCGTTCGCCTATCGTGTGCTGCAGCGTCTCGGCGGCGGCCGGACGACCGTGCGCGACCTCGTGGTTGGCACGAGCGAAGTGTCGGCCATGCTCGCGTCGGGGGATTTCCCCGGCATCTCGCGCCTCCAGCGCGAAGGAGCGATGAGCATGACCACCGTCGACGACTCGCTGGCACGGGCGGTGCGCCGCGGCCACCTGTCACTTCGCCAGGCGGCATCGCATGCGATGGACAAGAAGTACCTCGTCAACCTGGTGCGATCGGGGCGGCGGCGTCTCGAGACCCGCAAGTCGACGAACGGGTCTTCCACGGGCGTGCTCGAGCCGGTCAGCTCGTCGCGCGCGAAGTGGTCGAACTACTAGAGGCTTAGGGCTTGGGCTTACGCAGGGCAGGTCTTCGGACCTGCCCTTTTCAACGTACGGCCCCAGCCCCAGCCGCCGACGGGGTGGGCTCGGCCTCGAAGAACTCGTCAACGATCTCGTCGAGCGCCGCCAGGCTGTCGGCGGTGTTGACGCGCGCGCGCAGCAGCGAACCGCCTTCGAGTCCCTTCGAGTACCAGGCACAGAGCGCCCGCACCTTGTTGATCACCCACCGCTCGCGGCCACGGGCCGGCGCGTGGCGGCTGGCGTCGCCGGCCTGTCCCGGAGCGTGGTGCCGGAAACCCTCGGCTTCCGTGACGCGTTCGTCGAGGAGCATCCGGATGTAGGCGCGGAGGAACTCCGCCCGCTGGCGCGCGGTGACGGCAGGCGGCTCAGCGCCGGCAGCGAGCGCCGCGGCCTGCGACAGGACCCACGGGTTGCGCAGCACGCCGCGGCCCACCAGCACCCCGCTCACGCCCGAACGGAGGCGTTCGAGGATTTCATGGGGCTCGATGCAATCGCCGCTGCCCAGCACGGGGATGTCGAGGTCGGCCGCCACCTGCGCCACCAGATCCCAGTCGGCGCGGCCGGTATAGGACTGCGCGGCCGTGCGGCCATGAATCGTCACGGCGGCGGCGCCGGCGTCCTGGACGCGCCGTGCGAGCTCGGGCGCGTTGCGCGACGCGTCGTTCCACCCGGCGCGCATCTTGACGGTCACTGGAATGCGGACCGCCCGCGACATCGCGCGAATCACCGACGCGGCATGCTCGGGCTCGCGCATCAGGCTGCAGCCGGCATTGTGTTTCGCGATCTTCGGTACGGGGCAGCCCATGTTGACGTCCACGATGTCGGCGCCCATGCCTTCGACGATCTGCGCCGCCGCCGCCATCTTCTCCGGATCGCCCCCGAAGATCTGGATCGACACCGGCCGCTCTTCCTCGGTGTATTCGGCGTACTCCAGCGTACGGTCGATGCCCCGGACCAGGCCTTCCGACGAGACCATCTCGGTGACGACCAGGCCGCAGCCGCCCTGGCGCTTGACCAGGCGGCGAAAGGCCGTGTCGGTCATGCCGGCCATCGGCGCGACCACCAGCGGCGAATCCAGCGTCACCGATCCGATCTTCACGCGCGCGTTCTCCCTGCCTGCCTCAAGCGGCCCGACCCGCCTCACCCGCGGCAACGCCGCGACACTAGTAGGCTTTCACGTCGGCTGCGTCCACCTCGACGCTCACCGCCTGGCCGATCAGATCGACCGACAGCACCAGTCGCGCCTTCTCGTTCTTGCGCGTCAGCCGGCCCACGACGCCCTTGAGCGGCCCGTGCGAAACCTCCACCATCATCCCTTCGCGGATGAGCGGGCATGGATCGAAGGCGAGATCGCTTTCGACCAACTGGCGGATGCCCTCGATCTCGTAGTCGGGAATCAGCGCCGGCTCGCCGTCGACCGAGACGATGTTGACGACGCCGCCGCACTTCAGCACCTGCAGCCGCTCACGCGGATCGAAGCGCGCGAAACAGTACCCCGGAAACAGTGGCCAGTCGATCTTCTTCTTGCGATCTTTCCAGCGGCTCCATCGCGCCACCGTTGGCAGGAAGGCCGGGATCGATTTCTGTTCGAGCTGTGTGCGCACGATCTGCTCGTGGCGGGACTTCGTCCAGATGGCGAACCAGCCGGCCAGGCTGTCGCCGGCCGGCGCGTCCGCGCGCCCCCTGTCGGCCATGGCCTACTGGCGCGCCGGCGCGGGCTGATCGGCGGCGGGGGCCGATGCGGTCTGCTTGCGCCGCTTCTCGAGCGCCTGCTCGTAGGCGCGTTTCAGCTCGTCGTTGCGCCAGTTCACCGTGGCCTGCTGGCGGAGCTGATCGAGATACTTCAGCAGCTCGACCTGGCGCTTCTGGTCGGCCACCCTGTTGCCGATTTCGGCGCGTGCCTGCGCAAAAGTCTTCACGCGGGTCTCCGTGCGGTTCTCGACCTTCAGCAGTTGATAGCCCCGTTGCGTCCGTATGGGTTCGGTGACGCCGCCGATCGGCAGCGCGTCGAGCACCGTCTGCAGCCGCGGGTCCAATTCGTCGTGATTGATCGGCCCGATCAGGCCGCCGTTGGCCTTCGACGAGGCGGCCGAGAAGTCGGCCGCGAGCCTGGCGAACGGCTCGCCCGCAAGCAGTCGCCTGCGGATGTCCTCGGCTTTGGCCTTGGCCTCGTCGTCCTGCCCGACGTTGATCCCGCGATCGCTGGTGGGCACCTCGATGAGCAGCTCGCGGAGCGTGAGCTCCGACGGCGTGGTGAAGTCGCGCGGGTGCGCTGCGTAATAGGCCCGCGCCTCCTCGTCGTTGACCGCGATCTTGTCGCTGACCTCGACGCGCTGCACCTGCGACACGAGCATCTGCCGCTCGAGGTTGCGCTTCAGATCGACCATCGTGAGGCCTTCCTGTTTGAGCGCCGCCTGGAACTTCTGATCGTCGTCAAGGTTGTTCTGCTTCTTGATGTTGGCGACGATGCTGTTGAACTGCTCGTCGCCCATGGCGTAGCCGAGCTCGCGGCCACGCTGGATCAGCAGGAGCTCGTCGACGGCCGTCAGGATCAGGTCCGGGGTGATCTCCGCGATCGCGGTCCGGAGCTGAGGGCTCGTCGGTGAGACGTTGCCGAGCTCGGGGCGGTTGCGCAGTTCCGCCACCTGCCGCTGCTCGAACTCGGACTTGCTGATGATCTCGCCATTGACCTTCACGAGCACCTGCTCGAAGATCTCGGCGCCGAGCGGCGCGACGGCCGCACACGCAAAGGCGAGGGCGGCAGCCGGCACGATTCGCGATCTGAACATCGTTATTCCTTCCCGGGCTGCCGGCGGGAACGCCAGAGCCAATCCCTTCGGCATCAGTATTTTACCCGACCCTTACTGCAGCGCCCGCAAGAGCCCCTCGATGCGGGTGAACATGCCGCCCTCAGCCCGCGGATCCGCCTCCGGCCGGCGCAGGATCTCCTGCTTCGTGAACCCGGCGGTCACCTCGCCGGCCGTGGCCCTCGCCGTCCACCAGCTGGGCGCGGCCGATGGGCGGGCAGGCGCGCGGCGCCCGGGCCGGTCCACCGGTCCGGGCCGGGCATCCGCCCTGGCCACTGGGCCTTTTGCCGCCTTTTCCTTCCCCGACGTCACAGGCTCCAATGGCACATCGAGGTTCAGCTTCAACGACACCGGCGGCACCAGGGTGGCGCCCGGCCATTCACCCACCACCTTGATGAGCCGGACCGGGTCGATCCGGGCGTTCTGCCTGAACCTTATGACGACGGCCTGGCCCTCCCGGTCGATGGACTCCACGCCGAGGCGATCGGCGGCGATGCGGATGCGGCCGTACTCCGCCAGGTTCAGCACCGAGGGCGGCGGCTCGCCGTAGCGGTCGCGGATCTCGTCCACCACCCGGCTCAGTTCGGCGTCGGTCCGTGCCGAGGCCACCTTGCGGTAGACCATCAACCGCTGGTTTGTATCGGGCACGTAGGCATCGTCGATCTTGAGGTCGACGCGCAGGTTCACCATGGCCCGCAGGTCGTCCTGCAGGTCCTCGCCCTTCAGCTCGCGGACCGACTCTTCGAGCAGCTTCATGTACATGTCGAAGCCGACGGCGTCGATGTGACCGCTCTGCTCGCCGCCAAGCAGGTTGCCGGCGCCGCGAATCTCGAGATCGAGCGCGGCCACCCGGAACCCGCTGCCGAGATCGCTGAACTCCTTGATCGCCGCGAGGCGCTTGCGCGCGACCGGCGAGAGCGATTCCTGCGGCGGCGTCAGCAGATACGCGTAGGCCGGCCGATCCGAGCGGCCGACGCGCCCGCGGAGCTGATACAGCTGCGAGAGCCCGTAGCGATCGGCGCGATTGATGATGATGGTGTTGGCGTTGGGAATGTCGAGGCCGTTCTCGACGATGGTCGTGGCGAGCAGGATGTCGAACCTGCGCTCGACGAACCCCAGCATCGCCCGCTCGAGCTCGTCCTCGCCCATCTGCCCGTGCCCGACGCCAATTCTGGCCTCGGGCACCAGCCGCTGCAGCAGCGCTCCGATCGAGAAGATCGACTCCACGCGGTTGTGGACGAAATACACCTGCCCGCCGCGCGCGAGCTCGTTGCGCACCGAGCGCTCGATGACCGCAGCGTCGAACTTCACCACGTTGGTCTGAATCGACAGCCGGTCCTTCGGCGGCGTCTCGATCACCGACATGTCGCGGATGCCGACCAGCGACATGTTGAGCGTGCGCGGGATCGGGGTGGCGGTGAGCGTGAG
>Ga0190271_10002515_pt1 | contig 11156 bp, 7 predicted proteins | sample Popmic356T_FD_133747 | JGI IMG/M metagenome (GOLD analysis project Ga0190271, IMG submission 133747) | Populus adjacent soil microbial communities from riparian zone of Weber River, Utah, USA - 356 T | ecosystem: Environmental > Terrestrial > Soil > Riparian zone | place: USA: Utah | collected...
TGCCTCAACGTCGCCGCGCGCTACGTGCGCCTGATCAACGACGCAGGCTCCGTGTCGTTCACGGTGGAGGGTGAGCAGGCCGTCGTTCGTTTGCTCAGTCAGGTCGAGCTGCCGCGCGCGGCGCTCGACTTCCGACTGGGAAACATCCTGTGGATCCACGGGCAGCTGTGGCCCGAGGGCGTGCTCGAGTCGTTGTCGGTCAGCTTCCCCTACCCGGAACCGGCGGAGCTACACGAGTACCGCCTTACCTTCGGGCACGCGCAGCTGCGTTTTTCGGCCGCCGAGTCGGGCTTCGCTTTTCCGGCACGCTTCCTCGGTGCGCCGCTGCGCTCGACCGACCCCAAGCTGCACAGCGTGATCCGCCGGCACGCCGAGGTAGTGCTGGCAACCTTGCCCAGCGCGCGCAGCGTGGCCGATCGAGTGCGCGCGCTGCTGGTCGAGGAGCTCGCGCATGGCGAGCCGAGCGCCGACACCGTGGCCGGCCGACTGTTCATGAGCAAACGTACGCTCGGCCGCCGGCTCGAAGATGAAGGCACGACCTTCAGTCTGCAGCTCGATGCGCTGCGCAAGGACCTGTCGCTCAAGTACCTGTTGTCGGACCTGAGCATCGCCGACGTCGCGCTGCTGACGGGCTTCTCGAGCTGCGGAGCGTTCCATCGCGCGTTCCGACGCTGGACGGGCGACACCCCACGCAGCTTCCGCGTGGCGGCCCGCCAAGAAACCGGCACCTCGGGGTCGCTCGGGGTCGCTGACCGCACGCAGAGCGACGACGCCTAGCTCGCCAGCGAGCGCATGCTGCGCGCTGGGCAAGAATAGCTTTGTCGACGCTCGTCAGTTGTCAGCGGGGCGCAGTGGTCGCACAACAGCTGCCGAGATGGCGCGCATCCTTTTCGCCACCGTGCCCATCGTCGGGCACGTCTACCCTTTTCTGGGGGTAGCACGCGCGCTGGCCGCGCGCGGCCACGAGCTGCGCTGGTACACGGGCGAAAGGTTTCGCGCCGACGTCGAGCGCACGGGCGCGCGTCACGCGCCGTACGTGTCTGCACGCGACTTCGACGACCGCCACATGGAGCTCGTTTTTCCCGAGCGTGCGCGACACACCGGCTTGCGGCAGCTCAAGTACGACCTCAAACACGTGTTCGCCGACCAAGCGCCCGCCCAGCTGGCCGACATCGAGGCGCTGGCGCGCGACTTCCACCCCGACCTGGTCGTCGCCGATCCACTCATGCTAGGCAGCCTGCTCTACAAAGAACGGAGCGGCACGCCGCTCGTGCTCATCAACGTGGTCGCCAGTCCCGTGCGCAGCCGCGACACGGCACCCTTTGGCCTTGGTATCCTGCCGAGCCTGCGCTGGTACGGCTCACTGCGCAACGCGGTGCTGAACACGATCGTGGATCAGCTTCTGTTCCGAGACGTGCAGACGCACTGGGTACGCGTGCGACGCCAGGTGGGCCTGCCTACTTCGCGTCTGTTGTTCGAGGCAGCCCTCGATGCGACGCTGTTGGTGCAGCCCAGCGTGCCGGGCTTCGAGTACCCGCGCTCCGATCTGCCGGCGCACGTACAGCTCGTTGGTGCGCTCATTCCCGAGCTGCCTTCGGATATGGTGACGTCTGCTCCCTGGCTCCAGGGAAGCGCGCACATGCCCATCGTCCACGTGACGCAGGGGACCATGTCCAACGCGCGGCCCGATCTGATCTTGCCCACGCTCGCGGGGCTTGCCGACCAACCTGTGCTCGTCGTGGTCGCGACGGGCGGGCGCAGCGCGGACGAGCTCGGCCTCGGCCGCATACCCGCCAACGCGCGCGTCGTGCCCTACGTGTCGTATCGGGAGCTGCTCCCGAGAACGTCCGTCATGGTCACCAACGGCGGCTACGGCGGGGTTCAGCTCGCCCTGTCGTACGGCGTTCCGCTCGTCGTGTGGGGTACCACTGAAGACAAGCCCGAGGTGGCGGCGCGGGTAGCCTGGTCGGGCGCTGGCCTGAGACTCTCGCGTCTGCGTGCTCCGCGCGCCGGGGAGGTCCGCGCAGCGGTGCAACGAGTGCTCAGCGAGCCGAGCTACCGCAGGCGCGCGCGTGCGCTCGCTGACGAGTACGCGCGCATGGACGCGGTACCCATCGTGGTCTCGCTGATCGAGCGGCTCCTCTAGCCGGACGCGCCTCGGCTCGCTCTGCCTTCGTGGACGCGGGCGTCACAGCGCACGGTCGATCCGCGCGAGCGAACCGCCGACAAGAGCTCGTTGATCGAGTCGATCACGCGCCGCAGATCATCGAATGGCAGGTTGGAGCTGGAGGGCAGACACACGCCTCGCTCGAACAGGCGGTCAGAGACCGAGCTGGCCCCGTGCGCGTGAAACGGCGCGCCTGCGTAGAGGCCGAGCCGATGCAGCGGCTTGAACACACGCCGCGCCTCGATGCCACGGGTGGCTAGCTCCGCGAGCAATCCGTCGGGTGTCAGCGGCGCGCCCGGCTCGAGCATCATGACGCTCAGCCAGTGGTTGGAGACCCCGTAGCTGGGCTCGCGCAGCCAGCTCACGGAAGCCAGCTGCGCTAGCCCGGCCCGGTAGCGCGCAAACACGGTCCTGCGCGCAGCGACGCGCTGGGCGAGCACAGCGAGCTGCGAGCGCCCAATCACGGCGAGCACGTTGGACATGCGGTAGTTGTAGCCGAGCTCGGCGTGTTCGTAGTGGGAAGAGCCGTCGCGCGCTTGCAGGCTGAGATAACGCGCGCGCTCGATCAGCCGAGCGTCGTTGGAGACCAGCGCGCCACCCGTGGAGGTTGTGATGATCTTGTTGCCAGCGAACGAATAGACACCAAGCAGACCGAGTGTGCCGGCGGCGCGACCGCGGTAGCTGGCGCCGAGCGCCTGCGCGGCGTCTTCGACGACGGGCACCCCGTAGCGATCGGCGAGTGCGAGCAGCGGGCGCATGTCGGCCATCTGTCCGTACAGGTGCACCACGACAATCGCCTTGGGGAGCTTCCCCCCACGGCGGGCCGTCTCGAGCGCGCGCTCGAGAGCCGGGGCCGACATGTTGCCAGTGCTCGGCTCGGCGTCGATGAAGACGGGCTGCGCGCCCAGGTAGAGGATCGGATTGGCGCTCGCGACGAAGCTGAGCGCGCTACAAAAAACGCTGTCCCCTGCCCGCACCTCGGTCAAACGCAGGGCGAGATGGAGAGCCGCCGTCGCGCTGTGGGTCGCAAGGCACGCTGCGGAGCCCACCTGCAGCGCAAGCTCGCTCTCGAAGGCGTCCACACTCGGGCCCATATTCGCGATCCAATTCTGCGCGAGCACCTGCTCCAGACGGCTCGCTACGTCCGGAGCCATGTGCGGAATGGAGAGCGGTATTGCTCGGTGCGACATGGTCGAGACAGCCTCCCAGCTGCCCGTGCGGATGCAAGGCCAGGTCCCCTCTGCTCGATCAGGTCTCGAGTGCGTGCCGACGGACCGCCGCCTCGTAAGCTGAGCTACCGGACTTCCGCACGCCTGTGCACCCGCCGCTTCGGCGCGGCACGGGTAGGTCGCTGTGCGCACTAGCCGCTTGCGGGGCAACGACCAGATGACGCAAGATGCCGCGGCCGCATCCCCCCGGCGAGCCTTGGAGGCTGACTTTGACTTGGTGCCGATCCCGTACGCTGCGCAACGTCTGCTGTGCCCTGTTCTTGCTGAGCGCCTGCGCCGAAGACAACGACCCGGTACAGAGTACGAGCGACCCCAGCGCCAGCGTCGGCGACGCGGGCCTCAACTTCAAGCCGTTCGACGAGGCACTCGAAAAAGCGATCAGTACCTACAACGCCAGCGACGCCGGCGCGGCGCTGCCCATCCTCGGCGCCAGCGCGGTGGTGGTGCACAAAGACCTCGGCGCCGTGCACACCAAGGGCTACGGCCAGTTCGCGCCCGACCGGCTCTACCTGATCGCGTCGGCCGGCAAGATCCTGACGGTCGGCGCACTCAAGCGCCTCGAGGACCAGGGCAAGCTCGACTTCGCCGCCCCGATCAGCAAGTACCTCGGCGCGTCGTGGGGCGACCACAAGACCAGCGTCAGCCTGGCGCAGCTGGTGTCCAACAGCTCGGGCTTGCCCTCGCTCGGCGAGATCCTCGCGCTGGTCAGCAATCCCGCCCCGGAGCTGCTGGCGCAGTACGCGGCGCACCTCTGCCAGTACAGGCCCGATGGCAGCCTCAGCGACTGCGGCAAGGCGATCTACCAGGACGACATGCCGGCCAACAACCGGGTGCCCGACCAGACCTTTCGTTACGGTGGCAGCCAGTGGCAGCTGGCCGGCGCGGTCGCCGAGGCAGTCAGCGGCAAGCCCTGGGCAGAGCTGATTCGCGAGACCTACGCCGCCTGCGGCGTGCCGAGCCTCGGCTTCACCAATCCGTACGGTCAGCCGGGCGTGTCCGCGCTGGGGTACCCGCACTTCGACGCCAACCAGAGCAAGCTGCCGGTGACCAACAACCCCAGCATCGAAGGCGGCGGCTACAGCAACGCGCCCGACTACGCAAAGCTGTTGCTGATGCACCTGCGTGGCGGCAAGTGTGGCGACACCAGCGTGCTGTCCGCCCAGGCCGTGGCGAGCATGCAGAAAGACCGCGTCATGGCCTACGGCGGCACGCCCAGCTCCGGCTCAGCGGCCTCCGGCACCTCGATCTTCACCGGCTACGGACTCGGCTGGTGGGTCAACGATCAGCTGATCGCCGACCCGGGCGCGTACGGCGCCTTCCCGTTCATTGACCTCAAGCGCGGGTACGGCGCGATCATCATGTTCGAGGTCAGCAGCTCGGTCGGCGTGCAGGTCGGGCTGGCCGCCAAGCCGGCGCTCGACACCATCTTCGACTCGCTCAAGAAGTAAGAGCGAGCGCGCGAGACGGCGCGCTCAGCGGCGGATTCCGCGCATCGCCATCAGCTCGAGCACGCGCTTGGCGATGCGCGTGTTGCCCGCGGAGCCCGGGTGGATGCCGTCCGCCAGGTCGGCCCTGGAGATGATGTCCGAGGTGGGCACGCTGTGGCAGCTGATGCGGCCCGTGTAGCAGATCTCCGCGACCGCCTTGGACGCGCCGCGGCTGTCACTCGGCGTCGAGCCGGCCGCGTCTGCGTACTGGATGTAGATCACGTCCTGTACCCCGTCGTCGGCCATCTTGGTCCACAGCGTGTTGAGGGCCTTGGTGATCTTGCCGGCGAACTCGGCGCACGCCTCGGGCGTGCTGCACGAGCCCGCGCTGAACATCACGTCGTTGCCGCCGCCGGTCATGATCACCGTGCTGATCTTGGGGTTGGCTCGCTTGGCGTTGTCGTACTGACCGGGGATCTGGCCGCTCAGCAGCGTGGTGGCGGTGACCGCGTAGTGGCGATAGTCGGTGCCCTGGCGATCGAGACCAGCCTGGATGCCCGCGCCGCCCAGCGCGCCCGACATCCACGAGTCGCCGATCGTGACCACGTCCTTGCCGTCGCCCTTGCCGAGATCGGCGCGCGTCATCCACGGCGGCACAAAACCACCGTCGCCGGCCGTCGGACCTGCATCCCCGCTGACGTCGATGTCGGGGTCGGGCACGACCGCCGAGGCGTCGAGCGAGGGCTTGGGCGTGCCTGTCCCTGGCGGGCTGCTGCCCGCATCCAGCGTGGGCTTGCTGGCGTCCGGCTTGCCGGTGACCGGCGTGCTCGGCTTGCCCGCCTCCGTGGACGCTGCGCCGTCGTCGCCGGTCGCGGGCTCGCCCGTGCTGTTGTCGTCGGGTGGCTCGTCGCCGGCCGGCGCGGGCAGCAGGTTGTCGCTGCAGGAAGCGACGAGCAGCGCCGCCCCAAAAGAGAGCAGCACAAGAAGATCTGTTTTTCGTCCGCTAGCGTAGTTCAGCATCGCTCGAAGCTCCGTGATGCGACGACGTGGACGCGCTGCGCCTACCGCGCCGGGTAGAAGGCAGGAGTCGTCCTGTCGAAATTCGGCACGCGTTTTCACGACGACCGCCGATCAGCCATACCTTACTTCGTCGCCGCGGCGCAATCGGCTACCCGGCAATGCGACGCCAAAATCGCCATTTTTCTGGCCTTTTGACACATTTTTTAGCGCTTACGAAAGACTGAACGATCGTTCCGAAAGACTTCGAAGCATTCTGCGCGCGCACGGACGGCCTGGCCCGACGAGCGCCTATGAACACTCGTTCCGCAGAGAGCCCAATCTTCTAGTGGGAGCGCCCGTCGCGTCGTTCTTCGACGACATCTGCGCTGCGAAGCTGCACAGGATCCTCTACAATCGCGCCCACCATGCTCCCCCGTTTTCAGGTTTTGGTTGGCTCGCTGACCCTGTTGTTGGGCTGCTCCGCAGAGCCGTTGACCAGCAACATCGCGTCCGCCGGAGACGGTGACGAGGCAGAGGACAATCCGAGTCCCGAACCGGCCGCGCCGCACGACAGCGGCGTGCGCGACAGCGAGTGGCCGCTGTCGCCGCTCAAGGACGCCGCGCCGCCAGTGGCTCCGCCGTTGCCCGATACGAGCGCCGAGCCCACAAAAGCCGGCTGTGCCGAGGGCAAACGCGAAGACGTCGACGGCGACGGCTTCACGATCGCCGAAGGCGACTGCGACGACTGCCTCAAGACCATCAATCCCGCGGCCTACGACGCGCCCACCAACACCGTCGACGAAGACTGCAGCGGCAGCGCCGCACTCGCAGACGACTGCGACATGAGCCTGACCATCGGCTCGACCGCGGCCGAAGACGGCGCGCGTGCGCTCGGGCTGTGCAGCTTTGCCAAGCCAGGCTCGCGCGCCTGGGGCGTCACGAGCGCGCGCTACACCGACGCGACGGGCACGGGCAAGCTGTCCGACCCGCTCGCCGTGGGCATCTTGCCCACCTTCGGCGCTGCCAAGCCGCGCGCCGGCGGTGCACTCCTGGCCCTCTCGTCGGGCGTGGCGCGCGCACCGGGCCAGCCGGGCGCAACCTCGGGCTGCGACGCCTTCGGCGCGGGCACCGACTGTGCCTTTGGCGACTTCGGCTGTCTGCGTGCAGGCGGAGGCCCGCCCCCCGCGGGCTATCCAAAACCCAGCTCCGTGTGCAAAGACCAGGATCAGTCGTTTGGGGACGAGCCCATCATCTACGATCAGGCCGCGCTCGAGCTGAAGATCCGCGTGCCCAGCAACGCCAGCGCGTTCTCGTTCGAGAGCAGCTTCTACACCTCGGAGTACCCCGACTGGATCTGCGAGATCTTCAACGACTTCTTCGTGGTCTTCATGGAGCCCAAGCCGGAGCAGTCTCCGGACGGCAACATCGTGTTCGATGCGAACCACGATCCAATCGGCGTGAACAACGGCTTGCTCGCGGTCTGCGATCCAGACGCGCAGCGCGCCCGCGCGGTCAAGACGTTCACCTGCGATCAAGGCACCGGTCTGCTCAAGGGTACCGGTTACGGCGCCGGTGAGGCGCGCTGTGGAACCGGCACCGGCGGTGGCTCCACGGGCTGGCTCAAGACGTCTGCACCGGTGCGCCCTGGCGAAGAGATCACGCTGCGTTTCGCCATCTGGGACATGACCGACGCGAGCCTCGACTCGACCGCGCTGATGGACCACTTCACGTGGCTCACGTTCGAGGGCGAGCCCGAGAAGGACATCCCGGTCGAGACCGAGCCGGTGATTCCGATCTGAGTGTCTGGCGCGGCACTAGGGTGGTGCGCCGAGCGCGAGAGCGCGCAAAAACGCGCCCCGCTCGAAGCGCAGCCACAGGTAAAACAGGCACATCTCGTCGCTCGCGCGCTCGCCCCACACCACGTCGCGCGGCGCCTGCACCACGCCCGAAACGGCGGGCTGGTGCGCCGCGCTGTTGTCGTACTCGCAGCGAATCTGGAGCCGGTCGTCGGCTCCGTACGGCTCGGCGCGCGCGAACCGATAGTCGAGCTGCGCGTGGAAGTCCCAGCGCGGCACATCGATCAGGCACGCTTGCCGACCATCGGCGTGCGTGAGCCTGGCGCTCAGGCGCGTCGCCAGGTGGTGCGCGTGCGGCGCGATGCCCACCAGTTCCCCCGCCAAAAACGTGCCGCCAAAGCCCGAGAAGCTACCGAACGAGCTGAGCATGTAGAGCGGCGAGTCGGCGCTGGACACGACCTGTGCGGCGCCCGCGGGCAGATCGATGCTCGCGGTCGCGCCGGTGCGGTACATCACGTGCGTGGGCAGCTCGCCCGCAGCGAGCGTCCACAACAGGACCTTGGTCTGATCGGGCAGTGGCGCTGCGCCGTCGGGCAGCTCGGTGTTGTAGTGGACCTGCAGCAGCAGGCTTCTGTCGCGCGCGACGAACGCCGCGTCGCCGTCTGCAAAGACCGTAGCGCCGCTGCCCGGGCGATAGCTGTACAGCAGCTGCGAGCCGACGCCGCTGCCCGTGGGACAGGCGTAGCCGAGTCCGGGCTCGGCGTCGTCGAGCGCCTCGACGGCGCTCTGCTGCGCCGGCGTGAGCACGTGGAGCTGCGCGTGGTGCACCTGGCGTCGGCGCTCGGGCGCGATCTCCAGTGCGCGCAGGTACGTGTCGGAAGCCAGCTTACCCAGCACGAAGCAGCGGTACTCGTCGCGCTGGGCGGGCGGCGTGTACGCGCTGTCGGGGTGCAACACCAGCTCGGGTTCGCCACGCGAGAACGCGGCGTGCCGCGACGGCGCCACGTAGGCGCTCTCGTCCCCTTCCAGCGAGCCAGCGGCGCGCCAGGCCGAGAACAGCGCGCGCGTGTTGGGCGACAGGGCGGCCGGGTCGTGTAGTGGACGGCACGCCGGGTCTGCCGGAAACGGCGGCATGGCGCCCGACACCACGGCGCGCTCGATCACCGTGTCCAGCGCGCGCACCTTGTCCCAGCTGTCGAGCGCGAACGGAGCGCTGCCGTCCGTCTCGTGACACGGCAAGCAGCTGGCTTCGATCACGGGTCGGACATCGCGCTGATAGGTGACGGGACCTTGGCGCTCTGCTGGCTGCTCGTGATCGGCACACGCGGCGGCCAGCGCGAGCGCGAGCACGCACAGCGTCGCGCCACACGCGCGCGTCGACGCGCGTGCTGCGCTCACGCGCGGGCGGTCGAAGCGCGCCCTCGGGCGCGCGAGCGGAGAAAGGTTGGCGAGCTCAGTTGAAGTACGCTTCACAGGCTCGAACTACGCTGGCGGCGAGCCCGGTCACGGCTACCGGGTTCACCGTGGTGAACGTCGACGGCCCCCGGGTCGGACTGTCATCCCAGCACTCCCACTGCCGGAACGTGCGGCCCGCGGGCACGCTGGCGCGCAGACTGACACGGGCACTCACCGCCACCCGGCAGCCGGCCGGACGCACTCAGCGAGGTGCGACTCGGCTGCTCTTCGACACAGCGGCCGTCCTGGCAGGTGGTGCCTGCCGGGCAGCTCCCCGCATCGGGCCCGCAGAAGCCGCCGATGTCGTCGCCCCGGCTGGCCGAGCAGCCCGCGGCCAACACTAGGGAGAGAAGCAGCCAGCCGATCTGTAGGCGACGCATGGGGGGCGACCTCGCAAGAGGAGAACGAACATTGTGAAAAGACAAAGCAGGCGCTCAGCGGAGACTTGTCCGCTGTCTTACTTGCCCGCGAGCAGCCGGAGAGTAGTGAATTTGTCGCGCGTGAGGAAGTGGCGACCTGGGGCTTTCACCTCGATCGTGGGTGGCCGTCTCGCCGTAAGGTCCACGTACGCGTGGCGGTGCCCGTGCCCGTGCCCGATCTTTGTCTTTCGCGCCTCGTGGCGTAGGGCGTCGAACAATCAGACCCGTTAGATCGTGTACGGGCACGGGCACGGGCACGTTTACGACCCGGAGGAGATCGGCGTCTGCCGGCCTTACTGTCTCGATCCCCAGGTGCAGGTCACGTTTTGGTTCACGTTGGACACGTAGATCATGCTGCCCTCGTAGGGGCAGGTCATGTCCATGTAACAGGGGGTCCGCGTGGGCCTGAACTGGTAGACGACCGACCCGCCAGGCGCGAGCAGGCAATTGCTCGAGGCGTCGCAGGTACCGCTGGTCTGGGAGACCGCGATCACCGCGCAGCCGGCGCTGCTCGGGGTCTCCACCAAGGTGACCTTGTAGCGCAGCGCAAAACGCGCCGTGCAGCTCACCGGGGCCTTCACGTTCGTGATCACCAGCGTGTTGCCGCTGCTATTGCCCGCGCAGTCCCAGCCCAGCAGCGCGTTGTTGCCGCTCGGGCGGGCCGTGAGCGTGACCGAGCTGCCGTGCGAGACGCTGCTCGGGCCACTGGCCGAGCCGAGCTCCGGGTGGTCCGACTTGACGCTGACCGAGTAGGTCTTGGGCGTGAACAACGCCGTGCAGGTGACGTCGCGCGAGACGTTGGAGACGGTGGCCGTGCTGCCGCTGCCCGTGCAGCCACCGCTGAAGCCCGAGAAGTCGTAGCCCTCGTTGGGCCTGGCCTCGACCCTGACGGTGTCGTCGGAGCTCACCTCGCAGCTGCCGCCACAGTCGACGCCATTGAAGGAGGCGGTCGCTCGGCCGCCAGCGGCGGGCGACGCCGCGGCCGTCACGCGGTACAGGCGCTCGAAGTTGGCCGTGCACGACACGTCCTGGCGTACCTGCACCAGCTGCGCGAGCCCGAGCCCAAACGCCGAGCAGCCACTCCAGCCGGTGAAGCGGTAGCCGGCGCTGGCTTGTGCGCTCAGCGTGGCGTCGCTGCCCGCATCGATGGTGCAGCGGTCGCCGCTGCACTGGGCAGCGCTGCCCACCGCCGTCACGCTGACGCGCCCCCCGCCGCTCGGGTTCGCGACCGCGACCACCGTCACGCGGGCGACGAAGTTGGCCGAACACGTCTGGTTGGCGCGCACCCGGCTGAGCTCGAGGCGCGCACTGCTGCCTGCGCAGCCACCGCCGCCGCTCCAGCCCGTGAAGCGGTAGCGCGCGTTGGCGGTCGCCGTGAGCACCACGCTCGCGCCTTCATCGACGGTGCAGTCGCTCTCGGTGCAGCGCGCGGTGGCCGCGCTGGCCGTCGCGCGCACGCTGCCTGCCGCGCTCGGCACAGGCTTGCCCGCGATCGTGTAGCGCGCCGCAAAACGCGCATTACAGGTCACGCTCGCCTGCACGTCGGTCAGCTCGATCGTGGGCGTGGTCGCGGCGCAGCCTGGATCCCCGTCCCAGCCCACGAAGGTGCGATCGGGCAGGCTGGGCGCGCTCAGCTGCACCGAGCCACCGCGCGCGATCGAGCA
>Ga0190271_10002516_pt1 | contig 11155 bp, 10 predicted proteins | sample Popmic356T_FD_133747 | JGI IMG/M metagenome (GOLD analysis project Ga0190271, IMG submission 133747) | Populus adjacent soil microbial communities from riparian zone of Weber River, Utah, USA - 356 T | ecosystem: Environmental > Terrestrial > Soil > Riparian zone | place: USA: Utah | collected...
AGGGCCTGGCTGACCTCGAGCAAAGTCGAGAGCCGTCGCGCATCGCGCGCTCCGGCATTATCGGATCCGAGTCTGGCGGCAGGCATAAGCGTCTCCTACATTTCTGCGCGGTGATTCGACGTTCGAACCAAAGCTGTCGTCGCTCGGTGCAAGGAGCAACGCGTTTACCCGCCAGCGCGTCTTGGAGCCTGCGGCCGGTGGAATGAGCATCCCACCGTTGTTGACTTTTTTGTAGTAACGAAAAGGTCACACCACGATTGTGTGGCTTTCCGCGATCTCCTTCAGTCCCTGCATTCTACCGGATCTTGGCTGGAAAGCCAGCAATTGGCCGGAATCCGCGTGAATTGGCGCGTGGCGCGTGCTTTGCCATCTCCACCGTGCAAGATGACTCTTACACCGGCGCGAATTCTTCTCCCCTTGTTGTTCTTGTTCGCAACATCCTCGGCACTGGCGGCGCAGGCTTTCGAAGACGACCCGCGAAATCACATTCGCACCACGGACACGCGGCTGATTCGCCTGCTGCACGACGGCATGCGCGCCTCCGACACGTTTCGAGGCATGGTCCATCGTCTTCGCAAGTCCGATGTGGTCGTGTATCTCGAATGCAGCGGCAGCGCGAATCGATCGGCAGACGGTCGCCTGACGTTCATATCTGCCGCCGGCGGTGTCCGCTACGTACACATTCGCGTCGCACGTCTGGCGTCAGCAGATGTGCAGATCGCCCTCATCGGCCACGAATTGCGGCATGCCGTCGAAATCGCCGACGCACCCGGCGTGATCGATGGAGACACCCTTGCGCGTGAGTACGAGCGGATCGGGTTCCTGAACGCTCGCCAGATCGCGGGGACGTCCTACGACAGCGACGCCGCAGTCGAAGCTGGCTACAAGGTGCTGCGCGATCTGACGGGAAAAAGCGGAGGCCAATTCCCAATGACCAGCCTCCAACTCCCGCCGGCCGCTTACTAGTTGGTGGTTAGTGGTAGGTGGTGGGAGGTGGTGAGTGGTCCTGATTGGGAGTCGTGAGTTGGAAATTACGAGTCGAGCCTCTTAGAGGATGTACCGCGACAGATCTTCGTTCTTGACGATGTCGGCGAGCATGCGGTCGACGTAGACCGCGTCGATGGTGATCGACTTCTCGGACAGTTCAGGCGCGCTGAACGACACTTCATCGAGCAGGCGCTCCATGACCGTGTGCAGGCGTCTGGCGCCGATGTTTTCGGTCGTGTCGTTGACGCGTGCGGCGAAGTCGGCGATCCGCTCCACGGCATCGGCCGTGAAGGTCAACGACAGGTCCTCCGTGCCGAGCAGCGCCGTGTACTGCTTGACGAGGGCGTTGCGTGGCTCGGTCAGGATGCGAACGAAGTCGTCGCGCGTGAGCGGCTCGAGCTCGACTCTGATCGGAAAACGTCCCTGCAACTCGGGGATCAGATCGGACGGCTTGGACACATGGAATGCGCCGGCAGCGATAAAGAGAATGTGATCCGTCTTCACCATCCCGTGCTTCGTATTGACCGTGGTGCCTTCGACAATCGGAAGGATGTCCCGCTGGACCCCTTCACGACTTACGTCCGGCCCGCGTCCTCCGCCGCCACTGGATCCGTCGCGGCTCGCAATTTTGTCGATCTCGTCAACGAAGATGATGCCGGTCTGCTCGACGCGCTGCACGGCGGTTCGACTGACCGAGTCCATGTCCACCAGCTTGGACTGCTCTTCGGTCATGAGATGGTCGAAGGCCGCGGGTACCTTCAGCCGGCGCGTCTTCGACCGGCCGCCTCCGAACATGTTGCCCATCATGTCCTTGAGGTTGACGCCGATCTCCTCGACCGATGACCCGGCGATGATCTCGAACGACGGCATCGCGGTCGCCTGGACGTCCAGTTCCACCACCCGCTCATCGAGATGTCCTTCGCGCAGTTGCTCGCGCAGGCGTTCGCGCGAGCGACCCGACTGCTCTCGGACGACGGTCGGATCCTCACCCGGCATGGGAGGTCGCGGCGGCGGCAGCAGTAAATCGAGCAAACGATCCTCAGCTGCGGTGCGCGCCTTCTCTCGAACTTCCTCGCCCTTCTCCTCGCGCACCATATCGACGGCAAGCTCCACCAGATCGCGCACCATCGACTCGACATCACGACCGACGTAGCCGACCTCGGTGAACTTGGACGCCTCGACCTTGATGAAAGGAGAATGCGCGAGTCGCGCGAGCCGGCGTGCGATCTCCGTCTTGCCGACACCCGTCGGCCCGATCATCAGGATGTTCTTCGGTGTCACTTCGTCAGCGATATCCGCAGACAGACGCTGACGACGAAGACGATTGCGGAGGGCGATCGCCACGGCACGTTTCGCCTTGGCTTGCCCGATGACGTACTTATCGAGCTCGGCGACGATCTCGCGCGGCGTCAGGGAGCCGACGGCGGTCGTGGTGCGCTCGGGAAGAGAGATGGCCACAAGCGAGTCCTCGGTTAAAGCTCTTCGATCGTGAGATTCGGATTCGTATAAATGCAAATGTCGGCAGCGATTCGCATCGACTCTTCCGCGATCTGCCGCGCGGTCAGCGGGCTGTGCTTGACGAGCGCGCGCGCCGCCGCCATCGCGTACGCACCTCCCGAGCCAACGGCGACCACGCCATCGTCGGGCTCGATGAGATCGCCGGTGCCCGACAGCAGAAACGTGACCTTGCGATCGGCGACGATCAGCATCGCTTCCAACCGGCGAAGGTACCGATCGGTTCGCCAGTCGCGTGCCAATTCGACGGCGCTGCGCTCGAGATTGCCGCGGTACTGCTCCAGTTTGGATTCGAACCGGGAGAAGAGCGCGAAGGAATCAGCGGCCGACCCGGCGAATCCGGCAAGGATCGTCTCGTTATAGAGCCGCCGGATCTTGCGCGCGCTGTGCTTGACGACAGTCGCGCCGAGCGTGACCTGGCCGTCACCCGCCAGGACCGTGTGGTCCTTGTGGCGCAGCGCCAGGATCGTCGTGGCATGCATCATTGCAGTATATAGACTCGTCCATCGGCCCCCGGGATTCGCGCCGCCGTAATGCAGCCTTAAGACCACCCGCCGTTGACCTTGGACTGTCCTGCTCTCGTGCCAACGAAGAGGACACCGGGCCCGAACGCTTGGAAATTTCGATTCGTTTCTGGTCAAATCCGGTGGCCGGGAATGGCAACGGTGTTGCTCAACCAGAGGGTATGCGCGTCAGACCTCTTCTCGTCGCAGCAGCAGTGATCATCTCGTCAGCCGGACTCGTCGGCTCGACCGAGGGCGCTCAGCGGCAACGGTCGCCGGGTGGCGAAGCGCGCTCAGGTGGGGGTGGCGGCGGCGGTAACCAGGGCGGCGGTAACGGCGGCGGAGGCGGTGCTGCTCAGCGTCAGGGCGGCGGAGGTGGTGGAGAACGGCGCGCCGCGCCACGCAACGGTAACGGTAACGGCAATGGCAATGGCGGAGGCCGTCGGCAGGCGGCAGCGCCGCAGACGGAGTCGGGAGGCCAGCAGGCGAATTCGAGGCCGCAAGGTTATCGAGCCCCCGCGGAACGGCAGCAGCCTGAACTGCGCCAACAGCCCGATGGCCGTCGTCAGGCGCAGTCGCGCAGACCACCAGACGCCACGACCGATCTGCGACGCGGCACCAGCGAGCGATTCGATCAAGGTCGCGTAGGCGCACAGCCCCGCGTTGCGGTGCCTCGCCCAGTGCCGCCATCGAATGCGAGGCGCAACGACGGCAATTGGAATCGTTACAACAACGGCTCTCGCGTGTATTCACCGAACTATCGGACGTACAACCGCTACAACGGTTACCCGTACTACGGGCACGCGCGGCCCTATTACTACTATCCCTATTCGTACGGCTACGGCCCGCATGGTCGCGGGTCCTTCTATTTCGACCTGCACTACAACTCGTACGTGTTCTACCCCCCCACCGTGGTGCGGTATGACAACTACGGGACGTACTACGGCGACTACGGATACCCGACTGGTGAGTTGAGGTTGCAGGTGCGTCCCCGCGACGCGCAGGTCTTCGTCGACGGCGCTTACGCAGGAACCGTTGACGAGTTCGACGGCACGTTCCAGTCGCTGCGTCTCGAGGGCGGTGACTATCAGGTCGAACTCGTGCTGCCCGGGTACGAGCCGCTCGACTTCGACGTTCGCATCACTCCTGGTGAGAAGGTCACGTATCGGGCCGATCTCATCCCGGAGCAGCAGCCCTAGGCGCAACGAGTCGCTGACCCGGGAGACAAGAAGTCCTTACCGCTTTCTGGAAGCCAGCAGCAGGACAGGTAGTCCTGCTGCGACAATCGCTACACCTACGGCAGCACCCGGCCCGGTAAAGGTCAGACTCGAGTAGAGCATGTACGCGCAGGTGACGCAGAAGAGCAGCGGCGTCAGCGGATAGAGCGGCACGCGAAATGGCTCTGGCGACTCGGGACGCTGACGTCGCAGAATGAAGAGCGCCACGCCGGTCATCAGGAAAAAGAACCAGAACATCGGCGCCGTGTAGTCCACCATCGTTTGCACGCCCCCGCGAGCAACACCGGTGCCCAGCGCAACGAGCGCGAGCGCGATTGCGCCCTGCACGAGCAACGCGTTCGCCGGCGTGTCACCGCGAAGCTTCCAGCGTCCCAGATAACTGAACAGAGCGAAGTCGCGTCCGAGCGCGTAGTTCGTACGCGCGCCTGTGAAGATGGTGGCGTTGAGCGTGCTGAGCGCTGCGGCCGAGACCAGTACACTCAGCACCATCGCACTCCACTCACCCAGAGTGGCGCGCATGAAATCCGCGCCGACCGCCTCGCTGCTTCGCACGCCATCGAGGCCAAGGACTCGCAGGTAGGCATAGTTGACGGCGACGTAGATGATCGTCACGGTCCCGAGTCCGTACATGAGCGCGCGAACCATGTTGCGCCGTACGTCTTTGATCTCGCCCGACAGATAGGCCGCCTCGTTCCAGCCACCATACGTCAGCAGGATGAGGATCATGGCCCCGCCGATTGCGACAGAGCCGCCGGCGGTAGCACTGGCGGGAGCGGGTGGCCTCCCGAGTGAAACTGCGACGACGGCAAGGAGACCGACGGCAATGAGAATGGTCAACAGGTTCTGCGCCCACTTGCCCTGCGACGTACCCATCACGTTCAGAGTTGTGAGCACTACGATAGCGGCGCCCGCGTAGATCGACGACCCGTACGGGCCGAGCGCGACCAACTGCGTCGCGTAGTCGCCGAACAGGAATGCCACCAGCGCAATCGAGCCGGTCTGCATGACGGTCATGCGTGCCCATGCGAAGAGAAAAGCGACCGGGCGCCCGTAGGCACGCATCAGGAAGTGGTAGTCACCCCCGGCACTCGGAAACGCCGACGCTAACTCCGAGTACACAAGTGCGCCTACAAACGAGATCACGCCACCAGCAACCCAAAGCACAAGGAAGAGCGTCGGACCGTCGACGTTGCCGGCAACCAGCGACGGCAACCGAAAGATACCGGAGCCGATGACGATGCCGACAACCATCGCCATGGCGTCCCAGAGGTTGAGCGATTGACCCGGGCGCGCCGAATCGGACTCGCGTGAAGAGCGATTGAGAACGTCGTCGGATGCTGCAGGCATCAGGTCTCCCGATGAAGGGGCGGGCATTCGCGCGGTGATTATATGGGCGGATGTAACGCGCCTGCCCATTCTGAAGAGCCTGGCGGGCTCGAGGGGGGACGATCCGGGCCGGAGTCTACTCAGTCAGCAACTGCCGGTCGATCGTGTATTCGCCGATCTTCACCCAGTTGCGCGAGCCGTGCTTGCCGAAGATCTGGACACGCGCGTCGACGAACTCCTTGTTCTGCAGCATCTGCAGACGTGACTGCTGACCGGTGTAGCCGCGGTCGGAGCGCAGGATCAGCTCGTCACCTTTCGCGCCGGGCGACAGTCCATCGGGCCCGATGCCACGAACGAAATGCGCATCCCATTCTTCGGCTTCGCCAACGCGCCTGAAGACGGCGTTGATCTGCACGCGAGCGATCGGTTCGGCTGAGACGTTCTGCAGGCGCAGCGTGATGCTGGGCACCAGCTTGTTCTGACCGTCTACGACGCCAAGGTCATACCAGCCGGTGTGAATGTCGGTGATGGTGAGGTCCTTCTCCACCTCCCGCGAACGACACCCCGCGACAAGGAGAACGATCCCCAGGCAGATGGTCAGACGAGTCAGCATGGCGGAATTGTACATAGCCACTCAAATGAGACACCGTGGCGTCCGCCAGGTTCCGTCCGCCTCAGTATTCGCGGACCTCGACCCTCTGACGCGCTTCTTCCAGCGTCATCCGTCCGGCACGGAAGCCGGCCAGTTCACTCCCCTTCACGCGGAAGATGATCGTGCTGAAGTCCGCCGTGTCGCCGGGACTCAGCGGGTCGCGAGGAACGTTGTCGCGGGCGGCGACGGTGAGCCACTCGTCAGGACCGAGCGCCAGCGGGCCGCTGTTCTCGATCATCGCGTCGATGAGCGCCGCCTTGACCTCGCGCGTGTAACCCTCGGCCGGGTTGTCGACCACTCGTGCATCGACGTTCGCCGGAGGGGGAACCGCGACCTGACTGGCCGTCACCGCGCCGGCGCCGGGTGCGCGCAGGGCCATCGGATTCTGCGCCTGCGCCCGAATCTCGAGCCGGCGAACGGCCTGCGCAAACTGCGGCTGATATCTCGCATCCATCTGCGCGATCAACTGCTTCAACTCTGCGGCAACGCTCTCGAGGTCGCGGTTGTCGCTGCTGATCAATGCCCGGAGCGGCCACGTGACGGGAAGCCGGAGCATCGGCACGCCGACGTCGAAGAAGATGCCGTACCCATCCAGACGGAAGCCGTGTACCTCTGGGTACCCGGCAAGCATCGGCGGATCGGGCACCGCGGACCGTACCTGACGGAGCAGATTCTCGGCGCCGATCTTGACGGCACTCTCGAGCGTTCCCTCCATCATCGCGATCCGTTGTCTCGCTCTCACCTGCGAGTCGTCTGCCTGCTGGGCGGCAACGGCATTCCCCGCCAGCATTACTGCAATCCCGAGAGTCGTCATTCTCACCATAGCCACTTCCACCTGCCCAAATTGATCGTGCCTACCGACCTTGCTGCGAAACCCTGATGAGGCTGTTGATTCGATCGATCGCCTCGCGCTGCTGCCGGATCTCGTTGCCGGTCACACCCTGGAACTGCCCGACCGCCTCTCGGACGGACGCCATGTCGATACGCCGCTGCGCCTCGAAGTCTCGCGCCATTTCGACGGAGCGGAGCGTGAACTCACGCCGCTGCCGCTCTTCGCTCTGAGCCAGAAGCGCTTCCACCTTCTTCAGGGTTTCCTCGTCGGAGGAGGGGGCCGAGGCGGCGACCTGCCGGACTGGCGCGGCGGTACGCATCTGGGCAATCGCGGACTTCAGCCGCTCTTCCAGTTGCACGAGATCGTCGCGGGACGCGGTGTCGATCGATGTCGTCGACACGGTCGCCGGCGGCGGCTGGTTCGAAGCCACTTCCCGTACCGCAGCGGGACCGCGCGCCAGACCGACTGACAGCCCAACGCCGAAGATGACGAGGGCGGCCACGGCCTGCGCCCAGGCGGGGAGCGGCGCTCGCCACCACGGCAACCGCGCTTCCTGAGGGGGCAGGTGCATCTGGAATCCGAGCTCCGGCATGGGAGGCGTCCACACCTCCAGGCGGCTGCGCGTCCACCCAAGACCGTCGATCTCGCTCGAGCACGAGTCGCACCGAGTCAGGTGCCCGGAAATGACGTCGCGCAGCTCTGGCTCGCACTCCTCGTACAGATAAGCGACCAGCGCGTTCTTATCTCCACACTCGAATGTCACGCTCATGTCCGTTTCACCAGTTGAGCCATCCCGTGCCCGCGCCGCTCGAGTTGCCTCCGCAACTGCGACAGGCCTTGATACAACCGCGTCTTCACCGTGCTCAGCGGACATCCCTGCATGTCCGCAATCTCCTGGAACGTCATCCCGTGGTACTCCTTCAGGATGATCGCCGTGCGCTGCTCGTCGCTCAGCGACTTCATGGCATCCGCCACGATCGCGCTCAGCTCGCGGCGAGCGACCAGATCCTCGATCGACTCAGTCGGCTGGGTCTCGGCGAGCAGTTCCGCCGGGTCGATGTCTTCCGGCATCTGCGACACCGGCGCACGCTGCTGACGGCGAATCCAGTCGCGACACAGATTCAGCGCGATCCGATACAGCCACGACGAAAACTTCGCCTGTCCTTTGAAGCCGGGCAACGCCCGGTACGCGCGGAGGAACGTGTCCTGACAGACGTCGCGGGCGTCCTCTTCCCGACCGAGGACGCGATACGCCAGGGCATAGATCGGCCGCTCCCATCTCACGATGAGCTGATTGAAGCTGTCTACGTCGCCCGATTGGGATCGCGCGACGAGCTCCTCATCAGTGCGCGTCATCAGCAGCAAAGAACGAACAGTCCGTCTGCCTGTAAGACGGCGACAACGGTCACACGGTCGTCTTCTCACGATCATAGACCGTCCGGCTGGTCGTCCGCAGACGGGTCGGCGGACGGCACTTGCACTCTAAGTCTTTCAGGCGTTGTGGTTTAGACCGTCTGGCTCGCGACCGGCGGTGTACAATGACAAATAGCGCGAGAGCGAGAAACCAGTGCCTCTTAACTTGCCCACCGACGAGACCTTCCTGACGACCGAGGAGGTTCTCGAATACCTCAACGTCAATCTGCGAACGGTGTATCGACTCATCAAAGCCGGCAGCATCCCCGCCGTCCGCGTCGGGCGACAGTGGCGTTTCCGCAAGCGCGACATCGATAAGTGGCTCGATGGACAGCGACATAGCGACGTCAAAGGCACCGGCACGGCCCGCAGTCGAATCCTGCTCGTGGACGATGAGGAGAGCATTCGAAAGCTGCTCTCGAGGATGCTCGAATCGATGTACGACGTGGAGGTCGCGGCGGACGGCGATGCGGCGATCCGCCTGCTGCGCGAGCCTGACGCGCACTACGACCTGCTGATTTCCGACCTGAACATGCCCGGCATGGACGGCCTGACGCTCATTCGCGAAGCACAGCGCCTCAATCCCGCGCTGCCCGCGATTGTGATCACTGGCTATTCGACGGAGTCGAGCGCGATTGAGGCACTCAACCTCGGGGTCGCCGGGTACCTCACGAAACCCTTCGGCACGACCCAGGTGCTTGCGGCGGCGGCCAAGGCCCTGGGCGCACGACCCGCGTGATCCAGCTTTCCGACGTCACGAAATCCTTCGGCGACCGCGTCCTGTTCGATCACGTGACGTGGCAGATCGGCGACGGCGAACGCGTCGGCCTGTGCGGCCCGAACGGCGCCGGCAAGACCACGCTCCTCAAGATCCTGGGCGGAATCGAAGACGCCGATTCAGGCGGCGTCGTGAAGCCGGCCGGGCTGTCGATCGGGTACCTGCCGCAGGATGGGCTGAGCCACTCGGGACGAACGGTCTTCGAGGAAGCAAGCAGCGCGTTTCAGCCGCTGCTCGACATGAAGACGGAGATGCACGACATCGAGCACAAGCTCGGTGATGCCTCGATCCCTCAGGACGAACACGATGCGATGCTCTCGCGCTACGCGGAGCTTCAGGATCGATTCCGCCTGGACGAGGGCTATAGCATCGACCTGCGCATCGCGACCGTGCTGCGCGGCCTGGGATTCACCATCGAGGACGGCGACCGTCTGTGCGAAACGTTCTCGGGCGGCTGGCAGATGCGCATTGCCCTCGCAAAGCTGCTGCTCGGACGTCCAAACCTGCTGCTGCTCGACGAGCCGACCAATCACCTGGATCTCGAGGCACGCAACTGGCTCGAGGAATATCTCCATGCCTATCCGTACGCCGTCATCCTGGTCTCTCACGACCGTTACTTCCTCGATGCCGTCGTCACGCGGATCACCGACGTTCACCTGCGGAGGCTGACCGACTACGTCGGCAACTACAGCAAGTACATCGAGCAGCGCGACGCGATGCTCGAACAGCTTCGACAGGCCAAACGCGATCAGGACGAAGAGGTCGCGCGCGTCAAGATGTTCATCGACCGGTTCCGTTACCAGGCCACGAAGGCGGCGCAGGTACAGAGCCGGATCAAGATGCTCGAGAAGGTCGTGCCGATCGAGGTACCGCCCGAACGAAAGCGGATTCACTTCCGTTTTCCCGCATGCGCCAAGAGCGGCCGCACCGTAATGGAAGTGAAACGCGCCTCGAAGGCGTACGGGGCGCTCAAGGTCTTCGAGAAAGTCGATCTTCACATCGAGCGCGGCGATCGCATCGCGCTCGTCGGACCCAACGGTGCGGGCAAATCGACGCTGATGCGTTTACTGTCCGGAGAGGAGACTCCAGATACCGGTGAGCGCACACTGGGCCACCAGGTTGTCATGGAGTACTTCGCGCAGGATGAGGCCACACGTCTCGAACCGACGCTGACGGTGTACGAAACGCTCCAGGCCGGATCGCCAAACGACATGGTGCCGGCGATCCGCAACATTCTCGGCGGTTTCCTTTTTTCCGGCGACGATATCTACAAGAAGGCGGGCGTCCTGTCAGGCGGCGAGCGCACGCGCCTCGCGGTTGCACGCATGCTGCTGCGGCCGTCGAACACGCTGCTTCTCGACGAGCCGACCAACCACCTCGATCTCGATTCGAAGGACGTGCTCCTGGACGCGCTCGAGGACTACGGCGGCACGCTCATCATCGTGTCGCACGATCGCTACTTCGTCGAGAAACTCGCGACCAAGATCATCGAGATCGGTCACGGGCAGGCCCTCGTCTACCCCGGAACCTACAAAGAGTTCCTGTGGCACAAGGAACATCCGCAGGAGCCCGAAGCACGCAAACTCCCAACTCCCAAGACGCAGAAGGCCACGGTTCCAGCCGAGGTCGGACCGAAGACTGGGGACCGGGGACCGGGGACAGCGGACCGCGAGGCGCGCAAGCAGCAGGAAGCCGAACGTCGCAAAAAGGACCGCGAGGCGCAAGCCCTTCAGAAGCGGATTACCGACCTCGAGGGTCGGATTGCCGAACGGGAAACCCTGGTCAAAGAGCTCGAAGCCCGGATGGCGAGCGCGGGCTTTTACGATGATCGGGACGGTTCGAAGCAGGTCCTCGATCGTCATCAGGCCCTGATGTGGGAGGTCGGCGACCTGATGGCCCAATGGGAGGCGC
>Ga0190271_10002517_pt1 | contig 11154 bp, 8 predicted proteins | sample Popmic356T_FD_133747 | JGI IMG/M metagenome (GOLD analysis project Ga0190271, IMG submission 133747) | Populus adjacent soil microbial communities from riparian zone of Weber River, Utah, USA - 356 T | ecosystem: Environmental > Terrestrial > Soil > Riparian zone | place: USA: Utah | collected...
GCTCGGCGCAAAACGCGCCAGCAGCGCGTCGAGCCGGCCAAATGCTGCCGTTACCTCGCCGAGCCCGGCGTCGGCCAGCGCGGTCTGCAAGTCCACGTGCAAAAACAACATCACGTACTCGCGGTCGTCTTCGCTCATGGTCACGAGCACCCGCTCGCACAGAGCGCGCGCCTCGCGGTGGCGGCCCGCGGCGTTGTGCGTGGCGGCCACCAACGACAGCACCGTGCTCCAGCCCAAAAAGCTGCGCGCCGGTCGGCGGTCGACCTCGCGCAGCGCAGCGTCGACCGCCTCCCCCGAAAACTGGTCGCTGACGAACAGCAGCGCGAACTCGGCCAGGCGCCGATAAAACGCGAGCGAGGGGGCCAGCTGGACCAGCTCGTCGAAGCGGCGCAGCACGCGCGTGATCTCGACGACGTCGCCGGTCGAGATGTAATAAGGCAAGAGGCCGGCGTCTTCCCACAGCTCGACCTGCCAGGCCGAGCCCACGTGCGCTGCGTGCTGCTCGACGCGCTCGCGGTGCGGCTTGGCCAGGGCCTGCTCGCCGCGGTTGGTGTAGTACAAGAAGCGCAGCTGGCTCGCGACCATCAGGTAGAGCTTCAGGCCCGAGGCCTCGAGCTCGCTGGCGCTCTCCAGCGCCGACTGCCCCGAAGCACGAAACACGGCGAACGCCCCGCGCGTGAAGTGCGTGCCCGCGTAGTACATCACGCGGCCGTCCGGGGGCAGCAGCCGGTACCAGCGCGGGTCTGCAAAGCGCTTGCTCTGCTGGTCGAAGGACAGGAACGCCTCGGCCGGGTGTTCGCGCCCGATCTCGGCCATCCAGCACAAAAACTCGTGCACGCCGCGCCCCGTCTCGCGCTCCGGCAGACAAGCGAAGGGCGACAGCACGCCGGCGATGCGCTGGGCACGATCGGAGTCCAGGCTGATCGTGGCCGCCGACACCAGCCCGGTCACCGTGCCCACCGTCTGATTGATCAGCTCCATGAACGAGTAGACACGCTCGCGCTTGGGCGCGCACACGAAACGCAGCGCCGCGATCGCGACCGCAAAGCCCAGCGCCAGCAGCGGGCCCACGAAGCGACGCAGCCGGCGGGCCAGCTGCATCCCCGAGAGGTCGTCCATCACGTCGAGCGCCTCGTCGGCGTACGCGTCGCTCCAGCGCAGCTCCTCGAAGAACCCGGCCTCGGCGAGCGCCGCCAGGAGCGGCAGGCGCTCGTACGCGCTGCGGCGATGGCGGTTGTAGATCGCGAGCGCGGCGGCGCTGACGGGCCCGATCGGATAGCTGTTGGCGCTCAGGTGTCGGATCGCCCAGCCGTCGCTCATCACCAGCGCGACCATGCCGGCACCACGCAGCGCCTCGCCGCCTTGCATGAAGTGCCAGCCTGCCTCGATGCGCAGCGAGAGGTCCGTGTCGCGCGCCAGGGATGCGAACGCCAGCCCGAGACGCTGATGACTCGACTCGCGCGCCGTCTCGGTCATGCCAGAGAGCAGCGCGTCGCGCAGCGCCGAGCTGGTGAAGCGGTAGCCGCCCTGCTCGCGCACGACCACGTCGGCCTGCGCGAGCTCGGCCAGCAGTGCACGCGCGTCGCCGCCGTCAGCACGGGCCTCGCTGCCGCCGTCGTGCACCAAGATCTGACACAGCTCCAGGGTCGGCTCGATGCGCTGTAGACTCAGCGCCTCTGCCAGCGCCAGCGCGCGCGAACCGAGGCCGCGCAGCCGGATCGCCAGCGTGTCTTCGAGCGCGTCTGGCAGCTCCACCTGTGGGCGCGACGCCGGCAACACCCACATGCCGGCCTCGTGGCGAACCACGTCCTGTGCCACCAGCTGGCGCGAGATCTCCACGATGTGCAGCGGACTGCCGGCGGTGCGCCCGTGTAGCCACTCGGCAAAGCGCTCGACGTTGGGCGCGTCGCCAAACAGCGAGCGGGTCAGCGCCAGCGTGTCGGCCGGTGCCAGGTTGGCCAGCAGCACGGGCTCAGAGCGCTCGCGCAACAACGCGAGCCCTCGGGCCACGACGCGCTCGCGGCTCGCGCGATCGGCCACCACCAACAAGATTGCTGCCTCGGCTGCGCGCTCCGCCAGCTGCACGCAGAAACCGAGGCTGGCGTCGTCGCAGTACTGCGCGTTGTCGATCTCGATCACCAGCGGCTTGTGTTTGCTGACCTCCACGAACCACTCGTCGAGCGAGCGCGCATTTTCGGCGGGCTGCGAGCCGCGACCCGGGCGTGACGGGCTCCGTCCCACGCGCTGCTCGAGCTCGCGCCCCAGGGCCGAGAAGGCAGCCGAGAACCCGCCGCTCTGCGCACAAGCCAGCGCGACGTCGGGCAACGCGTCGAGCAGCCGCAGCGACAGACCGCGCAGCGTGCCGAAGTGGCTGGGCTGCATGCTGGCGTCGGCGCGCAGCACGGTGGCGCCTGCGATCTGCGCGCGCAGCCCGACCTCTTCGAGCAAGCGCGAGCCGCCGGCACCGGCAGTCGCCTCGATACGCAGCGCACTGCCCTGCCCACCACACGCTCGCTCCAGCCGCTCTTGCAGCTGTGCCAGCTCGACCTTGCGCCCCACGAAGGGGGGGACGATCAAAAAGCTGGCCGCCAGCCGCTTGCGCTCGCGCTCGTCTTCGAGCGGCAGCTGACCGACCGTGTTGAGCCTCGCTATCACCTCGGCCGCGCTGCTGGGACGCGCCAGGGGGTTGTCGCTGAGCAACGAAAGGATGAGCGCGTCGAGCGGCTTGGGGATGTCGCCGACCAGCTGCGACGGGGCGCGCGGCGGACGCCCCCAGAGCAGCTCGAGATCGTCCAGGTGGCGCGCCGCAAAGGCGTGCTCCCCGGTCAGCAGCCAGTAGCCCAGCGCCCCCAGCGCGTACAGGTCGGAGCGCTGGTCGAGCATGTCCCCGCGCAGCGCCTCGGGCGGTACCAGCGGCGGCGTACCGACGATCGTGGTGTTGCTGCCGAAGTCCGCCAGCGCGCCGAAGTCGAGCAGCTTGCAGTGCCCGTCGGAGGTGATCTTGACGTTGCGCGGGCTGAGGTCGCGGTGGATCAGGCGCCGCGCGTGCAGCAGCGACAACGAGCTGGCGAGGTCACGCAGCTGCAGACAGACGTGGCGCCAGGGCGCGGGCGCGGACAAGTCGCCGCCGCGCAGCAACTCCATCGTGTAGTAAGGGCCCTCGGCGTCCACGCCGTACTCGAACACGCGGATGATGCGCGGGTGGTCGAGGCTGGCCAGCACCTGGTACTCGCGCTCGAACGAAGCCACCAGTGCCGCCGCGCGCGGCGAGCCGCGCGACAGGGTCCGCTTGAGCGCGCTCTCGGCACCCGTGGCGCGATCGAGCACCCGGTACACGACCCCCATGCCGCCGCGCGCAATCTCCTCCACGACCTGGTAGCGATGGGCAACCCGGCTATCTGGGCCAAACGCTCGCGCACTCGGTAGCTCTGGAGTCCCGCCTGACATCGCGCTGTGCACAGGCAGGATCGCACAACAGGTCCAGGCGGCGCCGACTTTCTCCAGCGGTGAGCTCGCTTACGCGGCGGCCCCTGCGACAACCGGCGCGCGCGTGCAGGCATGTGCGCGCGTCTGCGGCCGCGCGCACAGCACACGTACGCTCAGCGTCCACGCATCGTTTTGGAGGTCGCACTCCAGACGATCTCGAGCGCCGCCCGGGCCTCGGGGCGAACATGTCGGTTGGAGACGAGCGCAAGGAAGGGGTTGCGACCGTCTGCCGCCTGACCGGCGACCCGGGCCGCCGCAACCGTCAGGTCGTCCTGGTAGGTGCTGGTCGACTGGAAGTCGTACAGCAGATCCACGGCCGCTAGATCTTCTTGGGCGAGCTGCGCGGCGCGCTTGACCTGCCACACACCCTCGCGACGAATCCCCACAAAAACGAACCAGCTCTGCTCGGTGTCGACGCTCTCGCACTGCATGGTGAGATCATCGCTCGTGCTTTTCGGCGTGCGCAATTAGCGGCAACGTCCGCATTGACACCGGCCCGTGTTTTCGCGCATGGAGAGCCTACCGCCAGCGCGCTGGACGACGGGGGTCGCCAACGATCTGCAGGGTTACTCGGCACCGCCCGCCGATTTTTTCGCGGTGTCCCATGAAGACGCCCGCCTGCGGCCATGAAGGACGAAGCAGCCTCGCCCCCCCCGGACGGCGAGGCACGCGAAGCCAAGGTTGGATGCGCATGTGCACCTCAGTTGTCCTGGCGCGAGGAATCTTATCCGAGCTCGACAGACGCGGCATCGCACCCTACCCCGTGCTGGCCGCCGTCCAGATCGACCGCTCCCGTCTGGGCGACTACCGTCAGACGCTCAGCTTCGGCGAGCTGGACCAGCTGCTGCGCTGCGCGGTCGAGGCCAGCGGCGACCCGGGCTTTGCGCTGGCGGTGGGACAGCACGCGCCGCTGCGCATGTTGCAGGTCTTGGGGCAGGTCGTGCTCGCCCAGCCGAGCATGCGCTCGGCCTTGTTGGCGCTGCGCCGCTACGCACGGCTCATGGTTGAGCTCGCAGGCTGGCAGCTCTGCGAGAGTGGCGACGACGCGTGGCTGGTCTGTAATCCCCACATCGAGCTCAGCGAGCTCACGCCCCAGCTGGTAGATCTGAGCCTCGCGCTGGTGACGCGCGTTCGTCGTGCACTCACGCCGCACGACGCGACCCTGCGCGAGGTGCGCCTGCGGCGCGGAGCCCCCCCGTACGCGGCGCGCTACGAGGCTCTGTTCGGCTGTCCGGTGCTCTTTGGACAAGCGGACAACGCGCTGAGCTTTGCGCGCGCGCAGCTCGACGCCGTGAACCCTTACGCCGACGCGTTCGAGCGCGCACGGGCCGAGGCGCTCGCCGAGCAGGCGCTGCGCGAGCTGCGCGCGCGGCCCACCAGCCAGAGCGTGATGACCTTGCTGAGCGCCGAGCGGAGCTGGCAGAGCATCGACGTGCGCCGCATCGCGGAGCAGGCCGAGCTGGAGCTCGAGCCGCTGCGCCGCAAGCTGGCCCGTCAAGGCACGACGCTGACCACGCTGCTCGAGCAGACGCGGTTCCGCCTCGCGCGCGAGGCGCTAGAGAGCTCCGACGAGACCGTTCGCCAGGTGTCCGAGCGGCTCGGTTTCTCCGAGGCCAGCGCGTTCGTGCGCGCGTTTCGACGCTGGGAAGGGCGCACGCCGGGCAGCTATCGGCGCTCGGCTCAGAGAGCGCCGTAGGCGCAGTCGATCGTTCGTGCACTCGCGAAGACGCTCTCGTACTCGCCCTCCGTGAACTCGGCACATCCCGGATACCTCTGCACGTCGAGGCCGCGCGTGGAGAGAAAGCTCTCTACCGAGGACGACAGCTGCTCGGCGCCCTCGGTCGCCACGTAGCCGTACACGCCGTCGCAGACCTGCTGAAACAACGTTCCGCACAGGCCCACGGGCACGCGCACGAAGGGCGAAGACTCCGCGAGTCCACCCAGCTCGGCCGACAGCTCGCAGTACAGGTCCGCCGTGAACTGGGCCCACTGCCCGCCGTCCAGGATGCACTGTCCGTACAGCTGCGCGAGCCGACTGAGGAAGCCGTCGGCCACGCCCTGGATGCGGCAGCGCCGGCCCGGGCCGACGTCCTGCTCCAGGGTGTCGCGGATGTGTTGGTGCAGCTTCTCCAGCACACGACTGAGCTTGTTCGCTAGCTTCTTGGGGTTTTTCGCGATCTCGCTCGACGCGAAAAAGTTGTCTGCGCGTTGCCGTCCGGCGCTCAGGCCAACGTTGTACTTGTTGGTCTGCCCGGCGCGATCGGCGCACTGCCTGGGCACCGACTGCGCGGCTGCGCTTCCGGCCAGCGAAAGCCAGCTGACGCAGAGCGCGGTGCAGACCAACACACGCAGCCGTGACGCGGCTCTCTTGATCTTCATGGACAAGCTACTCCTGATTCGTTGCGTTGCGGCCGACGCGGGCCGACTGCCAGAGCGCGCCCGGACCACGAGACATGTGCCCGATATATGGGGAGATTTGGCCGAGCGGAAGGAGCTCGATAGGCACCCGCCGAGGCTGGGCCTTTCTAGCACTTGATTATGAGAACCGTTATCTCAAAGTTAGCAAAACGACGTGGCGGTGTGCCCGGAAACACTTCGCTGGCGCTCGCGCCCGACGTCGGCTGGGCCGCACCTGGTCCACGACCGCGCGTCGAGGCAGCGGGGCGGACGCGTGCTCTGCCCGCGAGCGCGTGCTCGCGTGACCTCGAACGCCGCTTGCTGAAGGCGCCCGTGCTGGTGGGTCACTCGATGACCGGCCCCGCGCCGCGCCGCCCTGACTCTTTCGGAACGTTCGTTCATTTTTGATGCGAGTCTTGTGCGCTCAACACACGAGCGACCAGTGACGCGCGCGGTCCGATGAGCTCGTGCGCGAGCGCCTTTCGTTACCAGATACTGTCTGAAACCTTTCGCAACCCTGACCAACTCGCTCTGGCCACGGACGTTTGAGGCCGCAGGTTTCACCCAGCAAGTAAGAGTGCAGACTCCACTCGACAATACGCGCACGAAGCGCGCACGTGACGGGCGATCCCAACACTCGTCCCGTAGTGTCTGCCCGGCATCGACCGCAACTGGGGAGACAAGGCATGACCATCGACAGGCGCGTGAGCCGTCGCGCGTTCAACACGCTCTTGGCTGGCGCGAGCGTGGGGCTCTCGAGCGCACCCTTTGGCGTGGTGCGAGCCGAAGCCAAGAAGCTCAAGGTCGGCGTGCTGTTGCCGCGCTCGGGTACGCAGGCGCTGATCGGCCAATCGTGCTTCAAGGGGGCAGAGCTCGCGCCCTCGGTGATCAAGCAGCTGCTCGGGGTCGACGTGGAGATCCTGAGTGCCGACACCGAGTCCAATGTCGACGTCGCGCGCAACCGCGCCGAGCGCCTGATCCAGGACGGCGCACACGTGCTGGTAGGCGCGTTCGACTCGGGCCACACGTCCGCCGTCGCGCAGGTCGCCGAGCAGCGCGGCATCCCGCACATCATCAACATCGCGGGTGCCCCGCAGATCACCGAGCAGGGCTACAAGTTCGTGTTTCGTAACTTCCCGCCGGCACCCGAGCTGGTGAAGAACGGGCTCTCGCTGCTGAACGACATCTTTACCGCTGCGCACACCACGCCCAAGAGCGCGGTGTTCATGCACGTCAACGACACCTTTGGACAGTCGATGGCCAAGGGCGTGCTCGGCAACCTGCCCGCGCTCAAGCTGCCGTTCACGATCACGGAGACCATCTCCTACGATCCGGCGGCCAAGGAGCTGTCGCTCGAGGTCGCCAAGGCCAAGGCGGCACGGCCCGAGCTGCTGCTGGTGGTGTGCAGACTCAACGACGCCATCGTGTTGCGACGCGAGATGGTCAAGCAGCGCTTCGCGCCCATGGGCATCGTCAGCCCCGGCTCGCCCGGTCTGTACGAAGAACAATTCTCCAGGGCCCTCGGCAAACACGCCGAGTACGCCATCTGCAACACGGCCTGGTACAACCCCAAGTCGCAGGCGACGCAGCTGGTCAGTGCAGCGCTCAAAAAGAGCGAGCCGCAGACCGAGCTGGCCTTCCACGGCACCAACGTCGGCTACACGCTGGATGCGATCCTGGTCGCGGCCGACGCCTTCAAGCGCGCTGGCAGCGCCGAGCCCAAGCTGCTGGTCGAAGCCATCCGTAAGACCAACATCGCGTCGAACGTACGCATGTCGCTCGGCGGCGCCATCGCGTTCAACGCCAAAGGTCAGGTCGAGGGCAACCGCTCCGCAGTGATTCAGAACCTGCGCGGCAAGCCGATGGTCACGCTGCCCGCGGACATCGCAGGGGCGACCGTCGTGTTCCCGTCGCCCGAGTACAAAAAGAGCTGACCTCCCGAGGTCTGTCGTTTCCGCGGCCTGAGCGTTCGTCAGGTTTACCTCCCCCAAGTCATGCCAGCTCCAGATTTCGTCCTGAATGTCGTGCTGTCCGGCATTCTCACGGGCATGGTGTACGGACTGATGGCGCTCGGCCTGTCCGTCATCTTCGGCGTCATGCGCGTCGTGAACTTCGCGCACGGCGAGCTGACCACGCTCGCCATGTACGCGACCGCGGTCGCTTGTGAGGCGTTTCACGCCGATCCGTTCGTCACGCTGGTCCCCGTCACCCTGGGCTTTTTCGGCCTCGGTTACCTGCTGCAGCGGCTGGTCATCAATCGTTTCATCAGCCGGCCAGAACACACCCAGCTGCTCTTGTTGGTGGCGATCGCGATCGTGCTGGCCAACGTGCTCTTGTTGGTGTTCGGCCCCGACGCGCGCAGCGTGCAGACGGACTATCAGCTCGACTCCATCGAGCTCGGTCCACTGCTGGTCGACTCGACACGCGTCTACGCCGCCGGTACGGCCCTGGTCGCCACGCTGCTGCTGTTCGCCTTTTTCCGCGGCACCATGATGGGCACGGCGATCCGTGCTTGTGCCGACAACCAGCGCGGCGCACGCGTGATCGGTCTGCACATCGAGCACCTGTTCGCGGTGACGTTTGGCCTCGGCACCGCCTGCGTTGCGGTCGCTGGCAGCATGCTCGTCTTGCTGTTCGAGGTGACACCCGCCTCAGGGCCTGCCTACACCTTGCTCGGGTTCGTGATCGTGGTGGTCGGAGGTCTCGGCTCGATGACGGGCGCGTTGCTCGGCGGCGTGCTGATCGGCGTGTCCGAGAGCGTGGCGGGCATGCTCGTCACACCCTCGGCCAAGAGCATGATCAGCTTCGCGCTGCTGATCCTGGTGCTCACCTTTCGGCCCTCGGGTCTGCTCGGAGCGCGGCGATGAAGCCGCTGCTCGCACCGCTGGCCGCGCTGGTCTTGCTGCTCTTGCCGCTGCTCGCCAACAGCTACCTGCTCTCGATCGCGATCGCCGTCCTGTACCTTGCCTACCTCGGCCAGGCCTGGAACGTGATGATGGGCTTTGCAGGCCAGCTCTCGCTCGGGCACGCGCTGTACGTCGGCCTGGGTGCGTACCTGGCGGGAGGTCTGTTTTTCCACCACGGACTCGGCCCCTGGCTCGGCGTCTGGATCGCGATCGCGGCGGCATTGGTCGTCAGCGTGGCGCTCGGCCTGTTGGCCTTTCGGTTTGGCATCTCCGGCGTCTACTTCGCGCTGCTGACCATCGCGACGGCCGAGTTCACGCGTGTTGGCTTCGACCACCTCGACTGGACGGGCGGACCTGGCGGCATGTTCCTCAAGGTCGAAAACCGCGAGCACGTCGACCTGCTCAACCTGCGCGGACCACCCAGCCTCTACTACTACACGGCGCTCACGCTCTGTGTCGGCGCGGCCGTGCTCTCGAGGAGGCTCTTGCGGAGCCGCGCCGGCTACTACTGGCAGGCCATCCGCGAAGACGAGCCGGCGGCGCAGTCGCTCGGCATCAACACCATGCGCTGGAAGCTGCTCGCCATCGCGATCAGCGCCGCGCTGACGGCGGTCGGCGGGGTGTTCCACGCCTTTTACTTCAACAGCCTGTTTCCCGAGCAGATCTTCAGCGCGGGCCACTCGCTCGAGATCTTGCTCGCCCCGGTGGTCGGCGGCATCGGCACGCTGGCCGGGCCTCTGGTCGGAGCGCTCGTGCTCACGCTGCTCGGCGAGGGCAGCACCGAGCTGCTGTCCCAGCTGGGCTGGGAAGCGCCCGGACTCAAGCAGGTGCTGTACGGACTGCTCTTGTTGGCCACCGTGTGGCACTTGCCGCGCGGCATCTGGCCGACCCTGCGCAGCCGCCTGCGGCCTGGAGAGGGCTGAGCGATGCCCCAGCTCGAGGTCGACGCCGTCGTCAAAAATTTCCGCGGTCTGCGCGCCGTGGGAGGCGTGAGCCTGCGCGTTGCCGACGCTCAGATCGTCGGCTTGATCGGCCCCAACGGCGCAGGCAAGACCACGCTCTTTCACGCCATCGCGGGCGCGGTAGCGATCGACTCGGGCGAGGTCAGGTACGACGGAAAGCGCGTCTCGGGCCTGCGCCCCGACCAGATCTGTCGGGCCGGCATCAGCCGTACGTTTCAGATCATGCGCCCGTTCGCCGGACTGAGTGTGCTCGACAACGTGATCGTCGGGGCGCTCGCGCGCGAGCGCTCGCTGGTCGAGGCGCGCCGACAGTCGCTCGCGCTGCTCGAGCAGCTCGGTCTCGGACCGCGCGCGCACATTCCTGCCGCCTCGCTCACGCTGCCCGAGCGCAAGCGCCTCGAGGTCGCGCGTGCGCTCGCGACCCGCCCTCGCCTGCTCCTGCTCGACGAGGTGATGGCAGGCCTGCGCCCCACCGAGACGGACCAGATGGTGTCGACGTTTTTGCAGATCAACCGCGAGCAAGGCATCGCCATCTTGCTGATCGAGCACGTGATGCGCGCGGTCATGGCGCTGGCAAGTGAGATCGTCGTGCTGCACCACGGCGAGGTGCTGACGCACGGCGCGCCGGCCGAGGTGGTGCGCTCGCCCCAGGTGCTCGAGGTCTACCTCGGCACGGAGAGCGACGTCTGATGTTGCGCGTCGAAAACCTCTCGCTCGCGTACGGCGACGCCCAGGCGCTGAGCGAGGTCTCGTTCGAGGTCCCCAAAGGTCAGATTGTGGCCATCGTCGGCAGCAACGGCGCCGGCAAGTCGTCGCTGATCCGCTCGATCGCAGGCATCGAGAAGCCGCAGCAGGGCAAGGTCGTGTGCGCCGGGCGCGATCTGCGCGGGCTCTCGTCGCACGTGGTGTGCGAGCTGGGGATTGGTCAGGTCGCGGAGGGCAGACAGCTGTTTCCCACACTGACGGTCCAGGAGAACCTGCTGCTGGGCGCACAGCTCGCGCGCGCGAAGGCACAGCGCAAAGAGACTCTGGAAGAGGTGTACAGGCTCTTCCCACGGCTGCGCGAGCGCACCCAGCAGCAAGCGGGGACCATGTCGGGTGGCGAGCAGCAGATGCTCGCGATCGGACGCTGCCTGATGGGCAAGCCCGAGCTGATCATGTTCGACGAGCCGTCGCTCGGTCTGTCGCCCGCCATGGTGCAGGAGGTGTTCCGCACCATCGACCTGCTCCACGCGCGCGGCGTCACCATCTTACTCGTCGAGCAAAACGTCGCGCTCTCGCTGCGGGCGGCCGACGTCGCCCACGTGCTCGAGAACGGTCGCATCGTGCTGAGTGGCCAGGGCGCTTCGATGCTGCGCGATGAGCGCGTACGTCGAGCGTACCTGGGGCAGTGAAGGCCCTCA
>Ga0190271_10002518_pt1 | contig 11153 bp, 11 predicted proteins | sample Popmic356T_FD_133747 | JGI IMG/M metagenome (GOLD analysis project Ga0190271, IMG submission 133747) | Populus adjacent soil microbial communities from riparian zone of Weber River, Utah, USA - 356 T | ecosystem: Environmental > Terrestrial > Soil > Riparian zone | place: USA: Utah | collected...
CGGGTGGCAACGTCTTCGCCGACACCTCCGCCATGGCCGCTAGGGCCGTGCCTGAGGCAACTCCCGGGGCCGGGCCCCCGTTGATCGTCACGGAGCGATAGTTGTTATACCGGGTGATCACCTGCGGGCCTGTGACGGTGCGCGCAGAAGCGATCGACTGCAGCGGCACCATCTCGCCCTTCGCGGTGCGAATGAAAATCTTCCAGAGCGCCGATAGATCGCGCCGGTCGGCGGCCTCGGCCTGCAGATTGACCTGCCAGGCGCGGCCGAACAAATTGAAGTTATTGATGAAATAGCCGCCCAGCGTGGTCTGAAGCGTGGTGAATACGTCACTGAGCGTGATGCCCAGCGCCTGCGCCTTGTCGCGATCGATATCGAGGAAAATGGATGGCGCGTTTGCGCCATAGGTCGAAAAAACACGTGAAAGGCGTGGATCTTGGTTGGCGGCTGCGACCAGGCCTTGCACCACGCCGGCCATCGCCTTGGGATCGGCGCCCTCTAGATTCTCGAGCTGGTATTCGAACCCGCCGGTTGTCGAAAGTCCGACCACGGGCGGCAGGTTGAACGGCAGCACGTTGGCGGTGCGAATCTGCTGGGACGTCTCGAAGACGCGCGCAATCAGCGCCTGCGCGGAGTCGGCGGCCTTGGTTCGCCACATAGATCTGCCAGGCTCGCTTGATGAGGCGGGTAGCGCCGATCAAGACCCCGCGCTCTAGCATGATACGGGCGTAGACGAAGGAAGCCGTGTAGCCCGAGATGAAAACGAATAAATCGGCGGCGTCGCTGAACCCGTAGTTCCGTTGGGTAATCCAGTTGACCGCGTTGTTGGGAATGTGGTCGAGAAAGATCGCCCAATTGGCAATACCGCGCAGCAGGTCGAGGCGATAGTCGCGAACCCTCGGCGGCAGAATCACCTCGATTGTCATGGAGTATTTGCTTCTCTAGCCTTGTTCACGAAGCGGCGTTGCAGTCCCGGGCGGCCCCAGGTGATCAAATACTCCGCAGCCGCACGGCCTTCGATTAGCCGCGGATAAAGAACTTCGGCGTTCGAATATCTCGACCATGTCGATCTGGATCACCCCCGATTTTGCGCGTACGAAAACCATGAGCTTCTCCCGCCGGCGCCAGTAACCTCGGACCGCCTAACTTACTCCATGCCTGAATTTGCCTGCTTCACTCATGGCGCATCATCGGAGCCGATGATCCCGCCCTCGCCTTCCAAACGAGCAATCTGCCTCACATCCTGACGGGTGAATTTCAGCCTGACACCAGCACCCATACCGCCGGACTCTTCGATAATAATGACTCCGTAATGTTGCAGGCCGCGGCTCACGGCCTCGACATCACGCTCGGAGGGGAGCCATGCGCTTCCACCGGCCTCCAATAGAGACAGTGCCTCAACAGGCAGTCCGGAGGCAGCGGCGAACTCTGCCTGACTGATGCCCGTTAGGCCCCGCGCAGCGGCAATCAAACGTCCACTAATCTGGGGTTTACCGCTCATGATGTTCTCCAACGAATGCCCGCGGCAAAAAAATGGCTGCGCGTGCTTGCTTTCTGCCTCCAAGATCGAAGCTCATCCACACGGCAACAACGATGTGAGAGAGTACGGCATTATCCTACTTTCTGCTACAAATGATCAAACGGACTCAGCCCGCCCGTGAGTATCGGGGTCGGGCGCGAGATGCCGGCTCGGGCTTTAACCGAGATTGAGCTCGGCTGGAGCATATGGCAGGGGGCGATTTTGCAGGATATGCCTAACCCAAAACCATCGGAACACTCGCCGCTAGGCCCTGGCCATTTCGTTTTACTTGGTGCACTAGCGGCGATACTCATCTTGACGCTCTTCTGGGCAATTACCACATGGACGTCGACCGATGACGTTCCAATTTCCAAACACGGCTGGATCGCTCTCGGCTTGGGTACTTTCTTCTCTCTCCTCATCGGGTGCGGACTTATGGCCCTGATGTTCTATAGCAGCCGCAGCGGTCATGACGACGTCGCAACTCCGAAGTTAACGGAGCGGGGCGAGGAAACGACGAACGACCAGAAGTGAAGCTTGGCCGCAGTTGAACTCAGCAAGCGTCGACGGTTGGTTGCCTTCCGTCGACCTGCCTGTCGCGCAGGAGGCGCAGTCTGGCCTGGCGGTTCCGCTTAACGCGAGACGGTATTTAGAAAATCGACACTTGGGGCTACATTCTGCGGCCAGCGCTTGTTATCAAATAGGCGATCATCATAATGGTCGTGTCTGGCTAATCCGCGGAATGAAGCGACCCCACAATGCCGCAACACATCATTCTCATTGTTTTGATCGTACTCCCTTTTGTCGGGAGCATTGTGGTTGCCCTCCTTCCGGACAGCGCCCGCAATGCCGCGGCGTGGCTGGCCGGTGCAACCGCGATTGCGGGGCTCATCATTGTGTCCGCGTTTTATCCGGCTGTCCTAGGTGGCGCATCGATCCGTCATGATATTGCGTGGCTGCCGCAGTTCGGATTGACCTTCATCCTGAGGCTCGACGGTTTCGCCTGGGCATTTTCGATCCTGATCACGGGTATCGGCGCACTCGTGATGCTCTATGCCCGCTACTACATTTCCCTTTCGGACCCGGTTGCGCGCTTTTTCTCGCTGCTCCTGGCCTTCATGGGCGCCATGCTCGGCATCGCGCTCTCGGGCAATCTGATCCAGCTCGTGTTTTTCTGGGAGCTGACAAGCATCCTCTCCTTCCTCCTGATCGGGTACTGGCACCACAGCGCCAGCGCGCGGGCCGGCGCCCGCATGGCGTTGACCGTTACCGCCACCGGCGGCTTATGCCTATTTGCCGGCGTCATCGTGCTCGGTCACATCGTCGGCAGCTACGATCTCGATGTCGTCTTGAAATCCGGCGATCAGATTCGCGCGCATCCGCTGTATCTGACCGCCCTGATACTTGTCCTGCTGGGTGCACTGACCAAGAGCGCGCAATTCCCGTTTCACTTCTGGCTGCCGCAGGCGATGAACGCCCCGACCCCTGTGTCAGCCTACCTGCATTCGGCTGCCATGGTGAAGGCCGGTGTGTTTCTGCTGGTCCGTCTGTGGCCGGCGATGGGCGGGACGGACTATTGGCTGTGGTTCGTGGGAACGGCCGGACTCGCCACGTTCATACTCGGCGCCTTTCTTGCGGTGTTCCAGCAGGACCTCAAAGGTCTTCTCGCCTACTCGACCATCAGCCACCTTGGCTTGATTACGTTGCTGATCGGGCTGGACAGACCGCTGGCGCTGGTCGCCGCCATCTTCCACATGTTTAACCACGCGACCTTCAAGGCCTCGCTGTTCATGGCAGCGGGGATCATCGATCACGAAACGGGAACGCGCGACATCCGCCGCCTCAGCGGGCTGTGGCGCTTCATGCCCATCACGGCGTTTCTTGCCATGGTCGCGGCTGCGGCCATGGCCGGCGTTCCCTTGCTCAACGGATTTTTGTCCAAGGAAATGTTCTTCGCCGAGACGATCGAAACCCACGATGGCTCGATGCTCGACGACGCGCTGCCCTATATCGTCACGCTGGCCAGCATGTTCAGCGTCGCGTACTCGCTGCGTTTCATCCGTGACGTTTTCTTTGGCCCGCCGCCGAAGGACCTGCCGCAAACGCCCCACGAGCCGCCCCGCTGGATGCGATTCCCGGTCGAGGTACTTGTGGTCTCTTGCCTCGTGGTCGGGATTGTTCCGGCGGTCACGATCGGCCCAATCCTCGATACCGCGGTACATGCGGTACTCGGGCCGGCCGTCCCACAATACAGCTTGGCTGTCTGGCACGGGTTTACTTTCCCGCTCCTTATGAGCGGGGTCGCGCTGGCAGGCGGCATCGCAATCTACTTGCTGCTCCGCAGGTACCTGCAGAGCGCCTTGGAGGGGCCGCGGCTGTTGCGAGGCCTGGATGCGTCGCATATTTTCGAACGCGTTCTGGTCATGGTGTCGTGGCGCTGGGCCAGAACGTTGGAGGGATTTCTTGGCACCCAGCGTCTGCAACCGCAGCTGCTGCTACTGGTCTGCGCCGCGCTGGCCGCCGCATTGTGGCCCGTTTACCAACGAGGCCTTGGCGCGGGCCGGATCATATCCGCCGACGTCGATCCTGCCTTGGCGGCGGTGTGGGTTGTTGGCATCGCCTGCGCTTTGGGCTGCGCCAACCTTGCCAAGTATCACCGGTTGGCAGCAGTCATCCTCGGCGGAGGCGCCGGACTCGCCACCTGCATCACGTTCGTCTGGCTGTCCGCCATCGATCTCGCCCTGACCCAGCTTCTGGTTGAGATCGTGACGACGGTGCTCCTCCTGCTAGGCTTGCGCTGGCTCCCGAAACGACTCGAAGTAATAGACGTTGCCGCTCGCGCCAGGACGATAGGATCCACCCGTCGCCGTCGGCTTCGCGATCTGGCGGTTGCCGTGACGAGCGGCTGCGGTCTCTCGATCCTGGCCTATTCCGTCATGACGTCGCCGACACCCAACAGTATCTCGAAGTTCTTCCTTGAGCGGGCCTATACGGATGGCGGCGGCACCAACGTCGTCAACGTCATTCTGGTCGACTTCCGCGGCTTCGACACCTTGGGTGAGATCACCGTGCTCGGCGTGGTCGCGTTGACCGTCTTCGCGCTGTTGCGCCGCTTCCGTCCAGCGCCCGACAGCGTCGCCATTCCGGAGCAGCAGATCCCCCCGAATGCAATGAACGACGACCATTTCCGGCAAGGCTCAGAGGGGGGCTTCTTGCCCATTCCTGCCGTGATCGTGCAATTGCTTTTTCCATTCATGATGATCATGGCCGTGTTTCTGTTTCTTCGCGGCCACGACCTTCCCGGCGGCGGCTTTGTTGCCGGCATTACGATGGCCATTGCCCTGATCCTGCAATACATCGCAGGCGGCATCCGCCTGGTTGAAACGCGGTTACGGATCAGCCCGCTCCGCTGGATCTCGTTCGGACTCTTGACCGCGGCCTGGGCCGGTGCGGCGCCCTGGCTGTTCTCCCGTCCCTTTCTTACGTCCTATGCGAATTATGCCGAGCTTCCCCTGATTGGCGCGGTCCCGACCGCCAGCGCGGTCATCTTCGACCTCGGCGTGTTCTTGCTCGTGGTCGGCGCCACCGCGCTGATGCTGGTTGCGCTTGCCCACCAGTCGATCCGCAGCCACCGCGTCGCACGCTCATCGGCGACGGCAGCACCGACCGAGGACACGTGATGGAATTGATCCTGTCTCTTGCGATCGGAACGCTTGCCGGTTGCGGCGTCTGGCTGCTGCTGCGACCGCGCACCTTCCAGGTGATCATGGGCCTGGTGCTGCTGTCCTACGCGGTCAACCTGTTCATCCTCGGTGTCGGAGGGTTGCGGGTCGGTATGCCGCCTTTCCTTGCCAAGGGCCAGATCGGCAGTATCGCCCAATTCGCGGATCCCTTGCCCCAATCTCTCGTCCTCACGGCAATCGTGATCAGCTTTGCTACGACTGCCTTGTTCCTGGTCGTCCTGCTGGCCTCGCGGGGACTGACCGGCACCGACCATGTCGACGGCACGGAGCCGGAGGCGTGACGCGCTGGCTGGATCACCTGCTGGTACTTCCGGTCGTCCTGCCGCTGGTGGCCGGCGCCGTCATGCTGCTGATCGACGAGCAGCACCGCATTCTCAAGACGGCGATCAGCATCGGGACGATCGTTGCATTGACCGGCGTGGCGCTCGCATTGCTTACTGTTGTGGACGCGCCCGAATCCGCAGCCGTGTGGGTCTATCGTCTGGGGGATTGGCCAACGCCGTTTGCAATCGTGCTAGTTGCCGATCGACTCTCGGCGCTGATGCTGGTTCTGACGAGCACGCTGGCTCTCGCCTCGATGGTGTTCTCGGTTGCTCGCTGGGACCGGGCCGGAGCCCACTTCCGCGCCATGTTCCAGTTCCTGTTGATGGGTTTGAACGGCGCTTTTCTCACCGGCGACCTTTTCAACCTCTTCGTCTGGTTCGAGCTCTTGCTGGCGGCGTCCTACGGCCTCGTGCTGCATGGCTCGGGCACGCGTCGCGTCAGGGCAGGGTTGCACTACATCGCCGTCAATCTGGCGACTTCCCTGCTGTTTCTCATCGGCGTCAGCTTGATCTACGGCGTCACTGGCACCCTCAACATGGCCGATCTGGCAATCCGTATTCCGCAAGTCCCCGCCGAAAGCAGAGGACTGCTGGAATCGGGCGCGGCCGTGCTCGGGATCGCATTTCTGGTGAAGGCAGGCATGTGGCCGCTGAGCTTCTGGTTGCCTACAGCCTATTCTGCCGCGGCTCCGCCGGTTGCGGCCATGTTCTCGGTCATGAGCAAGCTCGGCGTGTATGTGGCGTTGCGGCTCTGGTTGTTGCTGTTCGGGGCCGACAGCGGCGCGTCGGCGCATTTTGGCGGGGAATGGCTGGCATTCGCCGGCATAGCAACGATTGTATTCGGCGCCATCGGCGTACTGGCGTCCCAGGATATCGCGCGGCTCGCCGGCTTCTCCGTGCTGATTTCCTCCGGAACCGTCATGGCGGTTATCGCCACGGGGCAAGTCGGCGTGACGGGTCCGGCGCTGTATTATCTGGTAAGTTCGACCCTCGCCATCGGCGCGCTTTTCATGCTGATCGAACTGCTCGAACGGGGCCGCGAACCAGGCGCGGACGTACTTGCCGTCACCCGCGAAGCCTACGGCGAAGATGACGGAGACGACCTCGTGCAGACCGAGAAAGTCGGCGTGGCGATTCCGGCAGCGATGGCCATTCTCGGCCTTTGCTTCATCGGATGCACCCTGGTGCTGGCGGGCCTGCCGCCGCTGTCGGGCTTCATCGCCAAGTTCGCCGTGCTGACCGCCTTGTTTAGCCCGCCCGGCGCCGGCGTGACGGCCGGCGTTCCAGCCTTGGCCTGGGCGCTGCTGGGGCTGCTGATTTTCTCCGGCCTGATGACACTCGTGGCCATGACCCGCGCGGGAATACGGACGCTGTGGACGCGCGAAACCGTGCCGCGGGTGCGCGTGATCGAGATAGCACCGATTGTGATCCTGCTGCTCGCCACCGCTGCACTGACCATCCAGGCCGGCCCTGTCATGCGCTATATGCAGGCGGCCGCCAGCGCGTTGTACGTGCCACAGGACTATATGCAGGGCGTGCTTACCGCCCCCCTTGGACGCATTGCACCCGCGAAGGGGGGAACATGAACAGGTGGCTGCCCTTCCCCTTGCTGTCGGCATGCCTCCTGGGCATGTGGCTGTTGCTGAACCAGACATTATCCGCTGGCCAAATCTTGCTCGGCGGTCTTCTCGCGCTGCTCGGCGGCTGGTTGTTGACAGCATTGCGGCCCGCCACCGGCAGGGTCCGGAACCCGCGCGCGATCGTCACCCTCGCCCTCTTGGTGCTGGTTGACATCATCCGCTCCAACATTGCCGTCGCAGCAATCATTCTCGGGCCACGGCACCGCAGTGTGACGTCCGGTTTTCTGAATATTCCTATCGATATGCGCAACCGGTACGGGCTGGCGGCCCTGGCCTGCATTATCACGGCGACGCCGGGGACCCTTTGGGTCCAGTTCAATCCCAGGAAAGGGATGCTGATGATTCACGTCCTGGATTTGGTCGACGAGGGCGTCTGGATCGAGATCATCAAGGGACGCTACGAGCGCCTTCTGCTGGAGATATTTGAATGAGTGCACAGGTGCTCGACTGGTCGCTCACCGTCTCGCAATTGTTCCTAACGCTGGCTATGGCGTGTGCGGCGTTTCGTATGCTCCGGGGACCGCGGGCCCAGGATCGTGTGCTCGGGCTCGATACACTCTATAGCAACGCGTTGCTTCTGATGTTGACCTTCGGTATCCGGACCGGAAACACATTCTATTTCGGAGCGGCGTTCGTTATCGCCCTGCTCGGCTTCGTATCGACAGTGGCGGTGGCCAAATTCCTGCTGCGCGGAGAGGTGATCGAATGATCATCGCTGAGGGACTTCCGACCTGGGCGTCGTTGTTGGTTGCTCTGCTTCTGTTGCTTGGTACAAGTCTGAGTTTGACGGGGTCGCTGGGACTGCTGCGGCTCGGCAATTTCTACCAGCGGGTCCATGCCCCGACCTTGGGCGCGACCCTTGGCGCCGGCTGCGTGCTCTTTGCGTCCATGATTTTCTTTTCCGTCCTGCAGACGCGACCCATCGTGCACGAAGTGCTCATCGCGGTGTTCGTCACGGTAACAACGCCGGTCACGTTGATGGTGCTGGTGCGCGCGGCAGTGCACCGGGACAGGTCCGAGAGAAATGCGGGCGGCCCAGCCAGTTCTGACGATTCGAACAATTTGGACGCTTCGTGACGCTTTGACCCTTCCGTTGTGATTTGAACTACTATCGGGCTGCTTGTGCGATGGAAAAGCGACGTCGGGTGGCTCGCCTAGCCATGACAGTGCAAGTGTACATTCTCAGGAGGTTTCATGGAGGCGGCGTGGATCGGAACAACGCTGAATTGCAAATGCGGCTTGAACATTGCCGGTTTGCCATTACATTACATACTATGATCTTGAGCATGCACCACCGATTTTTGAGAGCGCTCCTCCAGTCAGGCGAGTAACTGGCTGCCAGAACCGTCCCAAGCAAGACGTTTCGCTCTATGCACCTGCAAGCCAACTCCTCTTCAAACAGCATCTGATGGCATGGCGCGGCGATGGTTAAAGCCAGCGCCGCGTACGGCTGCTCTCAAATTACAACTGCCGCACCGAGCGGCGACCGTATTTCCGTGCTACAACCGACCACTAAGTCAGGAGGCAACAACTATGAAAATTCTGGCGGCCACGGATTTCTCAACCCGCTCCAATCGTGCCTTGCGCCAAGCCGGCTTGCTGGCGCAGGCTTCGGGTGCCTCACTGGCCGTTGTTCATGTGGTAGACGACGACCAGCCACAAGCGCTTTTGGAGATGGAACGACGAGAAGCGAACGAGATACTGCGGGAGCAGATGATCGTCATGCCGGAACTTCAGAAGACGCGGTGCAATCCACTTGTCGTGACCGGCTCCGCCTTTTCCGGGATACTGAATGCGGCGACAACGATGGAGGCCGACCTGATTGTCATGGGTGCCCATCGAAGGACGCTTCTGCGAGACATCTTTATCGGCACCACGGTCGAGCGTGTTATCCGCACTGGGCCGTTTCCTGTGCTGATGGTGAACAGGGAGGTGCAGCGACAGTACGACAGCGTGCTCGTACCTGTGGACACTTCGGAACCATCCATCCATGCTCTTCGAATGGCCAAGGCGTCAGGACTGATCGATCTTGCGCATGCCACGATGCTTCACGCCTTTGTGGCTATAGGTAAGGGAAAGCTGCAGATGGCTGGCGCCAACACCGCCGAGTATGAGGCCAGCGAACGACAGAACGCGAAAGACGAACTGATCGGTTTCCTGGCCGCCAACGATCTCGGTAGCGAGAAATGGTCTTTACGCGTCGAGGAAGGCGCGCCCATGGATGTGATTATACGAGTGGTCGAGCAGATGCGCGCGGATCTGGTCATAATGGGTACCCATGCGCGTTCGGGGCTGTTGAAGGAATTAATTGGAAGCGTCACAGAAGCAGTCCTGCGTTCGGTGAACGCCGACGTCCTGGCTGTGCCTCCCGCCAACCGTTAAGGCTTGTAGGAATCAGCTTCGATCTGCGCGAAGCATCCATCTTTAAAGTGAACGGGGAATGTTTCGATAGCACGGAGACTTTCATGTCAACGAATGACAACACCTCTGATCGTCGAGTGTGGGAGAACGATTTTCGCCAACTCGAACGAATTGCTCGATCCGCCCACGTCGCGGGGCTCCCGGTTGCTCGGTCGCTACTAACGGAATTGAAGCGAGCCAATCGCCTTGTGTCCGATCGAACTCCTACCGACGTAGTGACCTTGAACAATTGGGTGACGTTTCGAGACGAGGAGAACAATACGGATCGTCGGCTACTAGTTGCTCCGAACGATTTTTGGGACTTAGATGTCCACCTGTCGGTCCTCTCGCCGCTGGGAGCCGCTCTTGTCGGAATGCAAACCCGTTCCACCGTGCCTTATGTCGACCTTGAGGGCGCACCCCGCCTAGCCACGGTTAAATCGGTCGGCGCTGATAATTTTCTCAAAAGGAAAGGCCTCGAAGTTGGTCTGTGCACCCTGGCTCTGCTCACTGTTTGGCTCGCACTAGCGTGCTACTCTCTGTCATGATCATTAATTCCGTAATTGCGCATACCCCAACGCCACATAGTGACGCCAAGGCTTACCGGGTCGTTTGACGATGGATCAGACGGCCATCAACGCTTGCTTCGATTTGCGGCGATACGCCATGAAGCCAACGCCCGCGAAGCCGAGGATCATCATGGCCCAAGTGGAGGGTTCGGGGACGGCGGAAGCGAATGGCACTAGAACTCCGCCGCTATAATTAAGCGCAAAATCGTTCTGCCAGCCGTCCCTTTCCACAGCCATTGCGGGAGACAATGAGGAGGTCGACGCGCTTACTGTTGATCGGAATTCCCGGTGCGATTGCAGGAGGCGCAACTAGAGTGGCCGCGTCGCTCTTTAGTCGTCTTCCTCGTCGAGGTTTTCGGTCGTGATTACGCCAGTCTTTGGATCGGCCTGAAATGCCATCTTCTGGCCGTTCTTGATGCCTTCGCCTTCCCATCGACCGTCTTCGGCTTCAATCTTGGTAACCTGCGTATAGCCCGACTTGAGAACCTGCTCGATTACTTGCTGGGCGGGCATCCAGTCTGGCCCGGGCAGATCGAGGTTTTCGGTCGTGATTACGCCAGTCTTCGGATCGGCCTGAAATGCCATCTGCTGGCCGTTCTTGATGCCTTCGCCTTTCCACCTATCGTCTTCGGCTTCAATCTTGGTAACCTGTGTATAGCCCGACTTGAGAACCTGCTCGATTACTTGCTGGGCGGGCATCCAGTCTGGCCCGGGTTTATCGGCTCTTGCTAGGTGCAGCGCACTAAATGAAAGGGCCGCCGCCAAAGCGATAGGCGCTAGTTTGTTCATGGACACCTCCCGTTCGTAGATTATCAACCAAGCCCGAAGCTGAAGGTTGCTCAACAGCACTACCTTTTCGCCGACTTCTTAGCTTTTGGCCTCTCCTTAGCCTTGAGCACGTTCGCTTGGCCGCGATAGGCCTTAGCCATGCTGAGGAAACTTTGAGATATTTCGGCATC
>Ga0190271_10002519_pt1 | contig 11151 bp, 10 predicted proteins | sample Popmic356T_FD_133747 | JGI IMG/M metagenome (GOLD analysis project Ga0190271, IMG submission 133747) | Populus adjacent soil microbial communities from riparian zone of Weber River, Utah, USA - 356 T | ecosystem: Environmental > Terrestrial > Soil > Riparian zone | place: USA: Utah | collected...
CCTGCGGCAATCTGCGCGGGCGGGAATGCACTGGCAGTCGCCATGTGCCGTTCGGTAGGCGAATCTGCGCGCTCTGGGAGCAAGGCGGCAGGAACCGTGGCGGACGTCGGCCGAGCACCGCTCGCCGCTAACGGCTTCGGAGTCGGCGCCCCGAGCAGCAGCACCGCCGCGACCACAGCCGAAATCACAGCGCCGATGCCGACCGTAGCCATGCCACCTGCACCCAGTAGCGCGAGCCAAGTTGCCGATTGCGGGGCGCAATGGATCGCCCAATGCGGCAGCTCAGCACCCGCTTGCACGAGCTCGCAATGCCGCGCGAGCTGCTCGTCGACAGGGTACGCCGGAAGCGGCTGCTCACGGGCGACGCGCAGGAGCCGTGCCGCCTCCGAGCGTTGAAACGAAGGATCTAGACCGAACAGCATCAGCATGCCCAAGCTCGGCACGCGCAGCGCGCGCCGCCTCTCGGATGGAACTGGCCGCGCCACACGAGCGCGCTCTGGCGCGGCATCGACCGAGCACAGTGAGAGCTGGAGCTTCTTGCGCGCTACGTGCAGACGCGAGTACACGGTCCCCACCGGCAGACCGAGCGCGGCAGCGGCCGACACACAGCTCTCGCCCTCGATGTCGACCAACACCAAGGTGGTGCGCAGCTCGTCCGGCAAGCGATCCAGCGCGTGTTGCAAGCGCTCGAGATCCTGCTGCGCCTGAAGCGCCCGCGTCGGGTCCGCGGACGCGCTCGCAAGCTGGTCGGCGCTGGCCTCGGAGTGGCGCGCGCGCTCCACCAGCTCGCGCCGCCGCTGTTTGTGCGCCGCGTGGACCGCGATGCCGGCGAGATAGCTCGTAGGCTTGGCGACGCCTGGGCGATAGCCCCCGTTGCGATGCACGACCAGAAAGATCTCCTGAAGCGCGTCAGGAATGTGCTCCGACGACACACCGAGCCGAAACAGGAAGCGAGCGACGAACGGCGCGTGCTGCCGAAACAGCTCCTCCGTGGTCAGGGCTCCGGTCTGGGTGAGGTCCGTCATCGCTCGTTACTCCCGGACGGCGGTCGATCCTTCGCAAAACGGTGCCAAATTCAGCGCGCGCTCAGAAGTCATAGCTGGGCCCGAGACTGGCGACATAGCCCACCGAAGGCACGGAACGCGCGTCGACCTCCCGGCCGGCACTGTCCCTGACTCCTAGGCTCAGTGGGCGCAGCAAGAAGCTAACCGACACCTCGAGCCCAAGCGACCAGCGCTCTGTGATCGCAACGCTCGCCGACGCGGCATTGACGAACGAGACCCAACCGAGCAGCGCGCTTTGGCGCTGCGGCCCACCGTAGCCGCCGGCGTACAGCGCGCCCGCGAGCACGCCCGCGCAGACCTGCACCCGCGGCCCCTCCGTAAAGGCAGCGCGCACACAAGCATCAGCGCGCCCTGCGCTCAGCACGGCATCGAAGCCACCAGCTGCGCGCTCGAAGTCGACCCCCAGGGCCGCGACGCCAAGCACGCCCACCCGCAGGGCGAAGCTGCGCCCGAGCCCGAGCATCGCGCGCAGCTCGAGCCCAGGAGCAAAGCCAGGCAACAAGCGATACGTCGCCAGGCCCGCCGCCGTCAGCGACCAACCTTCTACTCTCGCTTGCGGATCGTCCGCCAGCGGTCGGCCCAAGCCGTCCAACAACGAAGCCTTGAAGGCCAGAGCGATCGCGAGCCCGAGCGCTGCGCGCAAGTGCTCGCAGCGCGGTGGACCGGGCTCGAAGGCGCGGTGTGCGATCGTGCGGCCTGCGCCGATGACGCGGAAGCTCGCGCTCTGTGGATCGCTCCAGCTGCCATCGACTTCGATCACCACAGCCTGTGGCAGCGGCTCGTCGTAAACCCATTGCTCGACCTCCGCAGCCAGGCTCTCGGCGCTCAAGCACGTCACGCCGCGGCGCACACGGAGCAGCCGCTGCAGCTGCTCCGTGTCCAGCGCGCGCGCTACGTTCGATGCCCCAAAGATGCAGGCCAGCATCGGAAGCAGCACGGCGCGGTGACGCACGGACCAAGCACGCATGGCGCGTGTATAACACACAGGCGAGCTTGCCTGCACTGACCATTGCAGCCAATAGCGGCGATCGTACACGAGATCAACCACGCTCCGCGCGACTGAGCGCGGCGCACCCAACCTTGGCTTGTGTCACTGCGTTCTTCTGTTCAGTCAACACTTGCTACAACTCTTGAAGCCGTGGTCGCCAAGGGGCGTCGAACAACAATCGCCCGCGTCGCAGTCGCTGTCGCACAAGCACACTTTGTGACACTGGTCACCGTCGACACAAGTTTGTCCGGGTGGGCAAGTCTCAGTCGGTGGGATGTTGAGACAATGTGCCGGATCCATGGGCTCGGCTTTGAACACGCATTGTCCGCTCAATGTCGACGCGAAGAGATCGACGTCGCACTGCATCCCGAGCTCACGCGAACAGCCCATATTGCGAATGGGATCGCAGACCTCGATCCGGCCCGCTTGTCCGCAGCCGTCGACGCCGGTGGTACTCGGCGTACTCGGAGCGGTCGAGCCTGCCTGCAGCGCAGGTGTGACGCCCGCGCCCGCGGCTGCGCTCGCCGGTCCTGTCGGGCGAGCCGCCGTGCCCGTTGGAGCGCTGGCTGATCCGGCTGCGCCGCTGGGGGATGCGCCGCTATTGGCTGAGTTTCCTGTATTCGACGCCGGAGGTTCGTCGGCGGAAGCGCCTCGATCACCGCCCGCCGGCGCCGGGTCTTCGGGTTGCTGGCGCGCGTCTGTTGCGGGCTCCAGCCACTGCTCCTCCACGGACGACACAGAGTCATCCGCAGGCGCCCCACCGATGCGACAAGCCGCTTGCGACGCCCAAACCCAAACAAGCCACAGCCGAAACTGCGCGCGATGTCTGTGCCGGCCAGCCGGGAGCTCAGTACGGTCCATGCCGGTTACTTACCGGCGGACAAACTTCCTTCGAACAATCTGCACCGAGGGCTCGCAATGCTGCCGCGCGGCGAGCAGGCCGAGCGGTGCCGCCCACACTTGACCATCCCATGCCCTCGGAGCAAGAGGTCGAGGCGCTTTAGCCGGCAGTGCGCGAGAACCTGCCAGCGCGTTTCGTCTCACGCGCGTGATCTCGCGTGACCGCGCGCGACCGTCAAAGATACGGCACGCCCGGTGCTCACGTCGTGCTCAGCGTACCGCGTACGACCATACTGCCGTCATGCGATTCATCAAAGAGAGCGTGATCGAAGCCAGCGTGGAGGAGGTCTTCGCATTTCACGAGCGGCCGGACGCGTTCGCGCTCCTGCAGCCGCCCTGGGAGCACGCTCAGATCCTGCAGCCGCCCAGCAGCCTCGCGGTGGGGACCGTCGTCAAGCTGCGCTCTCGGGTGGGGCCGCTATGGCTCACGATCGTGGCTGAGCACGTGGCGTATGAAAAGAACCAACGCTTCGAGGACGTGATGAAACGAGGGCCATTTGCCAAGTGGCACCACAAGCACCTATTCATCGCCGACCCCGCGGGCTGCCTGCTGCGCGACGAGATCGACTATCAGCCGCCGCTCGGCCTGCTCGGCAAGTTGATGTCGCCGTTCGTGATCGAGCCTCGCTTGAAGCGCATGTTCGAGTATCGGCATCAGATCACGCGGCGTGAGGTGCTACGAACAAAAGCTCTCCAGTCCCCGCAAGGCTAGCGCTCGCGCCGCCACACGTCGCCGCGGCAAGCAAACTGAAGCATATCAATGACTTCGAGCGCGGAACGACGGCACCCCTGACCCACCACCGCGAACTTTCCGGTGCGACAGAACGACCCCAGCTTCACGCCTTGCGCGCGCCACTCGACCGACCTAGTGGGCGTAATCCCGATGTGGTCGGTTTACAGTGCGGGCGGCTACTGTACCGCAAACGGAATCACTGGTCTCTAAGATTACACATAGACTTCATCCGCATTCTCGTCCGCAGGCTCGTCGCTAAGCGTGACGATGGGCGCTCGAAGCAAGTAAGCGGTAGATCTCCGCGCGAGATTTCGCTACACAGATGGCGCCGATATGGATACCGTGGCTCCGACCGATTCTATGCTGTTGGATGCATGGGCAACCGGCGACGGCGACGCCGGCAACCAATTCATCGAGCGACACTTCGGTTTGGTCTACCGCTTCTTCAGCAACAAGGTTGGCCACGCTGACATCGAAGATCTCGTTCAGCAAACATTCCTGGCGTGTCTCGAAGCTCGTCAGCGCTGCGAATCTCAAGCGAAGTTTAGAACTTTTCTGTTGGGCATAGCGCGCAACCACCTGTTTTCATACTATCGAAACCGCCACCGTGAACCGTCGGGCATCATGCCGACGTCAGTGCGCGACGAACGCACTTCGCCAACAGGAGCGATTGCGAAGCTCGAGGACCAGCGTCTGTTGCAGGAGGCGCTACGCCTCTTGCCGCTCGATGCCCAAGTGGTGCTCGAGTTGGCATACTGCGAAGGCATGCGAGGCGCCGAGATCGCGGGCGTTTTGGGCGTTGCCGCAAACGCCGTACACGTTCGGCTGCACCGTGCACGTGAGAGCTTACGCGAAACTCTGCGCGAATTGGCTCCCGATCGCGTTGCGATAGCCGAACATGCCCAGCGCTTACTCGCGCGAGACCCATAGCCGTGCTCCCTAGTCGCCAGTTCCAATTTGCTCGCATCGAGCAGGATCGCTGCAAGGCGCGGATCAAGGCGCGACTACTCGGACAGCCAAGCCTCGCGCCGTGCATAGGCAGGTTCGAGCTCGTGCGTCTGCTCGGGCAGGGTAGCGCGGGTATGGTCTACGAAGCGCGCGACGACCAGGACGACACGCCCGTAGCGCTCAAGCTCCTGCGCTGCGCCGACTCGCGCGAGATCAGTCGGTTCAAGCGCGAATTCCGCGCACTCGCGGGTGTCTCGCACGACAACCTGGTGCACTTGCACGAGCTCTTCACGGACCGTCACGAGTGGTATTTCACGATGGAGCTCGTACGCGGAGTCACGTTCACCGACCACGCTCACCAGCTAGTCACTCTCGACACGGAAGGAAGTGGCGTGGCTCTCGAGCACGCTTTGCGCCAGCTTTTGTCGGCAGTGCGGCGCCTTCACGAGGCTCATCTCGTGCATTGCGACCTCAAGCCCTCGAATGTGTTGGTCACGGCGGAAGGCCGAGTGGTGGTCCTAGACTTTGGTCTAGTGAGACTGATCGGCGAGCTCTCTGACTCGGGCGTGCGAGCATCCAACATATCTGGGACTCCGCAGTTCATGGCGCCCGAGCTTTTCGAAGGCCATGGCCACAGTCCGGCGACCGACGCCTACGCGATAGGCGTGATGCTGTTTCAGGTGCTCCATGGCTGCTTGCCCGTCGCCAGGCAGTTGGTCGGCACCTCCGAAGCCTTGCAGCACAAGCAGGACGCAGATGCGCGCGGCGTTCCGCCGCTGCCGCGAATTACGCAGGTCCTGCAGGTCATATGCTCGGGCCTTCTCGAGCCGGATCCGACGCGGCGTTTGACTATCAGAGATTCGTTGGCGCAACTCCGCAACACGGCGGGGCCGTCGATCTCCGCAAGCGCTCCACGTCATGGAGCCTTCGTCGGTCGCAGGCGCGAGCTCGCTGCGCTGCATCTTGCGTTGGCAAACACCGGGGAAGGCTTACCGATTGCACTGTTTATCGCGGGTCCGAGCGGCATCGGCAAATCGGTATTGTCTGAACGCTTTGTCGACGAGCTGCGTGGCACAGCTCTCGTCTTACGCGGACGCTGCCATGAACGCGAGGCGCTACCTTACAAAGCATTCGACGGCGTGATGGATGCGGTCGTAGAGCATCTGGCAGGTCTCCACAGTGAGCGTCGCCTAGAGCTCATGCCGCCTCACGTATCCGCGTTGCAGCGTATGTTTCCATGTCTCTGTGGGGTGCCAGGGTGGCAGTACGACGAGCCTAGCGCACTGAGCGAGAATCAAGCCGAGCTTCGCCAACAAGCATTCGCCGCGATGAAGGTGCTCCTCGGCCGCCTCGCAAGCTTCAAGCCGTTGGTCCTCATGGTCGACGACCTGCAGTGGGCAGACGTGGATAGCGCACAACTGCTTTTCGAAGTACTGGGGCCTCCCGGTGCACCCGCATTGCTTTATGTCGGCTGCCATCGTGACGAAGCTAATGCGCGCAGCGATTTCTTGCGCGAGCTCTTCGCCGAAGCTGCCGCGACGCGTTGGCAGTGTGAGCGACGTACGCTCACGCTCGAGCGCTTGGACGACACCGACGCGAGTCAACTGGCGAGGCAACTCTTGGCGTCCGCCGAGGCTTTGCCGGAGCGCACGGTCGAGCGCATCGTGCGCGAAGCCGGAGGCAATCCGTTCTTCGTCAGTGAGCTCGCGCTGTACTTCGCGGGCCACGCAGCTCGCGACGTCGCGACGCTCTCGCTCCCGGGATTGTTCGCGTGGCGTATCGCGCTGCTGAGCGTGACCGCGCGCGATGGCTTGAGCTTACTCGCTCTCGCGTCTCGTCCAATGCGTGCCCAGTTACTTGCGAACGCCCTCGTCGACAAGCCCGACATCGATGCCGCCTTACGCCTCCTTTTGCGTTCCGGACTCGTACGTTTCGGCTCAAACGCAGAGTGGGTCGTCTACCACGACGCGCTACGGGAGCACGTCGTTCACACGCTCGAGCCTGACAGTGTCGGCGCGCTCCACCGCCGCCTCGCGCTAGCATACGAAAGCGCGCGCAGTGCCGAGCCCGAGTGGCTGATCGAGCACTGGCGCGCTGCAAGCGAGCCAGCTCGTGCGCTCGTCTATGCGATCGAGGCTGCGCGCACCGCTGCGGGCAACCTAGCGTTCAATCGCGCCGTCGAGTTGTATGAGGCCGCGCTCAGCCTGTTGGAGCCCGATGATCGCCGCGGCCCGCAGCTGCAAGCGGAGCTCGGTGACGCTCATGTCAACGCCGGACATAGCGCCGCGGCGGCGCAAGCTTTTCTCGCCGCCGTCCAAGAGGGCGACGAGGTGACGGCTGTAGCGCTGCGCTGCCGCGCTGTTCAACACTCGTTTCGCAGCGGTCAAATGCAACAAGGCCACGCACAGCTCGATCAGCTGCTACGCCAGGTGGGCGTCTGGTACCCGCGAAGCGCGCCCGGGTTGTATGCGGCCATCGCACTCAGTCGCGCTCGCCTGGCGGCGCGCAAGCTGCGGGTTCTGAAGGACACGAACGACGCGGCTGCGCCACACGCCGCGAGCACGGCGGTGTTGCAGTCAGTGTTTCGCTAGCTCGCGTTCGCCGATCCGCCGAGAGGGGCACTGCTACTTAGCCTATTTCACGAACGAGCACTCGCTTCGGGACGGCTCGACCAACTGTTCGTCGCATTGGCGTGGGAGGCCTACAGCGGTGCGTGGCTGGGCGGCGTCAGGGCACAGCGCCGCACCGCGCGCCGGCTCGCGCGCCTGTCGCTCATAGCGGCCAAGCTCGATTCTCCGTACGCTTTCGCCACGGTCATGATGGTCCGCGCGGCCGCTGCGTTGTGGGAGCACCGCCTATCGGAAGTCTGTGAGTTGGCCGAGGAAGCACACCAGATCTTTCGCGCGCGGTGCATCGGTACCTACTGGGAGGAGTCGATCTGCGACCTGTTACGCTACACTGGACTCGAGCACACGGGGCCTCTGTCGGCCCTTTGAGAGCACGCGCCGATACTGCTGAGACGTGCCGCCGAGCGGTCGGACCACTTCGCTGACTTCATGTTGTGCAGGATCCTGAGCCACGCTCTCCTGGCGCAGGATCAGCCCATTCACGCAATCGCCTTCCTGCAAGAACGACTGGCATCGCTCACCGAGGTCCACGGCAGCGAGCTCGACTTCCGGCGCTGGCTCCTCGTGCAAAGCCTGGTCGATTGTCAGAGCTACGCGGGGCAGCACACCGAAGCATGGGACACCCTCGAGCGCATCTGGCCAGCGTACCGGCGCAGCATTTTCGAACGCACTGACTACGTTCGCACGGCGAGTCACTATCGAAGAGCGCGCATTGCGGTGGCGCTCGCGGCACAAACTGGTGACTCCGCCCTAGCTCGGATTGCAGAAGAACACGCCCGCATTCTCTGGGGGATGCGTCAATCCACTGCGAGGAGCGTCGCAGACACGATTCGCGCCGCGCTCGCAAGCCAACGCGGAGAGCTGGGCCGCGCACGCCGACTTCTCGCGCGCTCCGAAGCTACGATGCGTCTCGCGGGAGCGAATCTACCGGCAAACGTCGTTCGGCGGCACCGCGGCCGAGTCACACGCGGACCCCACGGCCAGGAGGTCGTCGAAGAGGCCGACGCCGCGCTGTCCGCACTCGGAGTGACGAACCCCGCCCGTTGGGCCGACGGGTTTGTATCAGGTGTCGTCGTTCGCTAGCACCTTCGGTGATACGACGGCCGGGAGACTCGCCTGGCGGAAACAACGCGGGACTCCCGAATGTCCGTAAGGAATTTGGCTGGGCGTCTACTACTGCAATGAGACTTCCGTGGGGGTGATGCATTCCCTTCAGCCGATGCACCACGCTGGTCTCAGCTCGAGAAAGTGATCCATATGAGGCGGAGCGCAACGCGGGTCAGATACGCATCGTCCAACGAGGCATAGCCTCTGCCTTTCTGAGCTGAACCCTGTCGGCTCGGGACAGCGCGCATGAACGCGCCTCCGCGCCTTGGGTCTCACAGGCCGCGTGGTGTGGCCGTGCTCGACTTTGCCAGCCGACACCAGCCACTTCCTCGTTCTTAGATGGGCCGTTGTAAGAAGACAAATCTTCCGTTCGCTGCCTATAGATATCTTATGTAATCCACTAGATTTTCAAACCAGACACATTCGGAGGAACACATGAGTTTGCACGTATCGCGCATCGGTGGGATTATAAGTATCGCTTTGACGCTTCCAGTGATCCTAGCTGCCTGTGCGGCAGAAACCGGCAGCGAGGACGCGGCTCCGCCTGAGGTGGGAGCGTTGGCACAAGCGATCGTGGGCGGATCCCCAGTGACGGGCGCAGGACCAGATCAGCGCTGGGAAGGCATCGTGAACATCGACAGCTCGTGCACTGGAATCTTTATTACCGGCCGCCATATCCTCACTGCTGCACACTGTTTTCCTAGCGACGGGGACTTCAACATCGTATACGAGGCACCCACTCTGCCGTCCACCTCCCAGCGCGCTACTGTGACTCGCGAGCCTTGCTACAGTGACGCTGGCGATGTTAGGTCGTGCGACATTGCCGTGATCACACTGCGAGACTTCGAGGAACGCTGGGCCAATGAGTCGCGCAGGTTTAGATTATTTGGTGGTCCGACCTTCAACGCGTGGCTGCATCCCTACGGATATGGCTATTCGTACTACGAAGGAGATGGCGACGGGGTGCTTCGCGGGGGCTCAAATCGTGCGACCTTCCAAATCACCTCTCACACCGCCGGCTATTTCGAAGGCATAGCCGGCGAAGTTCGCACGTGTGAGGGCGACTCGGGTGGGCCAGCCACACTGGAGGTTGAAGACGACCCTGCGAGCCCGCCTGTCGTCATGGGATTGGCCATTCGCATGGACGCCGAACGCCCTCATTGCGCCGCTAATGGAGCGACGATCTACTATGTGAAGACCAGCACTAACATTCCGTTTATAGAAAGCGTGTTGGGCTTCAAGTGCGTTAGTGACCGTAAGGATGTGCTTCGCTGTTTCTAGACCCGTGTCTAGGAATAACGGTGCGCCACAACTGACGGGCTAGACGGAAGCGCTCTGACGCGACTGGCTGGCTGCGTACTTTACAACAATCATTTCGGGCGTGCCCGCGCCTCGAAGCGGCACGGGTACGCTCAATTCACCAAACACAGCAGACGAGGAGAACATCCAACAATGAAGAACAGAATTGGTCGTTTGTCGTTGCTCGGCATCGCCGGGTGGCTACTGCTAGCGACATTCAGCGCGGCCACTAGCCAAGCTCAGGACTGCTATGTGCTCGGGATCGGCACCGGGCGAGCCGTGGGCAGCACACTCTTGTGCGAGGGGCAAGACGGCAGCATCTTGGCGCATGTTAGCCTGGCGAGCTTCGACGAGCTTCCCATCACCGTTTACGGCAATGGTGCGTGCGACGCACCTTCCGGGGTTGTCAACTGCAACGCAGCAGTCGCGGTATTCGAAGGAACCGATTTTCCTCCCAGCGATTACTGGTTTGAGTACTACTCATACGGTCCGGGCGCGCATGACATACAACCTCGTGATGGACTGAGCCGCACCCTTTTCTCCCTTGACTGTTCGTGTATTAGTCCGCCGGACTGAGAACTGTTCCGTGAGTGGCGAAGGCGCGCGGGGCGGCCACCGGGATGTCGCGGGCGTCCGACGTGAGACCGGTGGCCACGCCAACCTGCTGCTGCTCGCCTGCCAAGGACTGCTGGGCGCCGAGCGCTCCGTCGTGAACCGCGACGACGTCGAGCGCGTATGGGGGGCTGAGCGCTCGGCGCAGCCTCAAACTGAGCTGCTGTACTGGAAAGAAGACGCGCTCGATAGTGCGCGCTGGGCACACGGCCTACGCAACCGAACGCCCGACGCGCGCAGATCGAGCTGCAGCTGAAAGCGGCAGGCGTGCGAGCCCCTCCCCAGCAACTCGACGCAGGCATCGAGCGCCTGCAGCCGCATCGTTCGCGGCGAGCTCGCTCGAGTGGTGCCGTTTCCCTCGAAGGAAAGACCGAACCGATGGAGCGTTTCCTCACCTACGAGGCGCAGTCGCGGCGATTCTCGTGAGGGTGTCGAGCGGCCGGTCAAGCAGTGAGCAGCGCGCCTGTGCAGACGAGTGCCCCGGACAGCCGGGGAAGACGGACGCAGCCGAGGTCGCACTCGCACCGACACCCCCGTTGCAGGCACCGGATTTTGAGACCATTCGTTTTGGGGCACTTTTAAAGAACTGTTCCGCGGTCGGGATTCCCATGAGTCGCGTCGTCTGTAGTCGTCGCCCAACGCGATGGCATCTACGAGGTCTAGCCGAAGGGCTACAACGACTCGCGGCACGTCTGCCGCGCTGCGCTGGCCAAGCAGACCAGGACCGCGAGCGCAAGCGACGTCGCGAAGGAGCTCGCTACGCCCGCTCCGGCCCTGGCTGTCAAGCAGCAGCCCGTCCACCCTGGCGCGACCGAGCGCAGCGCGCTCCGCGGTCCGCGTCGAACAGGTGCGATCGACCCGCGCCACCATGCG
>Ga0190271_10002520_pt1 | contig 11151 bp, 11 predicted proteins | sample Popmic356T_FD_133747 | JGI IMG/M metagenome (GOLD analysis project Ga0190271, IMG submission 133747) | Populus adjacent soil microbial communities from riparian zone of Weber River, Utah, USA - 356 T | ecosystem: Environmental > Terrestrial > Soil > Riparian zone | place: USA: Utah | collected...
CCTTCAGCGGCGAGGCCAACTGCCCCGGTGCCCAGTGGTAGCTCGAGATGCGGTCGCACGGCTGGAAGACGCGCTCGAGACGAACCAGTACGACATTCTTCGCTATTTTGAACGTCGAATGGCGACCGAAGACGCTGCCGACGCGCTGGGCGACCTGATGCTCACCGCTTGGCGACGCGTCGACACGCTGCCAGTCGACGTGGAGCAGGCCAGGATGTGGCTATTCGGGATTGCACGACTTGTTCAGTCGAATTCGGCACGCGGTGATCAGCGCCGACATCGCCTGACAGATCGGCTCCGCACCGCGCTCGTCGCCGCTGGACAACACACCGCGGCCGCAGATCACGGGCTTGAAGTGCGCGACGCCATCAGTCGTCTGGAACCCGACCAAGGGGAGCTGATTCGGTTGGTGCACTGGGAGGGCTTCGCGATTGCCGACGCAGCCGCCATCCTCGACATCCCAGCATCTACCGCGCGCTCGCGCTATCAACGCGCCCGCAGTGACCTTGCAGAGGCATTCTCGTCACATGACACGGCCCGGAGCCATCTGTGACATCGACGAGTACGGCGTTGAGTCAGGGGTGGGCGCGATGCACCCCCGACGAAGACGTTAGATTGACGCCATGAGATCACCCGCGGTGCGCATCTATACAGCGATTCTCCTCGTCTTGGGACTCGCGATGACGATCTTCGGATACGCACTCCCACTGGGAGGCGGCGTGTTGGTGATGCTGGTCGGAGTCGCTGCAGTCGCCGCCGGACTCGCGCTAGTCGGGGTCCACATCATGCTGCGCGATCGCATGCCGGCCGATCGAACGCAAGATTCGCGCGCAGAGGCTTCTGAGGCCCGCCGAGGGATCCCAGAAGGCTCGCCCTCGTGACCGTGGCTGTCGGCAGCAACCTCGACCTGGGTTCGCGTCCGCTCGTGGGGGCTTCTCCGGGGCAAGCCATGACTCGATTCGTTGGCCATGCGTTTCGGCTTCGTGGTCGAGCTAGTCGCAGCGAGTACTGGTGGTGGATGCTTACCAACGTCGTCGTGCTCGGACTGTGCCAGTTCCTGCTACCCGGGCTGATCTCGGGGCGAACCCCGAACCCGAACCTGATGCTCGGTCCCTTCGGGTCAATGTTCTTCGCGAACATTCCCCTCTTCACCGTTCCCGAGACAGACGCTCCTGGCTCGCCGATCGCTGCATTCTTCCTCCTGCTCGCCGGGATCTGGATGTTGGCGACGGTAATACCTGGAGTGACAGTCCTTGTGCGTCGACTGCACGACTCGAACATGTCCGGCCTGTGGGCGATCCTCGTCGTCCTACCGCTCGGCCCTTTGCTGCTTCTCGCCTTCGCGCTCCGCCGTTCTCGACCCGATGGTGACCGCTTCGACAGCTGATCAACCCAAACCCCCAACGGGAGCCCACCGCGGTCCACAGCAACCACAGATTCGATGGCAGGAAGTACAGATGGGTTGTCATCGGACACACCCACCCTGTCCGATGACAGTGCATCTGTAGTTTTCGCCATCGATTCTGAGGTCGTGACAGCAGCTCTATCGTTCTGGAAGTGTCAAACCGGGCCGGGCGATATCCTGTTCTTCGGACGAAGGAGTATGAGGATGCGACGTGGTGCCTCGATAGCCGCTCTGGCGTTGTGCATTGTGCTGGTCTTCCTGCTTTTAGCAGTGCAGGTCTGGTGGGTGCCCAATGTCGTTGACGCGGTGGCGAGCACCTTCCCAGAAGTTTCACCGATTGTGTCCCCGGCGATCGTCTGGGCTGCCCTGACCGTCGCGTGCTTGCAGGCCATCCTTGCGATCGTCTTCTGGCATGTTCTGCGAAACAATCGGCAGAAGACCGACCCTACGTCCCGAGGATGGCTACGCGCGATCATGGGGTGTCTCGTCGCGTTTCTCGCACTGGTGGTCACGGCGTTTGTCGCACTCAATGTGATGAGCTTCACCACACCTGGCGCGATGTACGGGCTTCTTCTCCTGGGGGCCGCGGCCGCCGCTGCCGTCGTCGTCCTGGCCAGACTCGTGCCAGCGGGATCCCGCATCCGCAACAGCTAGAGGCGGCTGTCCTGCCGCTGCGGGTCCTCCTTAGATTTCTGGAGCTGCTGGCGCGGGATCGACGGGAAATCCGGCGACGGCTTGACATGGGGTGCGGATGTCCACCGCTGTTGTCGGCACGGAGCTGGCGTTGAGGCCGTTGCGGCGCTTGGTGGTGTCTTGGCAGTGTTCCCGCGAAAGTGGACGCTGTACGTGTGACAGGCTGGCGCTCGTGATTCATCACGTCGCAGTTGGAGCTCTCGTTCGCAACGGGCGTGTGCTCGTAGTTCATCGGCGACCGGGCCTGAAGCATGCGCCCGATCGCTGGAGTTTCCCCGGAGGCCACCTCGATCCAGGTGAAACCGCCGCAGAAGCACTCACCCGGGAACTGCGCGAAGAACTAGGCGTGGACGCCGCCGTCAGCGGCGAGCCCGACCTCCACGTCAGCGAGAACGACGATCAGGCCGATGGACTGGCTATCTCCCTGTGGGTCGTCCCGCAGTGGCGCGGAACTCCGAAAAATGCCGCCCCTGACGAGCACGACGAGTTGAGGTGGGTCGATGCCCGGGACCTCAGCCACCTGCGACTCGCCCATTGGACCTGCCTGGACGTGATCCTGAAGCACGCGCCGGACATCGGCTAGCACCGACAGGCACAACCGTTACGGCTCCGCAAGGCCTACGTCGACAAGATCCGGCAGAGGATGCCTGCGCACCAGGACGCGGTTCCGCGGCGCGGCGACTCCGGGCTCGTAGGGGAGGATCTGAATCCTGACGGTGCTTAGGTGTCTGAGCAAGCAGCTTCGGTGCCTCTGGGACGATGCGACGAGGGATTTCTCGAGGGTCGCTGGGCGCTTGTTGTTCGCGTTCTGGCGCATGCCGAACGCGGTCTCCACAGCCGTCTTCCCGCGTGCCACGATGTGTTCAGCGACCTGGTGGAGCCGTGGGTTTGTGCAGCCGTGCATGACGGTGACGACAGCGGCTTCAAGAGCCCAGACCTGCTCCGCAAGGCTGAACCGTGGGCTCAGAAGGTAGCTCGCGAAGGACAGGTCGGTGATGATCGTGGACAGGCGCACGATCTCGGGGTAGGCCGCGAGGAAGAGGCTGTCCGCATCGAGCGAGTCGATCCCGATCACCCCCATCCGATCGATGATTCTCCCCTCGAGTTGCTCGTCGGCCGCCCAACACCGTATGAGGGAAGCGGCCAGTTGGAGCTCGCCGGTGGTGAGTCCGATGCCGCGCTTCCACAGTGTGCCGGACAGGCAGCGCTCGGCGTGGGCGAACTCCGGGAACCCCGCGAGGTCGATATCGGCGCCGTCGAAATGCCAGCGCCGGTGGCGGTTGCAGACAGCGCCTCCCCTGCTTTGCACAGAGGTCAGCTCCCCTCTCGCACACCGCGGGCACGCGTTCCTGGCGGCCTGCGTGTATCCGCACCGTTTGCAGGGCGTGGGTTGCCAGGCGTAGTGCTGGCAGCGGACGTACATCGCGTTCCTGCGTGCATCGTCCGCGAAGTGCCCGGGTTTCAGACCGCCGAGCCGCTCTGCCCACGCTGCAGCGCGCTCGAGGTTGGGATGCGAGGGCGACATTCCAGCGAGGTCCGTGACGTGGAGCCGAAGATCGCGGGGAGTGAGGGCATTCGCGGTGGCGAGCCTGCCGAGGAATCCCGTGATGGTTTCGGCGGCGAGGGGCTGCACCATCACGGGTAGCCGGCGTACGTTCCCCGCCGGCGTCGGCACCCTCATGTCGTCGCGGGCACCCGGTCAGAGGCGGCAGCCGGGACGGTGCCGAAGACGGTGTCCAAGTCGAGGCGTTCGGTGCCACTGTCGATGGCCTCCATCGCGAGCATGTGCACCATCCCGGTCAGGTCTCCGATCACACCACCAGTCGCGGCGTGTAGATGGCTCGCGTGGCGCAGAATCACCTCGGGATGCTGGTCGATGAGTCCGAGGGAGTCCTCGACCGCGACGAGCAAGTCTGCCCATCCCGCTTTGCCCCTTCCGGTGTTCTCGAACTTATGCAGGTTCAGGATGTCGAATCGGCTGCTGATCTGCCGGCCGCGGGTACCGTCGAGCAGCCCGCTGGCTTCAACGTCGACTCCGGCGTAGACGAACGTGCCGGGGCACTTCTCGGAGAGCTGCTTGAGAGTGTCGGATGCTTCCGCCATCTGCTTGTACTTCTGGTTGATGTTGTGGATCTCATCGACGATGATCAGCTCGGTTCCGCACGCGGCGATCACGCTGGCAACGGTGTTCATCAGCTCCCCCGTGTTGTAGTGCGCACGCACCGGGAGACCCAGGAAATGCGCAAACTCTCCGAGCATCAATTTGGGGGTGCACGAGGGCGGCACCGACACGTAAATCACCGGGATCGAATTGCCGCCGCTGGCCCGTCCGATGTCGCGTCGGCGACGCTCAAACCGTCGAGCAATGTGCGAGACCGTGGTGGTCTTGCCGATGTTCGGCTCCCCCGACACGATCACACCGAGCTTGCCGTGCGACTTGTACTGGTTCAGCATCAGGCGTCGCAGAATCTCCGTCTCGATCGCCGCGAACTGCGCCGTGTTCACCACCGGGCCGCGAATCATGAACTGCTTGCGAGCTTCACGGTTCATCGCGCGGTCGCCCGGCGACATCGCATCCAGCTCAGCGCGCGTGATGGGGAGTGGCTTGTCCAAGGACTCGCTGACGAACGCGGACCAACCCTCGCGCGTACTGATGGCCTGAGTCATGTCAGCCGCTCCCACACTCCGTCGTCATCGGTGAGCAGCGAGAAGCCGCCGCCGCGTTCCCAAACGACCTCGTCTCCGTCAGGCTCGGGCGTTGGCGCATCTCGGGCGATCGTCTTCGAGACACCCGTCGTGTGCATGGGATCGCGGTCGACCTCGGCCGTGCGGACAGCGCGATTGCGCTCTTTGCCGGGTCTGACCCATTGGGCGCGCTTCATTCGGTCCGCGAGGTACGCGGCCTCTTCGCGGGTCGCTGTGTCCGTGGCCGTGTCGACAGCGTGGGCCGCTTGCCAGATCTCGCCGCCCATCGGCTCGTCGAGGAGGTCGCCAACACACCGGAAGGGCACGAACTCGTCACCGTGCTCCACCCACACGAACAGCGGATTGTGCGGGTCGAAGCGGATCACGCAAGGTCGAGTAGCGCCCTCTCCGCCCGCTCCAGCAGCACGAAGCTCGGTGAGGCGGTTCGAGCGATAGACCCGCCGCGCGTGATTGATCCCGTAGTCCTGCAACGTGCAGCTCTTGGCGGGAAGGAATCCGATGAACTCGTCCACGCCGAAGGGGACGTGCAGCTCGGGTGCGATGCGCCGGTAGGCGCGGAACATCTCGTTCGGTGTGAGCGCCCGCCCCGGGAGCATCGGATCGGACAGACCAGCGTGCGGTCGGTTCTGCCACTCGATCGCGATCCAGTCTTCGAGAAGCTCCTGCAGCTGGTTGAGCGCAAGTGCCCTATCGGTCGGTTCGTCTCGGCCTCGACGCTCGACACTGCCGCCGGTGAAACCCTCCAAGTACTGCACAAAGCCGTCCTTGATCGCGTCGAAGCCGCTCTCGACATGCGGTTTGTCGGTGCCAGTCTCGTGGGCCGCGTGAATGAGCGAGATGCCGGCTCGCTCACAGCCCCGGCGGAATGCCTCGGAACGGTAGATCTTGCCGTTGTCAGTCGTGATCGTCTCGGGGAAAATGTACGGCTGCGCGAGCCGGTGGTGGTCCAGTCGCTCCTGATCGATCATGAACCGCCCAGTCCATGTCGCCGCAACACGCTCCCGCTGCTCCCGGGCGCCCGGCGGCCGCAACTCGTAGGGCGTCAGCGCCCGCGCGAGCACGCCCGCGAGATCCGCCGAATTCGTCGCGACTGCCCGCACGACTCCGGCGAGGATGGAACGGCACGACACGTCGTGGATGACCGTCAGCTCCGCGCGGTTCAGCCGACCGTCCAGCAACCGCGATGGCACGTCGATCACCGTGGAATCGATCTGCACATGCTCCCCCGGTCGCAACGAACCGTGCACCCCGAACGCTCTACCGGGTTTGTTGGCCGAGGTCTGACGTGACTTCGCGGAGCCGTTCAGCTTCCGTGCCGTGGGATGCGCCGCGACCATCCGGTACAGCGTGCGCTGACTGGGAATGTCGATCGCATCGCCGTAGTCCTCCTCGAGAGTCCATCGCAGTCGGTCGAGTGTCCGGCTCGTCGTCCCCGATGATCGCGTCGTCCCCTTCTCGCCGAGCTCGCTCAGCGCCATGCCAATACGGACGTCGATGTCTCGCTTGCCGCGGTTGAGGTGCCGCGCGTCCACAAGCCCGAGGACACCTTCCGCGCAGTATCTGTGGAACTTGCGGCGGACCGTCTCCAACGAGGTCACGGAAGTCAGTTTCGACATCGCCGTGCGCACGTCCTCGAAGTACACCTTCGCCGGTTGCCCGTTGTCGACCGCGGCCTTGACCACAGCCAAGTGCTCGGCCCACGCATCGACAACGCGTCTCTCCTCATCGTTGAGTCCGTCGAGAATGCGGGCCGCTGAGCCTGTCGCCGAATCCGTGCGGTCCGCATGCCAGGTGACATTCGGCAACCTAACCAGTTCATCGGCGTCGACCATTCGCGTGAAGTCAGCCTCCAGAGAGCGGAGAGTGACATGCCGGTAGTCAGCGGCGATGACCACGAACCGCTCCTCGTCCCAGGTCAGCGTCACACCGATGCCGACCCGCACGATCACGCCGCCTTCGCGACCGTCGTCAACGACAAACGCCGCGACGGGTCGAAGATCAGATCACGCCACCACAGCGCCGAGTAGACCGCACCCAGCGGCTGAGGGACTACACCCTCGAGCAGGCTCGCCCACTCCGACAACCGCGCGGACTCGCCGGAGTGGGCACGCATCGCATCCGCACTCGCCAGATCGCGCCACCGGTCATACCGGTAGCCGGACAGAAAGCGAAGGTTGCGGCCTTCGCTCTCACTGACGTCATGCACGACGAAGTACTCCCACCCCATCTCGCCACACAGGGCCGAGGTCCAATCGAATGCCTCGACGTCATCCGGCTTGATGCGCAGCAGAGGCTTCACATCGACCACCGCGGCCGATCCATCGCGGAAGCGGACGAAGAAGTCGGGCGCGTGGCGTCGAGGTGTTCCCGCCCAGTCAATCCACATCGGCTGAGACGCGATCGCCGCGACCGCAGGGTCGCGGTCCATCTGCATGAGGGCGACCCGTTCGTACAGCGACTCGAACCAGACATGCCCGCCCGTCGTGGCAGCCCAGTACTGGCCCGTGTAGTTCTTCTTGTGCTTCCACGACTTTGGGGTTCGAACCTTGTCGACGGCCTCGAAAGCCACATCGACCACGTCAGCGGAGTCACGACGATGATCCACGCCCCGAAGCACGTACTCGATCTGAGCGTGCGGCGCGTTCACCGTAGCCGCGGGTTCCCAGCGCTTCAACGACATCTGCTCTCCGATCTCGACGAGATGTTCAGTTGGAGAGGCTTCTGACGCCGCCAGAGTACGACTGCGGCGCTACGTTCGCGTCGAGACACGCCCGCGCTTGCGATGTAACAGATATATTCGTTGCATGGAGCTCGCCGCCCGAAGTGATCAGTCACTCCTAGCGCTCGCCCATCAGGTTCGGCAGGAACAACTTCGTCGTCGCGGCAGCACACACGTGTGCACCGTCTGCGCGACCGAGTTCGTCGCCCGCGCGGGTGCGAGAACCTGCTCGACAACCTGTCGAGTTCGGGCGCAACGCTCGCGAACCAACGCGAGCCAGAAGGAGCATGGAGTGATCGGTATTGGATACGAAGGACTCAGCCTCGACCAAGTGGTTGCACGCCTGAAGCTGAACGGAGTCGAGACGCTCGTTGACGTCAGGCTGACTCCCCTCTCCCGCAAGCCGGGCCTGTCGAAGCGGGCGCTGTCCGAAGCTTTGTCGGCTGCGGGCATCTGCTACATTCACGACCGTCGCCTCGGCAACCCGAAGGACAATCGGGCCGCATACGCCGACGCTACGTCGGACGCTGGCGCCGCAGCCCGAGCCAGCTATCGCGCTCTCATCACGAGCGGTGACGGCGCCGATGCAGTGCGTGAACTGGCAGCCCTCGCGGAGAAGCAGTCCGTCGCCGTTCTTTGCTTCGAAGCCGACGAAGCTCACTGCCACCGTGAGCAAGTCATCGCCGCAGTGGCGGACGCCTCAGTCCTGATCTAGGTCGAACAAGCCCACGCTGGTGCCGATCCCCTCCGGCGGGTAGTACACACCCAGCACGCTGAAACTGTGGCGCTTGCGTGCATCCTCGAAGTTGCCCATGAAGAACGAGGTCTGACGGCCTCGAGCGAACATCTGGGTGAGGAACTTCCGTTCGATCTGAGCGATCGCATCGGTGTCGTTCTCGCGACGCAACCGCCCCTGCAGAGCTGTGAGCTCCCAGTCCAGAATCTGCCCCGTGTGTCGAGGACATCCATCAGCCGTGCAGAAGTACTCGTAGCGGGCTATGAATCTCGGTGCCTTCAACTCCGGAGGCGTCTTCGCCGCATCGCCGAAGAGAGACAGCGGCGCGAGATTGGCGGCGGCTGCAATGCGGGCCTTCTGGGCATCCGTCCACTCGCCGAACGCTTCGACTTTCAAGCACTCAACAGACCTGACCGTCACCATCCCGAGCGACGGAGCGTCGTGGTGCTCGGCGGCCGCAGCGCTGAGTGCGCACGTGGAGGTGCGTTCGACGCGCTCCATGTAGGGCTGCCGATCCTTCCAATCGTCGAGATGCCTCACGATCTTGATGCTGTCGATGTCTGGCCGGTAGCTCTCAGGCCGGCTGTCTTTGGTCTCCCGCCGCACCTCGACGTCGATCAGGTCGAACTTCTTGAACTGCTGCTCGACACCCATCCAGCGGAACGCGAGCGGATAGAGACGGATCCACTCGGCCCGTCCCCCGTCGACCCGAATGCCGGCGACGCACACCGTGTCGCCGTACTTCGCCGACGGCTGGGGTGATGCCTTCACGGTGATGAGCACCCGCGCCGTCTCTGATCTGACCTGCATGCGCAAACCATACGAGCGGGGTCGGACATCTCGAACTACAGATCGGTTGGCGAAAACTACAGGTCGGTTGTCACAACCACAGAATCGATGGCAGGAACTACAGATGGGTTGTCATCGGACAGGGGAGCCGGCTATCCCGTGGCCCGGAAAAATAAATCACGAAAAGATAACGCCGAGCTCTTCCCTTCCGTTACCTCGCCGTTATAGAGTGCTCGCACGGTAGTTGTTTTGCTGTGGCAGCTACCGGACATGTGATTGCAGGACACTCTTGGTGCAAGGGACAAGGGCCGGTCGGGAGCCTCTCCGACCGGCCCTTACTCTTGCCCGCCGCACGTTGAGCAGCCTGCGCAGTTCGCGTACTGAAACCTCCCGAGCCGACGACCCGATCGGGCTCCGCTGACGCGCCAGTAGCCCCTTGATCTGGCCTTTTTCTTCCGGCCGTTCACACGACCTGCCCAGGCAACGCTGTGGAGTCGTCCAGAAACAGCACGCAGACTCGGGGGTTCGTGCCCGACCCGACGGGCCACGCCGGCGCGCTGCGCCGGTGCAGCGAACCCGAGAGACCTCCTATACGCATGCTTCTGACGCGCCCGCTCCGCCCTGCCCGTATGTCGCGCCGCCGCGCCGCCGCCTCGACCACGGCGGCTGTGACCGCCGCGATCGGCGTGATCGCGCTGACTGGCATCGCGTCATCGTCGGCGTTCGCCGATGTCGGCGAGACGGGCGCGATCCCTGCCGCCATGGCCTCGTCCGGGATGCCGGCGTTCGGCCTCCCGGTTCAGGCCGAGGTGCTGAGTGATGTCAGGGCCGACGCAGAGGCGACGCTCGAACTTGCGCGCGCAGCCCGCGCGGACGCGAGTGTCGTCGCCGTCCAGGTCGCCGCATCCGGACTCGACGTCGGTCCGAAGACGAGCGTCGACACGACCGAGCTGACCGGGCAGATCGATCGGCTCGCGGGTCTCGACATCCTGCCGCTCATGCTGCTGCCGGGCGTCGCGAAAGCGACCACCGCCGAGACGAAGGATGTCGAGGCCGAGACTGCGACGCTCCGCGGGCACCTCAATGGCGCGATCTCGAAGCAGGCTGCAGCGGAAGCCGCCGCCGAGGCGCAGCGCAAGGCGGAGGCCGCTGCCGCTGCCGCCGCTCAGGCCGAGGCTGCAGCTGCCGCGGCCGCCGCGGCGAACACCCCCGACGGCGCCAAGGCCACCGCCCGCCAGCTGCTCGGCGAGTTCGGCTGGGGAGGCGACCAGTTCTCGTGCCTCGAGTCGCTGTGGACCAAGGAGTCGGGCTGGAACTACCAGGCCTACAACCCCAGTGGTGCGACGGGGATCCCCCAGTCGCTCCCGGGCAGCAAGATGGCGAGCGCCGGCGCCGACTGGCAGTCCAACGCCACGACGCAGATCCGCTGGGGCCTCGGGTACATCAAGAGCGTGTACGGCACCCCGTGCAGCGCGTGGGGCCACTCGCAGTCGACCAACTGGTACTGAGCGGCGCGGGTGCCACCCTTCGACAGGCTCAGGGACCGAGAAGGCCGGTGCACCGGGAAGCGCCGCCCCGGGGCCCCGTCACACCCTCACCGCCCGTGACCGCGCCGCGCTACGGTTGACCCCGTGAGTGCTCCCATTGATGCCACCGCCACGTCCGCCTGGGCCGAACTCGAAGCCCACCGCTCGTCCTTCGAGCCCGATCTGCGGGGGTGGTTCGCGGCAGATCCCGAGCGGGTCGCGAAGCTGAGCTTCACGCTCGCCGACCTGCACGTCGATCTGTCGAAGAACCTCGTGACCGACGACGTGCTGGCCGGCCTCGTCGCACTCGCCGAGCAGACGGGCGTCGCCGATCGCTACTCGGCGATGCTCTCAGGCGAGCACATCAACACGACCGAGGATCGCGCGGTGCTGCACACGGCTCTCCGCCGCCCGCCGGGTGCGACACCGGCGCTGACGGTCGCGGGACAGGATGTCGACGCCGACGTGCAGTCCGTGCTCGACGCGATGGACGCCTTCGCCGAGCGCGTGCGCTCGGGCGAGTGGCGGGGGGTCACGGGCAAGAAGGTCGAGACCGTCGTCAACATCGGGATCGGCG
>Ga0190271_10002521_pt1 | contig 11150 bp, 8 predicted proteins | sample Popmic356T_FD_133747 | JGI IMG/M metagenome (GOLD analysis project Ga0190271, IMG submission 133747) | Populus adjacent soil microbial communities from riparian zone of Weber River, Utah, USA - 356 T | ecosystem: Environmental > Terrestrial > Soil > Riparian zone | place: USA: Utah | collected...
ATTCGCCCACGCCATCCAGCGTCACCACGGCCGCGTCGTCAAACGGACTGGGGTAGAACGCGCTGGCGGCATGGCTTTCGTGGTGCTCGGTAAAAACGAGGGGAGCCCGGCAGGCCTTTCCCAGCGCCTTCTTGATCGACGCACGCTGGCGCACCTTCTCCTTCAGCCACACTGGCATGGCCATGCCGAAGCTGCGAAGGCCGGCCGGCGCGAAGGCCAGATACGTCTCCAGCAGGCGCTCGAACTTGAGGATCGGCTTCTCGTAGAAGACGACATAGTCGAGGTCCGCGACCGAAAGGTTGGCCTCCTGGAGGCAATAGGTCACCGCGTTCGCGGGAAAGGCCTCGTCGTGTTTCTTGCGCGTGAACCGCTCTTCTTGCGCGGCAGCGACGATGTCGCCATCCGCAACAAGGCAGGCCGCGCTGTCATGATAGAAGGCCGAAATTCCGAGGACCGTGGTCACCAGGGCCCCCGAATCAACGCCGGGCACCGCCGCCGGTCCGGGCCAGCGATAGCGGCCTTACGCTGGCGCATCGGAGGCACCCTCCTACTCGATCATGTGCAGCAGATAGGTGCCGTACGCGCTGCGGCCCATCGAGGCGGCCAGGGCCTTCAGCTGTTCCGCGGAGATGTAGCCCATTCGATAGGCAATCTCCTCGACGCAGGCCACCATGAGCCCCTGGCGTTCCTCGACGGCTTGCACGTAGTTGGACGCGTGCATCAGCGCCGCGTGTGTACCCGTGTCCAGCCACGCCGTACCGCGGGCCAGCCGCTCCACGTGCAGTTGCCCCGCCGCCAGATAGGCGCGGTTGACGTCGGTGATCTCGAGTTCGCCACGTGGCGATGGCCGCAACGACGCCGCGATGTCCAGCACCTGGTTGTCGTAGAAGTAGAGCCCCGTCACCGCCCACGACGACCGCGGTGCAGACGGCTTCTCTTCCAGGCCCAGCGCGCGTCCGTCCGGTCCGAACTCCACCACGCCGTACCGCTCCGGATCGCGAACCTGATACGCGAACACGGTGGCGCCCTCCGTCCGGAGGGCGGCGCGCTGGAGATCGTCGGAAAAATGAGCGCCGTGGAAGATGTTGTCGCCGAGCGCGAGGGCCACGCGGTCCCGCCCCACGAACTCCCGGCCGATGATGAAGGCCTGCGCCAGCCCGTCGGGACTGGGCTGCGCGGCGTACTGCACCGACAAGCCAAGGTCGCTTCCATCGCCCAGCAGCCGACGGAACGCCTCTTGTTCGTGCGGCGTCGTGATCACCAGCACGTCGCGGATGCCCGACAGCATCAGGGCCGACAGCGGGTAGTACACCATCGGCTTGTTGTAGACGGGGATCAGCTGTTTGCTGATGGCGCGCGTGATCGGGTGCAGACGCGACCCGGCGCCGCCCGCCAGGATGATGCCTTTGACAGCCGATGGGGGGGTCATGCCCCACCTGCTGGATCACGACCCACGGCAGTCGTCGTCGACAGCGCTTGCACCTGCGTCGGGCGGCTCACGTGGGGCACCGGCACCAGTATAACCAAACGCACCTGACGAGCCGTTTGCGACCGCCGGCGTTCCTCGATCGCGTTTCACAAGCCGCCGCAGCGACGAGTCGTCCCTCGCGTGTCGTGCGCCTGCGTGCCCTTCATTCCACGCTACGATGATGGAGCGTGTCGCTCTCCATTGCGCTGGCGCAACTGAACCCCACGGTTGGCGACCTGACGCGGAACAGCGCCCTGGTACGCCAGGCGCGCGACGAAGCCATCCGGCTCGGCGCCGACCTGGTGGTCTTCTCCGAGCTCTTTCTCGTGGGCTACCCGCCCGAGGACCTGGTGCTGCGGCCGGCGCTCGTCGATGCCGCCGCCCGGGAACTGGCGGCGCTGGCCGCGGAGAGCGCTGCCGGCGGGCCAGGCCTGGTGGTCACCCTGCCCTGTCGCACCGACGCCGGCCTGCACAACGCCGTCGCACTGGTGGCCGACGGCCACGCCCATCTGCGGTTCAAGCACGAGCTGCCCAACTACGGTGTCTTCGACGAAAAGCGCGTGTTCGCCGCCGGGCCGCTGCCCGAGCCCGTGCTGTTCCGAGGGGTCCGCATCGGGGTACCCATCTGCGAGGATGTGTGGTTTCCCTCGGTGGCGCGCCATCTGGCAGAGGGCGGTGCGGAACTCCTGCTCATCCCGAATGGGTCGCCATTCGAAGTGGACAAGTCCGACCAGCGCATCGCGCTCCTGACGCAGCGGGCCCGCGAGTGCGGGCTGGCGCTGGCGTACGTGAACCAGGTGGGCGGCCAGGACGAACTGGTCTTCGACGGCGGCTCGTTCGTGGTGAACCCGGACGGGCACGTCGTGCGGACGCTGCCATCCTGGCAGGACAGCATCGCGCTGACCCATTGGTCGCGGACGGAGCGTGGTTACCGGTGCGACGCGCATCCCTCCACTGGAGAGGATTCGCCCGTCGAGCCACGGCTCTCGGCGGTCTACAACGCGATGGTCCTCGGCCTTCGGGACTACGTGCGCAAGAACGGCTTCCCGGGCGTGCTGTTGGGGATGTCCGGCGGCATCGACTCGGCGCTGACAGCCGCCGTCGCGGTGGACGCACTGGGCGCGGCGCGCGTGCGCGGTGTGCGCCTGCCCTCTCGGTTCACGACGGCGCCCAGCCTGGACGATGCCGACGAGTCTGCGCGGCTCCTCGGGATGGCATCCGACACGGTCGCGATCGAGGACACCGTTGCCGCGGCTGAGGCGGCGTTGGCGCCGCTTTTCGCGGGCCGCAGCCGCGATGTGACCGAGGAGAACCTGCAGGCGCGCGTCCGCGGCCTGATTCTGATGGGGCTCTCGAACAAGTTCGGCGACCTGCTCGTGACCACGGGCAACAAGTCCGAGATGTCGGTGGGCTACGCCACCCTCTACGGCGATATGTGCGGCGGCTACTCGGTGCTGAAGGACATCTACAAGACCGAGGTGTATGCGCTGTCCCGGTGGCGCAACGCGCACCGCCCGCCGGGAGCGTTGGGTCCGGCCGAGCGTGTCATCCCCGAGTCGTCGATCACCAAGGCTCCCACGGCCGAACTGCGCCCCAACCAGACCGACCAGGATTCGCTGCCGCCGTACGCGGTGCTGGACGCCGTGCTCCAGGGCCTCGTGGAGGGCGAATTGAGCGTGGCGGAGATCGTGTCGAAGGGCTTCGATCGTGACGTGGTGACACGCGTCCAGCGTCTGCTCTATTCGGCCGAGTACAAGCGTCGCCAGGCGCCGCCAGGCGTGAAGATCACGCGCAAAGGCTTCGGCCGCGACCGCCGCTATCCGATCACCAACGCGTTTCGAGAGATTTAGGTCGTGAGCTTCGCTCTTGGCCCTTCTTCATTGGGCATTGAGCATTGAGCATTGGGCATTGATCAAGTCCCGCTATCGAGGACTTGTCGGTGTGACCGCGCACACCTCGTCCGTACACCGTCCTCGGCGCACGCGGTTGGCGGCGATGACGCGGTAGACGGCATCGCCGAGGTGCCGGATCCCCGGCAACGGTCCCAGGACAGCCATGGGCCACAGGAGCGGCACCACCCGCGTAATCCACAGGTATCCGGCGAAGCCCGCGGCGCGGGCCCCGGACTGGTCCACGACGTACATCTCGACGAGCACCTGGGCTTCGGTCAGGCCTGGGGCGATGCGCTCGCGCACCGCGGTGTCGGTGGCGTCGACGAACGTCAGCCGATTCAGCCAGTCGAGCCGGCGCAGCACCCGCACCGTCCGCCGACACATCGGGCACCCGCCGTCGTAGAGTACGGTGTATTGCGCCATTGGCTACCCTTCGATCATACGCTCTGGGACGGGCCCGGACCTAGGTTCTAAAACGGCGTCGGGCGTCCCACAAGAATGACTCCCGACCCCATTAGGATTTCCTGGCCAGGCGCGCCGCGAGCAGAACCGCCTCGACCAGGCTGGACGGATCGGCCAGGCCCTTCCCGGCGATGTCGAACGCCGTGCCGTGGTCAACCGAGGTCCGCACGATGGGCAAACCCAGCGTGACGTTGACCGCGCGGCCAAACGCCAGCAGCTTCACGGGGATCAGCCCCTGGTCGTGGTAGCAGGCCACCACGCAGTCGTACTCCCCCCGCGCCGCGCGGACAAACAGTGTGTCGGCTGGAAAGGGCCCCTCGATGCTCACCCCGCGCGCCACCGCAGCCCGCACCGCGGGCCCCAGCACGTGCTCCTCCTCGTCGCCGAGGAGCCCGGCTTCTCCCGCGTGCGGGTTGAGGCCGGCCATGGCCAGCCTCGGCCGCGCGATGCCAAAACGCGGCAGTTCGGTGGCCGTAAGGTCGATGACGTCGTCCAGCACGGCGCGCGTGAGCACGGTGGACACTTGCGCCAACGGCACGTGCACGGTGCCGAGCACCACCTTCAGCGGCTCGGACCAGAACATCATGGCCACGCGTCGGCTGCCCGTCAGGTGACCCAGCAGATCCGTGTGGCCCTTCCAGGGCAGGCCGGCTCGCGCGAACGCCAGCTTGTTGACCGGCGCCGTGGCGACGGCGTCCACGCGGCCCTCCTGCGCATCGCGCACCGCGGCGCAGATGGCATCGTAGGCCGCGCGGCCCGCGTCGGCCGACAACTGGCCTGATACGAACGCGCCGTCAACGGGCCCGTACAGCACCGGTTCGCATGCCTCGCGCACGCGTGGATCGGCTGCGGCCTTGACCGCGATTTCCGGCCCGATGCCGGCAGGATCGCCGACCGTGATGGCGACCCGGGGCTTCACAGCTCCAGCACCAGCCAGTCGGCCACCACCTTCGCGCTGGCATTTCGCTCCAGCGCGGCCAGGGCGCGGTCCACCGCCGAGTAGGCCTTGACGCTGCGCTGGGCGTCGTAGGACCGGGACAGCGCTTCGAGCTCGCCGGCCAGATCGGCGTTGGCCAGGGCACCGGTATCCACGCGCGAGGCCATGAAGCCCAGGTCGCGGAGAAGCGACGACAGGGCGCGGAGGCATCCGGCCAGCTGCTCGCGGTCGCTTGCCGGCGATCCCTTCGGCGGCGCGAGCGCTTTGACGGCCTCGAGACGCCGCACCGGGTCGGCGCCCCGCGCGGTCTGGCGCAGCAGCGTTGCGGCTGCATCCCGAGCCCCCCGCAGGTCGGTCAACTGCAGCGCCAGGGCCGTGCCGATGCTGCCGTCGGACGCATCAGCCGCTACGCGGGCATCTGGAGCCGACAGGCCGTGATCGCGCATGAGCGCGTCGGTGACCTCGGCCACCGACAGCGGTCCGAATCGCAGCCGCGGGCAGCGGGACAGCACCGTCGGCCGCAACGAGTCGGGCATCGACGAGACCAGCAGGAAGGTCGATGCGGAGGGCGGCTCTTCGAGCGTCTTCAGGAGGGCGTCCTGTGCTTGCCAAGTCAGCGCGTCGGCTTCGTCGATGACGACCACCCGGCGCCGCCCCTCGAAGGGACGGAAGCCCGATGCCGCGATCACCTCGCGAATCGGCTCGATCTTGATGGCCCCGGTGTCGCCCGGCTCGATGACGATCACGTCGGGGTGCACACCGCGCGCGATGCGCAGGCACGAGGCGCACGCACCGCACCCGTCGCGCCCCAGCTCGCCGTGCTGGGGGTTCAGGCAATTGATGGCCGCGGCCATCGCCACCGCCACCCGGCGCTTGCCTACACCGGCCGGACCGGCCAAAAGCAGCGACGGCGGCAAGGTGTCTCGCGAAATGGCCCTGGCCAGCAGGCCCACCATGCGCGTGTGCCCGACGACGTCCCGAAGGGGCATCCAACGAGGATACCTCTAGCGAGGCTCTGCCTCAGACCGTCGATGCCCCGCAGGCGCCAATCCTTCGCCAAGGGGGTCCGGACGTCTACAATGCCCCGGATGTCCCAGTCGCCGCCCCCCTGCATCATCACCGTCGCCATCACCGGCTCGGTGCCCCGCAAGGAACACAACCCGGCCGTGCCGATCACGCTCAGCGAGCAGCTGGAATCGACCCACGCCGCGTTCGAGGCCGGCGCGGCGCTGGTGCACGTGCACGTGCGAAACGACGACCAGTCCACTACGTCCGACCCCGACAAGTTTGCGGCGTTCCAGGAACAGGTCCGCCCGCTGTGCCCCGGGATCATCGTCCAGTTCTCGACAGGTGGGCGCTCCGGCGTCGGGTCGGAACGCGGCGGCATGCTGCACTTGCGGCCCGACATGGCGTCCCTGGCCACCGGATCGTGCAACTTCCCCACCCGTGTCTACGAGAACTCGCCGGACCTGATCAACGAGCTGGCCGACAAGATGCGTGCGCACGACGTGAAGCCCGAGATCGAGGTCTTCGACCTGGCCATGCTCTACAACGCCGTCGACTACGCCAACGCTGGCGTCGTGAACGCACCGTTGCACGTCCAGTTCGTCCTGGGCGTGAAGCACGCGTTGCCCGCCCACCGCGATCTATTGGCGTTCCAGGTGGCCAAGCTGCGCGAGTTGATGCCCCAGGCCACGTGGGTGGCCGCCGGTATCGGCCGGCACCAACTGGAGGTCAACCGCTGGTGCCTGGAGATGGGCGGACATTGCCGCACGGGTCTCGAGGACAACGTGCGATGGGACCGGGCCCGGCTGGCGACGTCGAACGCCGAGTTGGTCGGCCGCGTCGCCGCCATGTGCGCGGAGCACGGGCGCGCGGTGGCGTCGCCGCAGGTCGCGCGCGGGTTGTTGGGCCTCCGGCCGGCGTAGGGACCCGTGGCGCGCCCCACGCGTTACACCACCGGCTGTACAACTCCACGACAAATCCCGCGCTCGTGGGACGGGCCGCTTCGTCACAGGTTCGGGTCATAATCAGCCCGCCATGAGCCCCCTGCCCCCCTATCAGCAGCTGCTGGGCGGGCTGTCGCGTCGAGAGCTGCTGCGCCTGGCCTGGTATGCCGGCGCAGCCACGTTCCTCCAACCCGTGACGGCGCGCCAGACCCTGGCCCAGCCACTCTTCACCGAATATCCGTTCTCGCTCGGCGTCGCCTCGGGCGAGCCATCGCCGACCGGCGTCGTCCTGTGGACACGTCTGGCGCCCAAGCCCATCGAAGGCGGCGGGATGCCGATGGCACGAGTCGAGGTGGCCTGGGAAGTCGCCAGCGAGCCTCGATTCAACGACATCGTCCAGAAAGGCACGGCCACCGCATATCCGGAACTGGCGCACAGCGTGCACGTAGAGGTGGAGGGGCTGCGGCCCGGCAACGACTACTGGTACCGGTTCCGCGTCGGGCGCGAGACCAGCCAGGCCGGACGCACGAAGACCGCGCCGGCGGCCGGCGCCGCGGTCGATCGGCTGCGCTTCGCGGTGTGCGGCTGCGCCAACTACGAACACGGGTACTTCGCGGGCTACCGCCGCATCGCGGACGAAGACTTCGACTTCATCCTTCACACGGGCGATTACATCTACGAGGCCCGACCAAACGGTGGCCAGAACGAGCGCGTACGCCAGAACATCGGATTGGAGCTGTACAGTCTCGACGACTATCGCCGCCGCTATGCCCAGTACAAGATGGACCCGGATCTGCGCGCCGCGCACCTGTCGGCACCCTTCATCGTGAGCTGGGACGACCACGAGCTGGTGGACAACTACGCCGGGGCCATCGACACGCGCAACACGCCGCCCGAGATCTTCCTCCTTCGCCGTGCCGCGGCCTATCAGGCGTACTACGAGCACATGCCGGTCCGTCGAAGCGCCATGCCGACCCCTGGTGGCATGAAGCTGTATCGCCGCCTGCACTTCGGGTCGCTGGTCGATCTCAGCGTGCTGGACACGCGTCAGTACCGCTCCGACCAGGCTTGCGCCGACGGCACCAAGTCGAGCTGTGCCGAAGCGCTCGATCCCCGGCGCACGATGCTCGGCGACTCACAGGAGCGGTGGCTGTTCGACAACCTGGCCACGGCGCGCGCCCGGTGGACGCTCGTCGGACAACAGGTCTACTCGTTCGCATTCGACACCGGCGCCGTGGCCATCGACAACGCGGGCGTGAAGCCCAAGGACCGTTTCAACATGGACGCGTGGGATGGCTATGCAGCGGCCCGCGCGCGGCTGTACGCACGCCTCAAGGAAACCAAGGCCCCCAACCCGATCCTCGTGTCGGGGGACGTCCACCAGCACTTCGGGGCGGACCTCAAGCTGAACTTCGCCGATCCCCGGTCGGAGACGGTCGGCGTGGAGATCACCAACACGTCGCTGACATCCGGGGGTGACGGTCAGAACGTGATGGAGGGGTGGGAGAAACTCAAGATCGACAACCCCCACATCAAGTACCACTCGTCGCGCCGCGGCTACGTGGCGTGTACGGCGACGCCTGCCACCATGCGCGCCGAGTTCCGGACGCTCGATCACGTCAGCCGTCCAGACGCGCCCGCCACGAAGGCGGGCACGTTGGTCGTGGAACACGGGCGTCCCGGCTTCTCGGCGGGTTAGAAGACTCCACGCGCAGCGTCGCTAGCGCTACTTGATCTTCTTCAGCCAGGCCAGAATCGGATCCGATACCGACTTGTCCGGCGTGTCGAACGCGAAGACCTCCGACATATGGCTGTGCAGCTTTGCAAAGAGCATGGCCGGGCAGTGGCCCTCGCCGTCCTTGGCTTTGTCGCCATCCACCGTGCACATCGCGTCGTGCAGCGCCTTGTCCGACGCCAGCATGTCCCCCATCACACCGGGGTCCAGCTCCGCGCGGACCAGCATGACCTTCACCGGCGTGGCCTTGAAGCCCGGCAGGTTGTCGCGCTCGGCCAGTTGCTCCGGCGTCAGCTGCGGTCCACCGCGGCCTCGGCCGCCTGGTCCACCAGGCCCCCCCGCCGCCTCTCGCTGTCCGCTGGGACCAGCAATCGCGCCGTCGTTCGATCCCATGTTCGCGGACGTGCCGCACGTGCTGCCCGGCGCGGGAAGCGCGGCACCGCCGCCGGGACCGCCCGGCCCCTGCCCACGTCCGCCGCCACCCGCCGTCGGCGCGGGGTTGCCCGACATGTAGATGGCGCCCTTCACCTGAACGCCGTTCTTCCACCGCTCGGGGTGGCCGACGTACACGCCCAGCGGTCCGGTGCCCGCCGAATGCGCGGCGATGAAGATGCGGTTCGGGTCGCCCCTGAACTTCGGCGCGTTGTCCTTGACCCAGTCCACCGCCATCGACAGATCGCGCCCGCCGTCGTCCCAGTTGCCCGTCCCCGGATGGCGCTGCACCAGCACGCCGACCATGCCGTTCCTGGCGGCCCAGCGCCCGATGTTGTCGTAGAAGGCGTTGCCCTCACGCACCTGCTGCTCGACCTTGTTGCCGCCGCCGCCGGGCACGTAGATGAAGATGGGCCGATTGTCGCCACCGCGGTCCGACGTGAAAACGTCCACCACGTCCTTGGCGTTGGGGCCAAAGAGCTGGTCGCGCGCGATCGTGATGCCGGGATAGAGCGCCGCCGCCGACGCGGGCGCCGCCGCATCCGGGGGCCAGTACGTGTTGAAGTCGGCCTTGGGCATCAGCGGCCGATACAGCTTGGCTGTGCACGCCGGGTCAACGATCTGCCCGATCTTCAGCAGCGCCGCGTGAATGTCCTTCGGCACCTGCGCCTGCGCCGCCGTGGCCAGGGCCAGGGTCCCGGCCGCCACGAGCGAACGCACTACGATCTTCGCCATACAACCCTCCAGGAACTGTCCGAGATGGGCGAATGATGGCACAGGCGGAGGCAATGCCCAATGGCCAATGCCCAATGCCCAATGCCCAATGCTCAATGCTCAAGGCCCAAAGAGCTTGCTCCACGAAGCCGGTCTTGCAACACTAGGCCGCATGACATACCGGCGCCTCGGCGCGGCAGTCGTTGGCGGATTTCTGGTGGTTCTGGCCTTCTCGGCGGATCGAGGCATTCGGGCTCAGGCAGCGCGCCCGGCCGGGTGGACCGAGGCGTCCCATGGCGCCAAGGCGTCGCCCGACTATCGGCGGCTCTTCGCGATGGACCGCGTGCACGAATTGCGCATTTCGATCCCGAAGGACGAGTTCCAGAAGATGCAGGCGGACCTGGCCACGCTTGGCCCGCCAGGGATGCCATTTGGACCAGGAGGTCCGGGACCGGCGGGTGCGCCTGGCGGCCGCCCCGGAGGTCCCGGCGGACCGCCTGGACCAGGCCGTGGCGGTTTTGGGCGCGGCGGGCCGGACCCGCAGCAGATGCAGGCCATGATGGAGGAAGGCATCAAGGCCTGCACCAACAAGGCCGCCGACACGTCGTGCTCGGCCAACGGCATGGACGGGAAGTGCACCGCGATGTTCGGCGGGCCCATGATGGCGTGCGTGCCAGAGGCCATGGCCAAGATGATGGCGGGGGGCGGCATGCGGCTCACCACCCGCGATCCCATCTACGTGTCCGTCACCGTGACCTACGGGGACAAGACGTGGTCCAAGGTGGCCATGCGCTACAAGGGCAACTCGTCGCTGGTGACGGCCAGCGGGACCGGCAACGGCAAGGTGCCCTTCCGACTGGACTTGAACCGCTTCGCGAAGGCCGATCCAGCCATAGCCGGTCAACGTCTTTACGGGTTCGAGGAGTTGACCTTTTCGTCGAACTTCGCCGACGACTCGCAGTTGCGTGAGGTGCTGGGCAACGAGATCTTCCGCGACCGCGGCGTTCCTGCCCCACGAGCCGCCTTCTACCGCATCTTCGTGGACGCAGGCTCCGGACCCGAATACTGGGGGCTCTACACGATGGTGGAAGACCCCAGCGACGGCGCCATGCTGGATTCGCAGCTGGCGGGACGTTCGTCGAACCTGTACAAGCCCGATGGGCCTGGCGCCGACTGGACGAAGTTCGATCGCGAGGGCTTCGGGAAGAAGACGAACGAGTCCGAAGCCGACTACAAGGACGTGGAAGCCGCGCTTGCGGCGCTGCACGCTCCCGTGGGGGACAACCCCGCGCAGTGGCGAGCCAGGCTCGAGGCCACGTTCGACGTGGACATGTTCCTGCGGTGGCTTGCGGTAAACACCGCGATTCAGAACTGGGACACCTACGGCGCGATGGCGCACAACTACTACCTGTACGGAGACCCCAAGAGAAACGGCCGTCTGCAGTGGATCCCCTGGGACAACAACATGTCTTTCGGCGTGGGACCCGGCGGTCCTGGAGGCCCTGGTGGGCCAGGACTTCCACCGCCGGGGGCGCGCGGAGGGGGGCCAGCGGGCCCCGGA
>Ga0190271_10002522_pt1 | contig 11148 bp, 7 predicted proteins | sample Popmic356T_FD_133747 | JGI IMG/M metagenome (GOLD analysis project Ga0190271, IMG submission 133747) | Populus adjacent soil microbial communities from riparian zone of Weber River, Utah, USA - 356 T | ecosystem: Environmental > Terrestrial > Soil > Riparian zone | place: USA: Utah | collected...
CTCGGCATCCACGCGATGAAGTGGGAGCTCGAGGACCGCTCGTTCGAGATCCTGCACCCGCGCAAGTACGCCGAGATCAAGGCGATGGTCGCCGACCGCCGCGCCGACCGCGAGAAGGCCGTCGCCAAGGCGGGCGAGATCCTCGGCGCCGAGCTGGCGAAGGTCGACATCCCGGCCGAGATCGCGGGGCGCGCGAAGCACTTCTATTCGATCTACGACAAGATGGCCAAGAAGGGCCGCGAGTTCAATGAGATCTACGACCTGACCGCGATGCGCGTGACCGTCGAGCGCGCCGGCGACGAGGGTACGCGCGACTGCTACGGCGCGCTCGGCCTGATCCATTCGCTCTGGAAGCCGATGCCCGGGCGGTTCAAGGACTTCATCGCGATGCCGAAGTTCAACCGCTACCGCTCGCTGCACACGACCGTGATCGGGCCCGAGGGGACGCCGCTCGAGATTCAGGTGCGCACGCGTGAGATGCACGAGGAAGCCGAGTATGGGATCGCCGCGCACTGGCTCTACAAGCGCGGCAAGGGCAAGCAAGACGACGACTGGCTCGCCTGGGTGAAGTCGCTGCTCGACTGGCAGCAGGACGAGGCCGACCCCCGCGAGTTCATGAAGACCTTCCGCACCGACCTCTTCGACGACGAGGTCTACGTCTTCACGCCCAAAGGCGAGGTGAAGACGCTGCCGCAGGGCGCGACCCCGATCGACTTCGCCTACGCCGTGCACACCGACGTCGGGCACAAGACCGTGGGGGCAAAGATCAACGGCCGGATCGTCCCGCTCCACTACCGGCTCAAGAACGGTGATTTCGTCGAGATCCTGACGTCGAAGTCGGGGCGCGGGCCCTCGCGCGACTGGATGAGCCTCGCTGCCTCGTCGCGCGCGCGGAACAAGATCCGGCAGTGGTTCCAGCGCGAGACGCGCGGCGAGACGGAGGCGAAGGGCCGCGAGCTGCTGGACAACGCGCTCAAGGGCCAGAACCTGCCCTACCGCAAGCTGCAGGGCTCGGCCGTGCTCGCGCAGGTGATCCGCGAGACCGGCTTCCGCAAGGCCGAGGACTTCTACATCGCGCTCGGCGCCGGCAAGCTGCAGACGAGCCAGATCGTCAACAAGGTGCTGAACCGGCTGAAGACGGACGAGGTCGCGGAGGAGGCGGTCGTGCCGCTGAAGCCGCCGAAGTCGCGCTCGACGGTCGCGGGCGACAGCCTCGGGATCAAGGTGCAGGGCGTCGAGGACGTGCTGGTGCGCCTCGCGAAGTGCTGCACGCCTGTGCCCGGCGACCCGATTCTCGGCTACATCTCGTTCGGCCGCGGGATCACGATCCACCGCGAGGACTGCCCGAACGCGAAGGCCCTGATGCGCAACCCGGAGCGGTTCACACCGGTCGAGTGGGAGGGGACGGCGACGACGTCGAGCTTCCGCGTCCAGATCGCGGTCGACTCCTTCGACCGGGCCCGGCTGCTCGAGGACGTGGCCCGCAGCTTCGCCGAGCACGGCGCCAACATCGTCTCCTACGGCGGCGTCGTCGAGGACGGGATGGCGCGCAACTGGTACACGGCCGAGGTCGGAGACGTCAAGGAGCTGCGCGCGCTCCTGAGCGTGCTGCGCAACCTCGACGGCGTCTTCGACGCCTACCGCGTCACACCGACCTAGAGACGTGTCACGCCGCGTTCGGCGGCTCCTGCAGCGGGTGGCGCGGGCCGAAGCCGTGCCGGCCGCGCAGCGGCTGGGCCTCGACCATCCGCTCGATCCGGTCCCGCAGCCGTGACGCGATCTCCTCGCGTCGCGCCCGGTCGAGCGTGCCCGTCTGCACAGCCTGATCGAGCCTCGCCGTCTGTTCGCGGACGAGCGCGTCGACGAGCCCGCCGACTGGCTTGCGCTCGGCCCGCGCCACTTCGGCGAGGCTGCGACCGGCGCGCAGCGCCTCCCGCAGCTCCGCCTCGGTGACGCCGAGGTAGCTGGCGGCTGCCTCTAGCCCGAAGTGGAGCGCGTGGCCGAAGCCGCGGTGACCGGGGCCGCGGCTCTTGAGGAGTGGGCCGCCCACGAGTGGCAGCTCGCCGGCCTCGAGCCGCTCCTGCAGCAGCTCGGCCGCTTCCTCCGAGAGCAGGCCCTCCTCGACCGCCTCGTCGATCCGCTTCGCGAACGCCTGTCTGAGCGCCTGGCTCAGCCGCTCCGGCGTGACGCCGAGCTGCTTCGCGGCGTCGTCGACGATCGCGGCCGACTCCTCGGACGGCGTGAGCTTCGTCGCCGCCACGGCCCCGCCGGCGCCGGCGACCGCGAGTGCGGCGCCGGCTCCGGCAACGAGCTTCGTCCTCTTCCTCATCGCTCTCTCCTCTCGCTCAGGCGCTCGGCCGGGTGCCGAGGGTGACCTCGACGGTCTGGGTGTCGCCGTCCCGCTCGATCGTCAGCTCGACCTTGTCGCCGGGGCTCTTCGAGTCCACGAGCCGGCGGAGCTCGTCGGCCGAGTCGACGCTCTCGCCGTCGAGCTCGGTGACGACGTCGCCCTGCTGGAGACCCGCCTCTGCCGCAGGCGTGCCCGACCGCACCTCGGCGAGCGTTGCGCCCGCGGCGTCGTCGGAATCGTCGATCGCGACGCCGAGGTACGCGTGCTCGACGGAACCGTCCGAGATCAGCGCGTCGGCGATCTTCTCGACGGTGTTCGACGGGACTGCGAAGCCGATGCCGACGTTGCCGCCCGACTCGCTCTCGATCTGCGAGTTGACGCCGATCACCTCGCCGTCCATGTCGAGCAGCGGGCCGCCCGAGTTGCCATGGTTGATCGCCGCGTCGGTCTGGATCGCGTCGTCGATCGAAAAGCTGTTCGGTGCCGTGATCTGGCGGTGCAGCGCGCTCACGATGCCGGCGGTGACCGTCTGCTCGAGCCCGTACGGGCTGCCGATCGCGACCACGCCGTCGCCGACCTCGACGTCGGACGAGTCGGACAGCCGCAGCGGCTTCAGCTCCGAGGCGGGAGCGTCGACGTCGATCACCGCGATGTCGGTGGACGGGTCGCCGCCGACGACCTTCGCGGTGTAGGTCTTGCCGTTGGCGAACTTGACCGAGACGGTCTCGGCGCCGTCGACGACGTGCTGGTTCGTGATCACGTGGCCCTCGGTGTCGTAGACGAAGCCGGAGCCCTGCGCCTGCTGCGTGCCGCCGCCGCCGAAGGGAGTCGATTCGGCCTGCGAGCCGACGGTGATCTCGACCACCGCGGCCGAGCTGCGCTTGTAGATCTCGCCGACCGTCGAGGAGTCGGAGCTGGCGGCGGGTGTCGCGTCCGTCACCGCGACCTGGGGCGAGGCGACGGAGTCGTTGTCGAGCGCGACCGAGACGGCGGCGACTGCGCCGGCGCCGACGAGCGCGGCGCTCGTGGCTGCCGTCGCGACCGCGATGCGTGGATTCTTGAAGAGCTGCATGTCTGTCGTTTCCTTTCGCGAAAAGAGTCGTCGTTGACGATCAGGAGACCAGCCGTCTCTAAGCCGAAGCTGAGACGCGTCTAAGAAGTTCCTAAGAGTCCGCCGCGGCCCCGGCCGGCGCGGGTGGCCGGTCGGGGCCCGGGGAGGGGAGTCAGGCGTCGGTGCCGCCGGGCGCGACGCTCGGAGCCGTTCCGGGCGGCGGCCCGCCGGGATGCCCGCGGAAGCCGAAGCTGAACTCGCCCGCGACGACGTCCTGCATCCGCGACTCGAGGTCGGCGAGGATCGACGTGCGCTGCGCCTCGGTCAGCCGGCCCGCCTCGACCTTCGCGTCGAGGTCAGCCTTCGCCGCCGCGACGAGCGCGTCGGCGAGCCCGGCGGCCGTCTTGCCGTTCGCGACCGCGATCTCGGCCAGCGTGTCGCCGTCCTCGAGGCTCGTTCTGAGCTCCGCCTCGGTGACGCCGAGGTACGCGGCCGAAGCGTCGAAGTCGACGAAGCCGTGGTGCCCGCCACGGTGGCCGAGACCGGGTCCGAGTCCGACGAGCGGAACTTCGCCCGCCTCGATCCGCTCTTTCAGCTCGGCCGCCTGTGCCTCGGTGAGCCTGCCTGCCTCGACGGCGGCGTCGACGCGGTTCTCGAGCGCCTGCTTCAGCGCGGCGTCGAGTTCGTCGGCGCTGACGCCCAGTTGCTTCGCAGCGTCTGCGACGACGGCGTCGCTCTCCTCCGTGGGCGAGAGCTGCGTCGCGGCGATCGCCGCCCCGCCGCCGATGACGGCCGCGAGTGCAGCGGTCGCGCCTGCGATCTTGAGCTTGAGAGACTTCATCTGCCTGCTCCTTTCGGTGCGCTTGCGTTGACAGATCCACCCTCACCGTCCGATCTAAGATCGCCCTGAAGGCGGTCGAAGAAGTTCCTAAGACTTGGCGTTCAGGCGCAGCCGCATGACCGTGCCGCCGCCGTCGGCGGGCTCGGCCGTGATCGTGCCGCCGTGAGCGTCGGCGACCTGGCGCACGATCGCCAGGCCGAGGCCGGAGCCCGGCAGGCCGCGTGCGGACGGTGCACGGTAGAACCGGTCGAAGACGAAGGGGAGGTCGTCGGCGTCGATCCCGGGGCCATGATCGCGGACGACGACGTCGCCGTCGCGCACGGTCACCTCGATCTCACTGCCGGGGGGACTCCATTTCGCGGCGTTGTCGAGGAGATTCGAGATCGCCCGCTCGATCGTCGACGGGACGCCGCGGATCATCGTCTCCTCCAGATCCGACGTGAACGCAAGACCCGGACGGTTGCGCCGCGTCCGCTCGATCGCGCCGGCTGTGACGAGGTCGAGGCGCACGTCCTCCGGATCGGCAGGCACCTCGTCGCCGCGGGCGAGCTCGACGAGCTCGGCGATCAGCGCCGTCATCTCCGTCAGCTGCTCGGTGACGTCGCGGAGCAGCTGCTCGCGCTCGCCCGGCGGCAGCGCCTCCTCCCGCGCAAGCACCTCGATGTTGGTGCGCAGGCTCGTCAGGGGCGTCCGCAGCTCGTGCGACGCGTCGGAGACGAGCCGCCTCTGCGCGCGCGCCGAGTCCTCGAGCGCGCCGAGCATCGTGTTGAACGTCGCCGCGAGGCGGGAGAGCTCGTCGGTGCCCGAGGCCTCGATCCGACGCGAGAGGTCGCGCGTCTCGGACACCTCCTCCGCCGTCCGCGTCAGCCGTTTGACGGGGGCGAGGAGAGCCTTCGAGACGACGAGACCAAGTCCGGAGGCGAGGCCGATGCCGACGGCCGCGATCAGGAAGAGCAGCGTCCTGATCCGGTCGAGCGCCGCGTCGACCTCCTCGAGCGGCCTCGCGATCTGGAGCGCGAGCCCCGGATTGTCCACCGGCAGCGTGTAGACGCGCAGGTGCGTGCCGTCGACACGCGCATCGGCGAAGAACGGGCCGCGGTCGTGCGCCGCGGTCAGGCGTGCCTGCTCGCTCACGGGCAGCTCGAACGTGGCGTCGGGCGATCCGATCACCCTGCCGTCGGCTGTGACGAGCTGCGTGATCCCGGCGGCACCGCCAAAGCGCTCGGGCGGCAGGTCGAGCTGCGGCTCGCCGGTCACGGGATCGTTGACGACCCGCAGCCGTACGTCCGAGACGCGCTCGCGCAGAGCGTCGTCGACCTGGCCGCGCAGCTCGTTCCGAACGAGCACGTAGGTGATCGCCGACGTGGCGGCGACCGCGACGGCGACGGCCAGGGCGACCGCGAGGGTCAGGCGTGCGCGGTAGCTCACTGTTTTCGCTCCGGTGCCGGCAAAGCCGACACCTCCGCTTCTGGCGGCTCCGTCAAGCCTACGCCGCCTCGCGCAGCGCGTAGCCGACGCCGCGGATCGTCTGGATCAGCCGCGGCTTGCCGCCCTGCTCGGTCTTGCGGCGGAGATAGCCGATGTAGACGTCGAGCGAGTTCGAGCCGAACCCGAAGTCGTAGCCCCAGACCCGCTCGAAGATGATCGACCGCGTCAGGACCTGGCGTGGGTTGAGCAGGAACAGCTCGAGCAGCGAGAACTCCGTCCGCGTCAGCTCGATCGAGTCGCCGCCGCGGCGCACCTCCCGCGTCGAGGGATCGAGCTCGACGTCGGCGAAGCGGAGCACGTCGCCGTCCTCGGCGGGCGCCGCCCGGCGCAGCAACGCCCGCAGCCGCGCCAGCAGCTCCTCGAGCGCGAACGGCTTGACGACGTAGTCGTCGGCGCCGGCATCGAGGCCGGCGACACGGTCGGCGACCTCGTCGCGCGCGGTCAGCATCAGCACCGGCAGGCTGCTGCCCTGGGCGCGCAGCCGGCGGCACGCTTCGAGCCCGTCGAGCCGCGGCATCGAGACGTCGAGTACGACTGCGTCGACGCCGTCTCCGCCCAGGCGGTCGAGCGCCTCCTGCCCGTCCGCTGCGAGCTCGACGTCGTAGCCCTCGAGGTTCAGCGCGCGGCGCAGGGAGTCCCGCACCGCGGGCTCGTCGTCGACGACCAGGATCTTCATGGGAGACATTGTGCGCACGGACATGAACGGCAGCTAAGAAGGCGGTTCACTCGAACGGGGGATCATCCCTCGATCGGGAGGGGTACCTCGAATCGGGGATGGACGCGGGCCGGAATCCGACTACAACGAGAGGAAGGGGAGAGGGGTTACGGGCGACTGCGGCGCCCGTCCGAAGAGGCCACATCTTCGGCGGGCGCGCCGCCCTAAGGACGTCCTCTGCGGACTGCGGGACGGGGCTAGGGCGTCCGCTCCTCTCCACCCGATCTGCGGACGGTCACGCCTCCAGGTCGTCGCCCTCGAACGTGCGGATCAGTCGGCGGTACTCGTCCGGAATCTCGCATGCGCGCCGCTCGTCGAGGTCGACGAGGACGAGCGTCTGCGTCGCCGTCACCATCAGCTCGTCGCCGTCGATCCGGTAAGCGGCGCATTCGTACGTCGTGCTCGTCCGGCCGATACGGGCGACACGGACGAACGTCTCGATCAGGTCGTCGAAGCGCGCGGGCGCGTGGTACTCGACGCTCGACGCCCGCATCACGAAGTCCCGGCCCTCCAGTTCCGCGACCCGGCCGAGGTGGCGGTGGTACTCGGTGCGCGCATGGTCGAAGTAGGGCATGTAGCGGCCGTAGTAGACGATCCCCTGCGCATCCGTGTCGGAGAACCAGACACGGGTCGTGGCCGAAAACTTGAACGGGGGCCGGCGGTCGGTCGGCCCGATCACGAGCGGATCAGCTCGAGCACCTCGTCGCGCTTTCGCTCCATCTGCTCCTGGGAGAACGCCTCCAGGTTGAGGCGGAGGAGCGGCTCGGTGTTCGAGGGACGGACGTTGAAATGCCAGTCGTCGTAGTCGACCGAGATCCCGTCGAGCCGGGTGACGGTGCCGTCCGCATAGCGCTCCTCCAGCTCGCGGAGCTTCTGCGCCACGTCCGCGACCGGTGTGTTGATCTCGCCGGTCAGGAAGAACCGCTCGCGGTAGGGCGCGAGCAGCTCCGAGAGCTTGCGGCCGCTCTTCGAGATCAGCTCGAGCAGGAGCAGGAACGGGACGACGCCGGAGTCGGCCTGGGAGAAGTCGCGGAAGTAGTAGTGCGCGGAGACCTCGCCGCCGAAGACCGCGTCTTCCTTGCGCATGCGGTGCTTGATGTAGGCGTGGCCCACCCGGTTGATCAAGGCGGTGCCGCCGGCGGCCTCGATCGTCTGCGGCACCGCGCGGCTCGCCCGGACGTCGTAGATCACCTTGCCGCCGCCCTCCTTGGCGAGGATCGACTCGGCGAGGAGCGCGGTGACGAAGTCGCCCGGGACGAACTCGCCGGTGTCGTCGACGAAGAAGCAGCGGTCGGCGTCGCCGTCGTACGCAACGCCGAGGTCTGCCTGCTCCGCCAGCGTCTTGCCGACGATGAACTCGCGGTTCTCCGGGAGCAGCGGGTTCGGCTCGTGGTTCGGAAAGGTTCCGTCGGGCTCGAAGTAGCACGTGACGGCCTCGATCGGCAGCCGCTCGAGCACGGGCGGCAGCATCGCTCCCGCCATCCCGTTCGCCGCGTCGATCACGACGCGGAGCGGTGCGATCGCCGAGACGTCGACGAAGGAGAGCACCTTCGCGACGAACTCGTCCCAGATGTCGTACGCCGTCGCTGCGCCCCGATCCTCCGGCGGCCCGAACGGCTGCAGCGCGCGGTCGCGCACGTCGAGAAGGCCGGACTCGCCTCCGACCGGCAACGCACCCTCCCGGACGATCTTCATCCCCGTGTACTGCTTCGGGTTGTGCGAGGCGGTCACGCAGACGCCTCCGTCGAGGCCGAGCTCGCCGACGGTGAAGTAGACCATCTCCGTCCCGACCAGCCCGAGGTCGAGCACGTCGGCGCCGCCGTCGACGGCGCCCTCGACCAGGGCGGCGGACATCGAGGGAGACGAGAGGCGCATGTCGCGGCCCACCGCGATTCGCGTCGGCCCGAAGTGCTCGACGTAGGCGCGACCGATCGCGTATGCGCCCTCTTCGTCGAGCTCGTCGAGGTAGAGGCCACGGACGTCATAGGCCTTGAAGGCGCTGGGCGAGAGCACGCGCCGATGCTACTGGGGAATCGTGGCTGCCGCCCTGGCCCCGCGTCAGTCGTAGACCGCCACCTCGCAACTACAATTAGGAGGTGGAACGCAAGCTCGCAACCGTCGTCTTCGTCGATCTCGTCGGCTCGACCGAGCTCGTCGCGGCGCGCGATCCGGAGATCGTGCGCCGGCGCGTCAACTCGTTCTTCGAGCACGTCTCGCACTGCATCACGACGCACGGCGGCATCGTCGAGAAGTTCGCAGGCGACGCGGTCATGGCTGCGTTCGGGATCCCGCAGGCGCATGAGGACAACGCCGAGCGCGCAGTCCGCGCCGCCTCGGCGATCCTCGACTCCGTGCACGAGCTCGGCCTCGAAGCCCGGATCGGGGTCGAGGCGGGCGAGGTCGTCGCCGACGAGTCGGACTCGACCTTCGCCACCGGCGAGGCGGTCAATGTTGCGGCGCGGCTGCAGCAGGCAGCGCAGCCGGGGCAGATCGTGATCGGGCCGTTCGCGCGCCGGCTGACGATCGGAGTCGCCGAGACCGAGGAGATCGGCCCGATCCCGCTCAAAGGCTTCGACGAGCCGCTGCTCGCGTGGCGCCTGCTCGAGCTTCGGGAGAGTGACGGCCGTGTGCCGTCCGTCGCAGCGCCCTTCGTCGGCCGCGACTTCGAGCTGGAGCTGCTCGAGAACACGCTCGGCCGTGTGATGCGCGACAAGCGCGCCCATCTCTTCACGATCTACGGCGAGCCAGGCGTGGGCAAGAGCCGGCTCGCGCGCGAGTTCCTCGAGGGCGTCGAGGACGCCAGCATCCTCGTCGGCAGGTCCTTGCCCTACGGCGAGGGCGTCACCTACTGGCCGCTCGCCGAGATGGTCAAGGTCGCTGCAGGCATCGCGGATGACGACCCGGTCCAGGAAGCGGTGTCGAAGCTGCGCGCGTGCTGCGGCGACGACGCGGTCGCCGATCTGCTCGCGCTCGCGGTCGGCGTGCTCGAGGGCATCGAGACCGAGCGGAGCCAGCAGGAGATCGCCTGGGCGGCGCGCGAGTGGGCGGCGGAGCTCGCCGACGCGAGGCCGCTGATCCTCGTCTTCGAGGACGTCCACTGGGCCGAGGAGCCGCTGCTCGAGCTGATCGAGCACCTGGCCGAGCGCGTCAAGGACGCACCGCTGATGATCCTCTGCCTCGCGCGGACGGAGCTGCTCGACATCCGGCCCAGCTGGGGCGGCGGCCGCGTCCGCGCCGCTGCGACCGAGCTCGAGCCGCTCGGGCGGGCAGAGAGCGAGGAGCTGCTCGACGCACTGCTCGTGGACCACAAGCTCTCGGCGTCCGAGCGGAAGACGCTGCTCGAGAAGACCGAGGGCAACCCGCTCTTCGTCGAGGAGACGACGCGGATGCTGCTCGAGGGCGGCACCTCGAAGCGCATCCCCGACACGCTGCAGGCGATCATTGCGGCCCGCATCGACCGGCTGCCGCGGAACGAGAAGCGGCTGCTGCAGCGCGCAGCCATGATCGGCCGGATCTTCTGGCAAGGCGCGGTGGCGCGCCTGCTGCCCGAGATCGAGGATCTCGAGCCCGTCCTCGACGACCTGCTCCAGCGCGACTTCATCACCCGCGAGAGCCGCTCGACGATCACCGGCGAGCGCGCCTACCGCTTCAAGCACGTCCTCATCCGCGACGTCGCCTATGCGGGCCTCGCCAAGGGCGCCCGCGCCGACCTGCACCAGCAGGTCGCCGACTGGCTGCACGAGGTCGCGGGGGAGGAGCTCGTCGAGATCCGGGCCTATCACCTCGACCACGCCGCGACGCTCCTCGAGGAGCTCGACGGCGCGATCCCTCCTGAGCTCGGCGCCCGCGCCGCGGCCGCGCTCGAGAAGGCCGGACGCCGCGCGCTCGCGCGCGAGGCGAACCAGTCGGCGCGCCGATTGCTCGTCCGCTCGGTCGAGATCGAGCCGACGCTGCAGCGCCGCTTCCTGGCTGCGCGGGCGGCACGCCGCCTGGCCGACCTGCCGGCCCAGGCGGTCGAGATGGAGCGCGTCTTCGCCGACGCGACCGACGCCGGCGACGTCCGCCTGCAGGGGCTCGCACTCACTGCCCTGGCCGAGAACGCCCTGCTCCGCGACGCCGACCTCCCGCGCGGCCGCGAGCTCGTCGAGCAGGCGCTCGTGCTCCTCGACGATGCGAAGCCGGAGGACCGGATCGAGGCCCTCGCGACGCGCGCGCGGATCGGCTGGTGGCTCGGCGATCTCGATGACGACGAGCGCTGGAACACGAAGGCGCTCGAGGTCGCGCGCGAGATCGGCCGCAAAGACCTCGAAGCAAGCGCGTCCGACGAGCTCGCAAGTTCGGCGATCGCGCGGCTCGACCTCGACCGGGCGACGCGCCTGAACGCGGAGGCGCTCGAGCTCGCCGACGAGAGCGGCAACATCACCGTGCTCGGCTGGGCACTCGTCTCGCGGGCTCGGATCGATTCCCTCCGTGGACGGCTGGACGAGGCCGCTGCGGGGCTCGCGCAGGCCGAAGAGCTCTTCTCCGAGTCCGGGGATCAGTGGGCGCTCGCGCGCGTCAACAACCACTTCGGCTGGGTCGAGCGTCGCCGGGGCGATCTGCCCGCCGCCGAGCGCCGCTTCCGCGACGCGATCCGGATCCTGAAGCCGCTCGAGGACCGCGGCACGCTCTGCGAGAGCCAGCGCGGGCTCGCGCAGGTGCTC
>Ga0190271_10002523_pt1 | contig 11147 bp, 9 predicted proteins | sample Popmic356T_FD_133747 | JGI IMG/M metagenome (GOLD analysis project Ga0190271, IMG submission 133747) | Populus adjacent soil microbial communities from riparian zone of Weber River, Utah, USA - 356 T | ecosystem: Environmental > Terrestrial > Soil > Riparian zone | place: USA: Utah | collected...
ACGCACCAACGGTGCGGAGGTGCTGTCGCTCGGCGTCACGCTGCAACACAGACGCAGCGAGAGCCCGGAGCCCCGCGCTAGCGCCAAGCCCGCAGAGGCGCCGCCCGAGGCGAGCTCGGTACCGGAGCAGGCGGTCGTAGCGACGCCCAGCCACGCCTTGCACGGCGCAGGTCCGAGCCAAGTTGGCCCATGGTTGCTGATCGGCGCCGGAGCCGCCGTTGCGATCGCTGGCGGCGTGCTGCTGGCCATCGCGCTCGACTACGAGCACACCGTCGAGAACCCCGAACGCACCGGCGAGGAGGCCCCGCGCTACTCGCAGTACAAAGGCAGGAGCGAGCTCGTCTATCCGCTCTCCTTCGCAGGTGTCGTGGGTTTGTCCGCCGGCCTTGCGAGCGTCGCAGGTGGCGTGATTTGGAAGGTTGCGACGGGCGGCAGCCAAGGGCGCCCCAGCACCGACGTCCAAGTCGGCTTTGGCCACGTCGTGCTGCGCGGGCAGTTCTGAGTGAGCCGCTGCGGCTTGTCGGGTGCACTACTCCCCTGAGAATCTCCATTCCCATGTTTGAGCAGACGCGCCAGGCTGGCGCTTTCACCATCGCACTGTTCTCGCTTGCCTGCGGCTGCGCGGTCGAGCCCGATAGCATCCGCCTGCCCGAGCGCCCGGCCAGACGCAGCACAACCACGTTCGGCGGTGCCGTCGAGAGGGACGACACCGGTGTTGCTGAACCCGCATCCGATGTGGACGCTGGTCCACCGCTCTGCGACGTGGTCCAGCTGGTCGCGAGCCCACAGCTTCCGGATATGATGATCGTGCTCGACCGCTCGTCCAGCATGGAAGAGGGCGGGCGGTGGCGACCCTCTGTCTCAGCACTACGCCGCCTCACGACGAAGCTAGAAAACTCGGTGCGCTTCGGCCTGACACTGTTTCCCGGCACCGCAAGGATCGGCAACGCCAGTGGCGGCTTACTCTGCACGCCGGGTGAGATTTCCGTGCCGATCGCCGCCCGCAATGCCGCGCGGATCGCGCGCACGTTGAACCGAACGCGGCCGAGTGGCGGCACTCCGACGTCCGACACGCTGCGGAAGCTGCAGGACAGCTACGCAGTGGCAGACGTCGCGCCGGACTCCGAGGCTCACGCGAAGTACGTCCTGCTCGTCACCGATGGAGCGCCCACCTGTCCGGCCGGCAGTGGCACGGAAACTACGCAACCCGATACTGACGCCGCCAACGAGGCGATCGAGGCGCTGCGCGATCAGCACGTGCGTACATACGTCATCGGTTACGACACCACGGGGCCGGGCAACGAGCTGTTGGAGAGTGCCCTTGACGGATTTGCCGCGCGCGGTGGCACCGGCGACGAGAAGCATCGCCCTGTGGAGGATGAAGCGAGCCTGCTCAGCGAGTTCGAGAAGATCGCCAGCTCGATCACGAGCTGCGACTTCAGTCTCGACAGGGCGCCTACGAGCGCGGACTACGTGTTGGTTAAGCTCGATGGTGAACAGCTCAACCTCGGCGCTGCCGATGGCTGGCGACTCGTCGGCGAGCGAACCATCCAGCTGACCGGAGCCGCTTGCGAGCGCTTCCGCGAAGGCGATCACAGCGTGAGTGCCGATCTCCTCTGTGTAATCGTTCCGCCCAGCTGAGCTTTGCCGTCGGACGAGGCAGGCCTCGAGCGCACAGGCCTGCTGTCGCAATCTGCGCGCGTCGACGTGCCCCAGACTGACAGCCCGCTGGGCCGAGTGCGATGGGCGCGGTTGGTGCCGGCAATGCGTTCTCTACCCAGATTCGCAACAGCGGTACAGCTTCACCTCGTGCCTCGGCAGCTTTGGTGTTGGAACGACCCAAGCCGATCTGGTGAAACGTACGAACGGCGTCGGTGGTGATCTATGCTTGCAGGACTAACAGTGACGCAAACTTCGCGAACGAGGCGAAGGAGTGCCGAAGATCGGACGAGTGGTAGACGAGATCCGCTACAGGGTTGAACGCCCGCGACGTCAAGCGTTCGACGCAGTGCAAGCCGAACGCTGGATCGCCTGTCAGATCCACTATGACGTCCAACAACCGATAGAGCTCCGTGAGGGCGACCCGACCGTCGAGGCCCAATGCGGTGAACGCCCACGGCATGGATTTCTGGAGACTTGCGCGCGGGACACCTGTTTGCGCTGCCAGCTCGAGCAGCGGGCGCAGCACCCGCGCGGATATCAGGGTGTCCGGACCCGTGGACAAGCGCGTTGCTAGATCGTGCTGATGCATGATCGCTATGTGTCTATGGGTGGTTTCGATGGCTCGCCGTAGTGCGCGCAGTGTCAGCGAGGAACCCAGCTCGTGTGAGCCGACGTCACTGTGTACCGGCACTGCTGTGCATATAAGTTTCAGGGGGTTACAAGCCGCGGGCGGGCGTGATCTGCATAAGTACTCAGGTATCGATAATTCTGACCACCAGTGACCATGGTATTCCGATGACACAGATGAAAAACGCACACGCGGCCCACAAACTCATGCGCGCGCCAGCGTTAAGTGACAGGCCCGGCGCCGCGAAGCCTAGTGGGGCGAAACCTAGCGCGATGAAAGCCAGCACCATGAAAACGGGCGCCATGAGGAGCGCCACCACGGGGGTCAGCGGAGGCGCCGGCGCAGCGCGCGTCGGAACCGCGACCGATGCGGCGGACGGCGGCCAGAAGGCCTTCCTGGGCCAGCCTTGCGCTCGGATGCGCGCCGCCGACTACGTCTTCGAGACGTTGTCGCGCTGCATTCTGAACGGGGAGCTTGCGCCCGGCAGCATCCTCGCTCCGCAGCGCGAGCTGGCGCTGCAGTTCGCGGTCTCACCCCTGGTGGTGCGGCAGGCGACACATCGCCTCGAGGAGATCGGCCTGGTGCGGGTGCGCCAAGGCAGCACGACCGTCGTGCTCGACCCGAACGAGGCCACAGACGTGCGCTTGATGCAGCTGCAGCTCGAGCTGGCGACGCCAGGCGATCGCCTCGCGCTCGCGGCCATAGAGCAACAAGCGCTCTCCACGCTGCCATTGCTCGCACTGGCCGAACGCCGCATTCGCGACGAAGAGATTGACGAGCTCGAGCTGCTGGTCGATGCGCTGCCCGAGAATCCATCCGTGCACGAAGCTCTGCTCTTTCGCGTGAAATTTTGGCAGCAGGTCGCGCGCGCAACGCACAACCCAGTGGTGGACCACCAAATCCGCTGGTGGGCTCGCGTGATGCAAGAGCTCGAGCTCCGTGCGGTTACGAGCATCGTGAGTCGGCCCCGCGCTGACGTGGCGCCGCGTGAGGGCTATCGACGCTTGCTACGCGCGTTCCGGCGGCGTCGTGGCGCAGTGGAAGCCTGGCACAAGGTGATCGTCGACTTGCTGGAGCGGACGGAGGCTCAGCCGAATCACGCGATCCACAAGAACAACGAGACGGCTTCTGCTCGCAGAAGCCAACCTCGCACGCGCGCGGCTCGCTGACGCAAGCGCTCAGTCTCCTCGAGCTGACTAGCCAGGCTAGGGCGTCTTCGCGCGCTTGCGGTCGGCGGCGAGCGCGCCGAGGAATCGACATCGTGTGGCGCGCGTTCGAGACCGGCGTGCTCGACAAGACCTATCTGCCGCAGCTCATGCGACCGGTGGTCCGCTACGTCACGCGTCTGCCGGTGGCCTCGAACAATCCGCTGACCTCGCCGCTGCCTGCGATCGACGCACTGATCGAGCAGCATGCACTGCTCCGCCGCAGCCATCGCCAGCTCACCGGCGACGATGAGACGCCGGCGATCGGTTTGCTTTGCAGCGGATCTAAGCACGCGCGATCGAGAGGGGAGAGCACAACCCGCAGTTGCTCCGTCAGCCGGAGCTACTGCCGTAAGTAGACGCGGAGCGGCGTCTCACCCTTCTTGAACTTGACCTGGACATAGTGATGGGCAGCCATGATGGCGTCGAAGTCGGGGACTCGTCGAATATGGCCAGCCCAGTTCATAATCAGCTTGGGCTGGTAACGCTCGAGCTCGCTGACGAAGAGCTCGCGGCTGACTCCGCCGGATTGAATGCGCACGCGTGACAGGTCTGTAAGACGTGGTGGCGTTCTGCGTTCTGAGAGCGCTGTGACGATGCCATCGTCGCAGATGATGAAGTCGTGCTTTTCCGTGTAGCGTTGAACCAGTGCAATGCCTCGTCGTTGCTTGGGCCCGAGCCCGATCGGGACACTCGACGCGTATTGATGCATTTGCCACGGCGCCGCGATGATGCCAACACTTGCCAGCACGGGCACTAGCCACGGTGCACGGAGCTGGCGAACGATCGCGGTGAAGGCCCACGCAGCCGTCGCTGCAGCTGGCACGACCAAGAACACCAGATGATGCTGTTGGAGCGGCTTGTAGACTCTGAGTGTGAGGAATGTGGTGACGAGCCAAGGCGCTAGAAACATCAGCCTACGGCGGCCCGCGCGACTGATCACGGAAGCGATGAGCGCGAGCACACACGCGGCGCTCGTGAGCAGGACGATCGCTGCATGTCCTCGCAGCAACGAAAACACCTTCGCGTGCTCGGCGGCGTATGCTGCGGATGCATGGATACGTAGTGCTACGACGTTCTCATAGACGTCCGACGCCCCGAACGGCGCGATGAATATGACGGTGCTCGCGAGCCCCGCGCCAGCAAACACGGGCATTCCACGTAGAGCGTCACGTCGCGCGCGCACGCTCACGAACGCGATCATCAACGTTGGCAGCGTCGAAAGATCGGACTTGATGAGCACGGCGCACACCAGGAAGAACGCGCAGAGCGCCGCCCACACGGGCGCGCGAGCGCGGCGAAACCGCAACCCAGCCGCGAGTGCCAACGTCGAAAACGTGGCCGGCACGGCATCGCCGTGGAAGGTCGTGATCTCCTTGAGGTAGAGCGGACACGCATAGGCCAGGCCGACCGCGATGAATGCGGCCCACACATCACCCAGCTCGCTGCCCAGCCAAACGAGTGCGAATAGACCGAGCAGCGCGTAGACATAGACGCCCGCGCGCCCGGCTTCGAGCGTCGAGCCCAGCGCCGAGAAGATCGGATAGACCGCCACCAGAAAGCCGGGGGGCTGCGATAGGTATGCCTCGCGGTACGGCGCGAAGCCCTGCTCAATGGCGCGGAAAGTGGCGAGGTATACGCCCTCGTCGTACTCCCCCACGATGCGCGTGCCCAGACGCCGCGCGACGAAAGCCAAGACCACACAAAGCGCTGCGCATGCGAAGAGCGCGCTGCGCCATGACAGGCTCGGGAGCCTCCTCCGGGATGGTTTCCACGGCACGGGCGCGGAACCGTATAGCATGGCTCCTTGGAAGTACACCCGGAGCGAAGTGTTCGACGCCTCAGTCCGAGCTGCCCGAGGTGCGCTGGAGCAGCGCCCAGCGCGCATCCAGCCACTCGCGCAGGTAGTCGACCTCTTCGGTGTGCGAGAGGAAGTCGCTGCGGGCCGAGGTCCAGTACGCTCGATAGGCATCGCGCCACTTGGTCTCGTCGCGCTCCGAGGCCGCCGCAATCTCCTGCGCGTGCTCAGCCAGCCAGGCTTGCACGCTCGCTAGCTGCCACGCGCCGCTCAGCGCGGCGGCGTAGCGGTCGTGGATGTGCTGGCGCGCGTCCGCGTTGCCCAGAAGTCGTTCGAACAGGTGGTTGTACTGGCCGAAGGCCTGAGGAGGATAGGCATCTGCTGTGCGTCGACTCGTCCGGTAGGACTGCCCAAAGCTGGCGTTGAAGTCCCACGGGATGTAGCGCCAGCGCGCGTCGACTTCGCTGTCGCTGCGTGGGTCGTGACACAAATAGCTGTTCTTGCCCGCGGAGTCGGTCGCGGCGATTGCGCCGACGAAGACCAGCCAGTCCTCGAAGTCCGTGCGCCTCAAGCGTTGGTCGAGCTCGTCGAAGAACGCTGTCTCGTCGGCTTGCGCGACCCACGCCACCAATGCGTCGAGGTCGGCGTAGGCGTCGGGTGCGTCGGCTTCGGGCTCGCCCTCTTCCTTGGTGTAGCCGATGTGCCAGTTGGTCTCGGAGTCGGTCGCGCCGCTGGGCGGAGTGAAGTCTGCGGAGTGCTGGCGCGCCTTGTACAGATTCGACTCGCGCCACATACCGTGCGCGTCGAGCAGGTCTTCATCGACATGGTCGCCGACCAGGTAGACGCCGCGGTACTCTCCGTTCACGAACAGCACCGCGTTGTAGGTTGCGATGCGGATGTGGTCTGGATCGAGGCGATTCCAGAGCTCGAACGCCAAGCGCTGGCGCAGGTTGGAGTTGTCGTCGAACGTGCTGGTGAGCACGATGCGTCTGCGCGGGGCCTCGAAGCCCGGCTGCTGGGCTTCGAAGCGGTCGCTCTTGGCGAACTTCAGCGTGTAACTGCGCTTGGGGTACTTGCTCGAGGTGGCACCGCGGTACTTCGCGTCGGCGATGTACTCGCGGCCGAGATAGGTCACGGTGGTTGGCGTATAAGTGTCAGCATTCAAGGTGGACGGGTAGGTCAGGTGGACAACCGGCAGACCGAGCTCGCGTGTATAGCGCCGCGGTTCCTGTACGGAGACGTTGTCCGGAGCGTCGAAGCGATCGAGCACCGATACCTGTACGAGCGCGTGCTCTGCCAGCTCAGGCAGCACAATTGGGATCTGATAGTCACCGGCTTGGTCGAGGGCGGGTGTCCACTCGAGCTGCGCGATCTCACTGTGGTATGTGGCGCCGGCTGGCAGCTGGCCAGGCTCGAACGCCTCGGGCTCGAGCGCGCGCCCGGTCCCGCATTGCAAGTGCAGCACGAGTGGCTGCCCCTCGACGACCGTGATCGACGCGTCGGCGAGACACGGCGACTCGCTCATTACGCCCATATCCGTGGTACCCAAATCCGTGTCTTGGGCGCAGCCGAGTGCGAGCGACACGAGCACGCCAACTAGCACTGACATACACACTGTCTTCATAGCGAGATTCGAGACTCGATAGGTTGAGGCGCTCGCCTCTGGCGCCGTCCACCACCACTCTGACACGGGCTGCTTCGGCGCGTCTCTCGGATGCGTCCTCACGAGCACGCGGGCAGCCGGACCCAGACCAAATCAGGTGGCCGCGGCCTTTCATGGCTGCCATGTTCAGCTTCCTGTCAGTCCGATCCAGCGTCGTCTATGGCTGAGCGCCCCATCGCCCGCGTGCCGCAGGCGATGGCGGGTGCGAGCGCGGCCCAGCTGCCGTTGGTGCACACACGCAGCTGGTCGGGGTCGGGTGGGCAGGGGCCCCCGCGTTTGTACTGACAGAGCATGCTGGTCGTCTGACAGGCCTCGCCCACTACTGGGACCTCCAGTGGACAGCCGCGGTCGATCGGGGCGCCGCCATCCTTGTTGGTGCTGCTGCCGGCGCCTCCGGCGTCGTTGTTAGGAGTAGCGCTGGTCTCCGGCGTAACCTCGTCAGTGAAGCAGGAGGTGATGGGCAGCGTGAGCAGTATGACGAGGAGGGTTCGGTTGAGTTGCATGCTTTGCGGGCGAGACGCAACGAGCGTGCCGGGGCGCCGCAACGTGATCGTGAAGAACCCTTAGTGCCGTTTGGCACACGTCTGTGTCAGACCGAGCAAGAAGTGTCAGGGGAGGGCGGCTCGGTATGGTCTGGAGTCTGTATATTCCGGCTTTTCAGCTCGAGCGACACGCTGTCGTGAGCGACGCAAGTCTTGCTCTAGACAGCCAAGCAAATCTTGCTCGGGTAGACCGAGCGGGCCGGCTGAGCTCAAGCGACCTGCGCTGTCGGTGGGTGCTCGCTGCTAGCTCAGCGTTGGCTACGGGCGCCTCCGCACTGATCGAGGCGAAGAGCTTCCTTCGCATCGGGCACAGCTGTGCGCGTTAGAATTACAGTTGTATGCGTTGAGGAGTTGCGAGGTTACGACTGACTTTCTTTCGTAGCGTGCATCCGGACATGCCCGAACATGTCAGGGTAGTCGTGGAACGGCGGACTGGGTCGCTCGATCCGCCATGAAGTTGCGCGCTGGGCTTGCGCGGGTGCGGCTGTTAGCAGCAAGCGCGTCGGCGGTTCGCGCGAGATATTCGCGTCTAAGCGTACGGCGTGTTGTGAGTGAGGCGGACGATCTCGCCTCATGGTGGAGCTCAGGCACACGCGCATGTGCACCCGCTACGTACTGCCTCGCGCCGAGCGGGATTTGCCCAGCTGGGCGCCGAGTTGTGTCCTGAATGCTGGCATGGGCTCTGCTTCACGTAGTGCAGGCTCCCACCGCAGGTCCCAGCATGCTGCGACGCGCTCTTCAATCGAGGTTCAGAACTGCGCTGCTCGCGCTGGCCGTGGCCTACCTCGCGCTCAGGCCGGCGCTTGGTATGGCCGGCGTGCCCGCAGATGCGTCCGCCGGCGCGATCAGCCCATGGCAGATGGGCATGACTGCGCTGGCCGGGCTGGTGCTGTTCATCTACGGCGTCACGCAGCTCGCCACGGGCCTCACCGAGATCAACTCGCAGCGCATGCGCACGTGGCTGTCACGCTTTACCACCAACCGCTTTGCCGGCGTGGTGACCGGCGCCATTGCCACCACGCTGCTCGAGTCTTCCTCCGTGACGATCATCATGGTGATCGCGATGGTGAGCGGTGGCGTACTGACGTTCGTGCAATCGCTCGGCGTGGTGCTGGGGGCGAATGTCGGCACGGCGGTCGGTGCGCAGATCATCGCGCTGCACATCGGTGAATATGCGCCGCTGCTGATGCTCCTGGGCATGCTGCTGATGTTTCTAGGCCGCTCGGACACGCGTCGTCAGATCGGCATGGTCCTCTTGGGATTTGGCCTCGTGTTTTACGGCCTCGGCGCCATCGACAATGCCATGAAGCCGTTGCGCAATTTCGAGCCCTTCGTGCGCTGGATGCGAACACTCGGCGACGTCCCGCTGTACGGTGCGGCAGTCGGCTGTGCCGTCACGCTGGTCATCCAATCCTCGTCGGCCACCGTTGCGATCATCGTGACACTCGCCATCTCCGGGATGATCTCTCTGCAAGCGGGTGTCGCCATCATGTTAGGCGCCGAGATCGGCACCTGCTCGGACACGCTGCTCGCAACGATCGGCCGTGGACGTCCGGCGCTGCGCACCGGCGCGTTTCACTTCCTATTCAACTTGGTGAGCGCGGTGCTGGGAGTGATCTTCGCGAAGCAGCTCGTTCAGCTCGTGCAGGCGCTGTCGCCCGATGTGAGCGTGGGTCGTCAGATCGCGAACGCGCAGATCTTGTTCAACCTGATCGGTGTGGCCGTCGCGCTGCCGATTCTGCCGGCCATCGCGCGGCTTCTCGAGCGGGCCATTCCCAACTCGCCGCGCGATGCCCAGCGTGCGCGGGAATCCGTGCCGGCCACGTGATAGCGCGTCCGCGCAACCAGTACCGCAACCCGCGGTTGCGCTTCATGCCGGGCGCCGTGCGACGAACCGACCAAGCCGCCCGTCGAGGCGTGACACCAGCGGCAAGCGTTTTGCTATGGTCCGGCGGGTGGCACCGAGAGAGCTTCCACTTGTCCTCGCACGCACGAACCTCACGTCTGCTCGTCCACGAGCAGGCGTAGTGCCAGAGGCGCGAGGTCGCCGGTGCACAGCCGCTTGGTTTGGGTTGCGCCGGCGTGCAGCGTTTGCGGCTGCCCTGGCTCTGCTGGCTACCACGAGCTTGTCGGGCTGTAGCGCTCGCTATTCCGAAGGGGTCATCCTCTGCAAGTCGGCTGACGACTGCCCGTCCGGCTGGGTGTGCCGCTCGCCAGTTGGAGATTCGCCTTCGGCAGCGACGTTATGCTTCCAGCATGGCATGAGCGCCAATCCCATAGGCACAGCAGGCTCCGGCACGGCTGGCGACGAGCCGAGTCCTGTGTCGTCAGGCGGTGCAGGTGCCGAGAGCGGACCGCTGGCTGGGGGTGCACCTGCAAAGCCAGACGCGAGCGGCACGCAGCCGGCTGGCCGAGGCTCGAACGCTGGCAACGCGACGGCTGGCTCCGCAGGAAAACGTCCCACGGGCGGTAGCGGTGGCTCGGCGCCAAAGGCCGGTCACTCGGCGCAGGCGGGGCGTGCCGGCGACGATGCGGATTCTGGTACGGCGGACCCGAGCTCGTGCGGCGACACCCGCAGCGATCCGCAGAACTGCGGCGAGTGCGGACGTGTCTGCAGCGGGGCGCACGCCGCCGCGCGCTGCAGCGACGGCTCCTGCGCTCTCGATGCGTGCGAGGCGGGCTATGCGGACTGCGATGCGACGTTCGACAATGGCTGCGAGATCGCACTCAACACGCTAGCTCATTGCGGCGCTTGCGATCGAGCCTGTGCTCCGATCGACAATGGCCTGATGACGTGTGCCGCTAACAGCTGCAGCGCACTGCGAGCCCGCGTGGGCCCAGCGGCGCCGGCCTCTAGCGAGCCCGTGCACGGCAGCGTGGGTGGCGCGGTGTATGATCTGTTGTGTCCAGTCGGCGAAGTGTTGACGGGGCTCGAGGCCGGGGTCTATCAGGAGGCAGTTCACGCGTTCAATGTCAGATGCGCCCCTGTCGTGCTTTCCGGGACGCCGGAGGCACCGGTCGTGAAGCTGGGTGAAGCTCACGTGTTGCCCGCGTCGGCGGGTGACTTGACCAACTCCGCACTCGAGGTCCAGCGCTTCGATTGCCCGAGCGACACCTGGGTGAGCGGGGTCGCTGGCTGGTTGATCCAGTATGCGGGCGAGAGTCGGCTATTCATCCGCACCATCTCGCTGGCGTGCTCGCGCGCGCAGAGCGCCGGTGGCGACCGGTTCTCCTTCGTTCCGATGGTGATCGTGCCGCCCGGCAGCTCGCAAAGCGAAGGCGACACCACGTACAGCGATATGTGTGGCGCAGGCAAAGTCGTCGTGGGCTTCACCGGTTTCGCGGGAGCCGCGATCGATGGGCTGCAAACCCATTGCGCCGATCTGACCACCGAGCGCTCGACGAGCACGCCCAGTCAGTAGCGACCTCAGGCTGTCTTTGCGAATGGTTGAATCTCGGCCGAGATCTTCTTAGCGCTTTCGCGCTCGGCGCTACGCAGGTCGTATCCTGACTGGAGGTTCATCCAGAACTCGGGCGTGGTGCCGAAGAAACGTGCGAGTCGCAATGCGATGTCGGCTGTGATTGCGCGTGTTTCGTTCAGGAGGCCGGTGATGCGATTGGGGGGGACTTTTAGTTCGCGAGCAACAGC